>ERZ506993.4-NODE-4-length-381637-cov-7.64686_pt1 | contig 381637 bp, 313 predicted proteins | sample MGYA00513167_ERZ506993 | MGnify/ENA metagenome assembly ERZ506993 | reverse complement strand
AATAGCCCCTTATAGGGGCGGGACAAGCCACCGGCTAAGCCGGTGGTCTTGACTATTCCTGCGGGCAAAGGTATGGGGGCCGGGAAAGGGTTTTTATGCGTGGTTTTGCCGGAGCGAAAACGACCGGCCGCGACTGCCTTACGGAAAAGCCGACAGCAAAGAGCGCCGAAAAGCGCATCTCATGGAGGAAAAAGGAAATATAGCCTGATAAAAACCGGGGACAGGCCCCCATGCTTTGACAAATCCCGCAGAAGGATCCCGCTATAATGAGAGCGAGTCACAGACAGGAAAACAGAGTAAAGAAAGGCGGGATGGCAGATGAAGAGCAGGGACACGGCAGGTGCGGCGCAGTCCGGTTATCTTTTGGAATATGGCAGGCGGAAAATCAGGGTATGTGCGGATACCTTTCAGAACCTGGCCCAGATTTTCGGGGAAGACGAAGAAGAGGCGCAGGGAGAGGATGGCATAGACGCAAGGCAGGCGAGAGCGGTGTACATGATGAGGAAACGGCTTGCGGAGGGAAGGCAGCTGTTTGCGGGAAATCTGAAGGAAATGGCGGATATGATGAATCATGTGGCCGATGAGTCCGTGCGCTTCATCAGCCTGGGGAACCGGAGGCAGAAGCAAATCATGAAGGGGCTTCTTGGCGAGGGGCTGATTGCCAGGGATATTTATCTTGTCCAGAAGGGCGACGGGCGCATGGAACTGTCCATCCTGCTTTCCACAAAGGGAAGGGCTTCCAGGACCGTGGAGGAGGCTGCGGATTATCTTTCTGTACTTCTGGATATGAGGCTGATGTCTGCCAGGCGGAATCCTTTTTTTATCGGACAGGACCCGGTCTGCTTTTTCTTCGAGGAGGAGCCTTTTTATTGCTATATGACCGGGACGGCCCGGGCGGCCAAGGAGACGGAGGAGGTTTCGGGAGATAATTTTGCTTTTTTTGAAGCGGATGACGGAAATTTTACGATTGTGCTTTCCGACGGCATGGGTTCAGGGGAAGAGGCCTGCAGGGACAGCGAGGCCGTGGCGGATATGACGGAAACCATGCTGGAAGCGGGGCTGCCGCTGGAAATGGCGGTGCAGCTTGTGAACAGCGCGGTGGCCAGCGAAGGGAAGGAAGGGAATATGCCCACGCTGGATTTGTGCAGTGTGGATCTGTATGAGGGAAGCTGCCGGTTTATGAAAACAGGGGCGGCGGCAAGCTTTATCAAGCGGGGGAGCATTGTGGAAAAGATAGACGGCGGGACGCTGCCGCTGGGCGCTTTCGGACATGCACAGCCCCGGCCCGCGGAGTGTCAGCTGATGGACGGGGATTACATAATCATGCTTTCCGACGGAATGACGGAGGGCTGGCCCGGAGAGGATGGGGAGGAGAGGCTGGAAACGCTGCTTGGCTGCATCGGCTCCGTTTCACCGGCGGAAATCGCCAATACGATGATGAAATATGCCATCGAACAGTGTCAGGGCAGAATCAGGGATGATATGACCGTGCTCGCGGCAGGCATCTGGGAGAGGAATCGGGAGTGACAGAGTGAACATTGAACAGCAGCACCACACAGACTTCGGGGGACAAGACCTGGCGGCAGCATTGATTTTTTTGAAAATATTGGATATAGTAAAAGGATAGCCGGTATCTTTTGAAGGATACCGGCAGATACGAAAAAGAGGAAGGCAGCAGCAGGCATGATAGAGAAAATCCGCTGGTATATGGAAGAACAGCATATGGCCGGGCCGGGGAGCAGGATCGTGGTGGGAGTGTCAGGAGGGGCGGATTCCATCTGCCTGCTTCATGTGCTTGCCCTTCTTGCGCCGTCATTTCAATGGAAGCTGGCGGTGGTCCATGTGAACCATCTCATCCGCAGGGAAGCGGGGGAGGATGCCGCCTATGTGGAGGAAACCTGCAGGCAGCTGGGGGTTTCCTTTTATCTGACCGAAGTGGATGTGGAGGCTCTGGCAAAATCCAGGGGGCTGTCCGTGGAGGAGGCCGGCCGTCAGGTGCGCTACCGTGCTTTTTATGAAGCGGCGGAAAGCTTTGGGGCGGATCGTATTGCGGTGGCGCATAACAGGAATGACAGGGCGGAGACGCTGCTTTTCCACATGTTCCGCGGGACAGGCCTGGACGGCATGGCATCCATCCGGCCGGTGCGGGATAACATCATCCGGCCCCTTCTTTGCGTGGGAAGGGAAGAGATTGAACAGTGGCTCCGGGAAAAAAATATCCGCTGGTGTATAGATAAAAGCAATGATACGGATACTTATACCAGGAATAAGATCCGCCGTCATATTCTTCCTTTTGCCAGGGAGGAAATCTGCCCGGAGGCGGATGCGCATCTTTCGCAGGAGGCGGAGCTTCTGGCACTGACGGCGGATTTTGTCGGCAGGAGGGCGCAGGAGGCCCTGGACAGATGCAGGCTTTTAGAGGAAGCGTCCGATGGCTCCGCGGGCCCGGAGGAAGCCCGGGCCAGGATGGGGAACCCGCAGGAATGCAGGCCATCCCCGGTAAAAAGAATCCGCATCGCCGTACCGGCCTTCCTTCAGGAAGAGAAGCTTCTGCAGACCCATCTTCTCAGGCTGGTGCTCAAGGAGCTGTCCGGAGGAGGAAAGGATATTGGCATGAGCCATATCAGGGATGTGGAAAGCCTTTTTTACAAACAGGGAGGAAAAAGGGTGATGCTTCCCTATGGCCTGGAGGCGCTGCGCAGCTTCGGCGAGGTGATCGTTCAGGAGAGAAAGCCGGCGGCCGCGGCGTTGGCCGGGACGGAGGAGGAAGTCCCGGCGGCGCATTTTTTTCAAAAAATAGATATGGAGGAGCTGGCCGGGAATATAGGGGATACGCAAAATGCGGCCCCGGTTCTTACATTGGCCTGCGGCGGGGGAAAAATCCTTGAATTTTCCCTGTTCCGGCGGGAAAATTCTCAGATAATTCCGCAAAAAACATGTACGAAATGGTTTGATTATGATAGAATAGAATCTCTGGTACTTCGGACCAGACAGCCGGGAGACTATCTTAGCATCAATGATAAGCTTCAGAAGAAGCGTCTGAAGGATTACCTGATTCAGGAAAAGATACCGGTGCAGGAAAGGGAAAATCTGCTTCTGCTTGCGGACGGCAGCCATATCCTCTGGGTAGTGGGACACCGCATCAGCAGCGCAGTGAAAGTGACGGACAGCACGAAAAGAGTGCTCCGGGTACACATAAGAGGAGGAGAAGAAGATGGCTGAAAGAGTCAGAGTATTATTAACGGAAGAAGAAGTGGATGCAAGAATCCAGGAAATCGGCGATCAGATCAGTAAGGATTATGCAGGCAGGCAGGTTCACCTTGTATGCGTCCTGAAGGGCGGCAGCTTTTTTATGTGTGAGCTTGCCAAGCGGATTACGGTTCCTGTTTCCCTTGATTTTATGTCTGTTTCCAGCTATGGCAGTTCTACCAAATCCAGCGGCGTCGTTAAGATCGTAAAGGATCTGGATGAACCCCTGAAGGATAAGGATGTTATCATTGTGGAGGATATTGTGGACTCCGGCAGGACACTGAAGTACCTGATGGAAATGATGCGTGACAGAGGAACCAAGAGCCTGGCGCTCTGCACGCTTCTTGATAAGCCTGAGAGAAGGGTTACGGATGTAAAGGTGAACTACACCGGCTTCCAGATCCCAGATGAATTCGTAGTGGGCTACGGTCTGGATTATGATCAGAGATACAGAAATCTTCCGTACATTGGTGTGGTTGAATTCGATGATTAATGAAAATAATGAAGAAGCTGCGGAATGCAGCTTTTTCGTTTGAAAAAAGGCAGTTTCCCGCGGGCCGCAGTCCCGGCAGGGAGGAGGCTCACACAGAAGGGCTTAAACAGCTGCCGTAAAAGGAGGAAAGAAATTGGGAAAGAATATCAGGGGTATTAATCTGATTTTTATTCTGCTGCTGGGAGCGCTCCTTCTGATGGTATGGTCCAGCTCCATGAACCAGATGCAGGATAATTATACCCGGGGCGCCCTGGAAGAGGATTTGAAGGCCGGAAATGTAACCAGCGCCGTCATCACGCAGAACAGGGAAACGCCTACCGGCTCGGCCGCCGTTCTGCTCAAGGGCGGGCAGAACCGGACTCTTTATGTGACGAATGTGGAAGAAGCGATCCGGCTGTTTGAGGATTACAGCATTGATCCCGTTGTGCGGGATGTGCCCAGGGAAAGCTGGTTTATGAATTCCTTACTTCCCATGCTCGTCGTGGCCGTAATTATCATGGTGTTCTTCTTTATGATGATGAATGCCCAGAATGCGGGCGCGGGCGCCGGCGGCAACAAAATGATGAACTTCGGGAAAAGCCGGGCCAGAATGAGCGTGGGCGCAGATAACAAAATTACCCTTAAGGACGTGGCCGGGCTGAAGGAGGAGAAGGAAGAGCTGCAGGAAATCGTGGATTTCCTCCGGGAACCCTCCAAGTTCACCAGGGTGGGAGCCAGAATTCCCAAGGGTGTCCTGCTGGAGGGCCCTCCCGGAACCGGTAAGACCCTGCTTGCCAAAGCCATTGCGGGTGAGGCGAATGTACCGTTTTTCAGCATTTCAGGATCTGATTTCGTAGAAATGTTTGTCGGCGTGGGCGCTTCCAGGGTCCGTGACCTGTTTGAAGAAGCGAAGAAAAATTCTCCCTGTATCGTATTTATTGATGAAATTGACGCCGTGGCAAGACGCAGAGGAACCGGTATGGGCGGCGGCCACGATGAAAGGGAGCAGACGCTGAACCAGCTGCTGGTGGAGATGGACGGCTTCGGCGTGAATGAAGGAATTATCGTTATGGCGGCCACCAACCGCGTGGATATACTCGATCCCGCGATTTTGCGTCCCGGACGTTTTGACAGGAAAATCAGCGTGGGAACCCCGGACGTGGGCGGCAGGGAAGATATCCTGAAGCTGCACGCAAGAAATAAGCCGCTGGCCGATGATGTGAACCTGAAGCAGGTGGCCCAGACTACCGCGGGCTTTACCGGCGCAGATCTGGAAAACCTTTTGAATGAAGCGGCCATTCTGGCGGCGGAGTCCGACCGGGTATTCGTATCCCAGGAGGACATCCAGAGAGCCTTTATTAAGGTGGGAATCGGTTCGGAGAAGAGAAGCCGTATCATTTCCGATGCGGAAAAGAAAATTACGGCCTATCATGAATCCGGCCATGCGATTCTGTTCCATGTGCTTCCTGATGTGGGGCCGGTATATACGGTTTCCATCATTCCCACAGGAATCGGGGCGGCCGGCTATACCATGCCTCTGCCTGAGAGGGATGATATGTTCATGACAAAGGGAAGGCTGGAAGAGGAGATTATGGTGTCCCTGGGGGGACGTATCGCAGAGCAGTTGATTTTTGACGACATCACTACCGGCGCATCCAGCGATATCAAGAAGGCAACCAAGCTGGCCAGGAAAATGGTGACCCGCTTCGGTATGTCCGACAATATCGGTGTGGTCTGCTATGATGACGACGATGACGAAGTATTCATCGGCCGTGACCTTGCCCATGCCAAATCCCACAGTGAGCTCATCAGCGGTGAGATTGACAAGGAAGTCAAGGAAATCATTGACAGGTGCTATGCCAGGGCTAAAGAAATCATTCTGGAAAATATGGAAATCCTCCATAAGTCCGCGGATCTTCTTTTACAGAAGGAAAAGATTACGCGAGAGGAATTCGAAGCGCTGTTCCGGCAGGAGAAATCTTTCTTTGACACAGTTACGGAATAATTAATTGTGAAAAATACACAAAAATGGAATGGTGAATTTGTGATATTTGTGAATTCTGGGTATGTACAAAATGGGGCGGGTTTGATATTATAATACTCGTAACCCCCCCCCAATACATTATATAGTTTTTTGCTATACCCCATAAGAAATACCTTCTCTAAAAAGGACAGCCATAAAAAGCTGTCTTTTTTACTGCAATTTTTCAGGGATGCCGGCTTGTGCATAGTATGGTGTCAGGCGGATACAGGAAGACAGACACAGGAAGACAGGCACGGGGACACGGACACAGGGCGGCGACGGCTTTAGCCCGGGCGGGATGTGAACAGTAACTTACGGAGTGAGGTGTTACAGAATGAAGCGTAAAAGGGCTTGAATGTAGCAGATTTTTACGCTACAATGGGTAAAGAAGTACTCTAAAATTAGGCATTTGCGGCAGTGCTGCGGATGCATGAGAGCAAGGGTGTTAAAATATGAATTTTGAACGGTTTTTGCGCGGAGAGCAGCATCAGTACATCAGCAGCATGCGGCCGATTCTCAGCAAAAAGGCTCTGTTCAGTGATACAACGGAAAATTTTATATCACCGGCGGAACCGGCGCCATACAGTGAAGTAACCATTACCTTCCGAGCCAAAAAGAACAACCTGGACAGGGTGTTCTTTATTTGTCAGGGACAGAAGAATCTGATGTTTAAAGCGTCGTCAGATTCTCTTTTTGACTATTACGAACATCGGCAGCAGCTGGATAATGAGAAGATTACGTACTATTTTGAAGCACAATCAGGAAAAGCCAGGTGCTATTACGATTCAAGAGGAGTTGTCAAGCAGCCGGAGGAGCATTATTATTTCAGCATCATCCCCGGTTTTTCCACACCGGCCTGGGCAAAGGGCGCGGTAATGTACCAGATTTATGTGGATCGCTTTTGCAACGGGGATCCGACCAATGATGTCCTCACAGGAGAGTATCATTATATCGGGGATAAATCCAGGAAGGTAGAGGACTGGTACGCATATCCTGCACAGATGGATGTACGGAATTTTTACGGAGGGGATCTGCAGGGTGTTCTGGATAAGATGGATTATCTGCAGGATCTGGGGATTGATGTTATTTATTTTAATCCCCTGTTCGTATCGCCCTCCAACCATAAATACGATATACAGGATTACGATTATATTGATCCCCATGTGGGGAAAATCGTCAGCGAGGAAGGGGAGCTTCTGCCGGACTGGCAGCATGAGAACCGCTTCGCCGGCCGTTATATCAACCGTGTTACGAATAAGGAGAACCTGGAGGCCAGCAACCAGCTTTTTATCAAGGTTGTGGAGGAAGCCCACAGGAGAGGCATGCGGGTTATCATTGACGGTGTATTTAACCACTGTGGTTCCTTTAACAAATGGCTGGACCGGGAACGTATTTATGAAGGACGGGAAGGGTATGCCAAGGGCGCTTTTATAGACAGAGACAGCCCATACCATGATTATTTCATGTTCCATGACGAATACAGGTTCCCCTATAATCCCACTTATGACGGCTGGTGGGGGCATGATACGCTGCCGAAGCTGAATTATGAAGGCTCCAGGGAGCTGTATGAATATATCATGCGGGTTGCCGCCAAATGGGTTTCGCCACCCTTCAATGCGGACGGCTGGCGGCTGGATGTAGCGGCGGATTTGGGCCATTCCCCTGATTTTAACCACCGTTTCTGGCGGGATTTCCGCAGAAGTGTGAAAAGCGCCAATCCCAACGCCATCATTCTGGCGGAGCATTACGGCGATCCATCCTCCTGGCTGCAGGGTGACCAGTGGGATACGGTGATGAATTACGACGCCTTTATGGAACCGGTAACCTGGTTCCTGACGGGAATGCAGAAGCACAGTGACGATTACCGTCAGGATTTGCTCGGCAATGCGGAAAGCTTCTGGGGCGCCATGGGCTACCACAGCGCATGCTTTGCCACACCTTCCATTCAGGTTGCCATGAATGAGCTTTCCAACCACGATCATTCCCGGTTCCTCACCCGTACCAATAAGAAGGTGGGACGTATGAACACACTGGGACCGGATGCCGCAAACCAGGGAGTGAACAAGGCGGTGATGCGTGAGGCGGTTCTTATCCAGATGACCTGGCCCGGCGCGCCAACCATTTATTATGGAGATGAAGCGGGTTTGTGCGGCTTTACGGATCCGGATAACCGCAGGACCTATCCCTGGGGAAGGGAAGAACAGGAGCTGATAGCCTACCACAAAGCGGCAATAAAGGTGCACAAGGAAAACCAGGAGTTCAAAACCGGCTCCATCAAGTGGATGCTTACGGATTATAATATGATTGGCTATGCCCGTTTTACCAGGGATAACCATTCACTGATCCTTATTAATAACAATGACCATGAGATGACAAAGGAGCTTTCCGTCTGGGAGCTGGGAATACCGAAAGAGGCGGAAATGACAAGACTGCTCCTCACAGGCAATGACGGTTTCTATACGGATCCGGTAAAATATGTGGTGGAAGCGGGAAAAATAACGGTGACACTGCCTCCGGTTTCGGGAATTATACTGCAGCATCGGAACGAACCCGTGAAGCGGAGCGAAGAAATGAAATCGAACCGAAAAAATTTCTTGCAATTCCTATAAAGGTATGGTTAAATGTATATTGTCGGAGACGGAGTGTCGTCTCCGGCGGCTATAAATGGATGGATTCCCGAGTGGCCAAAGGGGACAGACTGTAAATCTGCTGCAAATTGCTTCGGTGGTTCGAATCCACCTCCATCCATTATTCATTGACGTAAATTGATATTTGCGGCGGTGGATGGTCTGCGGGTATGGTGGAATAGGCAGACACAAGGGACTTAAAATCCCTCGGTAGCGATACCGTGCCGGTTCAAGTCCGGCTACCCGCATTGTTTTATGATGGGACTCTCTTCTTAGTTAGCGGCTAGAGGGAGTTCCTTTTCATTTTCTCCGGGCAGAATTCCTATAATTGCATTTGCGCTGGATACCTTACTCCTATAGTCCAGATGAGTATAAATGTTCAGCGTTGTGGAGATGTCACTGTGTCCCAGCAGTTTCCAAAGCTTGGACAAAATGGCCTCGAATGGTCCTACAAGGGGCAGCGTTCGAAGGCTTTTTTTAGATTTAGGCCTGTCTTTGTAAATCATTTTGTATTTGCCGTCTACCATGGCCTGGGTTACAGTATGTCTGATTGTAATCGTCTTCTGCACAAAATCGATTGCTTCCCACTTCAGCCTTACGATTTCACTTCAACGGAGTCCATAATAGCTGCCAATAAGAGCGGGAGCCAGTAAAGTAAAAAGTCACAGAAAAATATTTCATCCTTCGTACCGGATATAGTTGCTTCTTTATACAGGACCGATATTTAAAACTTTTCTACATTGTCTGGTCTGCTGACAGGCAGCAGCTTGTCCTCAGTTTTTTCTTGTTATCGGCTTTTTCGTAATCATCAGAAGGAACGAATTCCTGCCTGGTTATCTGAAACATTTCCTCGGTTTTACGTTTATTGCCTTTTAGAGGAAGATGCTCTGATTTTTTTTGTGGATTTTTGTTGTCTTTTATATATTCATTGCGTATAAAAGATTAGAAAAAAGAAAAGAAGTTGATTGTATGCAGAATATTATTGTGCCAATCAACCATGACACGGTTTTAGATAAGCCGGAGACAGAAAACAATATTTTCAGTAATATAGTTAGGGTTGTTTATATTCCATGTGTTTTTGCAAAATACAGATATTATATGATACTACAAACTATGATAAAGGCCTACATTGACCCTAAATCAAGCTTCTGCAATGACTTAAGAAAACTAAGCAAGCTGTTTTGTTGCTGGGGTGACAAAAGGTCAAAATATTGAAGCAATTCATGCTGCTTTTCTGTAATAGGATAGGACTCATTCGTTTCTGCAAAGAACTGGGCGAGAGTTATCCCAAAAGCATCACATATTTTCTGGAGATTTGGAATACTGGGTATCGAATCTTTTGTTGACCAGGAGGATATGGTAGACTGTCTGATATTTGCTATTTTGGAGAGTTCGTACTCACTCCAGCCACGTTCAGTGCGTAGATTAACAATTTTATCATTGATATAGGACATGACTGGTTACCTCCTGCTTGTGTTTATTGTTATTTTACTTCATTCTTTCGTTGTATTTTAGACTTACATATCGTATAATTTTAACGATGTATAGTAGTACTTAGTATAGCAGGAGGAGAGAGGATGCAATTTCGTAAAATATCTGAAAGTATGACGGATCATGAGGCTGAGGCTTTGCTGCATATTTTACTTCCAGGAAGCAAAATGAAAGAAATAAATCGGCTGGAAGAATCTAATTGTGTTGATATAATCTTTGAATTTCAGGAAAGAGAGTGGATACTTACATTTTGCCCGGATGAAATCGATAATATTTCAGAAGAATTAAATTTAGAGAATAAAGGTATTTATCAGGTTTATATGCTGGCTAATGGATATAGCGAATATTTGAAGGAAGATGCACAGATTCAGGCAGAATTATGGAAGGATTGGATAGATAAAGCGCAGAAAAATATAAATGTGCTATATTTCAATAAAAATGTTAAATCAGCGGAAATTTTAACAGATCTGGAGAATCTGGTAGTAAATTATCGGAATTTACAAGGACTTATAGAAACCTTTGGTGCCGGAGCCAAGACAACAATAGGGGATTGCGATATATCTCAGGGAATTTATGCAATTGCAGAGAGTTTGGCAGAGCAAAATGGCTATTTGGAACAGCTGTTAAACAAGCTTATTAGTTAAATGGTTTTTATGATATTGGGGAGTATTGAGTGGGTAGTTTTAATTTTACTTACTGATAATAAGAAATGTGATTAATTTATTTTGAAAAGAAGATTACGGAGTAGATGTTTTCTCTGGTAGTCTTCTTTTTTTATTGTATTAAGCTTTTGTTTTTAATGGATGGTGAGATTGGAATTAAAATTAATTTTTAGGTGTAATTAAGTATAAAATATTGTAATTCCTTATATGGTATAAAGGATAATAAAATGTAATAAAAAGTGGATTAAGACTAAAAGAAGTTAAAATAAATCTTTCATCCTATCTTCAGCGTTCCTGATATATGCTCTTATAATGCATTATCAGAGTTATTAATTTCTAATAGTGTAGTTGCCGTTGTTAATAGAATGCATAATTGATTCTTGTTACATTTGGAAATAATCCGGATGAGTTCTCTGTAATCTGGATCAAATTTATCTTCATCAGATAATATGCATTCGTCGGCGGAAATATTAAGAGTTCGACAAATGTGATAGAAATTTTCCAGACTTGGAGAAAATCGTCCGCGTTCTATATCCTTCTGAAAAGATAAAGAGAATCCCAGTAACTGTGCGCATTTAGCTTGCGTAAGGTGTTTTTTATTACGCGCTTTCTTAATTGCAGAACCTAAAATTTTGGCGTCATGCAGGCATAGGGGCATATTTTCATCTCCTTTAATTAGTACGGAACCATACAGCTTAACTGCAGTAATGATACGAAACCTTTAAAAAATATGACAATTCACAATCTATAGATAGAACAAATTAATATCTGACAAAATAGTTCCTTTAACAAATAGCTCTTCTTAATGGATTATTCGGATGGTATATGTCTGTTTTAAAGGTGAAGCTAAAAAAATAAAAAAGACCAATGCTATTTTTCCCCCTTTTTAAGTAATTGTGGTAGTGCTATACACTACTCATTGTTAAGGAATAGATTAAATAAGCGAAATGTTTATCTGGAATATAAAGAGATAAATATTCGCTTTTTTATTTTTCTACGTGGTGTACTTATAAAAGTTTTCTGTCGGGGCCCACCTTTTTCCCTTGTCGCAAAAGAACAAAGAAAAAAGGAGGCACATATGATATGAGAGAACAAAAAGCACAGTCACTGCAGAACCGCTTTTCAGCATATGTGGTAACTGCTGTTTCTAACCGCAGAGCCAGGTATCTGGAAAATAAAAATCGCGCAAAAGAGCGGGAATATGCTGTTTTAGAAATGCTTGATCGAACATATACGGATTTTTCAGAAGAATATAATAAATATGTAATGGATCAAATATTACACGAAGCCGGAGAAATTAGCAAGCTGGAGCGGATAATAAGTCTTACTCAAGGGCAAAAGATGATTTATGCAATTGCTTGTTTGAAGGAACGGGAAAAGGCATTAATATTTGGCCGTGTCTTTGAAGAACTGGAGTTTGAAGAGTTGGGAAAAAGACATGGTATCTCAGGAAAACAGGCGGAGATGGCTTATTATTATGTGATACGTAAAATCAGGAAGAGAATGGAGGGGACAAAGGATGGAATTTGAGAATCTGTTAAAGGAGGCCCAGCAAGGGAATTTGATGGCACAGGAGGAGATTATACGAATGTATAAGCCGCTGCTTGTTAAAAATTCTATGGAGCGGAATGTGTTTGATGAGGATTTGTTTCAGGAGCTTTCTATTACTTTGCTGAACTGTATTATGAAATTCAGAATATGATTACTGAATAGAAAATGACTAATACAGTAGCAGAAAGGAAAGGCAGTACAATAAGTTAAATACAGCTTTACAATATTGAAATTGTAAAATGAGAGACCGGAAAACCTAAAAATGTAGGCTTTCCGATCTGCCTTCATGTTTTCTATTTATAATAAGACGACAAAAGAGGGTTTAAAATGCTATTATTGATGAATGTATTTGAGAATCCAATCGATATCATCAAAGTATGGAATTGCTGTCAGGAAGTTCCAGCATGATGACAGCAGTTAACGTACCGTCTGTCTCATTTCGGTAATTAAGGCTGCTTTTTCCACGGAAGCGAAGCCCGATTCGTTCATTGACATTGCGTATCCCGAAGCCATTTGACACACGTAAATCTGTTTCTTCATAATTAATATGACGATTTAGTTTGTCTGCTTCGCAGCCCAAACCATTATCATGAACTTCAATTATAGCGGATTCTTTTGTATAGTAGGCATATATCCGGATACATAAGCTTTCTCCCGGGAACGGCTGAGCATGGCGGACGGAGTTCTCAACCAAAGGCTGTAGCGTGAACTTGGGAATAAGAATATCCTTTTCACCAAGCTGTGTTTCCAAAAGAAAATTTTTATTGTACCGTAGTTTATACACAGATAAGAACTCCTGAATATTTTCAATTTCCTTGGAAATGGGAACCATACTGTCAGCATTGGTAATGCTATAGCGCATCATCTCTACAATAGAGGAAACAATGTTGGCAATATCGTCACAGTGTCTGGTCAAAGCCATCCAATTTACCATATCCAAAGCATTGTATATAAAGTGTGGATTAATCTGGGCCTGCAGGGCACGAAGCTGGGAACCCTTTTCACGTTCGTTTTGGATAAGAATATTGTCAATAAGTTTGCTGAAGCTGTTTTCCAGAATGAGTAGCTCTTTATCGTCAGATACATGGAGCTTTTTCCTGTCAAAGTCTTTGATATCACGGATATTTTCTACGGCGGTGGAGAATTGAATAATCGGTCGGCTTAGACGGCTGACAATAGAGCATATAACTAAAAGGAAAAATAGGCTGACAGCAGCAAAAATCAAACTGTAGGTAGAAAGTATAGGATGAATGGCATCCTGAATATCGTTGTCAGGGGTAAGGAACAGAAACTGAATTCCGTAATCTGCCTTGCAATAATTTACCCGGTAATCATCCTGCCTTTCCTGCAAGGTAAACTCCTTGATTTTCCCTTTCTCCGAGGCTACCCAGGCTTTGTCATATATATCATATTCAATAGGAGAATTACTGCAATAAAGAATTTTGCCATCATCATTCAGCATGGCGTATCCACTGTTTTTGGTGACAGGAACGCTGGATAATATCTTTTCCAGTTGTTTATCAGCTACACTTACGACAATTACTCCGGTACCGTTTTCGTTATGCGGACCGATATAATAGTTGTTCGTGATTTTTCTGGCTATGCAAATTTCATTCGTTGACTTGTTTAGAAAAACAAAAATCCCATTCTTTATCGTTTGTTGATACCATTCATCATCTTTTATTTCCGAATTGGAAAGTACGAAATTGGATGCAATATAAGGGCTGCTTTCCAGTGTATAGCCCTCTAAGGATTGGGCAATAGGAATTAAATCAGACAGAAACAGTGTGGTTTTATAATAAGAGCTGTCAATAATCTGATGAGCAGCGTAACGGGAAAAACGGGTTTGTATGGCTTGCCTTGTGCGAAGTATATCCATGGGGTCTTTACTGTCCAGGCTGAGGTATTCCCCAAATGTTTCATCGCTGACGATCTGAACTGCGGTATCGTAGATGGATTCCAAAAAGTTATCAGCCATTCTTTTGTTTAACTCAACATTTGTCCGCTGGTTTCTCATAGTTTCTTCAACCATGGCATGATAAAAGTAGGAATACATAATACTATGGGAAACAAATAGAATCATTAACATAGAAACGGCGGTTATCAGAAAAAATTTCTTTTTAATTTCCATTCTGTATCCCTCCCTGTACGATGAGGTTTCTGTATTCTGTAGGGATGATTCCTGTGTGTTTTTTAAATATTTTTGCAAAATATTTTGCATTGCTATAGCCGGATAGCTGAGAAACTTCAGAAATGGAATAACGCATATCGGCAAGGAGCTGCCGGGCCTTTTCCATTCTTAGCTCCATAACATATGTACTCAGGTTGGTTCCTGTCGTCTGTTTGAATACAGTGCTCAGGTAAGAAAGTGACACATGCATTGCATAGGAAAGTGCCGACAGATTAAATTCGGGGTCGGTATAATGATTTTCTATATACTGAAGTGCAAATGAAGCAATAGTATCGGTAAAATTATTTTTCTGCTGCGATACATTGATTAGAAGATCATAGTATTTAGTAATAATATAATTTAGTTTTTCCTGAGGCCTTTCTATGTCCAGAAAATTTTCCATGGTTTCATTTTTTGAATAGATAATAGCCTGGGGATCCAGATTTAACTCTGCCAGATAAAGATAAAGGTAATTGAGGAGCTGGATACCTACAGGATTACAGTCCTCGCTGTTCATGAGTTCGGAAAACAGCCGGGATTGGAAAAAATCGTCCAGAGTATTTTGATCTCCACATTTCAGCGCATTCAGCAACTTCTTTTTCAGAGAATCATCCCAAACGGTCAAATACGACTTATGGCGTAAATTAAGCTGTTTTTCTTTTTCATCAAGAAGCTTATTGAGCTGTTCCAGCTTTTTTCTTGTGATGGGTTTAAGAATATAATCGGCTACGCCATACTGTATGGCCTGTCTTGCAAATTCGAATTCCCCATAGGCGGTGAGAAGAATAAGCTGGATATGTGGGTGCCGGTCGTGAATAATTCCCGCCAGTTCTATGCCGCTCATACCACCCATCTTAATATCGGATATAATAACATCCGGATAAGTGTTTTCCAACAGCTTAAGCGTTTCTTCTCCGGATGATGCGGTTCCTACCAGTTTCCCCTGGAAACGCTCCCAATCCAACAAAGAAATCAATCCTTCAATTGCAAATTTTTCATCATCTACTAAAAGAATACGCAGCATTTTAAAATTCCCCCTGTTACGATTACATCTGATGTTATTAATTGGGTTTCATTATAAAACCAATAACACTTCGTGGCAATTCCCTTGATAAAAGTAATAAAAATAGTTCACCTGACGTTAAAAAAGTTGCCTTGTGAAGCTCATACCGGTTATGTAAAATCATATCATAACGAAATAGCAGACAGAAGCTACACCATATCAGGGAGGACGACATATGAAAATAATGAACAAAAGCAGACGACTTCTACTATTTAAGAAAAGTCTGCCTCTTACCATCATGGCGCTGCCTGGAATCATACTGATGATTCTGTTTAAATATCTTCCTCTATCAGGGATTGTCCTGGCATTCAAACAGTACAATATCCGTGATGGAATTTTTGGAAGTGCCTGGAATGGACTTAAAAATTTTGAGTATTTGTTTCGAACAAAGGACGCGTGGATTATAACGAGAAATACATTGGCTTATAATCTGGTTTTTATTATTCTGGATTTGGTTCTGGCAGTTACAGTAGCCATTGTGTTGAATGAACTGCATCAGAAAAAAGCTGCTAAGGTTTATCAGACAATATTTATGGCTCCTTATTTTCTTTCCTGGGTTGTAGTTTCCTTTATCGCGTATTCATTTCTCAGCGTGGATAACGGCTTTATCAACAGGGCGTTTGGTCTGGATGTTACATGGTATTCCAAACCTTCGGTATGGCCCTATATTATGGTTATTTTTCAAATTTGGAAAACGTTAGGGTATTCCACAGTTATGTATCTGGGAAGTATAGTAGGCATTCCTAATGATTACTATGAGGCGGCTTTAATGGATGGGGCTACAAAATGGCAGCAGATTAAATACATTACGCTGCCTTCCCTGAAAAGTATGATGATTGTTCTGACAATCCTGGCTATTGGGAAAATTTTTTATGCGGATTTCGGTTTATTCTATCAGCTTCCAAGAAATTCAGGGCCGCTTTTTCCGGTGACAAATGTTATTGACACCTATGTATATAGAGCTCTAAAGGAAAACGGAAACGTGGGGATGTCTGCCGCGGCCAGCTTATATCAGTCACTTGTCGGGTTTGTATTAGTGTTGAGCTCCAATTTTATTGTCCGTAGAATTGACAAGGACAGCGCGCTTTTTTAAGGAGGGTTTCATGTCGAAAATAATTTATAATAATCGTAAAGAAAAAAAAATTAATGCTATCAGTATAAGGGCTAATACAGTTCTTCTGGTTATTTTAACGTTGTTTGCCGCTTTGTGTATACTTCCGCTGCTTCTTGTAATTATAGTTTCGTTCAGCAGTGAGCAGAGTATATTCCTGAAAGGTTATTCCTTTTTTCCTGCGGAATTGAGTTTGGACGCATATCAGTTTTTCCTTAAACTGGGAGATCAGATTATCCGTTCCTATGGAATTACCATATTTGTTACGGTATTCGGAACACTTTTCAGTCTTGCGGTAACTACAATGCTGTCTTATGTGCTATCAAGACCGGATTATCCTTATGGACGGATACTTACACTGATGCTGTTGTTTACGATGTTGTTTAATGGAGGAATGGTTCCCAGCTATATGGTTAATACACAGCTTCTGGGGCTGAGGGACAGTGTATGGGCGTTGATTTTTCCCATGTCACTGAATGCATTTTATGTTATCGTGCTGAGGACCTTCTTCAGAGGGATTCCCCTTGAAATTATTGAAGCGGCGCATATTGACGGGGCAGGAGAATTTCGTACATTTTTGCAGGTAGTCCTTCCGTTGTCCAAGCCAGGTGTAGCGACAATTGGGCTGTTTACTGTAATTGCTTATTGGAATGACTGGTTTTTGGGGATGCTTTATATCTTCGAAACAGAAAAATATCCAATTCAGACACTCCTGCAAAGCATGCAGAACAGTCTGGAGGCACTTAGCCAATCATCAGTTAATGCACTGGAATATGCACAGATGGCTCAAAATGCTCCGACAGACAGCGGACGTATGGCATTAACTGTGCTGGTGGTTCTTCCGGTAATGTTAGCCTATCCATTTTTCCAGAAATATTTTGTAAAAGGGTTGACTGTAGGGGGCGTAAAGGGATGATGAAAACCGATATGGAAACATTTGTTTATAAGATGCGCAGAGCCGTGTTTTATAATAGAACTGTAAGTAAAACAAATCATTGGAGGGAAAGAGTATGAAGATGAAAAAATTGTTGGGGACAGGCCTGGCCTTAATCCTTACAACAGCCATGCTGGCTGGCTGTGGGGGAAATTCCGCACAGACAACTGGGGACGCAGGTGTGGAAGAGACTGCGGGCACATCTGCAGCAACAGTAGAAACAGCAACGGATGATGAGATTGTCACTTTAAAGTGGTATATGGCGCTTAATCCGATAGCGGCGGACACAGATAAGGTAATTGCAAAGCTGAATGAGTACACAAGAGAAAAAATTGGAGTGGAAATTGATTACACTGTTATTGCAAAACCGGATTATAAGGAGAAAATGTCAACGCTGATTAATTCAGGTGAATATTTTGATATTTGTTTTACCTCCTTTGCCAGCCTTAATTATGCGCAGTTTGCAGGGAGAGGTGCCTTTCTTGACATCGCACAGATGCTTCCGCAATATGCGAAGGAAACTTATGATTTTGTTCCTCAGGAATTATGGAAGGCAGTAACTATTAATGGAAAAACCTATGGAATTCCTACATATAAAGAAATGGGATGGCAGACAGGTTTCTTTGTGAACTCGGATATGGCTGATGAGTACGGAATAGACCTGAATACGGTAAAAACACTTGAAGATTACACTGCCGTGCTCCAGACTGTTAAGGAGAAATCAGAAGCGGCAGGTAAAAATGTAATTGGTATCTGTGGAATGAACTTCTGCCATGCAGTTCCTTATGAGAGTCTTGGGGGTTCGGAAAAAATGGCTGGTGCATCTCCTGTTTCAGCCTATGGGAATTTCGAGGGAGAAGAAGAGGTGTTTAATCAGTATGCGAGTCAGGAATATATGGATTATTGCAGTTTGATGCGAGAATGGTACAATAATGGCTATCTTCCGGAGGATCCTGTGAACTATGATACCGATTCTGCAAACAGAGATAATGATTTTACCAACGGAAAGCTGTTCTCGTATTTTATCTCTTATGCGCCTGGTGCGGCGGAAAGTACCGCTGCCAAAACCGGCCATGGCGTAACCTTTGTGCCGTTAATGGCTCCTCTTCTTGAAACCAGAAGCGCACAGGGAGGCTTATTAGCCATTTCTTCTGCTTCGAAGCATCCGGAAAAGGCATTGGAATTCCTGAATCTGGTTAATACAGATGAATACGTGGGAACACTGCTTCGTCATGGAATTGAAGGAGAGCATCATACTGCAGTTGGAGATACACAGGTTGACAGGACAATGGGCGGCAAAATAGCGCCTGGGGATAATGGATATGACTATACCTTCGGATGGGAATTTGGAACAACCTTTAACCAAAAGTGGGACATTTCCTATCCTGAGAATATAGAGGAAATGTTTTTGGAATATAATGAAACATCAATCGCGGCTCCTCATCTTGGATTTGTGTTGGATACGGCGCCGGTAGAAGCTGAGATTGCCGCATTGACGAGTACTGTAGAAGAGTATGGTAAAGCTCTGGAAAAGGGTATGGTCGATCCGGAAGAAAATATTCCGAAATTTGTTCAGGCATTAGAGGATAATGGGGTAGAGGTACTTTTGGAGGAAATCCGCAGACAGCTTGGTGAGTGGCAGGCCTCTGGACAGTAAGAATTAAAGCAGCAGGAGAGGAAATGGAAATGGATATAGACAGGCAGAAAAAGTTCGAGCAGAAAATAAAGGAAGGGACACATGATTACAGTACGGAAAAGGATTATGTGTATCCGGAGGATCCTATAGTAAAGGAGAATCTGGAATGGTTTCAAGATCAGAAGCTGGGCTTCATGATTCATTGGGGGCCGTACTCGCAGCTTGACGTAGGCTGCTCATGGCCGCTTTCGGATTCAGATGCTATCTGGTGCCGTGATAAAAGATTGGATTGGGATATCAGCGGGGAAGAATTTAAAAAGCAGTATTTCGACCTGAATAAAACATTTAATCCCATCAGGTTCGATCCGCAGAAATGGGCGGAGGAAATTCAGGCTACCGGGGCAAAATATCTGATTTTTACCACAAAACATCATGATGGATTCTGCATGTGGGATACGAAATATTCCGATTATAAGATTACTGCACCGGATTGTCCGTATCATACAAACCACTATGCGGATGTTTGCGCAAACCTGTTTGAAGCCTGTCGTAAAAAAGGGATTGCTATTGCCGCATATTTTTCAAAAGCGGACTGGCATATCGACAGCTATTGGAGTAAGGATGGAGAACGGGGAAATTATATGGACAGAGGACCTTCCTATAATCCGGAAGAGCATCCTGAAAGATGGGAGGAATTTGTTCAGTTTACTCACAATCAAATCAGGGAACTGGCGCAGAATTACGGAAGAATTGAGGTGTTCTGGTTTGACGGAGGCTGGGTATGTGAGAGGGAAGGCGAAAATATCAGGCTTGGTGAAGTAATTGATGAAATAAGGAAATTCCAGCCAGGTATGCTCTGCGTAGACCGGACAGTGGGAGGACCTTATGAAAATTATGTGACGCCGGAGCAGAAGGTTCCGGAGAAACCTTTGCTTGTGCCCTGGGAGAGTAATCTGACATTAGGAACCTCCTTCTCTTATCGCTTTGACGACAACTATAAATCTACCAGAGAGGTATTGAATCTGCTGATTGACATTGTGGCAAAGGGAGGAAATCTGGCAATTAACGTAGGCCCCCGTCCAAATGGGGTATTGCCGGAAACGGCTATGGAACAGCTGAAAGGTATGGGAAGATGGCTGAATCAGTTTGGAGATGCAATCTACGGAACAAGGGTATGTGCGCCATATAAAAAAGACGGTATTGCATTTACAAGAAAAAAAGATATGATTTATGCTATTGAAACATTTGATTCCGATGATGCTGCAGTAAATGAGGAAATATGGATTCCCTATGAGGGAAGTGTAAGCCGTATTTTATATATGGAGAATGGGAAGGAACTTCCTTTTGAAAAGAAAGAGGGAGGATATGTTGTAAAATTGCCGGAGTACTGTGGGGAAAAAGCGCCATTAGGAAGGGTATTCTGTCTGAAGTAAAAGCAAATATTTTCTGTTATGCCGGAGATTTATGCGAAGCATGAATCTCCGGATTTTAAAAGGAGAACTGATATAGTGATGATAGATAAAGAAAGACTGGGAAATTATCCTGCTATTACCCCAAAGGAATTGGAGGAGGCGGCAGCACAGGCAGTAAGGCAAACAAGGGCAGCTTTAGTTGAATTCGGTGAGGCATTTAAAGGGATATACAGTGAACATAATTTTTACAGTAAAGCGGATAATTGTCAGTGGACGAATGGATTCTGGACAGGGGAACTATGGCTTGCCTATGAACTCACAGGAGAAGAAGATTTTCGCAGAACAGCATTGAAACATACGGAAAGCTTTCGGATCCGACTGGAACAGGAGATAGAAACAGATACTCATGATTTGGGATTCCTGTATACACCCTCTTGTGTAGCGGCATATAAGCTGACAGGAGATGTGAAATCCAGAGAGACTGCATTGCTGGCGGCACGTAAGCTGGCATCACGATTCCATGAAAAAGGACAGTTTATTCAGGCTTGGGGAAGTATGGAGGAACGTGAAAATTATCGCTTGATTATTGACTGTCTGTTGAATCTTCCTTTGCTGTTTTGGGCATCAGAAGAAACGGGAGATCCTATGTATGCCAATATAGCAAAGGCCCATTTGGATTCTGCGCTGAAGGTGGTAGTCAGATCGGATTTTTCTACCTATCATACGTATTACTTTGATCCAGATACGGGCCAGCCGCTAAAGGGCGTGACTCACCAGGGATATAGTGCGGAGTCGGTATGGGCCAGGGGCCAGGCCTGGGGAGTATATGGGATTGCACTGGGATATCGGTATACAGGAAAAAAAGAATATCTTCCTTTGTTTGAGTCTGTAGCAAATTATTTTTTAGAACATCTGCCCGATAATTTGATTCCATATTGGGATTTTACGTTTTCCGAAGGAAGTTTGGAACCCAGGGATTCTTCAGCCGCAGCAATAGCTGCCTGTGGCTTTTTGGAAATGGCGGATTTGCTGGATAGTGAAAAGGCAATGAACTATAGAAAGAAAGCCATGTGTCTCATGAAAGCACTACATGATGTATGTGCGGTCAAAGAACCATCTATTTCTAATGGACAGCTTCTCCATGGAGTATATGGAAGAAAGACTCCCTATAATGATTGTATTGATCATGGGATTGATGAATGTAATTTATGGGGGGATTACTATTATATGGAGGCATTGGTTCGCTTGTCTAAAAAGTGGAGGCCGTATTGGTGAAGCATATGGAAAATAGTATGAGTGACAGCAGATTTACTTTAGGAAATGCTTTTCGAATCAATAACCAGGAGATTTCCCATTATCCCATTACCTTGGTTATTCATGATCAAAATTATCTTTGTTGGACGGCTTCCGGAGAAAAATGTTTTAAAAATTTTGCGCCTTATGCCTGGTTAGGTTATTCTCCATGGTTCACCACTCAAACGAACTGCTCTGATCTGCCTTTCCATTACCCTGTCAATATTCAGATAATTGATCTCCTTTTAGCTCAGGGAGAGTATGGGATTATTATCTATGCTTTTTCTGAAACCACAATAAAAAAGCCGGGTACAGCGGATTTATGTAAATATGTAAAGAAAAGATGTGGCAATGCGCAGCAAATACTTCTTAAACTTTCAGATATGGACGATAGTAGTATAAAAGATAAATTTGCAGGTGAAATTGGCATAAATCTGATGGAATATAAATCTATAGAAGTTGCGGTTACAATGTTCGAACAGATGAAGGAAAATATTTTACATATGAAAAAAACTGTTTATTCAGACAGATTAAATCGAGAACAGGCAGAGTGGACAAATTTTTCCTTTACAGCGCCGCTTCAGGAGTGTGGACATCGTATTCTTCTTGTGGGTGATTCTATTAGTGTAGGTTATGGGAAATTTGTACAGGACTTACTTCCTGACTGTTATGTGGACAGACTGAATACCAGTGAGGGCACGCATCACCCTAATTTATGTAGAATGCTTCAGATTGCTTTAACACAGTACCCTTATAAAGTACTCCATATCAACAATGGAATTCATCTTCATGGAATTTCCGTGGAGGAATATTCGTGTAATCTTCTTTTTATTTTCCAGTGGATTCACATGATATCGCCGCTTACAAAGATTATTTTTGCCACTACAACTTCTGTCAGCAGAAAGAAAAAAGTGACGGATGCCTATCAAAGTAAAAATTTCCAGTTAGGCGGCAAGGATCCATTAGATAATGGGAGCCGGGAAATGCAGACAGAATATTATTACAGCCCGGAGGATTCTGCATTATATATTGAATTAAACAAAGCGGCAATTAATATATGCAGTATTTGTAATATCCCGGTTAACGATTTGTTTTCCCTGTGTGTATCGGAGAACTTATTGAAAGCGGATCCGGTTCATTTCAGAGAAAGCGGTTATCGGAGACTTGCGGAGGCAGTGGCAGAGGCGGTGAGCTTCTGTTTGAAATGAGTAGTAGAGGGGGGAATGAGAATGGGCGAAAAAATAAGAAAGGGTGTGTATATTGAAAAAGGTCCTGAAGATTTTGAAATCGTTCAGCAGGATAGTGACGGCTGTGCGGAACTGACATGGTCTGGATTCTGGGTGATGGGGGAGGATTACGACAGCATTGATGTATATGCCAGAGTGCTTTTAGAGAACTCTGGAGAAGAAGTGATTGCCTACACCTGTTGTGAACGCCTGGCAGATAAATGGTCTGTAACCATGAGGATACCGGCCGGAGGCTTATATAAGCTGGAGACAGGGTTGTGTGTAAATGACAATCCTGTAAAAAGCTGGAATATTATGGGAGATATGAGACATTTTTTTGGTGTCGGAGATGTATTTGTACTTGCAGGACAGTCAAACAGTGCCGGCTTTGGATTGGGTGTTGTACAGGATGAGCCAGTACTCGGGGTGCATGCATTAAAGCTCAATGACAGATGGCAGATAGCCAGTCATCCATTAGGAGATGGTACTGACGCAAAACATATAGAAAGTCTCAGTGTTTGTAACCTTGGACATTCCCCGTATATTCATTTTGGAAAAATCCTGTATCAACATCTGAATTACCCAATTGGTCTGATACCAACATCACGTGGGGGCGCTTCCCTTGGTGCCTGGAATCCTGCTGAGGATGGTGATTTGTACCGAAATATGCTGGATATCACACAGAATTTAACAAATGGCTATAAGGCAGTAGTGTGGTACCAGGGGTGTACAGAGGGACAGAGAAAAGATGCATGGAGATATGGAGAACGTTTTCAGAATATGGTGGAATGCTGGAGAAAAGACAGTGGATATCCTGAGCTTCCGTTTTTTACCACTCAGCTTAACAGATATTTAAGAGAAGCGGATACAGAGACAGATCAAAGCTGGGGCATGGTGCAGGAAGCTCAGCGGCTGGCACCTTACAGTATTCCCTACTGTTTTATCCTTCCTTCTTCCGATATACCGATGTCGGATACGATACATAATAGTTCAATGGGCTGTATGATGCTTGGAGAACGGCTGGCCTATCAGGTTTTGTATCATTTATATCAGTTAGGAAAAACATTTACCAGCACTGATTTAACAAAAGTAGAGCAAATGGCAGAGGACAGTATTAATCTGGAATTTGGCGGGTCAATGGATTCATTAGAAACTTTTGATGTTCCAGCAAGTGAACTCGATATTATTGTCAGGGATTGTAAAGGCTGTGTAGAATTGTGTGATTATAAGGTTAGGGGAGGTTCCATAGTTTTGTATCTTAAACGGGAAATATCAGGTTCATGTACCATAAGCTGCGGCAGCCGGAAAAAAACGTCTGGTATGATACCGGTAGATAGAAGAACCTATATGCCTGTCTTATCCTTCTATGAGGTACCGGTTATGCCAAAAAAAGGAGAATGCATATGAAACCGCATGTAATTATTATTATGGCAGATCAGTTAAGGGCGGATGTTCTGGGAAAAGGTTTTACGCCAAATATTGATTCAATTGCAGAGGATGGAATAAAGTTCAACCATGCATATTGTTCCTGTCCTTTGTGTGTTCCGGCAAGAGGTTCTTTTTTTACGGGAACATATCCTAATCATAATGGTTCCCTGATTAATCCGTGGGAACCTAAAGATGCGGAATATGGTTATGTAAAAAATGGAATCAGTAATCTATACGAAATTATGGAAAGTGATTGGGACAGCATCCATAGTGGAAAACAACATTTGTATACGGAAGGCGGAAAACTGGAAGATAGGATAGTTTCTCCTACGAAATGGTTTTCCACTGAAAAAAGCTATAAAGAATATTTAAAAGAGAACGGGGTAGCCATGCCAGGAGGACCTAAATTCAGAAACAGGGTACCGGAGATGGTAAATGGAACTGCAACAAAGGTGAGCAGCTATTCAAATCCGGAGACAGGTCTCTATAAAGAAGGAGAAGAATTTTACTTTGATTCATATTTTGCAAAACGGGCTCTGGATGGTTTGAAAACAAGAAATCGTGAAAAGCCGCTTCTGCTCAATGCCATGTTCCTTGCGCCTCATCCACCGTTACATATTCCTGAACCATGGTATAATTTTGTTAAAAATGAAAATTTTGAGCTTCCAGACAATGTGGGGGTTTATTATCCTAAACAGTCACCTCTGCAGATGTATAATCTGACAGGAGTGATTGGCGCAAGATACAGCAGAAATGACTGGAGGGAGTCCTGGAGAGTATATTTAGGCTTGGTTTCCATGCTGGACAGTTATGTAGGGCAGCTTTTAGATGAAGTGAAAAAACAGGGAATTTATGATGAAAGTCTTATTCTTTTTACAAGTGACCATGGTGAAATGCTCGGTTCACATGGCTTGTTTCAGAAAATGTGCATGTATGAGGAGGCTGCGAAAGTTCCCCTCTTTCTGAAGTTCCCGAAAGGATTCATACCAGTACAAAAAGAGATTAATCAGGTGGTCAGTCATGTTGATGTGCTTCCTACATTATGTGATTATCTGAAAATTAAACCATCGAACAAAATGGATGGAGAATCATGGTTGCCTTTGCTGAGCGGAAAAGTAACGGATGATGGAGAGGGGACTGCATTTCTTCAATATGATGGAAATGGCTCAAGATCAAATTTTCAGAGATGCATTGTAAGAGGACGTAAAAAGCTGATAATTGATTTTTTCAAAGATGAGACATTTTTTGAACTATATGATTTGGAAAGGGATGAACAGGAAAAGGATAATTTGATGTTCAGACCGGAATATGACCTGACTGCAAGGGAACTGGCCTCTTCGTTGGCAGCACATATGGTAGCAACAGGAGATCTGCTGTCGATGCCGCCGTTCCATCCGGGAAAATTCAGGGATCTGTATAAAGACTTCTCAGCATTATAAAAGGAGGCAGATTATGCTGAAGGAATTATGTGAATCCCTATTATCGGAATGGTGTGATGCGCTGATTGAATTACAGTTAAAAGATACTGGGAAAAAAGAACTGGACGGGGCAATTTGGTGCCCGGCATGCAAAAGAATTCATGGAAGATGCTTTGAAGCGATGTACCCTTTCCTCTGTATCGCTCATAATTCTCCATACGAGAAACAAAAAAAACTGCTCGATGCTGCAAATCGTCTGTTTATGTGGGCGGAGCTGAATATCTCCCAGCCAGATGGCTCTTTTATTAACGATACAGATTCTGATTGGAAAGGAACTACGGTATTTAATGTGATTCAATTGGCAGACTGCCTTTTGCATCATAGGGAAATACTGCCAATTGAAGTGGCAGAGGCATGGAGCAGGAGACTCCGCAGGGCAGCAGATTTTCTCAGTGGATTTAATGAACTGATGGATAATAATATTAATTATCCGGTAGCCAATGGGTTGGCGCTGTTAGAGTGCGGACTGGTCCTAAAGGAGCAGCGCTATATCAGAAAAGCACGGGAATGGATGAAATATTCTCAGGCTGCATTTACAGAAAATGGATTAATTTTTGGTGAAGGAGTTCCGCGATACCAGAAAAGTCCAGAGGGATGCGTTCCGGTAGATATTGGTTACAATGTGGAAGAAACATTGCCGTCTATGGCACTGTTTGGCTGGTTGGATAAAGATGCACAAATTATGCAGATGGCGGAACAGGGCTTTATGAGTCATTTAGACTTTATGCTGGAGGATGGTGCATGGGATAACAGTTTTGGAACCAGAAATTTTAAATGGACCTATTGGGGGAGCAGAACTACTGACGGCTGTGCCCTTGGTTATTTACTTTACGCGGATGAACATCCCGAGTTTGTGGAAGCGGCGGGAAAAAACCTGGAACTTTTAAAACAGTGTACCTTTCAGGGACTGCTCGCCGGCGGCCCTCATTATGAAGCGGCAGGTCAGAAGTGTTGTATTCACCATACTTTTACCCATAGTAAGACTGTGGCAGGAATTCTGGATTGGAAGCTTTTTGAAACTCATGAAAAAAAAGCGGGAATCCGAAAAAAGAACGTATTGCAGACAAAGCAAAAACGTATGGACATCTCTTACTACAAAGAATTGAATACATGGTTGATTACAAGAAAAAAAATGAGAGCCACAGTTACTGCTTATGATTGGGAGTATCTTTCTGGAGGCCATGTCAGTGGTGGAACGTTATCTCTTCTTTTTCATGGAAACGCAGGTATTCTTATTTGTGCGGGTATGGGAGAATATTCACAAAAGGAACCGGCAAATATGCAGGTCCCGCGGGAAGTCATGCATGAATGCCTTGCCCCTCGGATTGAGTACAGGAAAGAAGGGATCTTATACAGCAGTATTTATGAATCCCGGAGTGTGGTTGGGCTGCAGGAAAAATGGATTGTTGTAAAAGGAAGAATGAAGGATATTGGTCATACCTGCGCACAACGAGAGAGGCTGGAATATGAATTACGGTATTTAATCAGGGAGGATGGGCTGGATTTGGAAGCATATTTTTCACAGGGGCGGCTGATTTGTCCCTTGGTTAGCAGAATGGATGAAGAAATAAGCTTTCAATCATTTCATACAAAGGAAAGTGAAATCGATCATGGTAATATTTTGTTTATCCATAAAAAAGATTGTATCTTGAAAGTTGAAACTGATTCTCACATGGAACTGCCTTACGGGACCAGCCGTATTTTTAATCTGGTTCCGGGACTGCAGGCAATACGAATAGAAGGAAAGCCCCAAAAAGGACGGTTTTGTTTACATCTGGATATCCTGTAAGAAATGTATATGTAGATTAAGTAAAAGGAGAATATAATGCAGATCCCCTCTAACCAGTCTCTTGTGACTGACTATGATGTTTTTTCAGCTTTTGATTTATCCCTGCCGGAGCTTGGTACTATCCGGAGCGCATTAGAATCAGAAAATATCGCTTTGGCAAAGCAGGAACTTATACATTATTTTGAAACCAGAAAGAATACAGTCTATTATTATGACTGCAGGAAGCTTCCACTGATGTCTATAGATACGGATAGTACACCTTATGTATTTCAGGCGGCTTTAGGGCTTAAGGGTAGCTTGAAGGACTTCTGTTTGTATGCAGGCAGGAAGCTTATGAAACATATCTATGTCCGCCCTGGTGGAGAATTGGAATTATTTCTGGGAGACAGTTATGAATATATGCCGCATTTTAGCTTTTATGAAGATCAGGGAAAGAAAAGCAGAAGCATTCTGGACATTTTTGTCAGAGGACAGATTTTTGAATATTTGTCAATTCTTTATCATGAAACGGGCGATTGTAAAGTTTTGGAGGAATTCCGCTGCCTGTATCAGGCTTTTTTCCGGACATATCCGCTGATTGTTGAAGCAGACTGTATATCAGAAGGCCGTTTTTCAATGGTGGAAGAAAGAGATATAATGAGTGCCGGGTTCCTGGCCATTTCAATGCTTAGTCTTTTATATACGCGGATTCCTTATGAGATTCCATCCGGAGAAGCTTTTGATATCATAAAAAATCTATGGTATCTTGGTATTCAATTCCGTAGATTTGATGATTCTCCTTATCAGGATTATAATCATCATCTGTGGGAAAAAGGCCTTGTTCCGTATATCCTTAGTATCATGCTGCCGGAAATTCCCGATTTTTTAAAGATGCGGGAGCGTAGTATATCCATTATTAACCGTCATATAAAGCAGGATTTTAATTCGCACGGAGGATATAATGAACATTCCATTTCATACTGGGGCGGAGCAGCGCTGGGGGAAATGCTTTGCCGCGGTATCAGTCTGGCTCAAAGGAACAAGCAGCAACTGCTTGATTCAGAAAGCAGCAAGCGGATAAACTGTACTTTTAGCGCGTTGGCGGCTATTGCACCTCCGGGGAAAACTTATCCTTCTGTAGGAGACGGTGGGGAGCTTTTAGTTAATCCTATACTTGAAAATGGAATATATTCTGTTGAAAACGATGACTGCAGACAAGTTTTGGCTGTTCGAAATGAAGCAGCAGGAGATGGAAGCTGCAATGTACCCTTGGACTATTGTGACGATTCCTGTGGATTTGCTTGTTCCCGAAATTCATTTTCTCCTGCTGGAAACTATTTTCTTATGTCTGTCAAAAACTGCTGTGGTTCTTCCGGACACAATCATATGGATATGCTGTCATTGAACCTTTCCTTTCATGGGGAGGATTTTATAGGTGAACCTTATGCTCATTCCATTTATCATACAGTACGTATGGGAACGGACACAAGGGGATATCTTTATAATATGGGGTCGCACAATACAGTTTTGGCATATGGACGGCCTGTTGTGCCGGATGTAACCTTTTCTGACAAATGGGGGGTTTATCGCCCTGATTCTCCGGTAGATATCTTTCTTACTGCAGAAAAAGGTGTTTATCTGGAGGCTCATCATGATGCCTACTGTTTCTGTCGTCATAAAAGAAAATTGATTTTTCACAGGAATAAAGGAATATTATTAGAGGATGAGATCATGCGGGGTAACCGTATGCCGGAAGCCCATATACAGCGTTGGCATTTTATGCCGGATGTTTCATGTGTCCAGATTGATGCCAACAGTATTATACTGCAGAAGGGTGCAGTAAAGGTTATGTGTATCTGGTCAGGTTTGCCGCAGTTCCGATTCTGGAAGAATAGTTCACTTTATCCGGAGAACATCAAGAGTGAGGCAGGGCTGGGGATGATTCTTGATGTTTCTTTCAGTGGCTATGGCCAGATAAATGGTGATTTGGCATCCGTTTCTCAGGATATGATGATGGTGGATGCTACAGAACATGTTCCAAATGAAGATATCTGTAAAGATCTGCTCATGCGTCTTTCTTTTCCGGAGACAGAAAAAGAACTTGTACAGATTTTGGGACAGTTTGAAGAGTTATAAATGTTAGGGTAATCAGTCGAAACAATTGTTTTAGACTGATAAAGGCATAAAGTTACTTTTTTTGTTAAAAAATAACTTTTATTTACACATACTCTGCTTTGAATATATAAGTGAAATTAATATGGGAAATATATATTGGAATTTAGAACCAATATATATTTCCCGTATTATTTATTTCAAAAAGATAGAAGATTGTTTGTATTTCTGCCATGGACCTCCTTTTTTGTTGCAAAAGAACAAAAAAGGAGGTTCATATGAGAAAACAAAAAACACAGTCACTGCAGAACAGATTTTCAGCTTACGTGGTAGCAGCTGTTGCCAACCGCAGAACCAGATATCTGGAAAATAAAAATGGAATGAACGAAAGGGGGTATACTGCCGTGATAATACTTGAGCGGACGTATCTGATTTTTCGGATGATTTCAACAAATATGTTATGGCTCAGATATTGCAGGAAGCAGGAATTGATTTTTAACCGTGTCTTTGAAGAGTTGGGAAAAAGACATGGTATCTCAGGAAAACAGGCGGAGATGGCTTATTATTATGTGATACGTAAAATCAGGAAGAGAATGGAGGGGACAAAGGATGGAATTTGAGAATCTGTTAAAGGAGGCCCAGCAAGGGAATTTGATGGCACAGGAGGAGATTATACGAATGTATAAGCCGCTGCTTGTTAAAAATTCTATGGAGCGGAATGTGTTTGATGAGGATTTGTTTCAGGAGCTTTCTATAACGTTGCTTAATTGTATTATGAAGTTTAGGATATGATTGCTTCATTCCAGATGTATGGCTATAGGAGTGTGAAGAAACGTATCATAAAAGAGAGACACGTTTCCGGATGAGTTTGCCATAATAAAATTAAAAGGGGCAGCTTCATTTATCGTATGAACTGCCCCTGACATTAGTTAAATACATTAATCTGCTCTTGCCACCGTCATCATAAAATACAGTATCTGCTGCTGCATTCGATATACCCCAGAGGGAGGACGGAATCGGTCTGAGAAGCCGCCGCTGCCAGAAATATATATTTGGAAAGTTCACTTTTCAGGTTCAGCACGTCTCCTTGTGTGGTTTTAAAATAAACATCATCCTTACATTGGGCAACTGCCCGAAGGAAATAAGGCAGACTTGTATCTTTTTTTAGTTTCACTGTTATTTCTCCAACCAGGGAAGCCGGAAATTAAAAACCCGTTTGTACATAGAGTTGACAGACCCGCAGGGGACGCCTGTGGGGAAAACGGAGATTCCGGTGACCGTTTTCGCTCATGGAAAACCTATGACGGCTATCTTCTGGCCGCAATCCGTTCCGGAAAGGAAGCGGGTAAGATAAAAGTAACATTTACAGCAGACGGATGCGAAGCAGCAGAAGTTATGCTGACCGTAGATACAGGAAAGAAGGAGTAAAAATATGGCAAATAAATATATTTGTAACCCAATGAATCTGGAGTACCGCTATCAGTTTTTTGGAAATTTAAAGCAGACCGGTATTTTTCATGCCAGTAAAGAGGCGGCGGATCCCTCATTGATTTTGGTGGATGGGACCTATTATCTGTTTCCATCCGTAACCGGCGGATTTTTTACAAGCAGGGATCTGGCAGAATGGGAGTTCCATCCTTTTGTAGGCGAAATGCCTGTCTACGATTATGCACCGGATATCCGTTATATCGGAGGCTATTTTTATTACTGTAAGCGAGCCTTTTGAGAAGGTGGAGGGTTCCTTTCCCTTCTGGGATCCTAACCTGTTTGAGGATGAGGATGGCAGGCTGTATCTGTATTGGGGGTCTTCCAATGTAACACCTGTTTATGGCGGGGAACTGGATCGGGATACTATGAAACTTAAAGGGGAGCCGGTAGAATTAATAGCGGCCAGAGAAGAGGAGCTGGGCTATGAAAGAAACGGCGCCGATCATAAGACTCCCAAAACACAGGAGCAGATAGAGGAGGATGTAAAAAATCTGTACGATTCCATTCCGGGTAAGGAAAATGCAAGCGAAGAAGAGTTGGCGGCTATGAGACAGACTCTTTATGCTTATATGGGGAATGCTCCTTATCTGGAGGGGGCATGGATGACAAAGCACAATAGCATTTATTATCTGCAGTATGCATTCCCGGGAACACAGTATAATGTATATGGGGATGCGGTATATATTAGTGACAGCCCGCTGGGGCCGTTTAAGGTGGCTGAAAACAACCCCTATTCGTATAAGCCGACCGGTTTTATTACCGGAGCCGGACATGGATCCACTGTGGAGGATACCCGGGAGGGATTCTGGCATATTTCTTCTATGCGTATCAGCCGCAATCATAAATTTGAACGCAGGCTTGGCCTGTGGAAGGCAGGTTTTGATGCCGATGGAGAGTTGTACTGTGATCAAAGGTATAGGGATTGGCCGCTTCGTGTGGATAGCCACCCCTGGGAGCAGCCGGAATGGATGCTGCTTTCTTACCGTAAGCCGGTGAGTGTTTCTTCCGGGAAGGGCGCGGAATTTATAACCGATGAGGATATCAGGACGTGGTGGAAGGCCGCTGATAACCAGCCTGGTTCGCAGGTCTGCTTGGATCTGGAAAAGGTGCAGGACGTACATGCCGTACAGATCAATTTTGCGGAGGATGGAATTGAAGTACAGCTTCCTGAAGGTGAAAGTGCACATCAGGATATGTCGGAAATACGTTTTATTGATACCAGGATACAGCCGCTGCGCTGGATACTGGAAGGTTCACAGGACGGTGTTCATTTCAGTATGCTTGCAGATAAATCGCAGGCGGATACCGATCTTTCCCATGATTTTCTTGTCTGGGAAACAGGAAAGCAGGTCAGATATCTGAGGCTGACAATTCTGGAACTGCCATATGCTCAGATTCCCTGTATTTCCGGGCTGCGTGTATTTGGAAAAGGACAGGGCCAAAGACCGAAAGCAGCCGATGAAGTCACAGTACAGGAGATGGGAGAACTGAATATCACGGTGGACTGGAAGGATACGGCAGCGACAGGCTATAACGTGTTATGGGGATATGCGCCGGATAAACTTTATCACAGCAGTATTGTTTACGGGCAATGCAGACGGGAAATCGGCGCGTTGATGAAAGGAAAGCCCCTGTATGTGCGTGTGGACGCTTTTAATGAAGCCGGGATTACGGAAGGCAGTATTCTGAAGGTGCGGTGAAGCGTTTTGCAGTGGCAGACAGATTGGAGAAAATAAAATGAAGACAGTTAAAGAAAAACAAATTCTGGTAGGTGCTGATTTTGCAGGTTTTCCTCTGAAAGAAGCTGTAGTGGAGCATCTTCGTAAAAAAGGCTGGACAATAACGGATATAGGGGTAAAAAGTGCCGATGAAGAAAATCCGGAAATGTTTCATCGGATAGGGCTGAAGGCAGGGGCAATGATTACCGAAAAAGAGTTTGAAAGGGCACTTTTATTCTGCGGCACAGGAATGGGGATACATATTGCCGCAAGCAAATGTCCGGGTGTACATGCCGGCGTAGTAGAGAGTGTTCCGGCAGCTCTTCGCGCAATAACAGGAAATGGAGTCAATGTGCTTGCCATGGGTGCTTTTTATGTGGCGCCTCAAATGGGAAAGGACATTGCAGATGCATATCTGGGGGCTGAGCTTGGCACAGGATATGAGTGGTGGCCTAATTTCTATGAATTTCACAAGCTGGCTATTGATGAGCTGAATGCTTTTGATTATGAGAAATTCAGGGAAAATGGGTTTGAGGTGAAAAGAATGGGGGATTTTCCGCTGAAATTGATGGATAAATAAAAATGAGAGGTGTAAATAATGAGGTATTTCGTGAAATCTTTTGAAAAAGAGAATGTAACATTAACGGGCTATATCCATGATGTAAGCAATGAACTGAAAAATGCTCAAATCCGGCCGGCTGTCCTGATTTTTCCGGGCGGCGGATACTTTATGTGTTCTGACAGGGAAGCGGAGCCGGTAGCCCTGGCTTATATGGCCGAAGGATACCAGGCGTTTGTACTGAGGTATTCCGTTGGAGAGAAAGTCCCTTTTTCTCAGTCCTATGAGGACGCCTGTACAGCCCTTGCATATCTGAAGGAAAATAGCGATGAACTGCATGTGGATGCCAAAAAGATTGCGATTGCAGGATTTTCTGCAGGCGGTCATCTGGCGGCTGCGCTCGGGACAATGGGAAAGGATAAGCCAACCGCAATGATATTAGGTTATCCGGTAATTTTATCCTCCATGGGAGATGGTATCTGTAAAGAAATTCCCGGTCTGGATGAAAAAGTGACGGCAGAGACACCTCCTGCTTTTATTTTCTCAACAAGCAATGATATCATTGTCCCAGTGGAAAACAGCCTGAAATTTGCGGAGGCACTGAATAGAAATGGGGTGGAATTCGAACTGCTTATTTTCAGAAATGGAGTTCATGGCCTGTCTCTTGCTAAACCTCTGACTTCAAATGGAGAGCGCAGTATGGTAAATCCTGTGGTCGCAGAATGGTTTACGGATAGTGTACGCTGGCTGAAGGAGATATGGGGCGATTTTTATGCGGATTATACTAGTGAGCTGGAGATGACCGTAAATGGTGCAGGAATTGATACTCCGGTGAAGCTTTTGCTCCAGTCAGAGGGCTGTGAAGCAATACTGACAGAACATATTCCAAACATAAGAGAAATGCTGAAGGAGAATCCGATGGCCGGGGAATTCTCGCTGCGTATTATGAATCATTATTCTCCGGAAATTATAACCGGTGACATGCTGGAAGAAATGGAACGGAAACTGGGTGCATTAAAATAAGCGGAGTAATAAGGGCTTAAGTGTGCTTCGGAAGATGTTTATAAAGACGACATAAAATAACCAGAGAAAAACGAGTTTGTGGTTTTCTTCTCTGGTTATTTGCATGGAGTGAGGATAAATGCATTAATTTTAATCTGATAGTTCATTTTTAACAGCTTAAATTGTCACATTTTTTGCGCAGTTATATTGATGCGTTTATACTGGGAATTCTGGAAGAATTACAAGAAAACGGAAGAACGGTAATAGCAGAGACAGCACAGGAAGAAAGGCAGAAAGCTGATACAACTGGCCCATGGGCGGCAGTATGCAGACTGTCCGCAGCAAATAAGTTCTTCACTATTGACAATTAACCATCTGTAAAGTATCATAATTATATTCTTATTATTAGTATTAAGTGCGTTCGCACATTCTGGCAGTTTCTGCCGCAAATCACATTTTATAACGGCAGGAACTGCAGAAGATAATGTCAGAAGTGTCTTTGTCTGCATTCCTGCTTTCACAGGGAGGTAAGAATGAAGGGAAAGACAGCAATTGGCGCGGCACTGGATGCCGCCGGGGCGAAGGCCCAGTACGATGGGCATGTAAAGCGTATCCTGGGAAACAGACAGGTTCTGGCACGTATTCTTAAGGGGGCGGCCGAGGAATTCCGGGAGTACTCCCCGGAAGAAATCGTCGGCTGGATTGAGCCTGATATCGAGATTGAAGGGACAGCGCTGCGTCCGGGAGAAACAGGGAAGGGTAAGCTTCTTATCACCGGGGACAGCACGGAGAGCAGGATACCCGGAGAGGGAACAATAACCTATGATATCAGGTTCCGTGTTTATGTTCCCGGACAGGGGCGCAGGGAGACAGTAAAGCTTCTGATGAATGTGGAGGCGCAGAAAAAATTCTACCTGAAATACCGGATAGTAACCAGGGGAATATTTTACGGCGCAAGAATGCTCTCGGAACAGTTGGACAGGGAATTTACATACTCTGAATATGGGAAGCTGAAAAAGGTATACAGCATATGGATCTGTATGAATGCGCCCCTGCACATAGGAAACGCCCTGACAGAGTATTGGATTGGGAAAAGAGATATTATAGGGACAATGCCGGAAAAGAAAAAGAACTATGATAAACTTTCGGTTATCATTATCTGCCTGAATGAAAAGAGCAGGGAGAAAGGTGGAGAACTGCACGGATTTTTGAATACGCTGCTTTCCCCCGGGATGAATGCAGCCAGGAAAAAGGAAGTGCTGTTAAGAGACTATGGAGTTGAGATGGAACAGGAAATGGGAGAGGAGCTGAAGCAGATGTGTAATTTAAGTGAGGCCATTGAAGAAAATGCAATGCGGAAGGGTGTAAGGAAAGGTGTTAAGAAAGGAGTTAGAAAGGGAATCAGCCTGACTAAGAGTATAATGCGTCTGGCGGGAGAAGGGAAAACGGAAGAAGAAATTTCGGCTCTCTGCGGTGTCAGTGCAAAGATGGTACGTGAGATTATGGAGGCTTAGCTGATGTGCGGTGCTATAAGGTTTTCACAATAAAAGGGTGTGAATTTTTGACTTTTTTATATGCTGCCAATCTGACCGCTACATACATGCTCTGAGGAAGAACCGCTCTTTGTCAATGCAGCAAGGACGGTAATCTCCTTTTGCATGTAGGGCCGGATGCAAACGGTATAATCCCAGCGAAGGCTGAAAGGGAATTCACTAAAGTAGGGACATGGCTTCAGACCTATGGAGAGGCTGTCTATGGATCCCGGACAGCCGTTCTGATTACTGCGGCGAAATAACAGAGGATACGCTTGGAAAGGATATGATGAAGGTTAGCAGCCAGACAATTTGAGCTCCCTATCAGCCTAATAGAATATTTTACAAAAACAGTCAGCAGATGCATTTCACAAAATCTGTTAATTGTTTTCTGTCAGCCGGGTTCTGACTAAACAACCCCCGGGGATTCCTTATTTCCCCCATATTCCATAAAAATTAACAAGTTCCTCATATTCTGTTTCTGAAATCGAAAGAATAGAACCATGCCTTTTCCGACGTTTTCCCATATTAAATGAATCAGACGGAACCTGGGTAAAATTTCCAGAAGAAAGTTCCCTGGAAAGAAAAGGAACATAACCTGCGCCGTTACCAATATCGTCTGCACACAGGCACCACTGCCCTTCCTCTTTTCTATAAAAAATGACAGGGCCTTCCATGCCCTTTAATCCGGGAAGATGACCTTGGTATATATAATGATAGTCTGCAGCGTGCAGGCCGGAGCCAACCTCCATGGTGATTCCGCCGCAGAATTCTTCTGCGGAAAAACGGTATATCCGGCCGTTCTCCCCGGCAATTGTAGTATCAATAATATGCTCTTTTCGCTCAATAAAAGGGTGAAAATCTGTAAAATCATGAAAATCCCTGGTATATGCGGCATAAATCCGCTGTTTCCCGTTCACCATGGAAGCCCAATATACAAGATAGGCCTCCTTTGTTCTGTCGAAAAAAGCTTCCGGAGCCCAGACACAGCCGCCCTGCAGTTTTCTGATTTCGGGAAAATCCACGGCATACGGACTGCCCCAGCCGGTCAGAGTGTCGGACTCCCAGAGGATCAGATTAAGGCTTCCGTTATACTGGGCGGTATTCCAGCCTTTCTGATTGGCGATACGCAGGTCCGTTGCCATAAGATAGAATTTCCCGTTCAGGCAGTTTCTTACAAGAAAGGGATCACGGACACCTTTTTCTCCGATATCGGATACTAAGGCCGGACCGGATCCTAAATCCATCCAGTGCAGGCCGTCTTTGCTGACGGAAAAATAAATCTGTTCCCCGTTCTCATCTTCTCCTGTAAAATGTACAAATAAATATGCCATAGTATGCTGCTCCTTTTTTATAGGGGGATCCCGTTACTTTTATTTTGCTCAGAACATTATCTGCGCCTAAACTGTATCCTGTGATGGATTTATTTTCTGTTTCCTGTATTGTAGGGGACTAATGCCATACCAGGTGCGGAATGCCGCCGAAAAGTGCTCCATTGTGGAATATCCAAGCAGATGCGATATCTCCGTGATGCTTTTCGTTGTGTCTGTGAGAAAAATTACGGAAGCGGCCATACGTGCCTCCTTTTTCTTCTGCTGAAAATTTTTCCCGTAATGCCCCAGAAGCAGACGTTCTGTCTGCCGCTGGCTCAGCCCCAGCCGTTCTGAGAGCGTTTCCAGAGTCAGCGTCTGATAGCCATACAAAAAGCTTTCCTCAATAATCAGGGAAGCCCGGGAAGAGATGCTGGGAGGTGTGGATGCCCTTTTATCCGGGTGATTCTGCTTGTACTTCCTGATGAGCGATATAAGAAGCAGCTTCATATATGCTTCTGCCTGGATCTTATAACCGGTGTCTTTACGTTCCAGTTCCCGGAACAGCGCCTTTAATATATCCTCTGCCCAGAACTGCCGGCGGCCTGACCAGAAGGTCGTCTGTTCGAAAAGGCCGGCGAGCTGGGAAAAGGTTTTTCCTTTATCCAGCTTCAGATAGAGGCAGTATTCCCAGACCGGATCCTGTACGGAATAAACCTGGGCATGCTCCACGTAGGGTCCGGTGATATATAAAGTACCGGCTGCCAGTTCACAGGCCTGGCCGGAGAAAACTGCCCTGCCCCTGCCCTGCGCAACGTAATGGATTTCGTAGCAGCCGCTTCCGTGACTGTGCAGAGGGATAGTTTCCCGCTGGGGAGCGCTGATAAAATTCAACGTATGGATAATTTGGCCTTCAATGAAAACCGGAATATCCTGATCGGAATAGAATTCTTTATGCATGGCGGTTGCCCATTTTTGCTCTTTCTAACTTTATACGGCATCTATGTTTTATACCCAATATAATTCTATTTTTTCCTTTCAGCACTGTCAAGGACAAAACCTTCGAAAAGCCGACATGTTTTACTTTGGTTTGTCGGTTAAGCTTCTTAAAATATTCGTATTCTCTTCTATAATCAGGATTCAGGTGAAGCGGAGGGAGCAGAGGTAAGGCAGTCCCTCGCCTTGCCGCTGGAAGATTATGCTGAAAAACCTGACGGCTGAGGGTATAGAATCGGACAGGAATTCTGAAAAAATTGCGGAAAACCGGAAGCACGGTAATAGCAGAAATCTCACTATTGACAATTAACCATCTGTAAAGTATCATAATTATATTCTTATTATTAGTATTAAGTGCGTTCGCACATTCTGGCAGTTTCTGCCGCAAATCACATTTTATAACGGCAGGAACTGCAGAAGATAATGTCAGAAGTGTCTTTGTCTGTATTCCTGCTTTCACAGGGAGGTAAGAATGAAGGGAAAGACAGCAATTGGCGCAGCACTGGATGCCGCCGGGGCGAAGGCCCAGTACGACGGGCATGTAAAGCGAATCCTGGGCAGCAGACAGGTTTTGGCACGTATTCTTAAAGGGGCGGCCGAGGAATTCCGGGCGTTTTCCCCGGAAGAAATTGCCGGCTGGATTGAGCCGGACATCCGGATTGAGGGGACAGCGCTGCGTCCTGGAGAAACAGGGAAGGAGAAGCTTCTTATCACCGGGGACAGCACGGAGAGCAGGATACCCGGGGAAGGAACCATAACCTATGATATCAGATTCCGTGTTTATGTCCCCGGATAGGGCCGCAGGGAGACGGTAAAGCTCCTGATGAATGTGGAGGCGCAGAAAAAATTCTACCTGAAATACCGGATAGTAACCAGGGGAATATTTTACGGCGCAAGAATGCTCTCGGAACAGTTGGACAGGGAATTTACATACTCTGAATATGGGAAGCTGAAAAAGGTATACAGCATATGGATCTGTATGAATGCGCCCCTGCACATAGGAAACGCCCTGACAGAGTATTGGATTGGGAAAAGAGATATTATAGGGACAATGCCGGAAAAGAAAAAGAACTATGATAAACTTTCGGTTATCATTATCTGCCTGAATGAAAAGAGCAGGGAGAAAGGTGGAGAACTGCACGGATTTTTGAATACGCTGCTTTCCCCCGGGATGAATGCAGCCAGGAAAAAGGAAGTGCTGTTAAGAGACTATGGAGTTGAGATGGAACAGGAAATGGGAGAGGAGCTGAAGCAGATGTGTAATTTAAGTGAAGCTATTGAAGAAAATGCTATGCGGAAAGGGGTAAGGAAAGGCGTAAGAAAAGGTATCAGCCTGACTAAGAATATAATGCGTCTGGCGGGAGAGGGGAAAACGGAAGAAGAAATATCGGCCATCTGCGGCGTCAGTGCAAAGATGGTACGTGAGATTATGGAGGCTTAGCTGATGTGCGAGAGTGCAAAATAAAGTATGTTGCCGGCCAGGCTTCTCCTTTTTTGGCCTGATTTCCAATATTCTTGGTATTGCACGGCAGAATGGCAGACTGGATTATACGCTTTGTTTATGGGCTGCGTAGTGCTGCAGGCCTGGTTCTGATAATATCTGCAGGGCAATATTCCCGAAAAACGTGCCTAAGATACCTAAACTGTCTATGCAGCAAGGCTGATTGTGATATAATGATTTCTGAAAATGTTTCCGTATCCTTCTGATATTGATGAGAAGCGTATTGGAACTTTGGGTAAATAATAAAGCTGAGATATTATCTTTATCAGGAAATAAGAATTTTGGTCAGGATGGATGTGGCAGAAAAGACGGGAAGTACTTTTGTGACTACTGTCCGTCGCATTATCGCAGGCAGGCCTGTGGTATGCAGGGGGAGAACATGAAATTAACAAATATATTTATAAAATACTGTCTTAAATATTTTGTGGCCTTTATTATTATTCTGGCCTGCTGTATACCGGTTGCGGAAGTTTCCTATAAGATTGTTAAACAGCAGATTATTGAGAAGAACCAGCTTAAGCTTAAGGAAGGAATCAATATAATTGATCAGAATATATCCAAGATGTTTCTGCTGACAAAAAGCATGAAGCAGGATTATCATTTTAATATGCTGATTAAGAAGAAGGGCGAGTTAAAGCCGGATGAGTATTTGTGGCTGCAGTATGCAAGAAGGAAGATGGAAGGTGACAGCCTCATCTATACTTTTCCAACGTACAGTTTTCTGCTGTTTAAAGAAAATAATATTTATATATCACCGGTCCAGTCCGATTCTGATTTTAATGAATATTATGGGAAGTTTTTAAAGATTTCAGGGGCGGAAACTGCGGAGAAGCTTAAACAGAAATTATTTGAGATACCGGGGATTTATTCCTTTAATAAGGTGGATAAAATTAATTTTATTGCTGACGGAATGGAAAAGGAGCTCAGTAATGCCATAATTTGTATGATTAAGGGCACATCCAATTATACCGACAGCGCTTCCTATATAATGACCTATGTTCTGGATCCCAAAACCTTGATCCAGTTATTGCTGGCAGAGGATGCCATGGCAGAGGGAGTAGTGCAGATCGAAGATGTTGGGCAGGATGAGATATTATTAAGTTATGGCACTGATTGCATACTGCCCTGGAATAATGCGCCGGACGAAAGGGTTCAGATTAATGGGGAGGGGTATTTTCTCTGTTCCTATGAGGCCCAGGAAGCCGGTTGGCGGGTAACAATAGGTTTCCCGGAAACGATTGTGGAAAACCAGACAAAAAATATTATGTATATCATTCTGTTTTACATTTGCCTGGGAATTTTTATTGTGTTATGTCTGACCATTTTTTTCAGTTACAGGCAATATGCGAACATAAGGAATTTATTTGCCACCTTATCAGGGGAGGGCAGCGCGCCTGATAAGGGGCAGAATGAATATGAAGCCTTACGCTGTATTCTTAAGAATATTACGCAGAATAAGAACGAGTATAAGAGCAAAATGGAGAATCTGAATCAGCAGAACAGGGCTTTGATGCTGGAAAATCTTATTGTGCGGGGAATAAATACACAGGAAGAGCGGGAAGAATTCAAAAAATGCTTTGAAAGGCCTATGGAATATTTTTGTGTGGTGCTGCTCCGGATGAAGATTGAAGACTTGAATCAGTACCAGATAACTTTGCTTTGCATTATGGAATATCTGAAGGAAACTTCCCCCAATGATTTTTCAAACGTACATACAGGGATTAGGGATGAACTGTTTTTATTTTCACTGAATCCGGAAGATGCGTCTAATGTCAGCGGCATAAAAGTGATGTTCGAAAATATTATCACAGCGCTTTCTGATAACAGCAATATTGTTTTCCATGTGGGCATCAGCGCTATCGGAACGGACATATCGAATATCAACGTCTGCTATAATCAGGCAATGCAGGTTATTCAGGCTTATTGCAGTGAAGATGTTAATTCTGTGGAAGCGTATAATATCAATATTAATTCTGCGAAAGAGAACATAATTGATGTGGAATTTTTAAATAAGCTTTATAATTTGATTTTATGCGGTGAGAAGGAAATGATTGGGCAGCAGTTTTCAAAGGTGGAAGCATATTACCAGAAAATGCCAGTACAGTATGAGCTGCAGAAACAGCAGATTTTTTATACGGTAAGAAATGTAATTTACAGTGCGTATCTGCATCTCGTAACGAATCCGGGAGAGGCAGACATTCTGCCGGAATATCAGAGCAACTATTCTCTTTCGGAAATGGTTGGGAAGCTGAGGGATTCTTCCATTGCTGTCTGCAGCTATATGGAAGAAAAGAAAAAAAGCAGGAACAGTGAATTAAGGCAGAATATAATCAACTATATGGAATCGCATTTTATGGATTCTTCCATAACGGCATCATCTGTCAGCCGGGAAATGAAGATTTCTGAAAAATATTTAAGCCAGTTTATGAAAGAACAGACCGGTGAGACATTCGCTTCCTATTTGGAGAGGCTTCGGATCGTTAAGGCAAAGCAATATCTGGAAGAAACGGATTTGAGCAATGAAAAAATATCGGAACTGACAGGGTTCGGGGCGCTTAACACATTTTACCGAACCTTTCACAAGCATACAGGGGTATCCCCGAAGGCATACAGAAGTGCCTGCCAGCATTAAAAAGCAGGCACTGCGCCGCGGCTTTACAGCTGCAATATGTCAGAATATTAGATTGGCCCTTATATCAGGCTCGCTTCGCGGCAGTAGACTCAAACAAGCGCGAAATGCTGAATTTGCCTGGTATAGGGGCTTTTTAATATTCTGATTTGAGAATAAAAAACAAAAATGAGAGGGTCTGATTCTTGCGGATGGAGAGTAATTTAAGGAAAGTGGCACTATTCATAATCATAATTATCATGTAAAAATGGACAGGTAAGGAAAGCGGTTATCTATTGCCGATTTGGGAAGGAGGAGATGTTTTGATTTATGAATCAGTAAGGAAATATGAAGGGGAATTTAAAACTTTTTATCCTTACTCACCTGCAGCAGACAGAGGACGCTGGGAAAACCTGAATCTGTGTCTGAGAAAAAAGTGGATTTCTCTTGGGGAAGGTTACCTGAATACAGATTATCCGGCATTAACAGCTTCCGGTTATATGGAATTCTGTAATATCGGGGACAGGGCCGGATATGAGAGCGGTTACTTTGAAAGAAGGCGTATGCTGTATGCTCTGGTAATGGCAGAGTGTATGGAGGGAAAGAAGAGATTTTTAAGCAAAATAACAGATGGCATTTTTGCCATTTGTGAAGAAAGCGGCTGGCAGCTGCCTGCGCACAACCATTATAGTACAGGAGTTCACTACAAGCTTCCGGATATAGCCAATCCGGTTATGGATCTGTTTGCCTGTGAAACTGCCGCCGGACTTTCTATGGCTGCCTACCTTTTAAGGGAGGAACTGGATGGAATCAGCCCATTTATCTGTGAACGTATCCGTTATGAGATAAAGCAGCGTATCCTGGTTCCTTATCTGAATCGTGATTTTTTCTGGAAAGGAAAACCGGGGCAGAAGGTAAACAACTGGACAGCCTGGTGTACGCAGAATACCCTGATTGCTTTGCTTTCCGATGAGGATCTGACGCAGGATACAAGGAGGCAAATCCTGGAGCAGGCGGCAAGGAGCCTGGATATCTTTCTGGATACCTATGGGGAGGACGGCTGCTGTAATGAAGGCGCCAGCTATTACCGTGTGGCGGGTTTGTGCCTGTTTAATGCGCTGGAGGTTATGAATTTCGTAACGGATGATGCGCTGACAGACATATATCGCGAAAACAAGGTTAAAAATATGGCCCCGTACATATTAAATGTCCATATAGCAGAGGAGTACTATGCTAATTTCGCGGATTGTGCCCCTGCCTGTGAGCGGGCGGGCGCGAGGGAATATCTGTTTGCCAAAAGAGTAGGCAATGAAAATATGATGCGTTTTGCAGCTAAGGATTTCAGAGAAAATAAAAATACAGTCCTGCCAAGGCAGTCGGAAAATTTGTTTTATTTTCTGCAGAGCGTTTTTACCAGTGACGAAATCCTTGCCTTTGATGCATCAGGTGAGATAAGCAAGCCTGATATTTATTATGAAAGCGTGGGATTGTTTCTTGCCCGGGACGCGGAGAATTTTCTGGCAGTAAAGGCAGGAGGCAATGACGACAGCCATAACCATAATGATACAGGAAGTATTATTTACTATAAAAAGGCAAAACCGGTTCTCATAGATATTGGTGTGGAAACGTACAGCAGAAAGACATTCTCTCCGGAAAGATATGATATCTGGACCATGCAGTCCGCTTACCATAATGTATTGACATTTGGTAACATTATGCAGAAAGCCGGAGCAGAGTACCATGCGGATGTATTGGATGTAGCGCTGAAAACGGATCCTGTAAGAATAGATATGGAACTGGCAGGATGTTATCCGCCGGGAACAGTGTCAGGCTACAGACGTACGGTTGAGTTTAAAAAAGGAAAATGGATACGGGTGGCCGATCATTTCTCACCGTATGCAAAAGAGGTATTCTTAACACTGATGACTGTGGAGAAGCCCAGGCAGCAAGGCAATGTTCTTTATATCGGGGAATTGGAAAAATTATATTTTGACGGTAACGTTAAGGCAGAAATAGAAGAGATTGAATTATCCGATACAAAGCTGAAGAAGGAATGGGGAAGGAACCTGTACCGAACAAAAATATATCCTGCTGACAGTGAGATTGCTTTTACCGTCAGGCTGGATGAAAAATAAAAAGTAAAGGGGTAATACAAGTAATGAAGAAGAGTATTTACAGTGGATTAAAAAAGAGCTGGAAAAAAAGCCTGTCAATGGGTCTGGTATTATGCGTTCTGGGAATGAGCGCGGCAGGCTGTGGTAAAACAGCAGAAACAACAGAAACCGCAGGAACTACAGGAACTGATGTACAGGTATCGGAGGAAAGCGGAAAAGAAAAAATTACAATTGCACTTCAGGCAAACAGCTTTATCACCGACTATGATGATAATTATCTGACAAAAAAGCTGGAAGAGGAGATGGGAGTGGATATCGAAATCTATCAGCTTCCTGCCGACAGCAATGAGATGAAGACAAAAATTTCCCTGATGGTTTCCGGGGGAGATGAACTTCCGGATGTATTCTGCACCTATGGTATCCCTCAGGAACTGATATTGGATTACGGAAGCAAGGGCGCTTTTATCTCTTTGAATGATTATCTTGACAATCCGGAAACCGCACCGAATTTTAATGCTATCCCGGAAGAAGAAAAACAAGCTATTCTTGATACAATTACAAGTGCGGACGGGAATATTTATTCCCTGGCAAAGTATGAGCCTCAGTCCTGGAATCTGACTCCTTACCGTATGTATATAAATCAGGCCTGGCTGGATAATCTGGGATTGGATATGCCTGAAACAACAGACGAACTTCATGAAGTCTTGAAGGCTTTTGTAAATAACGATCCCAATGGAAACGGTGTTAAGGATGAAATAGGCGTATACGGACTGGCAGCAGGTGGATACGGCGAAAATATAACGGTTGCTTTGATGAATTCCTTTATCTTTTATAATGGGGGCTTATCTTTAGCCGAGGACGGAAAAACGGTCATTGCTCCTTATGCGACGGAGGAATGGAAAAAGGGTCTTGCGTATATGGCCGGGCTGTATTCTGAGGGGCTTTTATCAGCATCTATCTTTACGGATGATTCAACACAGTTTAAGGCAGTGCTGAATAATGAAGCGGCGAATCTTGTAGGTGTTGTTTCTGCGGGCAGTACAAGCAACTGGGCGGATGCAAATACAAATCCCAATTTCCTGGAGATGGAGCTTCTCAGCCCGCTTCAGGGGCCTGATGGAATTGCATATACTCCTTACACTCCTTATAACTCGGAACCTACATGGTATATTACTTCATCCTGTAAAAACCCGGAACTGGCAGTAAAAATGGGCGATCTATTTTTCCGCCAGGATATCAGCATGACAGCCCGTTATGGAGAAGAAGGCGTGGACTGGAGCATGGAGGACGACGTATTGTCTAAATACACCACACCTTATATTGAAATGGGAATTTTTGATAAAGTAACTGCTGTGGATCTGAGCAATTTGTGGGCCCAGAATAGTAATAAGAGCTGGCATAACATCGGTCCCCGTTATGCATCCCTGACCTTTACCGATGGTGTGGCGCTGGGAACAGAGGACTATAATCCGGAACTGAAAACAGAACAGCTGAAAGCACAGAATTATCTCAAGTATCAGTCGGCACATCCGGAACATGTATTGTCAGGCTATAAATATACACTGGAAGAGACAGAAAGAATTACAGAGGCCGCAACAAACATTCCTGATTTTGTGAAACAGAGTGTTGCCGAGTTTGTAACCGGAGCCAGAAGCCTGGAGGACTGGGATCAGTATCTGGAGGAACTTAACAATATGGGACTGCAGGAATATGTTGAGTGTACACAGGCGGCATTTGACAGGCTGAATCAGTAAGACTGTTCCATATAAAAAAGGAAACTAATCAAAGGGGCTGCTGTTTACCGGTGCTATAATATTCCGGATTACGGCAGCAGCCCTTCCCTAATTTTTACTTTAAAGGCGGTATCTCAATGAGTAATGTAGCGACAACAGGTAAAGGAATGAGTAATAAACAAAGGACAGTCTGGAAAAAAATCCAGAAACGCTGGCAGCTGTATCTTCTTTTACTGATTCCGCTTATCTATATTATTGTGTTTGCATATGTTCCTATGGGCGGTCTGGTAATTGCGTTCAAAAAGTATGACTTTTCCAAGGGAATATTCGGAAGCCCCTGGGTTGGGCTGGCTAACTTTGAAAAATTTATTTCTTCTTATAAATTTGGTATGGTTCTTAAGAATACGCTGACCATATCTTTATACAGCCTTCTGACTTTTCCCATTGCCATTATTTTTGCCCTGCTTTTAAATGCATTCCCTATGAGGCGGTATAAAAAAGTTATTCAGACAACTACCTATATCCCTCATTTTATTTCCACGGTTGTTATGGTTGGCCTGATTTTTCAGCTCTTAAATAACAGGACCGGAATGTTCGGAAGCCTTTATACATTTTTTACAGGAAGCAGCGCGCCTAACCTGCTTGCGGACGGTGAGTATTTTAAGCACCTGTATGTATGGTCAGGGGTATGGCAGGGGACCGGCTACAGTTCCATAATATACATAGCGGCATTGGCCGGGGTAGATCCGTCGCTGCATGAAGCGGGAAGAATTGATGGGGCAAGCAGATTCCAGCTGGTCCGTTATATAGATTTCCCGAGTATACTTCCCACGGTTAGCATCATGTTGATTCTGGCAATTGGAAATATTATGAATGTAGGATTTGAAAAGGTATTGCTGATGCAGAACAGCCTTAATATGAACTATAGTGAAATCATATCCACTTATGTGTACAAGGTTGGCCTGGCCAGCGGAATTAATGATTTTTCACTGTCCACAGCCATCAGTATGTTCAATTCCGTTATTAACTTTATTCTGCTCATAGCTGCCAATACTATCAGCAAAAAAGTAAGCGGCAACAGAATATTCTAAAGGCCGTTCAACACATATTGTGAACAGATGGGAGTAAACATGAAAAAGTTCAGAAGTTATAGTATAAATGATAAAATATTTTACATTATTACAGGATTTCTTTTAACAGCCTTTTTTATTATAGTTCTGTATCCCTGTATTTATGTAGTATCGGCTTCTTTTTCCTCAGGCTCCGCGGTAGAAGCTGGGAGGGTTATTTTGTGGCCCGTAGATTTCAGCCTGGAGGGCTACAAAGCCGTATTCCATACCCCGAGTGTGTGGATTGGCTTCAGAAATTCCCTTTTTTATACGATTGCGGGTACCCTAATCAATATTTTGGTTACAATGATTGCGGCCTACAGCCTTGCCAGGCCGGATCTGCCGGGTAGAAACGGCATTATGCTTTTCTTTACCTTCACAATGTTTTTCAGCGGAGGAATGATTACAGGATATATGCTGGTAAGATCCCTTCATATTCTAAATACCATATGGGCGATGCTTATTCCGGGCGCCCTGGGAGTATATAATCTGATTATTGCACGGACCTTTATCGAATCTAATATTCCCACTGAGCTTCTGGAAGCGGCGCAGATGGATGGCTGCAGTGATATCCGTTTTTTTGCGAGTATTGTTTTGCCGCTGTCTAAAGCAGTAATTGCGGTTTTGGTACTTTTTTACGGAGTGAGCCACTGGAATTCTTATTTTAATGCAATGATTTACCTGAACGATAAGGAGCTCTACCCTCTGACTATTTATCTGAAAGAAATATTGATGGCGAGCCAGATTGATCCTTCTACCGTTGCCGATCCGGAGCTGCAGAATCAGATTGCAAGAATGGCGGCCGTAATTAAATATGCGCTGATTGTGGTAAGTATGATTCCAATTCTTATCCTGTATCCGTTTATACAGAAATATTTTGTAAAAGGCGTTATGATCGGTTCTGTAAAAGGATAAGGGGTTAATTTTATTAGATATAAAAAAGGAGTTCATATGGAAGACGGAAAAAAATGGTTTTCGGATGCAAGATTCGGAATGTTTATCCATTGGGGGATCTATTCTGTGTGCGGACGGGGAGAATGGGTCCGCAACAGAGAACGGATTCCTCAGAAGGAATATGCGGATTTGTATGGTGCACAGTTTAAAGCGGAGAATTACAATCCGAAGGAATGGGCAAAGGCTGCAAAAGAAGCCGGAATGAAATACATGGTTCTTACGTCAAAGCATCATGACGGATATTGTCTGTGGGATACAAAGACAACAGAGTTTAACTCCATGAAGCTGGGGCCGCACAGAGACCTGTTAAAGGAATTTGTGGAAGCGGTAAGAGGCGAAGGCCTGAAAGTAGGAGTATATTATTCCCCTGCGGATTGGAGCCATCCTGATTATCCCGGTGCATATCTGCGGGATTGGCCCCATGTATGGAAGGATGAAGAAGCGAGAAAACGGTTTGTAGATTTTTATACCAGCCAGATTAGGGAGCTTATTACCGGTTATGGGAAGCTGGATTTGTTCTGGTATGACGGCTGCCTTCCTCAGCCCCTTGAGGGAGCGGAAGTAAATAAAATGATAAAGAAATACCAGCCGGATATTCTAATCAGCAACAGGAATGGGGAGCCTTTTGATTTTACCTGCTGCGAACAGGCAATAGTGCCGGCAAAGGATGGAAAGCCATGGGAAGCATGTATGACGCTGAATGATAACTGGGGCTACCATGAAGGCGATGATAATTACAAGTCAGCCAGAGATGTGATTTTACTGCTTACGGAGGTGGCAAAGGATGGAGGAAATCTTTTGCTGAACATAGGGCCCAGGGGAGATGGTTCCATACCGGAAGAAGCCCGCACGATTTTGCATAAGGTTGGAAAATGGATGGAAGCAAACGGGGAGTCCATATATGGTTCGCAGAAATCACCGTTTTCCTGGGGAACTTCTTCCACATTAACAGTAAAGGATAATCGTGTATATATCCATGTACATAAAAAGTTAAGGGAAATCTGCATTGCCGAAATAAAAAACCCTGTTACAGATATATATGTATTAAAAACCAAAGAAAAGCTGAAATTTACGCAGTCTGAGGATGGAAGGCTTTTCATATATGGGATTCCGGATACCTGGGATGAAGACATGGTGATCACACTGGTATGTGAAATGGATGGAAAACCGGAAGCTTTGGTAGAAAGGACTTCCTTTTGGATACCGGGTTTATAATGTGCCAGCTTGATGTTTATTTACCCGAAGATGTATACTGTGCATCCGGGAGAACAATTGAATTGTATAACCGTCAGATTTGCCTGCAGGCAGAGCAATATCACGTGAAATGGGACTGCAGGGTGGGAAAGGCATTAAAACGTAAATTTTCAGTAACGGGTACGGATGCTTTGCTTGGCGATTATTCATTAACATTTGAAATATATGACGACCGGTTAGTCTGTCTTTGCAGAAAAGAAGCTGTGCTCCATATTGTGAAAAATACGATAGTGCGGAAGTACAGCATACTGCCAGTCGGCGACAGCCTGACGAATAATAAACTGTGGGAGCCGGAGGTAATGGGGCTTTCCCATGGGAAAATTTCCTTTGTCGGCACCAGGGGGCCTTATTTTGCAGCTGATTCCCAGGGCAGCAAATGGAGCTGCTGCCATGAAGGACGTTCCGGAGCCTCCGCCCGGTGGTATACCGATGACAGTCTATACACTTTCGAAACCAGGTATGTGGGGAATCCTGAAGTTGACGGTAAAGGGAATCCATTTTTTGATCCGGTAAAAAAACAGTTCAGTTACTCCTACTATATCCGTACGCAGGGAAAATATTTGAATGATATGCCGGATTGTCTCCTTATTTATTTGGGAACCAACGGGATTGCCCTGGATAATGAGAAGAACGCAGGCTGTATAAAGCTGCTTGTTGATAATTTCAGGGCAGAAGAACCAAATATGCCTGTTTATGTGGTGAATACGTTATACAGGGGAAACCAGGATGGAATAGGAACCCAGCAGGATTCTGACGGCTATGCTTCCCAGGCGGGGCTTTTTAAATATGAAGAGGATAAAAAGGTAATGAACTTGCAGATTATGCTGTCTGATATGCTTCATGGCTGCAATAATCTGTATTTTATTCCTGTCGCGGCAACGCACGACAGTGAATATAACTTTGGGGCAGTAGAGACTCCGGTGAATCCAAGGGCTGTGCAAAAGGAGTATTTGCCTGTGGAAGGTGTTCATCCACAGGCGCAGGGATACTATCAGATGGCAGATTGTATTTGGTCGGTATTGGCCGGTACGCTGGACTGATATGGTTCCGAGAATATTATATTACCATTTAGTTTATGGATATCACTGTAAAAAGCAGAAAGAATAAGGTAGCGAAAAAAATATCACTCCGTTAATAGAAAGATTCCCGGAGTGATATTTTTGTTGTTTTTGAGTTTAATATTCCATTCTGGGATACGTGCAGATATGAGGAACAGTATCTTCTGTCTTATTTTCATTTGGGGATTTGAAATAGAGGCTGAGAAGAACGGATTTATGATTTAATGCTTGGGGTATTTAATATGGAAAAGTATCCTGTTAAGGAAAGCAAGTTTTTTAAAAATGAATTTGCTGATGGGGAAATATGCGCTGAACTATATTCTGAAATCAGCAAGGCAAAAGATGCACTATGCAAAAAATTGGGCGTAGATGAAGATAAGTAGCTGAAATGTATAATAAATAATTTTTATGATATTATGAAATATCTATCTATGCAGAAGTATGATTACGGTGTTTTACAATGCGGAGAAAAGATATAGAAAACCTGCATTTCCTAAAAATTTTCAAGACTGGGAGAAAAGCGGCCACGCTCTATATCTTTTTGGAACGAGAGAGAGACTTCCAGGAGTTCGGCGCATTCGGCTTGCGTAAGATGTCTTTTACTACGGGCATCTTTTACTGCAGCACCTAAAATTTTTGCATCATATAAAGTCAATGACATAATCTCACCTCCTGTACGTAGTGTAAAACCATACCAATGAATTGTAAAAATGGTATAACACTATATAAAGGTATGGTTATACACTACCAATCTAAATATGACCTTATTAATGCACTAAGATACAAATACGATAATATTTGTAAGTAATAATCTCTAAGGCAGAACAAGACTTATTATCGGAATACATTATTTCTATCGCTATTATTCCTGGCGCTTATTTTGTAATTATTGTTACCTGTAAATATGGTATAATATAGAGGCCGGCAAATTACTGCCTTTTACAGAGGAAAAATAAGGTAAAGCTGTCTGGTGAAAACTCAATAAATTCACCTCCTTTTCGGAAAAGACAGCCAGATACCGGAAAAATAAAATGCTGAACAGATAACAGGGAATACAGGGATATAGCCATGGGAAGATATTTTAAGCTTGATATTGCAAATAAGAAATACAGATCCGTACTTCTGCTGAGTTACAGTATAATCGCTATAATTGCAGTTGCCATCGTAATTACAGGGGTTTTTGCCTGGTTCAATTCATATACGCAAAAAGTGGTTTATGACATGTCCATGGTTCAGCTCCAGAACCTGGATACCACGTTTACGAACAGTATCGATACGTGCCGCACGCAGCTTCAGACAGCCTGGCAGGATTCCAACATTAAGCAGCATATCTATACTCAGAATGAGAGCTGGAAAAATGAGAACTGGATTGGCAGTTATTTTCAGCGGCTTTGCGTGAATAATGGTTTTGCGGAGTATATCTGCCTGTTCCGGAATGAAAATGAGTTCCGGTACTATGGCTGGCGCTATCCTTCCGAAGCAGAAATGCAGCAGATTGAACAGGGGGTTATGGAAACCTCCAATGATATGGAACAGTTTATTATACATACGGATACCCGAAGCAATCTGTGCATCTTTTTTACAGAACGGAATGCGATGGGGGAGAAACCGGTGCGCGGCATCATATATTCCCTTGATTTGGATGCCCTGGAAAAAACGCTGATTTCACAGAACGTAGAAGACACGACCTTGCTTGTATATAAGTCCGATGGACAGGCTGTGATGAAAGGAAAACTGTCAGGGGAACAGCAGGACGAAGTATGGAGCTACTTAAAGGGAGGAGATTTCAGCGGTGGCAGCAGAGAACTTCTTCTCAATGATTCCAAGTATCTATGTAACAGTATCTATAATGATTCCCTGGATATGCATTTTGTCATGCTGCAGGATTATCATATTATGCAGACAAAGCTTGCGGAGATTAAGAAAGCAGCTTTTCTAAGCGTTATCATAAGCCTGATTACGGCGCTGTTATTGGCCGTATTCCTGGCGAATAAGCTGTATTACCCCCTGGAAGACTTTTTCAGCCGAATCGGTTCCGGCCCGGAGTTGATTCCGGGGAATGAAGACTACAGTAAAAAACAGGCGGAAATTACAAGTGATAAAATAATCAGTCAGATACATATGATGTCGCAGCAATACCATTCTGATAAAATTCTGGGTTATCTTGGCGGAAATGAGGCTGATGCGGTAATTCCGCCTGTACTCAGGCTGCAGGATCGTACCGAGCATTGTATCCTTATTTTATTCTGGACCGATGAACATGTGATGGACAGCCGGATTACACAGGATATCCATCAGACGTTGGACGAGAATCATTCAGGCTGTAAAATCAGTTCATTTTCAGATGCCAGGGCCTCATGGACTTTAATGATGATAAAGGAGCCTGTGAGGATAGGAATGCTCAGTGATCCGGACAGAATAGCCGTTAAGTTAAGCGAAGAATGCAGGCAGATTCAGAAAACGGTCCCTGTCCGGATATATTATGCAGTGTCCGGCCTGATATCAGATGAAAATGAACTCAGGCCTGCATTCAGGGATTTACAGACATTGCAGAAGTACCATCTTTTGGGAAGGGGAACGTCCGGCATGACTTGCGAACTTCTGAATGACGGAAAGGAAAATGCTGTTCCCAGAAAAATATATGAGGGCCTTCTGAGTAATATCCGGGCCGGAAAAACTCAGGACTCTGTAGAAAGTATATCAGAAATACTGGATGAGCTTTCCGGCTATGAAATAAGAAAGGTTTTGCTGTTCCTTTCGGATTTATGCGTGCAGATTGAGCAGTGTATTATGGGATGTGAACTGACCGGAAGGCAGAGGCAGGAAAAATATCTGGATCATTATGTTAAAATAACATCCCTATATGATAAAAGCGATTTGGAATACTATCTGAAACATTTAATAGAAGAAACCTGCCTTGAGAACAGTGTTTTCCAGGAAAAAACACTGCGCATGAATATGCTGGATGCGGTGGAATATATCCGTAAGCATTACCGGGACGATGATATCTGTGTGGAGCTGGTGGCGGATCAATTCCATATGTCGGTTTCCTACTTCAGTAAATTGTTTAATGAATATGTGGGTATGACCTTTCCGGAATTTATAAATGATCTCCGTCTTACCTATGCATCTGAAATGCTCAGGTCAAATCCGGAGGTGAATATCAAGAGAGTTGCAGAAGCTTGTGGATTTGGCAATACCTCCTATTTTTCTTCGCAATTCAAGAAGAAATTTGGCATTTCTCCATCTGCATTCAGGAATGGTAGATAAAAACAACATAAAAATATAAAATTGATACGCGTTCTGGCCCTATTTTTGTGGGAAAGTGAATAGAATGCGTATCTTTTTTATTTTCAGAGGCAGTCCTCCCGTACTACAATAAAACCATCAAAAAAACGGGAGGCAAAAAGATGTTCAAATCAAAAAAACCATCTGAGCCGGTCGGTACGATAAGAAAGAAGTCCGGTTTTAGAAAATTCCGGCAGGATATTCCTCTTTATATCCTGGCTTTGCCCGGGGTAATTGCCCTTCTTCTATTTTCTTATTTTCCAATGGCCGGTATTGTTCTGGTATTTAAAGATTACAATTTTAAAGGAGGGATATTCGGAAGCCCCTGGGCAGATCCCATTTATAAAAATTTTCGTTTCTTCTTTAATAATATTTCCACGGCCATGCGTTCTACAGGACTTACAGTCATGTATAATCTTCTCTTCTTTATTGTAGGAACCATTTTTGCGGTAGCTATAGCAATTATGCTCAGTGAAATAAAAGGGAAAATGTTTATAAAAATTTCCCAGAGCCTTATGTTTCTGCCTTACTTTATTTCCTGGATGGTCATGGGAGCAATTCTTTATGCATTGCTGAATGCGGATTCAGGCCTTTTGAACCAGACCCTGGTGTCTTTGGGAAAAGAGCCTATAGATTTCTATGCGAATCCTAAAGCGTGGATAGCGATTCTTACTATAGTTAATACATGGCAAAGCTGCGGATATACATCAATCATATACTATGGCGTTCTGACAGGAATCGATTCTTCCCTGTATGAAGCCGCGAAGGTAGACGGCGCATCCAAGCTGCAGTGCATCCGTAAGATAACCGTCCCGCTTTTAAAGCCTACAATAATTATTCTTTTTCTGTTGTCCGTCGGAAATATGCTGAAGGGTAACCTGAATATGATAATCGGCCTTACCAATTTAAATCCTGTATTATTCTCGACAACGGATTTAATCGATGTATTTGTATACAGAAGCGGCGTAAGGAACGGAGAAATGGCCTTCGCCTCAGCAATATCCTTATATCAGTCCATCTTTGGATTCCTGCTTGTAATTACGGCAAATAAAATAGCGGGGAAATTTGATAAAGATGCCACCTTATTTTAGAAGGGAGTCAACATGATACATAATAAAAAGAAATTAGGGGCAGATAATATCCTGTTAATTATTTTCTATGTTTTACTCACTGTAATTGCTGTAGTCTGTATTTTCCCAATCATTTTTGCAGTGATAGGATCTTTCACACCGGAAAGTGAAGTTGCCGTGCATGGATTTACGCTTTTCCCCAGAGAACTTTCCCTGGAAACATATCAATATGTATTTCAATCACAGGGAAGCAAGCTTTTAAATGCATATAAAAACAGTATACTCACAACCTTATGCGGAACAGCCCTTTCTGTGTTGATAACAGTTTGTTATGCCTATGTCCTGTCCGTAAAGGGTTTCCGTTTCGGAAACAAATTGGCTTTCTTTGCATATTTTACCATGCTTTTTAATGGCGGAATGCTGGCCTGGTATCTGGTCTGCACCAAATATCTTGGTATGAAGGATAATTATGCGGCCATGTTCCTTCCCTATGCAATGAATGTTTTTAATATGTATTTGATGAAAAACTTTTTTAACGGACTGCCCTATGAACTTGTGGAAAGTGCGAAGATTGACGGCGCGGGTCATTTCCGGATTCTCGGGCAGATAATACTTCCATTGTCCAAGGCCGGTATTGTGACAATAACCTTGTTTTATGCATTGCAGTATTGGAATGATTTTTATCTGCCGCTGATGCTGATTAATGACGAGAAATATTATACGATTCAGTACATTCTCTATAAAATGATGTCCAATATCCAATATCTGGCGGCAAATCCGTCAAGCAGCGTGGCATCCCATATAATACTGCCTGCTCAGACGATAAAAATGGCGATTACCTGTATTGCCATCGGCCCGATTATACTGATTTATCCTTTTATCCAGAAACATTTTGTAAAGGGTGTAACAGTGGGCGCATTAAAAGGTTAATTTGGTGAAAACCAAACTATAAAAAGGAGAAAAATCCTCTGCTCGCCAGAGGGAAAATTTCTAAAGAAATTGCATTTTTCTCCGTAAAAATAAGGAGGATTTCAAGGATATGAAAAAAAGAAATGTTGCAGCGCTTATTGCCGCTGCGGTAATGGCTGTGTCGGTGCTGCTGACCGGCTGTGGGGAAAAAGCAGACGCGCCTGCAGATAATACTGCCGGCGGAAGCCAGGAAGCGGCCGGGGAAGAAGCTCCTACCCAGGCGACACTTATTCTGTATGGCGAGGCTTCTGCAAGAATGTCTGATTTTGCGGAACATGAATTTCATGACAAGGTTCTGGATGCCATTAATGTGGATGTTACGGTACAATATCTTCCCTGGTCTGAATATGCGGGAGGAAAAACGGAACTGATGCTTTCATCCGGAGAAAAATTTGCGACTTATACGGATACAGCATTTTTATCAAAGTGCGTCTCCAAGGGATATTATGCGGATATTACAGATGCGGCGGAAAAGTATGCAGAAGATTTGAAGAAAAACTGCGGCGGCGAAGAAGCTTTTGATATCTGGAAGGTGAATGGAAAGCTGTATGCACTTCCTTTTGGAAATAAACCGAATGCAGGTGAGAACTATGTGATTATAACCAGGCAGGATCTTCTGGAAGAGGTTGGCATGACCGAACTGAAAACTCTTGAGGATGTGGAAAAATTCTATACGCTTGCCAAAGAAAAACACCCGGATATCATCGGTTTTGGACGAGGCGGTATTCTCCCGCAGATGGTAAACGGGGCGATTGAATCCGATATGAATGTATTCCGTCTGAATAATTTCGTATCTACGGATGGAAACAAGGCGGATGACCCGACTGTGTATAATTATTATGCATCTGAGGAATATAAGCAGGCCTGCAAAATTTTCAGGGAATGGTATCAGAAGGGTATGATTCCCAGCTATGTAATGTCCAATGGCTCCCAGATTGATGCGGAATTTATGTCCGGGAAAGCTCTTTTTGCCGCTGGTGCGAGCTATCGAGTTTTTGAATACGAGGATGCGGTAAGGAAAGCGGATCCTAATGCAAAATTCAAAAATTATTATCTGGGAGATCAGTCAAAGAAACCGCTGATGTCCAGAGGAACATATTCAACGGCTTTTGCCGTAAGCGCCAATGTGGAAGGCAGAGAACTGGAAGGCTATGTTAAGCTGATTAACCTTCTGCAGAGCAGCCAGGAATGGTGTGACCTCATTCTCTATGGTGTGGAAGGAAAGGATTATACAATCAGTGACGACGGCCAGCTGGAGATGATTAATACAGATACCTTATTCGAAACATGGCTGCCTGATAATATTAATTTTAAAAGATATCAGAGCTATATTACGGAGGATCAGATTAAGACCTATGAAAACTGGAATGAAGGCTGTATTCCTCAGAAGGATTTGGGCTTTTCCTTTGATATGACGCCGGTACAGACCGAGTACGCACAGATGCAGGCGGTTGAGCAGGAGTACTTCAATCCTATAACCAATGGCCTGGTGGAATATGATGAAGCAATTGATGAGGCGCTTAAGAAACTGGATGAGGCGGGAATCGACCGTTTCCTGGAGGAGTATCAGAAACAGTTTAATGCATTTTATGAGAGTAAGAATAAGTAACAGGCAGGCATCCGAGTAAAGCAGGCCGCTTCCCTTATCCCCGGGAAGCGGTCTGTTCCCAATTTTTTCTGTATTCAGTAGGGGTACACCCCATATTTTTCTTAAAGGTCCTGAGGAAGTGCTCATAACAATGAAAGCCGGCCAGGTCTGAAAGCTCCTTAATACTTTTGGAGGAATATTCAAGCAGGTGGCAGATGTGATGCAGCTTCAGTTCGGTGACATATTTTTTTGGAGATACCTTATAATGCTCCTGGAAAACGGAATAAACATATCCTTCTGAGGTGTTAAGAGCATTGGAAATATCAGAAACATGTTGGATGCTTGTATAATTGTGTTCGGTATATTCTATAATTTCGGAGGCTTTATTACGCCAATGCTCATCGGCCGGCTGCTTTGCATCTTTGGGAGCCTGAGAGCGGCACAGAATATTGAGGATTGTTGCCAGCTTTAGATAGTTATCGGCTTCATAATCCTTAAAACAGTTTGCAATCTCCTTTATACATTTAAAATCCGTGTCACTTAAATGCAGGATTGGAGTCTGAAAGCATTTCATAAGCTGTGATGTTGCATATTTCCTGAAGTATAAATGCAGATATGCTTCAGAAAAGTGAATGCAAATACCGGAGAAGGGAGTGGTTCCGCTGCTGCTATGCGGAACGTTTGAGAGAAAAAGTGCAGCGTCGTGCGCTGAAGTAAGATAAAAAGTTTCTCCTATATTTACGGTTCGCTCGCCGGTTTCCAAAATATATATTTCAGATGCAGGATGGTAATGTGTGAAAGGCATATTCCATCCTGTTTCCATTTTCTCCTGAGAAATTCGAAATCCGTCATTGATAATTTGACGTTTTATTGTCATAGGTATATACTCCTTAGCCTACATGAGTTATTGTCAGTAAAATATATTATATATTAGTAAAAATCATTGTGAATTACAAGGGTATTTGTTATGGTTTATTAAAATTATGAAAGCTGCGGCGGATGAAGGAAACGGGGGAATAAAAATGCGTATAAAATTAAATATGGATCAGGACTGGAAGCTTTTTGTAGGAGACTTGAGTCCAAGAACCTCAACTGAAGGATGGGGAGGTGCAAAGGCAAGAGCATACGATTTTGGAGCAACTGCAATTTCTTTGGATGACAGCGGGTGGACAGCAACAGATGTGCCGAACGATTTTGTTGTCAGTGGGGATTATACAAGAAAAAGCGCCGGGGAAAATGAGCTGCAGAAAATCCCGGCAATGGAAAGTGTGGATTCCAGACATTTTGCCGGTGGCTGCCTGGAGGGGAAAATCGCATGGTACAGGAAACATTTTGCACTTCCGGAGGGATGTGAAGAAAAAAGGGTAATTTTATATTTTGATGGTATTTTCAGGGACAGTACGATTTATTTAAATGAATACCTGGTGGGGGCACATAAGGGAGGCTATGACAGTTTCTGGCTGGATATCACTGATTTCGTAAGCTTTACCGGAGACAATCTTCTGGCGGTCCGTGTGGATGCCTCCGGCCGCGAGGGCTGGTGGTATGAGGGCGGAGGGATTTACCGTCATGTAGCTCTTGAAATCTGTGATACTGTTTCCATAGCACCCTGGGGCGTATTTATCTCCCCCGCTGTGGACTTAAAGAACAAATCCGCTGTTATTTCCATAAAGACCGAGATTGCTTCTAAGGATATCAATGCCGGGGAAATACAGCTGAAAACGGAAATCATTGCGCCGGATTCCCTTTCGGTATGTGAGGCTGCAAAGCTTCTGCAGCTGGAAGCATGGGAAAATAAAAATGTATCGCAGGAATTTCACATAGAGGATGTGATGCTGTGGGATTTGGATAATCCGCTTCTGTATAAAGCGGTAAGCAGCATTTACATAGATGGCAGGCTGGCCGACCGCTGTATAACAAGCTTCGGTGTCAGGGATATATATTTTGACGCGCAAAAGGGCTTTTTCCTGAATGGTACACATTTGAAGATTAAAGGGGTATGCTGCCACCATGATCATGCAGTGGGTGGAATTGCGGCAAATGACTGTATACAGGAGTACCGGCTGCGGCAGCTGAAAAAAATGGGAGCCAATGCATACAGAAGCGCCCATCACATGCCGACGCAGGAATTGCTGGAAATGTGCGACAGGATCGGAATGCTGGTCTTTGATGAAACAAGACGCATGTCCAGCTGCGAAGATGATTTGACTGCATTACGGACGATGGTAAAACGCGACCGTAACCATCCGTCGGTATTTTTATGGGGGATTGGCAACGAGGAGGTTTTTTCCCAGGATAAATCAGAAACAGCCCGAACAACAAGAACTATGAAAATGGAGGTGAAGAAGCTGGATCCTACACGGCCGGTTACTTCCGCCGTAGTCTGTTGGAATGGAAAGGAACGTTTTAGCACTGCACAAAATTATATTCCTGTAACTAAAAATCTTGATGTTATGGGCTTTAACTATTGTGCACAGGCATGGGATGATTATCATGCCAGCGTGCCGGATCAGCCGGTTATCATAACTGAGGCGAGCAGCAACAGCGGTACCAGAGGCTGTTACAGTACAAATGAGTCGGCGGCAAATTATTATATTTATGATGATGATAATGCTGAAAAAGTAAAGAGCGGCAAAAATGCAGTCCGTCGGGGGATTGCGGAACAGGAATGGAAACTTTGTTCTGAGCGGGAATATCTGGCGGGGATATTTATATGGACAGGAATAGATTACCGCGGGGAACCAACGCCGTTAGGGTGGCCGGCCGTTTATTCCCAGTTTGGTGTTTTTGATTACTGTTGCTTTCCCAAGGATAATTTCTACTATTATAAAAGCTGGTGGGGGGAGGAAGATGTGCTTCATATTTTTCCGCACTGGACATTTCCGGGAATGGAAGGACGTAATCTGCCAGTGTTTTGCTTCAGCAATCTGGAAGAAATTGAACTGTTTGTAAATGGGCAAAGCTACGGCAGGCAGAAAATGGAGAAAAACGGCTATCTGGAATGGAAAGATGTAACATATTTTCCCGGAGCTGTTACCGCGAAAGGGTATCGTAACGGACAGCTGGTTTTAGAAAAGAAAATTACAACAGCGGGAGTGCCTTCACGTATTGATGCGGAGATATTCCGTGAAACACAGCAGACAGCGGAAAAGCAGACAATTATTTTAAATTTCAGTATAGTGGATGAAAATAGTAATATTGTTCCCTATGCGGACAATGAGCTTTCCTTTGAAGCTGAGGGAGGCAGAATCCTGGGGTGCGCTAACGGCAATCCTGGTGATCACAGCCCGGAAAACATTCCGTTAAAAAGAGCTTTTGGGGGACGGGTACAGCTTGTGGTGCAGGCAGACAGAAAACAAACGGTAAAGGTCAGGGTAAAGACAGCAGCCCTGCCTGAGCAGGTTTTCGAAGTGAAATAACAGAGGAGGCTGCCTGCCAACTCCCTTTGGAAAAAGATCGTAAATCATGTATTTGGTTTCACCTGAAAAATATTTCCTTATCCTTAAAATATAAATAGATTTCCTGCCGGCTGTAATAAATACTGTCATCTCAGCCGGCGGGGAATCTTTTTCTTTGCCCTCAAACTGAACAATAATGCGATTGAAATATAGAAAAAGACGAATAGATTTAAAAAAATAGGGCTTAAAAAATTTAGAAACTGATAAAAATGCTGAATATTTTAATAAATTTCAAGTTTTCATGGTTGAATAGCACAAAACCATATGTTAGTCTGGCCTCAGAAAAACGAAGGAGGCCAAGGAAGTGAGTACGAAACAAAAAAATAAGAAAGCAGTTCCTTATGCAGGGAAAAAGGTCAGCCTGCTGCAGGAAATCAGGCAGAAATGGTTTTTTTACCTGATTGCGATACCTGGCGTAATCTGTCTGATACTTTTCAGTTATCTGCCGATGGCCGGTCTGTATGTGGTATTCGAACGCTATACCTATCAGGGAGGGCTGTTCGGAAGTGAATTTGTAGGATTACAGAATTTTAAATTCTTCTTTATGAATCTGAATAATGCCATCCGGGCTACCAGGAATACACTGGTGATTAACGGGTTCAGCATTGGGCTGGGTGTAATAGTTAATGTAGGGCTTGCAGTGCTGCTGAACGAAATTAATGCCAAAAGATACAGAAAGGTAACCCAGTCGGTGATGCTTTTCCCTTATTTTATATCCTGGATTGTTGTGGGCATGGTGGCGCTGGCTCTCTTTGATGAGAATACGGGAATTATCAATTCTGCGATTTCCGCACTGGGAGGCACCCCGGTGGAATGGTATTCCAATGCGGACTACTGGTGGCCGATCATGATTATAACTACCATATGGAAAAACGCTGGCTATGGTTCCATCATTTATTTCTGCGCACTCACCGGATTTGACCAGAGCCTGTATGAGGCGGCAGAGATAGACGGGGCAAGCCGGTGGCAGAGAATCAGGCGGATTACGCTGCCGCTGTTAAAGCCTACCATTATAATTATGTTTCTGCTGAATATTGGGGGCATTCTGGCGGGCGGAGTGGATCAGATTATGGGTATGACCAGCCTGAACCCGCTGCTGTTGGAAAAAACGGATACCATTGCCACCTTTGTATATCGGTCGGCAATCGTAAACGGGCAGTTTGAATCAGCCTCTGCAATTACCTTATATCAGTCTATTTTTGGTTTCTTTCTGGTGCTGGGTTCCAACCTGCTGGTAAAGAAATTCGATCCAGATTACGCTTTATTTTAAGGAGGCAAATCCGCTGCTCGACGGAGGGCAAATTTCTAAAGAATTTGCATTTTGCTTCGCAAAACCAGTAGGAGGATTAAAAAAATGAAGAAACAACAAGAGACACAGTCCCGTAAAACGAAAGAAAGCATCCTATGCTATGTAATTGTAGGAATCATGGCGGTCAGCTGCTTCCTTCCTCTTTGGATAGCTTTTGTAGCATCCATTTCCGATGAAACGGCAATTGTCAGTTACGGGTTTTCCCTGCTGCCCAGGAAGCCTACCCTGGAAACCTACCGGTTTATTATGGAAAATAAAGGAACTATGCTGTTAAGGGCCTATGGGATATCCTTTTTATGTGTAATCATCGGCACCATTTACTCGGTGGCCGTAATGTCATTGTTTGCCTATGCGACGGCGCAGAAAAAAGAGAATTTCAGATTCGCTAATATTCTTTCCTTTTTTGCATGGTTTACCATGATTTTCAGCGGGGGCCTGCTTCCCTGGTACATACTTTGCACGAAATATTACGGGCTGCAGAACAATATCTGGGCGCTTATCCTGCCTTATGGAATGAATGTTTTTTATATGTTTGTATTAAAAAGTAATTTTAAGGCGGTCCCGGAGGAACTGGTGGAAGCGGCAAAAATAGACGGGGCCTCCGATGCCAGGGTTTTCTTTTCCGTGGCGCTGCCGCTTGCCAAGGTGGGGCTCGTCAGCGTAATCCTGTTTATGGCGCTGCAGTATTGGAACGATTTTTATTTATCATTGTACCTGATTACAAAAACGGACTTATATACACTGCAGAAGCTCTTATATAATATGATGGCGAATATTTCAGCCTTGCTGACCAATTCGTCTCTGCAGTCGGCAAAGGACCATATAGTGCTGCCGTCCAATACGGCGCGGATGGCCATGACGGTTTTTACCGTTCTGCCGGTACTGGTGTTTTATCCCTTTGCTCAAAAATATTTCGTCAAAGGAATTACGGTGGGAGCCGTGAAAGGTTAGGCCTTATATATCTGTCACAGTACGGATATTTAAAAGGATAGATTGTTACGTGCGTTAATAGGCACAGGAAGGAGCAAAATGAGAAAAAGAGTTTTGGCATTGGTAATGGGGTTAATGATGTCAGCATCTGTGCTGGCAGGCTGCGGATCGGGAGGAACCGGTGAAAATACGGAGGCTGCGGCTTCTGTCTCCGCAGAATCAACGGCTGCGGAAAGTACGGCGGCACAAAGTACGGAGGGCACTGCCGATACGGCTGATAAGGAGCTGGTAGATCTGAGGCTGATTTTTTACGGGGATATGTCTTCCAGGCGGGAGGAGTTCTTTAAGAATGAGTTTCATGACGCCGTCCTTGAGGATCTGAATATCAACCTGACTGTAGAATTCCTGCCCTGGGGTTCCGATACGAATGTTTCCACGATGCTGGCATCCGGGGAAAGATTTGCAGTGGAGTATATCGTATCCAACTATGACTGGCATACCAAAGGATATCTGGCGGAAATCGATGAATCCCTGCTGGAAACCCACCTTCCGGATTTGATTGCAACAAGAGGTGAAAATAACGGCTTTGAATGTACGAAGTATAACGGTAAAATTTACGCCGTTCCTTTCGGTAATAAGCCATATGCCGGATCCATGCAGTATTTTGACGTAAGGGGCGATATCCTGGATGAGCTGGGATACAAGAGCGCGGATGTGAATACGCTGGAGAAGCTGGAAGAGGTTATGGCTTTATGTAAGGAAAAATATCCGGATATGAGAACCGTAATGAACCTGGACTTCCTTCCGTACGCGCTGTGGTCCTACTGCGGAGAGGGAACCAGATCCGTCAATGAAGCCAATGATTTCGTCTATGTGAATGAAGAGGAAGAGGGCGATACTGTCTATAGCTATTTTGAATCCGACGCCTTTAAAAAGCTTTGTGAAATCACCAGCAGATGGGTGGAGCTTGGCTACATCAACAAGGACCTGATTACCAATCCCTCCCAGAGCGATGCTGACTGGAATGCGGCAAACTGCCTTTCCAGAAACGGAATGCCCGGTTCCCTGATTTCCAGCAGCCTGAAAACAGCGGATCCTGACGCCTATGAAACCATGGTAAAAATTGGGGATCAGAAGAAGGTTAAGAATAAGGATTATGACTGGGGCATTGCAATTTCAGCGGCTGATCAGGAAAACGTATCCCGCTGGCTGGATTTGTTTAACTGGATGTACAAGGATCAGGAGCATTTTAATTTCTGTGTATATGGTGTGGAAGGTAAGGACTATGAAATAAATGAAGATGGTTCCATTAATAAGCTGGTATCAGATTCCTTTATCGACAGCTGGTTTATGGAAGCTATCCCCTATAATGTTTACGACTCATCCATACCGCAGGAAACTATCGAGGAATATGAGCACTTTGATGATGACGCAATTTTTTCCAAACTGACAGGATTTTCCTTCGATACAAAGCCGGTTGCTACGGAAGTGGCAATGCTGACCTCTATTTATGATGAGAAGCTGAAACCCATGGCGTGGGGCTTCCTGGATTATGATGAAAATATCGATGCCGTAATTGCAGAGCTGAAGGCAGCAGGACTGGATAATTATATTGCGGAATATCAGAAGCAGTTTTCTGAATTTTACGCACAGAACAAACAGTAAGGGCTTTTTGATGCAAGCCGGGAAAGGCGTCCGCAATCCTGCGGGCGCTTTTTTCAGCAGACAGGGAGAGGAAATTACTGACGATCCGTCTGCCGCGTTCAGGGGATTTGGCTGTTTTACAGATACAGGGTATTCTGCTACAATAGATGCAGAGAAAGTGGGAGGTATAAGGTTATGAAATGGCTTCGGGAAAAAACAAAAACCCTATTTTCCAAAACGCTGCTGGGGATGCTTTCCATATCCCTGACGGTGCTGATTGTGGTGGCGGCAGTGTTATTTGCCTGGTTCCGCACGCAGATGGTGGAAGGGTATTATGAGCTTACCCGTGCAACCATGGGAAATACGGATGCAGTTTTCAGCCGGAGCATTACGGATGCCAGGAATTTGTTATCAGAGTGGTATGCCTCTCCTGACGGAGTCAGCCTGCGGCTGGAAGAGGATACGGATTTTACCAACCACATGTCCTTTATCAATAAGGTGCTGAGCATATTAAACGGTACTGCGTATCTGCAGTCGGCCTGCTTCATAAATTATCAAAAGGAAATGGCTCTGAATATAGGATCCAACGTATCCTTTCCTGAAAATCTTGATCACATACTGATAGAAAAAATGACACAAATTGGAGGGCAGAATAATGCCTGTGTATGGAATGTACAAAGCAGGCATTCCGATCAGGAAGCGATTCCCCTTCTTACCATACCCATGGCTGAAACGGCGATTACCGATCCCCGTTTCAGCGGGATGGCAGTAATAAATATTGATTTGAGGCAGATGAATAAGAGCCTCTTTTCCAATACGCATGAGGAACAGTTCCGCATTGTGATTTTGAATAAGGATGGGGTAGTGGTTGGCAACAGCAACCTGGAAAATCTGGGAGAGGACTGGTCTGACAGGGAATGGGTACAGCGCGTACTGGCACATGAGGAGCAATTTGAATTGAAGGAGGATGGGAAGCGCTGGGAATTTTTATCCTTCCCTGCACAGCAAAACGGATATTATATTGTGGCGCAGTCGGATTATGTCACGCAGATTGTGAATATAAATTACGTTTTTTATATTGTTTTTGCCGTTATCATAGTGGCGGCGGTGACAATTATCCTGATGATGATGCTGGTTTCCCGCCGTATTTTCAGGCCCTTTAACCAAATGGTCGGGAATCTGAAGGAATCACAGATTGCGGAGGAAATGGAACCGGGTGCGGATGAGGACGAGATCGCTTTCCTGGAGCATTTTTATCAGGGGATTTCCACACATATTGAAACACTGAATGAGAAAAAAGAGAATGACTTTATTGTAAAGAACCTGCTGCTGGGAAATCAGAGGAAGGAAATCCAGGATCTGATGCAGCAGAAGGGAATTCTTTCGGGAAACCGTCCTTATTATATGGCTGTAGTTTTTATGGAGAGTGCGGACCGGGCAGACAGCTTCAGTATGCAGGAATATGATATGCTGAGAAATATGGCGGGCAGCGTGTTTACAACAGCCTTGGAGCAGTTCGGGCATTGTACCGGCCTGGAAGTGGGCCTGAGAAGAATGCTGTTCATCGTTTATCGGGAGGATGGAGAGGAACAGGCGGAGCAGCTGATCGTGGAGGCGGTTGGCAGAGCAAAGGCTTCCATACAAAAGCTGTCACAAATCCGCACCTATATTATGGTGTCCCAGGCATTGTGGGACGGCGGCAGCGATTGTGTCCGTTATTTCGGATGGATCAACGATTGCCTGAAAACAAGACATTTATTGGGCTGTGAAGAAACGGTGGTTCTTACCGGTATGGAAAATGAGATACCGCAGGACTGGGATGATGTGATTATTGGCTGTTTGAAGCAGAGGGATAAAGAAGGGTATATGGAGGCTGTCCGTAATCTGCTTGAGGCTTGTGAGATGATGCCCTACGGACAGTTTGTATCCAGGCTGGAGCAGACTGGGGCAGCGATACTGAAGGCCGGGAGGATGAGCCGGAATGCGGAAGGCAAGGAAAATGGAAGAGGTTCCCTGAGGGAGCGGATAGCAGCGCTGACAGGAAGGGAGGAGCTGCTTTTATGGCTGGAATCCCTGTATGATGAGGCAGCCATCCAAATCAGCAAAATCAGCAGCCATTCTACTGCAGCCATGATGGAAGAAGCGGTGGATTACATACGGAATAATTATGACGACAGTAATCTGAATGTGAACCTGCTGGCGGATAAGCTGAATATCAGCGCCGCCTATTTTGGGAAGCTGTTTACGGAATTTACCGGATCCAGGACATTGGATTATATTTTGAAGGTCCGCATGGAAAAGGCCAGGGATCTTCTCCTTTCGGAGGCGGATAAGGATATTTCACAGATTGCAGATGCCGTAGGCTATAACAACAGTACCTATTTTACGACTGCTTTTAAGAAGTTCTATGGCGTAACCCCTTCCCGGTTCCGGGATTATCATGCGGTTTCCGAGCTGGAGGGCGGCAGCGCTTCCAGGGAATAGTTCCGGGCGGCTGCCGGAATGAGCGACATATAAAAAAGATTGGTTATGAGGAGAGCATACGATGCGTATTACTATGTTGGAAAATGAATATTGGTGGGGAGGTATCGTGAATCTGGGCGAAACGCTTCCCTATGATAAAGACAGTGATTGTGAGCTGGATTTGGGAACGATAAAGCTGTCGCTGGATCAGTCGGCACCGCTTTTTGTATCCTCCAGAGGACGATATATCTGGAGCGATAAGCCGTTTCGGATCCGGTTCTGGCACGGCGAGATAAGAATCCGCTCGGATTATCCGGTGGAACTGAATTCGGATGGGAAAAATCTCAGGGATGCCTGCCTGAATGCAGCCAGGGATAAATATACACTGCCTTCCAGGGTGCCGGACAGGTTATTTTTTGAAAAACCGCAGTATAATACCTGGATCGAACTGAATGTGAATTCATCCCAGGAAAAAGTATTAGAATATGCTGAAAATATTATCAGCCATGGAATGCCCGCTGGGATTCTGATGATAGATGCCGGCTGGCAGATTTGCTTCGGAAACTGGGAATTCAGGAAGGATACCTTTCCGGAGCCGGAGAAAATGATCAAACGCCTGCACGAGCTGGGCTTTACGGTAATGCTGTGGACGATGGCGGTGGTTGATCCGGAGGCTCCGGATTATGAAAAACTAAAGGCACAGAAGCTGCTGCTTCAGGATGCGGACGGCAATACGGCGGATCGCTGGTGGTGGGCGGGGCGCACCGCTTTACTGGATTTGTCCAATCCATCCGCGGTACAATGGTATAAAAGTCAGCTGGATTATTTGCAGGAAAAATACGGTGTTGACGGTTTTAAGTTTGATGGAGGGGATGCCTATTTCTTTGACGAGGACGATGCTTCCTTTATAAAAGGCTGTGAGCAGGATCAGATTGCATACTATGAAGAGCTGGGGAAACTCTATCCCTTTCATGAGTTCCGCTGCGGCTGGAAGGGCGGCGGAAAGCCCTATGTGCACCGGCTCCAGGATAAAATGCATACCTGGGAAGGAGAGGGGCTTAACCAGATTATTCCGCATTCCCTGCTGCAGGGGCTGACCGGGAATTTCTATCATTGTCCGGATATGCTGGGGGGAGGGGTTTTTAATGACCTGTTTGAAACAAGCTTTGATGAGGAGCTTTTTATAAGATGGACGCAGGCGAGCGCGCTTTGCCCGATGATACAGTTTTCTCTGGCGCCATGGAGAGTATTAAGCCAGGAAGGCTTTCGGATTGTGGAGAGGATGTATCGGCTGCATCAGGAAATGGCGCCCTTCATTCTGGAGCTGGCCGGGAAGGCGGCTGCTTCCGGGGAGCCGATAATGCGGCCGATGGCATATGAATTTCCGGAGGAAGGGATGGAACGGATCCTGGATCAGTATATGCTGGGCAGCCGTGTTATGGCAGCTCCGGTTATGAGGAAGGGTGCGGTAAGCCGGGAGGTTGTCCTTCCCGGAGGGATGTGGAAGGCGGAGGACGGAACGCTGTATGAGGGCGGGCGGACTATCCATGTGGAAGCAGGTTTGGAGCGGCTGCCTTATTTCATAAAAATTGGATAAAGGTAAAAGAGTGCTGCTTCATATTGACGCAATATCATAGAAATCCTATAATTAAGTTCTGCGCGCCGGCCTGCAAGGGAAACCACGATTACAGAGGCAGGTCCTGCGCCGGACTTTTTTATATTAAGGGGAGATAGTGTGTTATGTTAATCAGGAATTATGTGCAGCAGCTAAAAAAAGAGTTTAAGAACTACAGCGGGGCAGATCTTATAAAGGATCTCATGGCCGGGCTGACGGTTGCGGCGGTGGCGCTTCCGCTGGCGCTGGCCTTCGGCGTAAGCAGCGGTGCGACGGCGGCGGCCGGGCTGGTTACGGCCATTATTGCCGGCCTGGTAATCGGTGCGTTTTCGGGCGGGTTTTATCAGATATCCGGCCCTACGGGAGCAATGGCAGCCATATTGATGTCCGTTATTGCGGGATATGGCTTGCAGGGTGTTTTTGCGGCCACGCTCATTGCGGGTGTCCTGCTTGTGCTTTGCGGTATTTTCCATATCGGCAGGCTGACAAGCTTTATCCCGGCGCCTGTTATTACGGGATTTACATCCGGTATTGCAGTGATTATTGCGATGGGGCAGATTGATAATTTTTTTGGAGTTGCGTCGGAAGGATCCAGCGCGGTGCAAAAGCTTTTCAGCTATGGGCGCCTGGGTTTTCCGGTGAATTTGCAGGCTGTTTTGCTGGGAATGTTTGTTGTATTATTTATGGTGTTTTTTCCGAAAAAATGGAACGCGGTGGTGCCGGCTTCCTTTCTGAGCATTATTATTGCCACAGTGATTTCTGTTGTAATGAAACTGGATGTGGAAACGGTGGGCGCCATTCCCAAAACGCTTTTCCTGGAGGACCGTCTGGATATTGCAGCGCTGAATCTCCAGGATATCAAAGGGCTTTTCGGCCCGGCGGTGAGTATTGCCATGCTGGGGATGATTGAAAGCCTGCTGTGCGGGGCCAGCGCCGGGAAAATGGCAAATGTCAGGCTGAACAGCGATCAGGAGCTGGTTGCGCAGGGCATCGGAAATATTATCCTGCCCTTTTTCGGGGGGATTCCCGCAACTGCGGCCATTGCCAGGACGAGCGTTGCGCTGAAATCCGGGGCGCGCACAAGGCTGACCGGTATATTCCATGCGCTGGGGCTTCTTGTTTTTATGTTTATCCTGGGGCCTGTGATGGCAAGGATTCCCCTGTCCGCCCTTGCGGGGGTTCTGATGGTGACCGCCTTCCGCATGAATGACTGGAAGGAAATCAGGTATATTTTTTCCCATCATTTCAAGGGGGCTGCAGCCAAATACCTGATTACCATGGCGGCTACCATTTTGTTTGATCTGACCACGGCGATTCTGCTGGGTGTGGTAACCGGGCTGGTTCTTCTGGTCAGCCGTTTGTCCCATATAGAAATCAATTATGAGAAAGTGGATATGAGCCGTATCAATAATGCGGATGAGAGACTGAATAAGAAGTATGAAAATGCTGCGGTCGCTTACCTGACGGGAACCATAATTTTTGCGAACACGCAGAATATTGAGGAAATCCTTGTAAAAATGCAGGAGTTTGATACCGTCCTGCTGTCCATGCGAGGGGTTTCCTATATGGATATCTCAGGCGCCATTACTTTTATGCAGGTGCTGGCCGAGCTGCAGAAACAGGGGAAGAAAATCTTTTTATGCGGAGTTCCTAACAGCACTATGATGATGCTGAAACGCTCCGGTATCTATGATATGATTGGGGAGAATAGTTTTTACTGGAGCGTGGAGAGGGCGCTGTTGGATTAGAAGTACCTTTGATGTAACTTTGAGGGTACTGAACAGTTATCCATTGATTTTATTTTTGCATTGTTCTAAAATTAACCCATGGAACCATCTTTTCGTATGAATGCGTACAGGGATTTAAGTCCCTGGTTGGACGGCGCGCAGATACCCGTATATGTGCATCTACGACAGGATGGCTCTTTTTGTATCTTGAAGTTTTGCTGCGGCAGGCGTAAAGGAAGAGCCTGGAATGAAGGGGATAAACATGGGGGAAAATGGCAAAAAATCAATTTTTAAAAAGGTGCTTTGGTCAATGGGGGCGGTTATGACCGGCGCCATTTTAATTATTGAGATAAGCAGCCTGTTATTGATACATAAGGACGGGCAGCGGGCACAGGAGCTGTTTGAAGATACCATTGACAGCTACGGAGTCTTCTGGGAGAACAAGCTGAATGAAACATCGCGGATGATGTTAAGTTTTATCAGTGCGGAAACCGGGGCATTGTACAGCCAGCTGTGCAATTCTGAGGATAAACTGACTGTGGAAACCGCAAAGCTGCAGCTTCGTTCACAGATTGCGGATATGAATGCCAGGCAGGGATATGAACTTGTGACCTTTGTATATGTCCCGGATAGAAACATATATTTTTCAGTGGATGAAAAGAATACTTCCTATCTGAAATCGCAGGGGATCAAAGAAAATGTTTTCGATTATATTGCGCATAATACAATAGCCAGCAAGGACAAATGGAGTGTCCTTTATGTGCAGGATACGCCGTATCTGCTGAAAATTTACCATATGGAAAACGGGTATATCGGCAGCCTGTATCCTGCGGGGCATATTCTGGAAGGCTTATATGATCAGGAAGAAAACTGGGTCCTGGAAATGGTGGATCGCGCGGGAAATACGGTTGCGCACATGGGAGAGCCTTACAAGGGGATGACAGTTTCCTATGACCGTTTTCTGGAGTATACTGATGCCGGTATCCGTGTGACCATAGGCAGCGGCAGGCTCTACAGCAATAAAGGCACGGGAGTACTCATTTTAATGGGAGCTATGCTGTTTGCGTCGCTTCTGATATTTCTGGTCTTGGGGAGGCAGACCAGGGACGTATTTGAACCGTTGGAAAAGCTGCGGGCGGCAATGGAAAATTACAGCGGCGGGGATATGGATACCAGGCTTCCTGTGGTACATGATAATTCCCAGATTGCGAATCTGTTCTGTACCTTCAATAACATGGCGGATCAGATTGCGCATCTGAAAATTCAGGTTTATGAAACGGAGCTGGAGCGGCAGAGAATCAACAGCAATTACCTGAGAATACAGATACAGCCGCATTTTTATACGAATATACTGAATCTGTTCTATGGTATGGCGCAGATGAAGGATTGCCTTTCCATCCAGAAACTGGCGCTTGCCTGCGGGAGCTATTTTCGCTATCTTCTTGGCAGGAAGGGGACGTTTGTCCTGCTGCAGGAGGAATTAAAATGTCTCAGCAGTTATGTGGAAATCCAAAGATATCGCTATCAGGATCGGTTTGAGGCCCGGATATCGGTGGAACCGGGACTGGAAGAACAGGCGGTGCTGCCTCTTCTCATACAGACATTTTTCGAGAACAGTTTGAAGCATAATATTATGCGTGTTCCGCTGCTGCAGGTAGAAGTGACGGTGGAGGCTGTGGAAACAGAGAAGATGAAGATTACGGTCAGGGATAATGGAATCGGTTTTAAAAAGGATATCCTGGAAAAAATAGAGCGGGATGAATCCATTGAAGCAGGAGGAGAGCATATAGGAATCCAGAATGTGAAGGAAAGAATCCGGGTATTTTACGGGCAGACAGCGCAAATGCAGATAGAGAGCGTACCGGGCAATACGGTGGTAACCCTGCTGCTTCCGCTGATGATATCGAAGGGGGGACTCAGAGAATGAAACTGCTTCTGGTAGATGATGAAGTTACTATGATCCAGATCATGGAGAAAGCCATAGACTGGAAAAAGAAAGGGATACAGAAGGTTTTTGTGGCTTATAATGCGGATGAAGCAAGGGATATCCTGGCGTCGTCTGCGATTGATATCATGATTTGCGATATTGAAATGCCGGGAGAGAGCGGCCTTGAACTGATACAGTGGATGCAGGATGCTTATCCGGAAATTATCTGCATAATCCTGACGGGCTTCCCTGATTTTAATTATGCAAGAAGCGCGATTTCCCTTGGGGTCTATCAATACCTGCTCAAGCCTGTTTCCTTTGAGGAGCTGGAGAAGGTGATAAGCTCAGCGATTGAACGGGTGGAAGAAAATATGGCCGTATCCATGAAAACGCCGAATGAAAAAGACAGTGAAATGTCAGATCCCATCAGGCAGGTCAGAAGCTATTTGGAGGAGCACTATAACGAAATTATCACACGCAGGAATATCGAGTCCCTGGTCCATCTGAACGGGGATTATATTAACCGGGAATTTAAAAAATGTACCGGCTATACTTTAATGGAATACATACAGAGATACAGAATTATCATGGCGAAGAAACTGCTGCGGGAAACAAATCTTTCTATGGCGGAGATCAGCGCCCAGACCGGCTATGACTCTCCGGCCTATTTCGCCAAGATTTTCAAGAAACTAACATCCCAGACACCAAGTGAATATCGTGTCAGACATGAAAGGGATTGATAGGAAAAGGAGCATCTGCGGCCGCACTGCGGCTGGTGCAGATGCTCTTTTTCTTTATAAAAAGTCGGTTTTGTTATGGAATGCATCGGTATTGAAATTGAAGAATGAAGGTGCAGAACGTATGATAAGGATATCAGAACAAGAACGGCCGTTACCATTTTAAAATTAGGAGGAAGTATATGAAAAAGAAGTTAATTACATTGTTATTGGCAGCTTCCATGATAGTATCGACGCTGTCGGGCTGCGGAAATTCTTCATCAGGGAGCGGAAGCGACAAGCCGGCTGCCGAAACAGGGAATGAAACGGGAAATGAAACAGGAACGGCGGAAGCGGCTGATGCGGCCGACTCTGTTTTAAAAGACGGGGATATGGCAGAAATCCTTATGATATGGCCTGGTTCCAATGCTTCTCCTGCCAGCATGCAGGAGGTAGAGGATGCAATGAACGAAATTATCGCCCCGGTGGCTGATGCGAAAGTAAAGCTGCAGATTATTGAATGGGGAGCTTATGGGGATCAGATTAACCTGATGCTGTCCAGCGGGGAAAAGATGGATATTTTCATGCAAAGCGATGGTATCAGGGAAGAAGGACAGAGAGGACAGCTGTATGATGTTTCGGACATGATTAAGACTTATGCGCCGGAAGCCTACCAGGCGATGGAACGTTACATAGATGCCTGCTATTTTGACGGCGCGCTGTATGGACTTCCCAGCTATCGGGATATGGCGGCGCAGGCGGGCCTGGTATGCAGGAAGGATATCCTGGACGAAACCGGTATTAAGGAAGAAGATATTAAGACAATGGACGATGTGGAGAAGGTATTGAGCCAGGTACAGAAGCTGCATCCGGGTATGTATCCTTTGATTCCGTCCGATTTAACCAGCGGCTGCTTTTTGAATTATGTAAAAGGTCAGTTTGATGAAATTGCGGCAGGCGTAGGCGTGGATATGAAGGATGATCCTTCAGATGGCGTGACTATCATTAATACCTACGATACGGAACAGTATAAGAAAATGGCGGAAGCCGCTTATGAGTGGAATAAAAAAGGTTATTTTATGCCGGATTCCACAACAAATACCACACCGAGGCAGGATATTCTGAAAGCAGGCAATGCCTTTGGTTATTTCGGAAATTATCATCCCGGCATTGTAACGCAGGAAACGATGAATACAGGATTGGAGATTACCGCTATCCCGATTACGGAAAAATCACTCTCCACCGAATCCGTAAACTTCATTGAATGGGTAATTGCAGGGCAGTGTGAACATCCTGAGAAAGCGCTGGCAGTGCTGAATCTTTTGTATACCAATTCGGATTTCCAGAATCTGTTCCGTTACGGGATAGAAGGCAAGGATTATGTAGTGAAGGACGAGGCCAAAGGAATTGCCGGTTATCCGGAAGGCGTTACCGGGGACAATGTAGGCTGGGGCAATGAAATGTGGTTTTCCGGGAATGCATCCATCGGATATGCATGGGAGACCGACCCGGAGGATGTGTTTGCAAAATATACTGAGTTTAACGACACGGCAAAATTATCCCCGCTGTATGGCTTTATCTTTGATACATCCAAGGTGAAGAATGAGATTACGGCAATCAGCAATGTTAAGGGAAAATACAAAGCGATTATTGAAAACGGGGATGCGGATCCGGCAGAATCCCTGCCAGCCTTTAATGAAGAACTGAAAGCGGCGGGAATTGACAATGTTATTTCTGAAATGCAGGCACAGGCGGACGCCTGGCTGGCAGAACAAAAGTAAACAATAATGCTTATAAGCGGTCGGTTGATATCGTTATCGGTTGACCGCTTATTCTTTAGGGCGGAATTGATGTCAGGAGGCGCTGCATATTGCAGGAAGGAAGAAAAATTTGATAAGGACTGCCGCTGCAGGGGCTTTGGAGGAAAAAGTGAATATGAACGGTAAAAAAATAAAACTTTTCCGTAAGGCATTGCCACTTTATATTATGGTATTGCCGGGATTTGTATATCTGCTGATTAACAATTATATTCCGATGTTCGGTATTGTCATCGCATTTAAAAATTTAAATTTTTCAAAAGGTATTCTGAAAAGCGACTGGGCAGGCTTTTCCAATTTTGAATATCTTTTCAAGGCGCCGGATGCATTGCTGGTTACCAGGAATACACTTCTGTATAATACGGCGTTTATTATTGTAAATACATTCGCGGCAATTTTAATTGCAATTCTTTTGAGTGAGTTACGCAGTAAGACCAAGGTGAAGCTTTTTCAGTCCTGTGTGCTGATTCCGTCGTTAATTTCCATCATCATCATCAGCTACCTGACCTATGCGTTTTTTAGCGGCCGAACCGGATTTATTAACGGAAGCCTTACTGCGTCGGGCAGGGAGGCAATTTCCTTTTATACGGAGCCCAAATACTGGCCCGGGATTTTGATTTTTATCAACTGCTGGAAAGGCGCGGGGTATTCTTCCATCATATATCTGGCGGCGATACTGGGAATCGACCAGGAAATGTATGAGGCCGCAGAAATCGACGGCGCAACCAGATGGAGCAAAATCCGTTTTATCACGCTGCCGCTTTTAAAATCAACGGTAATTACATTGACCCTTATGAGTATCGGAAGAATCTTTTATTCGGATTTCGGCCTGTTTTATCAGGTGCCGATGAATTCCGGAGCCTTGATTAACGCAACAAATACGATTGATACGTATGTGTATCGCGGGTTGATTGAACTGGGAGATATCAGCATGTCGTCTGCGGCATGTGTATATCAGTCACTGGTGGGCTTTGTCCTGGTGCTGGCAGCCAATCGGATAACCAGAAAATACAGTGCTGAGAATGCATTATTTTAGCAGACAGGAGGACAATATGGTTGGGAAAAAAGAAAGACGTTATCAGTGGATGCTTACTTTGGCGATGGGGCTTATATCGCTGATTATGATAATACCTCTGGTTCTTCTGGTAATGGCGTCGCTTACCAGTAACAATGAGATTATAATGCATGGCTATTCCTTCTGGCCAAAGCAGTTCAGCCTGGAAGCATATCAATATATATGGAATGAAAAGGCTCAGATTTTCCGCGCCTATGGAGTTACGCTTATGGTAACTGCGGTTGGCACGGTGGCAGGAACCATGATGACGCTGCTTTATGGCTATGTTTTAGCGCATCCGGATTTCCCCGGGAGAAAATTCCTTTCCTTTTATTTGTTTTTTACCATGCTGTTTAATGGAGGCCTGGTTCCTACATATATCATGTATACCCGTTACCTGCATATGAAAAATACGATAGGCGCACTGATAATACCGGCGCTTTTGATGAACGCCTTTAATGTTATCCTGGCCCGCACTTACATTCAGTCCAACATGCCGATTGCATTAAGCGAGGCCGCCCAGATTGACGGCGCCACGGAATTCCGGATATTCGGCCAGGTAGCGCTGCCGCTTTGTAAACCGATTATTGCCACAATCGGCCTGTTTATCGGTTTGGGGTATTGGAACGACTGGATGAATGGGTTATATTATATCACAGATGCAAAACTGTTCAGCGTGCAGCAGCTTTTGAATAATATGATTAAAAATATTGAGTTTTTATCAAAAAATGCAAACAGCAATATCAACATGTCCAGCATCAGCGGGGGGATTCCCCAGGAAACCGTCCGGATGGCTATTGCCATTGTAGGCCTGCTCCCGCTCCTTGTGGTATTTCCTTTTATGCAGAAATATTTTATTAAGGGAATTTCGGTAGGAGCCGTAAAGGGCTGAGCGGGCCTGGAAAAAACAGCAGGAGGAAAGCTATGAAAAAGATAGAAGAAATGAAATCCTTTGAACAGGCGCAAAAAGAATATGTGCCGGAAGAAGTACACAGACTGGACGAGAGCAGTATGCAGTGGTTTCGGGACGCCAAGTTTGGGATGTTTATCCATTGGGGACTGTATTCCATGCTGGGAAAGGGAGAATGGGTACTGTTCAGCGAACGGCTGAATGTGAAGGAGTATGAAAAACTGTCGGAGGAATTTGCGGCCTGCAGGTTTGACGCCCGTGCATGGGCCAGGGCGGCTAAGGATGCGGGAATGAAATATATGGTGCTGACAACCCGCCATCATGATGGCTTCTGTCTGTTTGACAGCAGGAGCAGCAGCTTCAATGCGATGAACAGCGCGGCGCACAGGGATTTTGTAAAAGAATATGTGGAAGCCTGCCGGGAAGAAGGGCTTAAGGTGGGGTTCTATTATTCTCCCCTGGACTGGAGATTCCCGGGCTATTTTTTCCCGGATCTTTATTGGGAAAATGCGCTGGAGCTTAAAAAACAGTGCCATGATCAGCTGATGGAACTGATGACGAATTATGGGAAAATCGATTTGCTCTGGTTTGACGGGGAGTGGCTGGCATTGGGCGGAATCGACTGGTCCTCCGAGCAGGGGTGGTTCCGCAGGCCGGAATGGGCCGTCAGCGAATATATGAAAGTTAATTATTTCTGGGAATCGGAAAAAATAATCAATGAGATACGCAGGCTTCAGCCGGATATTATGATAAATAACCGTTTCGGCTGGGAAGGTGATTTTCACGTGAGGGAACGCCGGATTGATGATATCCGTACGGATAAACCATGGGATTCCAATGATTGTATTGCGGATTCCTGGGGATACATTCCGGGAAGGCCGGTGCTGTCTTTACGGGAACTGGTTCATAACCTGATTTCTATTGTGGTCAGGGACGGCAATTATCTGCTCAACGTCGGTCCCACAGGAGATGGGGATATGGAACCGGAACAGGTGGAACGTCTCAGGCAGCTTGGTGACTGGCTGCAAAAATATGGGGATACAGTGTACAAAACGAGAGGCGGCCCGGTTATACCGGGAAGCTGGGGCGGAACTACATACCGTAAAAACAGGGTATACGTCCATATCATTGAATGGCAGCAGGATACTGTAAAGTTTACGATACCGGATAACGAGCTGGTTTCCTGGCGATCCTTGAATGCCCGTGACGCAGAACTTACGGAGGATGGAGGCAATATTGAAATCCGGGTGCCGATAGCTTCACGTGATATGCTGGATACGATTATTGAACTGGAGTTTAAAGAAGAAATCCATTGGGATGGTGTGGAAGGAAAAGAAAATGATGTTTACGGGCTGGGTGACGGATTAAAATAGGCCTGGCGCAGATACAGAACCTGCACAAAATATCAATTACTCCCTGGGCGGAAATCAATAAGGCGGCGGGGGATTAATGAAGTCCTGAAACTGGCCTATAGCGCCGGAGGAAGGCACTTAGCGGGAACCGGGATCCCCTTCCGGTTCCCGCAATTGTTTCCTGTTTTCCTCATATTCCTCCACCGTCATTTTCCTGATTTTTATGAAAACAGTAATCCCTCCGGATTCATTTTTTTCAATATGCAGCCCATAGCTGGGACCGTAAAAGAGCTTCAGGCGCTGGTTCAGGTTTTTCAGGCCGAAGTTCTCCCGGCTGTGGCGGATCGGCTCTTCAATTTTCTGGTTCAGCACAACGACCTCTTCCTCTGTCATACCATAGCCGTTATCCTTTACAAGGAGCTGAATATTGTCTTCATCCAGGAAGGTTCCCATGAATTCAATTTCATTGTCCGGCCGGTTGGCGTCAAACCCGTGGACGAAATAATTTTCTATCAGGAGCTGGAAGACATTCCGTATGATTCCGTAATTGAGCAGGGCGGAATCAAAGTCATAGCGGAAGCTGACGAGATCCCCGTATCTTGCGATAAGAAGGGACAGGTACTTCTTGCTGAAGGCCAGTTCCTCCCGGAAGGTTACGAAGGTTTTTGCTCCGATGAAGCTGCGGAAAATGGAGGCCAGGTTGGCAATCAGCCCCGCTGTCTGGGAATCCCCGTTGCTGTAGCACTTATTGCGCAGCATTTCCAGGGTATTGTATAAAAAATGCGGGTTGAAGGTAGCCTGCAGCTCTGCCATTTCGGCATCCTTTTGCTTCAATTCAAAATAATATGCTTTCTTAATGCTTTCATTGAGCCGTGAGCTCATCATATTGATATCCTGTGCGATTTCCGGGAAACCATTCTGCCTGAAATTGGTAGGCAGCTGGTAATCCAGGTTGTTTTCCGCCAGAATGTTCAGTCCCTCCTTAATTACAGCCACTTCCTCCGCCACCTGCCGCTGAATGCTGCGGCCGATGAAGACGGAAAATCCGAAAAAGGCAATAAATACGGCAAGGAGCAAAGGGGTATCCTTGTGGACAGACCGGAGCATATCCCCGTAATTAATGGAGCAGACAACATAGGAGGAAGCGTTGCCGGAAGGGAGCGCCTGCACATATTTACGGGTGCCGTTTACCGTGTGGATACCGTCTGTTTCTCCATCCGGCTGATAAAGTGAGCCGATATCATAATTCTCCTCAGAATTATAAACAACCTGTCCATTGGATATGACATAATACTCCATGCTTTTTACATTATCGGGAAACAGAGTGGCAGATTGGGCGAGGGTGCTTGTCTTATAACCGATGATAATGCTGCCTTTCCCAAAGCCGAAGGGCACGCCGCCGCTGATGGCAAAGGTTTCATTTCCGGCGGAAGCAGCGTTTAAATAGCGCATGCCATAAACCTCCATCTGCTGTTTTTTGTCCGTCAGCTCTTTGATATAGGGAAAGCTGTCAGGCAGCGTATTAATGGAAGTATCATTGGCGTATTGAATATAATTTACCGGCCTTAAAGCGGAATACAGGGCAATCCATGTAATCCTGTTATCCCGCAGGCTCATCCTTTTTAACAGGCTGGAAAGCTGGTTCTTTTCCTGAGGGGTCAGTTCGTCCTCCGCTGCGAAATAGCTCTTTACCAGTGTGGAATCCTCTTTCATTGTTTCGTAGACAGGCATATAGGCCTGCCAGAAATTGTTCACTATATTTCCGTATTCCTGGCTGGTATAGGTGCTGATCATTTCCATGGACGATGTAATCCGGCTTTTTTTGTCGTGGTAGGAAAAATATATGGCAAGAAAGCTGAAAATAAGCAGCAGGATACAGAAAACGGAGGCGCTGGTGAGAAAAAGATTATTTACATGATTGTCCGGTTTTTTATTGTTCATTGGTTCTGCTCCCTGTATTTCTGAGGTGACATTCCCGTATATTTTTTAAAAGAGGTTATAAAATAGCTGGTTGAGGTGAAACCGTTTTTTTCTGCGATGGTATTTACCTTTTCCTGGGAGTTGACCAGCTGTTCCCTGGCTTTTTCCAGCCGGTAGGTATTCAGGTAATTGTTAAAAAAGGTATTGGTCTCTTTCTTAAACAGATAGCCGAGATAGGCTGTGGTAATGGTATGCTTCGCACAGAAATCTTTGATGGATACCCCATTTGCGTATTCTTTGTGGATGTAATCAATCGCCTTTTGTATGATGGGGGAAAGATTTACATAATCAATAGAAGCGTCCGGGTCTGCCTCTATCCTGCTGTTGTCCGGTACAAGCTGGACCGTTCCGGCCGGAGGCTCCGGAGAGGAAAGCAGTTTTACTGCCCCCTGGTAGCTTACACAGAGGTTTTCACTCTGCTCCGCCACGGCTCCTGCGGCAATGCGTATTTTATCGGAGATATCCAGCTGGCGCGCAGTTTGCCTCAGTACCCCGGCCAGCTGCTCCCGGTCTATTTCTTTCCCGCTCACAATCAGGACATAATAGCCCTGATTGTCCCAGACATGAAGACAATCATATACGCGGGACAGCTCCGGCACACACTTCTCGGTAAAAGCGGACAGGGAAATGGAATGCTCCGCTTTACTCATGCATACGGCACAATAGGAGCGCTGGTAAATATTAATATCCCCCAAAAGACTGCTTCTTTCTCCCAGTTCATCCTCACCGATGCTGCCGGTAAGCCAGCGGCGCAATATATTCTCACGGAAGAGAACCTCCTGGTTTTTCCTGTGCAGGTACATATTTTCTACTGTATTTTCAATTGTCTCCGTCAACTCCTCCACCTGAATCGGCTTGAGAAGATAATTATCCACGCCCAGCCGGAAGGCAGCCTTTGCATATTCAAATTCACCATAGGCTGTCAGCAGGATGCAGTGGGTATCCGGGGTAGTCTGGCGGACCTTTGCCAAAAGCTCCAATCCGTCCATACGCGGCATGCGGATGTCGGTTATCAGAAGATCTACCTGATTTTTCTCCAGAACAGCAAGGGCTTCCCTGCCGTCGGAAGCGGTATGGATATTTTCTATTCCAAGGCTTTCCCAGGGAATGGAGTTTTTCAGAAAATTCGTAACAGATATTTCATCGTCACACAGCAATACCTGGAACATATTACCTCCTGTAATTTAAAGATACTATTTGGGAATGAACAGTGACCTCTGCCTTAACAGTATGTAAATCCGTACTATAATTTTATAGGAATAAGGCAGGCAAGTAAAGCCGACTTTGTGAGGAATACGGAATTTCCTAAATTATCCGAGATTTTTTATATATACAAAATTTATGAAACTATTTATGATTGAGCTAAGAAATTCGAATGGATGTCACGTGACGGTTAGAAGCTGAAGACTATAATTTTATCAGGAGGGAATGTATGAAAAACAGATATTGGAAGAGAGTGGCTGCGCTGGCGTTGTCCGGTGCATTGGTGATAGGGACGCTTGCCGGCTGCGGAAGCGGTACAACGGCTTCTTCGCAGGAACAGCCAAGCCAGGCAGGGAACAAAGAAACGGCCGCGCAGGCAGCGGGAACGGAAGAAGCGGCAGAGGACAGCGGAGTAAGCTTTGATTTGGCGGCATTTGAAGGTGAGCACAGCGGGAACCCGGTTTCCATTTCCCTGTATCCCTTTAACGCGAATCTGACCAGCGGGACTGTTTCGGGTTATCTGGGAGATTTTTTCAAAACAAAGGGGCTTGCCATTGACGTATGGGCTTATTCGGACGAGAAAACCAATGCAATTCTTGCCAGCGGGGATCTGCCGGATGTTATGCACGTAAACGCGGAAAATCTCTCCCTTATGATAGATGCGGGCATGGTGCTGAAGCTGGATGATTATCTGGACGACCTTCCGCATGTGCAGGCGGCGATTGAAAAAAACGGTCTTGGACCCGCGCTGGAATTCGTAAAAAATTACAGGAGTAACGATACGGGCAGTCTTTACGCAATGCCTACCAATGTGGGAGGAACTGATATTACAGACATGGGAGACCGTAATGTGGTAAGGCTGAACTGGAGCATTTATGAAGAAATCGGCGCGCCGGAAATCAACAGCTATGATGAACTGATCACAGTGGCAAAACAGATGATGGAGGCCCATCCCACAGATGACAGCGGCAATAAAATCTATGGAACTGTGCTGAATTCAGGATCCGATACCGAGTATTGGGGAAATATTATTACATGGCTCAGATGGCATGGCTATACGGAAAACCAGCTTCCCTATCTGCTGGAAACAAACATGATAGAGGGGAAATATTCTTCCATCCTGGAGGATAACAGCGTTTATTACCAGGGATTGAAATTCTACTTCGACTGTATGCAGGCGGGGATACTAGATCCGGACAGCATCAATACGGACCGGAGCACTGCCGGGAAAAAGACGAGAATGTTCGGCGGCGGCACACAGCCCGGATGGCGTAACGAGTATTTTGAATATTGGATTCCGGGAACAAAATATTATATCAATAGTGAAACGCTTTACGGAGATGCTATCTTTGGAAATACGGATGAATATATTGTGGTAAATGCCAATACGAAAAATCTGGAAGCATGTCTTGCCTTTATCGATATGATGGCAGATCCGGATGCACAGATGATGGGGAATGCAGGACCGGAAGGCGATATGTACGAGATTAACGGCAATGTTCTTACACTGACCGAAAAAGCAAAGGAATATAATCAGGCAGCGACCGGAGACAAGTACTTTTATGACAATGGAGAACAGGCCTATCTTTGGAACACAAGCTGGATTCTTGCCCAGTCTGCGGTTATGACATATAAGGGGCCCAATGGAGAAGATTTAATCAGTGTCCATACAGGCTGGCCGGAAGAAAAAGCAATTGCCAATGACAATGAGGCATATCGTTCCTGGAAAGAAACCACAGGCTATGACAGCTGGCAGGATCTGGTGGATACCAATAACTGCGCTGTTTATACAAGTGACCTTGATTTCATCAACAGCTTTTTAAGCACACCGGATGACTCTATGAAGCTTACTATGAGCACCATTAATGATAAGGTGGTAGATGCGAGCTGGAAAATGGTCTATGCGGAGGACGAAGAAACCTTTCAAAGTATTTGGCAGCAAATGGTTGCCGACTGTAAGGATCTGGGCGCGGAGGATCTGATACAGTGGCGTCTGGATGATATCGAAAAGGCAAGAAATGAAAGAGATGCGGTCCTTAATGCAGCTGAATAATTGCCTGGCCGGAGTCCTGTCCGGAATGCAATAAATGGAAGCGCCGTGTCCTGTGAAAAGAATTGATTTTTCATGGGCACGGCTGTTTTTATGCACAAAACATAATTATAAGAAAGAGGATGAACAGATGGAAAACAGAATCAATATGGACTTGGGCTGGAAGTTTTTCAAAGGGGATCTGGCGCCGCATACCAATACGGAAGGCTGGGGAGGAGCCAAAGGAAAGTCCTTTTATTTCGGCGCGGCAGGAAGGAACCTGGAAGATTCGGGCTGGAAAGATGTAGATGTGCCTCACGATTTTGTCATGGAGGGAGATTATACGCAAAAAAACGAGGTTTTTGTGGGATCAGACAGGGTGCCGGATATGGAAACCATTGACAGCAGACATTTTGCAGGCGGTTCCCTGGAAGGCGGAATTGGATGGTACCGGAAAAAATTTGAACTCCCGGCCTCTCAGGAGGGAAAACGTGTTTTTCTGACCTTTGACGGAGTGTTCCGCAACAGTACCGTATATGTGAATGAACATTTTGTGGGAACCCATGAAAGCGGTTATACAGGGTTCACTTATGATGTGACGGAATATATCAACTTTGAAGAATCTAACCTGGTGGCAGTAAGAGTGGATTCCACCGGTCGGGAGGGCTGGTGGTACGAAGGCGGCGGCATTTACCGGCATGTATGGCTGACTGTGAAGGAACCAGTCTATCTGCCGGAAGACGGCATTTATATTACGGCGGAACCGGTTCTTGAGACCTGCTGTGCGAAGGTCCGCATTGAAACTACAGCTGCAAACCGCCGTGATAATGAGATTTTAGTGTGTATACGTTCCGTGATTCTTGATGCTGTGGGACAGGAAATCTGTTCGACATCTACCGAAATGGATATTTGCTTCTGGGATGAAAATACAGTGGAGCAGGAGATGCATTTGACGGATATCAGTCTTTGGGGGCCGGAGAATCCTTATCTGTATACCCTGCGGACCGAGCTTGTTTATGATGGGAAAGCTGTGGATGTAAGGGAGACCTCCTTTGGTATCCGAAGCATAAAGGCGGACGGGGAAAAAGGCCTGCTGCTGAATGGTTCCTTCTTTCAGGTGAAGGGCTTCTGCCAGCATATGGATCATGCGGGAACGGGCATAGCAGTCCCGGATAAGCTGATGGAGTACCGTCTTCATAAGATGAAGGAACTGGGAGCAAATGCGCTGCGCTGTTCCCATAACCCGCCGTCTCCCGAACTGCTTGCCATGTGTGATAGGATGGGGATTCTTGTCATGGATGAAACCAGAAAAACCAGTGTTTCGAAAGAAAGCTTGGAGCAGCTTAGAAATATGGTGAAGCGTGACAGGAACCATCCCTGTATTTATTGCTGGTGTATCGGAAACGAAGAAGTGAACCTTCAGTTTACTCCGGAAGCGGGACGGGTAGCTCATGCAATGCGTATGGAAGTTAAAAAGCTGGATCCTTCCCGTCCGGTTACCATGGCCCTTGTGTACTGGAATCCCAATGGCACAAAGGACAGCAGGGATATCTCCCTGGAAGAGCTGCTTCCCCTGGCCGGAGAATTGGATATTGCAGGCTTTAACTATTATCCCGAGAGATGGGATCCGTATCATGAAACGACCTGCGGACAGCCGATGATGAATACGGAGGCCTTTTCAAACGGCTGGACCCGTTCCTGTTATGAGACAAATACGGAACAGGGGTATTTTTATCCTATGGATCCGGAAAACGGTAATAAAAATATTCGGAAATGGAGCGGGGATTCTGCCTTTAAGGCGGAAAATATGTGGAAAATGTATCATGCCCGTCCTTATCTGTCCGGGTATTTTGTCTGGACGGCCTTTGATTATAAAGGTGAACCGACGCCTATGCCGTATCCGGCGGTTTCCACCCAATACGGCGTGATGGACTACTGCGGCTTTAAAAAAGATATCGCCTATTATTATCAGAGTTGGTGGTCCGGGCAACCGGTTCTTCATGTATTCCCCCATTGGAATCTGGCAGGGCAGGAAGGACGTCCGGTTACCGTATACTGTTACAGTAATTATGAGGAAGTGGAACTGTCGGTCAATGGCAAAAGCTATGGAAGGAAGCGGATGGAACGGGATTGGTTCCTGAAATGGGAAAATATTATTTATGAACCGGGAGTTTTGTGTGCGGTTGGCTATCAGGGCGGAAGAGAAGCAACGCGGGAAGAAGTACGGACGACAGGGCCTGCGGAAAGAATAGAAATGACAGCTTATGAAAACTGTATTTGTGCGGATGGACAGGATATTGCCATTATCAATGTCCGTATTCTGGATAAATATGGCCGGGTAGTCCCCACAGCGGATCCGCAACTTACATTCACGGTGGAAGGCGCGGGAACCTTCCTGGGAGCAGGTAACGGGAATCCGGGAAGCCACGAGCCGGATAAGCTGCCGGTAAGACGTGCTTTTCATGGACTCTGCCAGCTTCTGGTGAAATCCAACCCTGCCCCTGGGAAAATAAAAATCACCGCAAAAGCGGAAGGTCTGTACAGTTCAGTATGTATGATTGAAAGCAGGGCGGAAAGCAAATAAACCGAAATTATTAAAACTATCGGTAATTTCTTTCATATACGGCAAAGCGCTGTGCGTGTAACATAATAGTAGCAGAAAAAACAATTAAAATACGGAGTTGAAAGGAAGGGGGACACTTCATTGAGTAAGTCAGAACCTAAAAGCAGGAAAGATATGTCGGCGTCAAAAAAATGGCTGGGCTATAAGGTTTTTCTTATGGCTTTGCCGGGAATCCTTGTGATACTGCTGTTTTATTATCTGCCGCTGTGGGGCTGGTCCTTTGCGTTTTTCCAGTATAAGCCGGGAAAATCGTTGTTTGACAGTAACTTTGTAGGGTGGCAGAACTTTCAGGAATTGTTTGGAAACAAGGTAATGCGGGCGAATCTGTTCCGCGTGCTGAGAAATACCTTTGCCATTCATCTGCTGGGATATGTATTTTCTCCGTTGCCTATGCTGTTTGCGGTATTGCTCAGCGAGATGAAATCGAACAAATTTAAGAAGGTGGTGCAGACCGTAACCACTTTGCCGAACTTTATAGGCTGGGTAATCATGCTTTCCCTGGCTATGGGGATTTTTGGATACAACGGCGTGCTGAATAATGCGCTTATCGGGATGGGCTGGATTTCGGAGCCGGTCAACATCCTGAACTCCGATAAGCATGTATGGCTGACCCAGGTGCTTCTGCAGCAATGGAAAGGCCTTGGATGGAGTGCGATTATTTACTTTGCGGCGATTTCCGGTATCGATCAGGAACTGTATGAAGCCGCGCAGGTGGATGGCGCAGGCCGCTGGCAGAAGATAAGGTATATTACGATTCCTCAGCTGATCCCCACGTTTTTCGTGCTGTTGATTATGAGCATCGGAAATTTCCTGAACAATGGTGTGGATCAGTTCCTTGCATTCGGCAATTCACTGAATAAGGAATACATAGAGGTACTGGATCTGTATGTGTACAATCTGGGTATTGGAAACGGCCAGATTTCCTACAGTGTTGCGGTAGGAGTCATGAAATCCATTGTAGCGCTGGTACTGTTCTCCATGGCTAACTATACGTCGAAAAAAGTACGTGGAACAAGTGTTTTCTAGCAGGGTGAATTTGTCGCTTAAGGAGGTAAAAATATGGCAAAAACAAAAGTATTACCAAAGGCTAAGAAACCGATGTCCATGGAAGATATCGGCTATAATATAATTTTCGGGATTCTGTTCACCTTACTGGCGCTTCTGTGTGCCTATCCCTTTTATTATCTGCTAATCTGCACGATCAGCAATAACCAGATGGTGGAAGTGGGAGCCATAACCTGGCGTCCGGTGGGAATTCACTTCGGCAACTACAAAGAAATTCTAAAGGTGGAAAACCTTGGAAATTCAGTTTTGATCACGCTGGCCAGGACCGTCCTTGGAACCGGTGTCAGTGTGTTTGCCACAGCATATACCGCATATTTTTTCACAAAGCAGGAAATGTGGGGGAAAAAATTCTGGTACAGGTTCTGTGTGGCAACCATGTATTTTTCGGCAGGCATGATTCCTATTTATTTGAATAACCGGATGCTGCATCTGGTGAATACTTTCTGGATTTATATTATTCCGGGTATGATTTCCGTTTATAATATGGTTCTGCTTAAAACTTCCATGGAAGCTATACCTCCGGATTTGGAGGAATCCGCTTATCTGGACGGCGCAGGATATTTTACCAGGCTCTTCCGGATTGTGCTTCCTCTTCAGAAACCAATCCTGGCCACGGTGGCTTTATTTACAGCGGTAGGCCACTGGAACGACTTTTTTACAACCAAACTGTATATTACCAATCCCAAACTGTATACCATGCAGTTCCTGCTTTATGAACTGCTCAATCAGATCCAGGCGCAGGCGACACAGATTACCAATGACACGCAGCTTTCTGCAACAGCAGCCACGCCTACCAGCATCCGGCTTACGCTGACAGCCTTCGTAATTCTTCCTATTATGCTTGTGTATCCATTTGTGCAGAAATACTTTACCAAAGGAATTATGATGGGAGCGGTGAAAGGTTAAGCGTTTTCAGTAAAGCACAGAAAAGCCAGCGGGCGGCACGCCCGTGGGACAAAGGGATATCGGATCGGAGGTAGGACAATGATATTTGACCAGATGGAATTTCATAATGTGGAAGCAATGGTATGGGAAGAAGACGGTTATAAGATGTCTCGTCTGCCGAGGGATGTGGCAAAACAGCTGGATCAAGGGATTCGTGATAACACATCCTTCCTTTCAACCGGGGTTGAGGTGAGATTCCGTCTGACCGGGGAAGAAGTTAAGCTCCATCTCCGGGCGGATCCGGATGAGGAAGCACAGACGGTGCTGATATACTATGGTTCATTCCAGGGAGGATGGCAGTATTCTGCCAAAGCACTTAGGGAGACGGAAACAGTTATTTCAGTAAAATATCCCGAAGAGCTTGAAAAACTGGAAGCAATTGCAAGGCAGGCAAGGCTTCCTTTTTCACCCCGGATGGTAAGGGTTCTGCTTCCTTATGGCACCTGTAGATATTTGGGCAGGGAAGGGAATACGGAACCGCCCTGTAAATCGGATGCGCCTGAGAAATGTTATCTGGCCTATGGCTCCTCGATTACGCATGGCGGAATGGCATTGATGACACCCTGGACCTATCCGTTTCAGGTGGCCCATAAATTTGGAGTGGATTATATGAATCAGGGCTATGCAGGCTCGGCTTTTATGGAAAAACCAATGGCAGAATATATTGTTTCAAGAAAAGACTGGACATTTGCGTCTGTGGAGATGGGGATTAACATGCTCAAAAAGCCTTTGAGTGACGCGGCCTATGAAAAAAGAATTGAGGAGTTTATGGGAATTCTCGCAGCAGACGGCAGGCCTGTTTTTGTAACGGATATTTTTACGCATAATGGGGATATGCAGGAGAGGACGGAACTATTCAGGGAGATTGTGCGTAAACATGCGGAAGGGACAAAGCTGATATATACGCCGGGAAAACAGCTGTTAAGTAATCCGGAATATATATCTGCGGATATGACACATCCTACAGGGGAGGGGCTTTCGCAGATTGCCGAAAGGTGGTCGGAGATTATGCGGCAAATTCCATACTTGGCTGCCAACCCGTAGGGTGGTATCCTATAATCAGCACTGATTCACCGTTTGCCGGACATGAGGCCAGGGGGTCCGCAATGGAAGAAGGAGAAGCACAATTATGGGACAATCCGACAAAAAACAGGAAGACTTCTGGTTTACCCTGCTGCGCAGGGAGGATGAACGCGCGCTGTGGCATCCGGAGCTGGAGTTGCTCTTTGTATTAAAGGGGGCCGGGCGGGTGTGCCTTGCCCAGAACGGGCCGGTATACCGTATCAATGAAGGGGATATTTTTGCCGTCAACAGCTTCCAGATGCTGGAACTTGAGCTGGATGGGGATGCGTGTGCGCTGTCGCTGTCGATTTCCCTGCATTATCTGGCCTCTGTCAGCCCGGAGCTTCTGAATCATAGGGTAAACTGCCGCTCCTTCCTGTATCCGAAGGACAGGCAGGGGAGCTATGATGTACTCCGGAACAATCTGGCCCGGGCCTTTCAGGCGCAGTATAAATATGAGATGAGGCAGTCCCTGTATATAAAGAACCGGATTGCGGCGCTGCTTGAGAATCTGGTCCGGCATTTCCTAGAGGAAAAGGAAGAGCTGCCGGAGGGCAGCGGCTGGGAACGGCTGGAGCAGGCCATTGATTATATCCATAATAATTACAGGGAGCCGATTACCCTGGAGGATCTGGCGGAGCATACCTTCCTGAGCCGTACATACATATCACACAGCTTCCGCAGATATCTGGGCGTGTCCTTTATGGAGTATCTGACGAGGGTGCGTGTCTGCCATGCCGTCTGGATGATGCACGGCAGGGAAACGCTGACGGAGATCGCCTATAACAGCGGATTTCCCAATGTGAACGCCATGATCAAGGCGTTTAAGCAGTACCGGGGTATGACGCCGGGAGAATACCGGAAACAGGCCGCGGCGCAGCAGGAAACCCCGCAGACGGCGGCAGCGGAGCCGGATGAAATGAACCATGTTTTTTCCTCTCTGATGCGTTATGCCGGCAGCGATCCGGAGGTAAAGCAGTACAAGGAAAAAGTGCGGGAGCTGGTGATAGATCTGGAGGGCAGAAAACCGCGCATCACTCAGCACTGGAAGCGGATTATGAATGCAGGCTATGCGAGGGAGCTGCTGGACGGAGCGAGGCAGCAGGAAATAATGCTTCTGCAGCAGCAGATCGGATTCGAATATATCCGCATAAAGGGGATTCTTGATGATGATATGTGCCTGCTCCGGACGGATATGATTGGCAACCGGGTAAAAAATTTCACCTATGTGGATGAAGCCATTGATTTTATTGTGTCAGCAGGGGCGAAGCCCATGGTGGAGTTAAGCAATATGCCCAGGCTCCTGGCGCGCAGTACCTCCATTCCCTCCATGCGGGCGGGGGTGGTTTCCTATCCGGAGTCCCTGGAGGCGTGGAAAGATCTGATCCGAAGCCTGCTGGAGCACCTGGTGGAGCGTCACGGCAGAGATCGGGTGCGGCAGTGGCTGTTTGCCCCGTGGCTGATTCCGGAATATATGAATTTCGGTGTATGTACGGAAGCGGAATATGAGGAGATTTACACCTGTACCTATGAGACGATAAAATCCGTATGCGGCAATTTCCTTGTATGCGGCCCGGGAACAACGGACTGCCGGAAATATCTGCCTCAGTTTCTTGCCATGTGCCGCCGGAGAGGCTGCATGCCGGATATCATCAGCTTCCGCTCCTTTGCCGGGGTGAATCCGGAGGAGGAAGAGGGCGGCCTGAATCTGATAGTGGGGAATGAAAGCTTTCCCATGGCCGTCAGCAGGGATGAGGATATCCTTTTCCATCTGACGGAGGAAGCCCGCGGGATTTTAAAACAGGCGGGGGCAGGGGCGCTGCCGCTGGTGGTGGAGGAATGGAGCAGCACGATCTGGCAGAGGGATCTGTGCAACGACACCTGCTATAAATCAGCATATCTTTTTAAAAATGTCCTGGAAAACAATGCCCATTTAAGCGGGATGGGGTATTTTGCCCTGAACGACAGGCTGGATGAAATCCCACCGGTGCCCCAGATGTTCTGCGGCGGCTTCGGGCTGTTCACCAAAAACAGCGTGAAAAAGAGCGCTTACCGGGCGATGGAGCTTCTGGCGCAGATGGGGGACCGGCTGGTGGAAAAGGGAAACGGATACTTTATTTCACAGCGGGATGAGGAGATACAGATTTTCCTGTATAATTATTGTCATTATGATTTGCTTTACCGCTACCGCCACACGGTAAATATGACGCAGACCAACCGGTATCAGGTATTTCAGCCGAAGGAGGCGGAGGCTTTTTTCATCCAGATGTCCCATCTGGCGCCGGGAAAATACCGGATAAAACGGTATGGCATTACAAGGCAGGGAGGCAGCAGCTATGACGCCTGGGTGCGTATGGGAGCGCCGGATACGCTGAACCAGGAGGAGTCCGCGTTCCTGGAGGCGGGCTCGTATCCTGAGTATCGGACAGAATGCGAAGAGGTACGGGAGGAGGAGCCTGTTCTGAATATCAGAGCCAGTGTGAAGCCTCTTGAGGTCATGCTTATTAAAATTCGGAAGGAATAAGGCTTGCCGCCTTCATGCAGCCACACGGCCTGTGCATAAAATGCACAGGCCTGTTTGAATTAATGCCGGAAATCATCAATTTTTGCTGTTTTTATCATGAAATCTTGCGTTAGCAGGAAAAGTGAAAAAACTGCCATCCAAAATCCGGCAAGGAAGGGAGAAAAGGTAAGGAGAAATGCGATATCCTGTGGCGGTTCTTTTTTGTATAGTTGATATAACAAAAAGAACCAAAGGAGGAGCAGTTTTATGGTTGGAAAAGCAGCGGAGGCAAAGCTTTCCGGGCAGACGGAAAAAATAGGGGTATTTGAAAAGGTGGCTTACGGCGGAGGGGATCTGGCAAGCAACCTGATTTTGGTCCTGACCTCGACCTTTGTAACCTTTTTTTACACGGATGCGCTGGGGCTGAATGCGGCGATTATTGGAAGCATTATGATGTTTTCGAGGCTGGCGGACGGGTTCACGGATATTTTCATGGGCTACGTAATGGATCGGGTAAAGACGAAATACGGCAAGGCGAGGCACTGGATGCTCTGGCTTGCGGTTCCCATCGGCATTGCATGTGTGCTCGTATTCCTGGTGCCGAATACGGGGGATCTGGGAAAATACATATATGTGGCGATTACCTATAATCTGGTTACCACATTCCTGTACACTATGATCAATATCCCTTATGGCGCGCTCACCTCCCTGATGAGCCGTGATCAGGGACAACGTACGGTAATCAATATTTTCCGTATGTTTATGGCACAGTGCGGTTCCCTGCTCATCAATGCATTTACCCTTCCCTTTGTAAATGCCATGGGCGGCAGCAATCAGCAGAAGAGCTGGATTCTTGTTTCCATTATTTATGCAGTGGCAGCGGCGGCGCTTTTCCTCCTCTGCTTTGCAAAGACAAAGGAGCGTGTGCGGGTGTCCTCCGTACAGAAGGAAAACATCAGTTTTGTGAAGGGCTTCAAGCTTCTTCTGAAGAACAATTACTGGCTCATTATTGTGGGTATCTGGGTATGCACGGCACTTGGAATGTCCCTGGGCATGGGCGTGGGCACCTATTATGCCAAGTGGATTCTGGGCAACGAAAACCTGGCGGGCTTTATTACGGCGGTATCCATCGTGCCGGTACTGGTATGCATGCCCGCAGTAGCACCGCTGAGCAAAAAATACGGGAAGCGGGATGTAGCCCTTGTGGGAAGCATTATCAGCCTTGTGGGGCAGGTGCTTATGCTTATGAATCCCACAAGCGGCGGATGGCTGATTGCATGCTCCCTGATTAAGGGCGTGGGAAATGCGGCTCTTACGGGAACCCTGTTTGCCATGGTGGCTGATACCATTGAATATGGACAGTGGAAGACCGGAACCCGTGTGGAAGGCATGCTTTATTCCAGCACAACCTTCGGCGCAAAAATCGGCGCAGGCGTGGGTGGCGCCGTAGCGCTGGCCATTATCGGCGCGGCGGGATATAATGGACTTGCAGCAGTACAGCCGGAAACCGCCATTGCGGCGATTAAGAATCTGTATCTGGCGGCGCCGATTCCGTTCATGCTGGCCATTCCGGTATTCTATTATTTTTATAAGCTGGATAAGCTTTATCCCACAGTAATGGCAGATTTACAGAAACGGGAGACGGAAGGAAAATAACAGTTATTCAGGAGAAAAATCCGCTGCCTGCAAAAGTGGGCAGGTATTTTCTCTGACAAACAAGCAGGAGGTTAACAAGATGGCAAAAAATTTTAATTATGATGAAGTACCGGTGGTGGAAACCACCGGAGGAAGGCTGAAAGGATTTCTCTATGAAGGGGCCTATATTTACAGAGGCGTGCCCTATGCATATGCGGATCGTTTCCAGATGCCAGAGGAAACATCCTGGGAGGGCGTAAAGGACGCCACCTCTTACGGGTTTGTGTGCCCGCTGATGAACCAGGATACGCCCAGCGCGGAGCTTATGGTACCCCACCGTTACTGGCCGCAGGATGAGCACTGCCAGAACCTGAACATCTGGACGAAGTCCCTGGATAAGGAGGCGAAAAAACCGGTGGTGGTATGGCTGCACGGCGGAGGATATTTTGCCGGCTCCTCCATTGAGCAGATCGCCTATGATGGATATAACATGTGCATGGACGGGGATGTGGTGGTGGTTTCCGTCAATCACCGTCTGAATCTGCTGGGATATCTGGATCTGTCCCCCTTCGGGGAAAAGTACAAAAACTCCGGAAATGCAGGCCATGCGGATATGGTGGCGGCATTGCGCTGGATACATAAAAATATCGCCCTGTTCGGCGGGGATCCTGAGAATGTAACAATTTTCGGGCAGTCCGGAGGTGGCATGAAGGTGGCCGACCTGATGCAGATTCCCGACGCGGACGGCCTGTTCCACAAGGGCATGATCATGAGCGGCGTAGGGGATGCGTCCACACTGCCTATCTGCCGCGGCGACGGGCGTGAAATCGTCGGGGCGCTGCTCGCGGAGCTGGGGCTTGGCGAGGGGGATGTGGAAAAGCTGGAAACCGTACCCTACTATGAGCTGGCAAAAGCCTATACGAAGGTCAGTATGCCGATTGCCATGAAGGGCGGCTATGTGGGAGGCTCCCCGCTGTTAAATGATTATTATCTCGGCAGCCCGCTGGAGTGCGGCTTCCGTGAACATGCATATCAGATCCCGCTTTTGATCGGTTCCGTATTCGGGGAGTTTTCGTTCCTGCCGGAAACCTATGATAAAACAAAGCTGTCAGGGGAAGAGGCCAGGGAGATCATTGCAAAGGTTTACGGAGAACATACGGATGAAATGATTGCCGCCTTTGCCAAAGCCTATCCCGGAAAATATGCCACGGATCTGCTGAATGTGGACCGTGTGATGCGTCAGCCCTCCAAACGTCTGGCAAAGCTCCACGCGAAGGGAGGCGCGGGGACCTACCTTTACAACTTTATCCTGGAGTTCCCGATCCAGCATCAGAAAATCGCATGGCACTGTTCGGATATCCCCTTCTTTTTCCACAATACGGATAAGGTGGAGGTATGCGGCATCCAGGGTGTTTCCGATGAACTGGAGGCCCGGATGTTCGGCGCCCTGATGACCTTTGCACGGACCGGCAGGCCGGGACATTCCGGACTTCCCCAGTGGGATGCGGTAACGGAGGAAAAAGAGCCTACCATGATCTTTGACCGCAGCTGTGAGGTGCGCGACCATTATGACGACGCTCTGTATGAGCTGATTGACAGTATTCTTCCTCCCTTTAACCTGATGGAAATGATGAAGAATCAGGATGTCCAGCACTGAGCATGCATGAAGAACAGGGCTGCTGCAAATTGTTTGATTTTGCAGCAGCCCTTTGTATTGCAGTCCCCTGTTTTTATATGGTTTAAAGGTGAGGGATGATATGCCCTTCCCATTCCCTGACAGCCGCAACACCGGTCAGCCAGGCAATCGTAGGAGCAAGATCCAGCAGGCATGCGTGCTCCAGCTTCCTGCCGTGCTGGAAGTACCTGCCGCAGAAAAACATGGGAATTGTCATATCCTCAGGACAGTTATCTCCATGGCTGCGGTCATGGCCGCCATGATCAGCGGTGATGATGATATGGTAGTCATTGCCAGCCGCCTGATAAATCCGCTGGGCACAGGAAAGGGCGTTGCCGAGCTGCCCCAGATATTCGGGAGACATCCAACCATGGTCGTGCCCTCCCTTTTCATCGGTTTCCACCAGATGCAGAAAGAGGAAATCCGGTTGCTTCCGGGAGATAAGGGATAAAAGCATCCCGGTCAGAAGGCTGTCGGAATTATCCTCCTGATAGGCATTGATATAACCGGTATATTTCATGGTTTCCGACTGCCAGATGTGACGGATCGGTTCCCAGTTATGGAAAGCGGCGCATACCTTCCCGGAGGCGGCCAGCTGTTCGGCAATTCCTTTTACCGGCCGTACAGGAGGGGTATAGGTGTTGGTAAGGATACCGTGACGCTCCGGCGGGACCCCGTAAAACATGGAAGTATGGCAGGGCAGAGTAACTGGTGGCAGCACGGAGCCGCCCTGCAGTGTATAAGTGCTTTTTTCCATCAATTCCTGTACAAAAGGATGGCCGCAGCCAACGGCTCCGTCGGGACGCATACCGTCAATGGATATGAGGATTACTTTTTCGTTCATGTTAATCTCCTTTTTTGTACTATAAATAATAAAATAACAGCCAGGACAGACAGGAAAACCCAGGATAAAAACATACCGGAATAGGTGTGGGACTCCAGCCAGAAGCCATAAAAAGAGGAACTGATTCCAGCGCCCAGGTAAGTGGCGAAATCCATCAGCCCCACCACCTTGGATACACAGCCGTATTGCTGGTAGCGCATAGGGTAAATGGTGAGGAATGAGGTATTTATCAGTGAAACCGCTGCAGAGGCGGTGCTCAGGCATATGGCGGAGGTTATCAGGGAAATTCCGGAATAACACAGAGGGACCAGGCTGACCGCCGCTAAAATGAGTGCGAATAAGGATACCCTGTGTTCGTTTCCGCCACAGGCCCGGTAGATAAGCGGGTAAATCAGCCTTCCTGCCAGGGTCAGCAGTGGAACCGCAAATACAAAGAAGGACATAGTGGGCAAATCCACTGAAAAAGTATCCATAAAATAGGAAGCTGCCCACAGAGTGATGTTGTCCTTGAGCACGCCATGGCACATGGCGGAAAGGAGCAGGAGGATCAGCCCAGGTGAAAACAGGGAAGCCAGGGGTTTTTTCTCCTGATCTGCGGCCTGCGCCGGTACACCGGGAAACAGATAAAACACGGCAATAAACGAAAGCAGTGCGGCCGCACCCGGCCAGATAAAAGCATACCGCAGATTGCCGAAATAGATGGCCGCCGTTGCCAGAAATACGCCGAGAATGCTGCCCGTGCCCACGGAGGAAACAAGCAGTGAGGCGATAAAGGATTTGCGCCCGGGAGGATAGTGGCTGGCGACAGTACGCAGTAATGGCCCCCAGAGCATGGATTGGGCAAAGCCGTTGATTCCCCAGAGAAGAGTGATAACCGCCGTACCGGGAAGAAAGCCAATTCCCAGATTAGAAGCCGCAGTCAGGAAAAGACCGGTCATTATCATGATTTTCGGCGGGAAAATATCTCCCAGATACCCATTCAGCAGCTGGCCGGCAGAATAAAAAAGGAAAAAGATACCTCCCATAGTTCCAATTTGTGCGGCATTCATGAGCTTTTCCGACTGCATGACAGGTGATGCTACTGTCAGGTTCAGGCGTGCAATATAGATAGAAGCATAGGCGAAATAGGCAACGAGGAAAAGCAGCCGGCCGGAGGCTTTTTTCATAGCTCATCCTTCTTTCTGATCCGTTCCAGAATCTCATTCCGGGTTCTTAAGTGTGCCGCCGCCTCTTCGCCCTGGCGCAGGGTCAGTATTACTGCGATGGCATCCAGGATACAGATATGGGCGAGCCTGGCGGAGACTGCCTCCACGGGATAATTGATGTCATCAGGGTAGGCGGTGAGAGAATAATCTGCGGTTTGGGCCAGAGGGCTTGTACGGTAGCTGGTAATGGCGGCGGTAACGGTTCCCTGCCCCTTTGCCAGCTGCAGCGCCTGCAGGGTGGCCTGTGTCCGGCCGCTGTGGCTGATGGCGATTGCCAGCTCTCCTTTTTTCATATTCATAGCGGCGACAGGCATGAAGAGAATATCCTTATAGCTGGATGCGGAAAGCCCCAGCTGGAGGAAGCGGTATCCGGTATCCTCAGCGATGGGGGAAGAGGTGCCCACGCCAAAAATACAGATACGTTCCGCCTGTAAAATCTCATTTACCAGGGCCTCAACAATGGAAAAATCCAGCATGGAGAGCGTATTCTGCAGAGTACGCACGCTGGAGTCAAAAACCTTGCGCGCTGCGTCTGCGGAGGTATCGCTGTTGGTAAGAAGAGGCATGACAGGCGCAGGCCTGCTGGCAAGCTCCATGGCCAGGGTGATGCGGAACTGGGAAAACCCGGTATAACCTATGGTTTTACAGAACCGGATGACTGCTGAACCGGCCGCAGCAGAGGCCGCAGCCAGATCGGCCACGCTCATTTCCACCACGGAGCTGCTGTTCGCGAGTATGTAATCGGCAATCTGCCGTTCGGTTTTGGTAAGTGTATTGTATTGGTTCCTGATAGCGGCGAGGCAGGCTTCATTTTCCATAAGTACCCTCCTTAACTGTAGAATAAAATTCCCAAAATATATTTATTAAATGTAATTATATTCTAAAATAAAAGTTTGTCAAGGAAAAGAAATTCTATTATCGACAGGGAAAATAGTTTTATCATCGGAAGAAAAGAGGTAACTGTCCAAACGACTGACACTGTAAAAGAACGGGAAAGACGACCACGGGAATAAAATAATTTTTTCTGCCAAAGCGCCTCAAAGCAATGAATAAAGCTCAGGTTGACAGGCAACACTCCTCAATAGGATACGGAAAGGGATTTTCAGATGAAGTATTTTATTTGGAGGAGACAGCAATGAGCATTCAAAAAGGTGATATATATTACGCAGACTTACGTCCGGTGATCGGCTCAGAACAGGGAGGCATCCGTCCGGTTCTTGTCATTCAGAATGATATGGGCAACCGCTACAGCCCCACCGTCATCGTGGCCGCGATAACAAGCCAGACCGGAAAGCATAAGCTTCCCACGCATATACCGCTTGAGGATTCCAAATTCGGTTTAAGAAAGGATTCCATCATTCTTCTGGAGCAGGTGCGTACCATTGACCGCTCAAGGCTTAAGGAATACATAGGCAGAGTGGACAATCTTTTGTTGGGACAGGTGGACCGGGCGCTTGCGGTAAGCTTTGGGATGTGTATGTAGGGTAAAGGTTATTTGGGAATGCGGTAGATAGTCAAAAACTATTTATCGCATTCTTTATTTTTTGTAATACCTGCTTCGTAACTGTTTTGTGGGTCAGTATGTTTAGCCGTGCAGGCAGACATTTTCTTTTCCGGCGAATGGAGATAGGAAAAAGAAGGAGATGATAGCGGAAGCAGTGGCCGGTAACCAGCCGTTTTTCTCAATTGCCTGTGTCATGAATTACCAACCCTGCATTGCTGCGATGAAGTGGTTTCGGGAATCTGTTTATTTTTCCAAGGATTATGGGGATATCCCGAAGCAGCTTTTAGAGTATGCTGAGGACTCCAATATGCTCTCTGCTATTGTTTCTTATGCAAAGCAGGCAGATGTGGGAATTGAGGATATGACCTTTGAAGTAGGCAATGAGGAACTTTCCCAATCTGAGCTTTATACCGGGAATCTTCCGGAAGGATCAGGTTTATTTTGTGGATAAAGACAGGCATAGCGGGGTTCGGAACTTTTCAACCTGACGGAATTTCAGGTGCGGACCAATGATAATATCCGAAAAGCATATATGGCCGGAAAATATGGGGCCGTACCGGAGGTGGATACGGTGGAGGTGGAATGATGGGAACAAAAAGCTATCCCCACACAACAGAGGATAGCTTTTCTCTTAAAATTATTACCTGTTCAGGACAGACATCATTTTAAATGGCTCTGCCATTTAATCATCACCGGATATCCACACATCAGAACTTCCCATCCAGATAATCCTGATACCACTGCAGCCACGCGTCATACTGCAGGGCCTTCAGCTGCTCCAGATGTGCATTCCAGGAGCCGTCGTCGATTCCCTCCAGGATACTTGTAGCGATATAATTGCGGATATAGGCCAGAAGCTCCGTTTCAATAAAGGTCCTTTCATTGGTCTTGGCAGGATCCACGAAGCGGATGGGCAGCTGGTTTTCTGCAGGGAGGCAGTAATCATGCACTTCCTTCACGCATTCGATGCGGTACCAGGAGGTCCAGGCTACGTCCTCCAGCACCTCCGCATTTTCGTCCTTGCGGATCAGGGGGCCGTAATCCACCATGCCATAGGTGTATTTATAGTTTTCAATCGTGAAATCGTCCGTCAGGCTTTCGGGCAGTTTTTCGAAAACTGTACCGTTTTCGTCCATGTCCCAGGCCTCGCCCTTGGGGCCGAAACGGGAGGTATATTTCATGTCCGTGCTGCTTGATAAATAATCCCACCATTCCAGCAGCCGGGGAACGTCCTTGCAGGCGCTGGTAATGGCAAAGCCGGTGCGGTTGGCGGCGAATTTATCCTGAGAGCCGGTTTTCACATAGCCGGGTCCGTCAGGCGCCTGAAGGGCAGGAACTACCACATAATCGGCCGCCGCCGTTTCGCTCTGATCCCCATAAGGATTCCAGGCCCAGTAGCAGCCTACTACGCCCTCGCTGAGCTTGGCGTGATACTGCTCGGAGGTCTGGGAAAAGGATTCCATATCCAGCAGCCCTTCCTCTACAAGCTGGTGGGCAAATTCCAGAAAGCTTCTGAATTCCTCCGTATCCGCAGTCCCCACAACCTTTCCGTCCTTAACCATTTTAAAGGCGGCCTCATCACTGGAATCCGTGCCTGCGATTCCCCAGGGATTGGCAAGGTTCATAATCTTGGAGCACCAGTCGCTCTGGGACGGCTCCAGGGGGATTTCGTCCGTGGTGTCCCCGTTGCCGTTCATATCGCCGTCCCGGAAAGCCCTGAGCACATCCAGGAACTCCTCTGTTGTAGTGGGAATTTCCTTCCCGGCCTTATCCAGCCAGGCTTTGTTGATGAACATTATGCCTTCGCCGTCGTTTTCGTAGCTTGTCTGCCGTCCGGTCATGAGAGAGCGGATGGAGCCGTCCGGCCAGGTCACCAGATCGAATCCGCCGTTGATGGTTTCATAGTCCGCGGCCACATGAGGCGCATAGGTCTTGAGCAGATCGTTTTCCGCCAGGTTGGCGAAGGAATCCATGTTGTTTGCGATCTGCCCCTCGCCTACCAGGCCGAAAAACGCATCCGGCAGATCGGAGGCAAGCATGATATTTACCTTATCCTCCGCATCCGCTGCGGAAATGGGAAGCCATTCAATATGGACGCCGGTAGCCTCCTCCGCCTGTTTGAAAACCTCCTTGTTGTTAAAGTCCTCATCCTTTGTCAGCGGATGAAGGAGCACTGCGATCTTGAAGGTGGTTTTCTCCTTGCTGTCCGTCGGGGCCGGCTCGCCGGCTTCCGTCTGCGCACCCGCCGTATCCCCAGGAGCCTGCGCCGCATCGCCGGAAGCGGCGTTCTGCCCTCCGCAGCCTGTCATGGCGGTGAGTACTGCCGCCAGCAGTAGTGTAAACAGTTTCTTTTTCATTCTCTGCCTCCTTATTATTGTTTATCATCATGGAACGCTTTCCATTGATATCAGCCTTTGATGGAACCGATCATTACCCCTTTTACAAAATATTTCTGAAGGAAAGGGTATACGCAGAGGATCGGCAGGGTGGAAACGACGATAACGCCGTATTTGATCACCTGTACCATGGTCTGCAGCTTTCTGGCCGCCTCCGCATCCGTTGTCATGGAGTTGGCGGCCCCGGTGGCGGCGGTCAGCAGGATTTCACGCAGATACAGCGCCAGCGGGTATTTGCTTCTGTCAGTAAGGAAAATCATGGGATTGAAATAGGAATCCCAGTAGGAAACGGCCAGGTAAAGTACCAGGACAGCCATAATCGCCTTGGAGAGCGGAAGCGCTATTTTGAAAAAGAAGCGTCCGTTGCCGCAGCCGTCCACGCGGGCGGCGTCCCGCAGCTCCTCCGGGATATTGTTTTCCATAAAGGAACGGGTAATGATGATATTGTATACGCCCACAGCGCCGAGAATAATCATAAGCGTTCTGGTATTGGTCAGCTGCAGCTTTTTAATTACCATATAAAAGGGAATCAGGCCGCCGCCGAAATACATGGTGAATACAAAATATGCCATGAGCAGGTTGCGGAAGGGGAGATCCCTCCTGGAAAGGGCATAACCGGCCATCATGGTAAAAAAGGTGCCCAGCGCCGTACCTCCGATGGTATAAATCAGGGTGTTGCCATAGCCTGTCCAGATACGGGAATCCTCAAATACCTTCTGATAGCCGAGCAAGGTGAAGCCCTTGGGCCACAGGAGCATCGACCCGTTATTTACATAAGAAGGATCTGAAAAAGAGGCCATCAGTACGAAATAAATGGGATAGGCCATAATGAGAATAATGATTGACAGAATGGCGGCTACAATGATATCGAAGACCGTATCCTGGGTAAAACGGAATTTTTTCTTACCGGTTACCGTTTTTTGTGTGTGCATTACAGGTTCCTCCCTCCTTGTGTTACCATAAGCTGGAGCCGGAAAGCTTTTTGGACAGCTTGTTCACCACAACCAGCAGAATAAAGTTTATCAGGTTATTAAAAAGGCCGATTGCCGCGGAATAGCTGTATTGCTGCTGCTTCAGGCCGATTTTGTAAACATAGGTGGAGATGACCTCCGCCGTGGTTACGTTCAGATCGTTCTGCATCAGGTATACCTTCTCATAGCCCACGCTCATAATGCTTCCCGCGTTCATGATCAGCAGGATAACCATGGTGGGGATGATTGCCGGCAGATCGATATGGATTATCCGCTTCAGCTTGCTGGCGCCGTCCACCATGGCCGCCTCATGGAGCTCCTGGTCCACGCCGGAAAGAGCCGCCAGATAAATGATGGAGCTCCAGCCCATATTCTGCCAGATGCCGGACCATACATAAAGATGGGGAAAGACGGCTGCATTTCCCATGTAATGCAGGTCGTCCGGGCCGCCCAGCATAGCGATGAGATGGTTCAAAAACCCGGATCTGGGAGAAAGAAAGACGGACATCATGCCCACCAGGGTGACAGTGGAAATAAAGTGCGGCATATAGGTGACCGTCTGCGTCAGCTTCTTAAAACGGGTGCCCTTAACGCTGTTTATCATCAGGGCCAGGAGGATGGGAATGGGGAAGCCCACCACCAGGGAATAAAGGCTGATTACCAGCGTATTTTTAACAATCTGCCAGAAACGGGGCAGTTCAAAGAAGGTGCGGAACCATTTCAGCCCTACCCATGGGCTGCCCAGAATGCCCTTTCCCGGAGAATAATCCTGAAATGCCATCAGTACCCCGTACATGGGTGCATAGCAGAAAACCCCGATAAACACCACTGCCGGAAGCAGAAAGAGATACAGGCAGTAGTTCCGCCGGATTCCTTTCCACAGCTCCTTCTTCCTGTTCCCAGGCAATATTTTCCCATCCCTTTTCATACAATTGTCTCCCTTCCGGTATTCTGTTGTTTTTTGCTTCTTTGTTTGCCTGGCGGCAGCATTCCGCGTTACTAAGCGGAACGGTTCCCCTGTGGTTTCCCGTTATTGCCGTCCCGGGTATCCTGTTCGGCAGGGGAGGAAGCGTTTCTGCCATTCCGGGAGCGCAGGCCCGCCACAAAGGCAGCGATAATAAGGCTGTCTTCTTCGGATGAATCTATGATGAAACGGATGATTTCATCTTTGTAATCATTAGCTTTCATGTTGAACCCCTCCACTGCATACTTGAATGAGTACATAATAGCATTGAATGACTACATTGTCAACGCATTTAGATTGACTCACTACAGCTTTCTTGCTATGATAGGCACAACGAGGTGATTTTATGAAATTATCAGACAGAATCCGGCTTATTATTTCAGAGAACGGCCTGAAGCAGAAGGAATTCGCGCAGAGCATTCAGGTCACGGAGAGTTATATTTCCAAGCTTCTGAGAGATGAAAGCGGAGTGTCTCATTCCACGGCCACGCTGATAGAAGAAAGATACGGATATTCCGCAGGCTGGATATTGGACGGCAAGGAACCCAAAATGAGCAGGAAGGGCAGGAATGCATCGCTGTCACCTGTCCAGAGGAGAGTCATCGCTGATATTGAGCAGATGGACGATAAGGATCTGGCGGCGGTCAAGGCTTTTATTGACACGTTCAACAGCTACAAAAAGGCTCTTGGCCAGGAGAAGAAATAATGGGGTTACGTCTGTTTCGGATGGAGGGGTTCCATGAATATCAATGAAATTGCAAAGCTGGCGGGGGTTTCCAGGGCCACGGTATCACGCTACCTGAATAACGGCTACGTCAGCGATGAAAAAAAAGAGCGCATTCAGGAGGTGATTGACCGGACGGGTTACAAGCCCTCCACGCAGGCCCAGACGCTGCGCACCAAAAAGACGAGGCTGATCGGCGTCATCCTTCCCAAAATCAATTCCGATTCCATCAGCAGGATGGTGGCGGGGATCAGCGTGGTGCTGAAGGAAGCGGGCTACCAGCTGCTGCTTGCCAATACGGAGAACCGGGAAAAGGAAGAGCTGGAATACCTGCGGCTGTTTTCGGAGAACCATGTGGACGGTATTATACTGATTGCCACAATCATTACCCGGGAGCATAAGCGGGCGCTGAAGGCGCTGCAGGTGCCGGTTGTCCTGCTGGGCCAGAGGCTGGACGGATATTCCTGCGTTTACCAGGACGACTGCCTGGCGGCGCGGGATGTGTCGCGGCTCCTGCTGCGGGGGGCCGGAAAAATCGGCTGTATTGGCGTGACGCAGCAGGATGAGGCCGTGGGCGCGGGCCGGAGGAAAGGCTTTCTGGAGGCGGCGGGGGATGCAGGGATAGCGGAAGACGCGGTCAGTTTCCTGGAAACCGGCTTTTCCGTGGAGGACGGCTATCGGGCGATGGATCAGCTGCTTGCCCTGTGCCCCGGTGCGGACGCTGTTTTCTGCGCCACTGACAGTATTGCCCTGGGCGCGCTGGCCAGGCTTCAGGAGGCGGGAAGGCAGATCCCGGAAGAAGTGGCGCTGGCAGGCGTGGGGGATACGGTGTCCGGCCGCATCGTCAGCCCTAAGCTGACAAGTGTTCATTTCTATTATAAGACCAGCGGTAAGGAAGCCGCCAGGCTGCTCCTGGAGCTGCTGGACGGGAATGAGGCAAGAAAACAGATTAAAATGGGCTACCGCGTGGAGGAAAGAGGAACCACGAGGCAGCGGTAATATAAAACAGAAGAACAGAAATAGAAACAAAAATAAATACAGAAATACAAAGCTGCGGGAAAAACAGAAAATGATCTTTCCGCAGTTTTTTTGTGTAATTTCAACAGAAGCAGGGATACTATTTTGGTGGAATTATGAATTTACAAGTACTCATCAGCAGGTTATAATAAAGACAAGATGTGAGAACGATTCCATATAAAATATTCACATTGTACTAGCTATTTTAGGCATAATAGTAACGATTCATATGAGAATGATTCCTTATAATGTGAAAAGGAGAGGGTGTTATGGATTACAGGAAAGCAGCGCAGGATGTATATGAGAGCATCGGCGGCAAAGAGAATATTATCAGTGCGGCGCACTGCGCCACCAGGCTGCGGCTGGTAATAGCGGACAATGACAAATGCGATAAGGATGCGGTGGAAAATATTGAGGGAGTAAAGGGCGTGTTCTTTGCCTCCGGCCAGCTCCAGATTATTTTCGGGACCGGCACGGTTAACAAGGTATATGACGAATTCCTGCAGATTGCGGGAATCGGCGCTGCCACCAAGGAAGAGGTGAAGCAGGCAGCCTCCGCCAGGACCAGCTTCTGGAAACGCGCTGTGAAAACGCTGGGGGACGTATTTGTACCCATCATTCCGGCCATCGTGGCAAGCGGCCTTTTAATGGGACTTCTGGAAGGCCTCTGCAAGATTTATCCGGCCATGGCCCAGTCCGGCACTTATACCATCCTGCATCTGTTCAGCAATGCCGCTTTCGTGTTCCTGCCTGTGCTCATCGCCATCAGTGCGGCGCGGGTTTTCGGCGGAAATCTGTTTCTGGGCGCAGTAGTGGGCATGATTATGATTCATCCGGATCTGCTCAATGCCTGGAGCGTGGCCGGCGCGGAATCCATCCCAACGGCGGATGCCTGGTTCGGACTGTACCAGATTAACCTGGTGGGTTACCAGGGACATGTAATTCCCGTGGTAATCGCCGTCTGGATCATGTGCATGCTGGAGAAGAAGCTGCATAAAATCGTGCCTGAAATCCTGGATCTTTTCGTAACGCCTCTCGTAACCGTACTTGTGACCGGTTACCTGACGCTGACAATCATCGGCCCCGTATTTTCCTGGATTGAAAATGGCGTCCTCTCCGGCATGCAGTTCCTGATTACCCTGCCCTTCGGCATCGGCGCCGCTGTCTGCGGGGCTGCCTATGCGCCTACGGTAGTGGCCGGCGTACACCATATGTACAATGCGCTGGAGGCCGGACTTCTGAGCGGGACAGGCCTGAATACCTGGATGCCCATTGCCACGGCAGCCAACGTGGCACAGGGAGCCGCCGCCCTCGCCCTTGCCTTAAAGACAAAAAACAAAAAGACGAAATCCATGGCGCTTCCGGCTTCCCTGTCCGCTTTCCTGGGAATCACCGAGCCTGCTATTTTCGGTGTAAATATCCGTTTCATGAAGCCCTTTGTGGCCGGCTGTATCGGCGGCGCCTGCGGCGCCCTTATTGCGGGCTGGACAGGAATCGGCGCTTCCGCATACGGTGTGACGGGACTGTTCGGTTATCTGATTACCACGGATTACACACTGCAGTATACCATGATTATTGCCGTATCCGCAGTGATAGCCTTTATCCTTTCCTGGGCGCTTTATAAGGAAGAGCCTGCGGCGGTCAGGAATACGTCTGATTCCGCAGCAGCGGCGACTGTTTCCGGGCCGGCACCTGTTTCCGGACCTGCAGCACCTGTTTCCGGTCAGGCAGCTGAAAAATCCGGCAGCGATACGACGGTATACAGCCCGGTAAGCGGTGAAGCCATTGCCCTCAGCCAGGTAAAGGACGAAACCTTTGCCAGCGGCGTGCTTGGAAACGGTATGGCTATAATACCCTCGGAAGGGAAGGTATACGCTCCCTTTGACGGGACGGTGCAGACCATTTTCCCTACGGGCCATGCGGTGGGACTGCTGGGCACGGACGGTACGGAAATCCTGATTCATATCGGCATGGATACCGTAAAGCTGGAAGGAAAATATTTTACCGCCCATGTACAGGACGGCTCCGATGTGAAAAAGGGAGATCTGCTGATAGAGTTTGACCGGGAAGGAATTCTTGGGGAAGGTTATGATATAACAATCCCCGTTATCGTGACGAACACCGGAGATTATGCACAGGTAAATACGCAGGCGGCCGGCTCTGTAAAGGCCGGGGAACCGGTGCTCTCCTGTGTAAAGTAAACAGTGTGCCAGACAAAAAGAGGAGGAGCAGCGGCCATGAACGAAGCAGGACTGCAGATGATCCGCAAAATCAGGGAGGCGGAAGCGGCGGCGCAGGAAGGGGTGCAGAAAGACCCCTGGCGTCTGAAGTTCCATCTTATGCCGCCCGCAGGATGGCTGAACGACCCTAACGGCCTGTGCCAGATGAACGGTGTCTACCATGTTTTTTTCCAATATTCGCCCTTTGACCCCTGCGGCGGGGAAAAGTTCTGGGGGCATTACACCAGCCGGAACCTGACGGACTGGGAATATGCGGGCGTTCCCCTGGCCCCGGATGAGCAGTTTGACAGAAGCGGCGTTTATTCCGGAAGCTGTCTTATAAAGGATGGGATCATGTACCTGTTTTACACAGGAAATGTGAAGCTTGCGGGAGACTTTGACTATGTCACCCAGGGACGGGAGGCCAACACGGTGCTGGTGGAAAGCCGGGACGGCAGGACCTTCGGGGATAAAAAGCTGCTGCTCACGAACAGGGATTATCCGGCGGACTATACCCTGCACATCCGCGACCCCAAGGTATTTGCCCTGGAAGACAGATACTATATGGTTCTGGGGGGCAGGAAGAAAAATGACTGCGGGGCGGTGCTGCTCTATGAAAGCTGTGATTTGGAAAACTGGCGATTTTGCCGGGAGCTGACCGTGCCCATGAAGTTCGGCTATATGTGGGAATGCCCTGATTTGTTTTGTACAGGGGGAAAATGGTTCCTCTCCCTTTCCCCCCAGGGGCTTCCCAGGAAAGAACACGAATTCCAGAATGTCTATACGGCAGGTTATTTTCAGGTAAACGGAGATTTCCGGGAGGGCTGCCGGCTGGAGGATTTCCGGGAATGGGACAAGGGGTTTGATTTTTACGCTCCTCAGACCTTTACGGATGAAAGCGGCAGGACCCTGCTGATCGCCTGGGCCGGCCTGCCGGATGTTGAGGAGGAATATGTAAATCCCACGATAGAAAGCGGCTGGCAGCATGCGCTTACGGTTCCTCGGGTCATCCGGGAACAAAACGGCCGCCTGCTCCAGTATCCGGTTCCCGAGCTGGAAGCCCTGCGCGGCGAACGGCAGGAGGTGAGGGCCGGGGAAGCCGTGTACTGCGCTCCCGCCTTTGATTTGATAGTCCCTGTGGATGAAAAAGGAGGCGCCGGTGCCAGCGGTGTAAAAGACAGTAAACTGTCAATTACGATTGCAGACGCTCTCAGGTTTACCTGGGACGGAAAAGAGGCGGTGCTTTCCTTCACGGACGCTGTTGCCGGCAGGCAGATCGGCGCCGGCAGGGGACGCACGCAGCGGAGGGCGCTGATCTCCGGTATACAGGAAGTACGTATCCTGGCAGATACATCCCTGATAGAGATTTATGTCAACCAAGGTGAAACAGTGTTTACCACTCGTTTCTACCCGATGGAGGATACCAGGCGCCTTCTCGTGGAAGGCGTATACGCTAAAGCCGGCGTTCTTTGGCCCATGTGTCAGGAGACTGAATAATTAAAAAGTAAAAAGCGGCTTTCCCGCCTGCCCGGCATATTCCCCGTGCGTCAGGGCTTTACGGCTGCAAAATGTGAAAACTTCTTCCGAAGAGAAAAACACGGTGTTTTCCTGCGGAGGAAGTTTTTTTGGTGCCCGGATTTATGCACAGTTGGCAGAAATTGTACCTGACGTTTATGCAAGATGGATCGAAAACGAAATATTGACCGGAAATGAATTGTGTATTATGACTTTCCATAAATATTTTTTATCATTATATAAATATAAATAAATTTACATTATTATTCCGGGCCGATATAATCTGGAAGAAAAAAACATATGAGGTGGATCATGGACTTTCTGAAAAAGAATGGAAAAGGAATTTTACTGTGCTTTCTGGTTGCATTTCCCTCCTGGCTGCTGGTCAGGCAGGTAGGGGCCCTGGAGGTGATAGGAGCTCCGGTTATAGCGATCATAGCGGGAATGGTGCTGGCAATTGCCATCAGGGACAAGTCTTCTGTCAGTGGAGGCATCGCCTTTACCTCCAAGAAAATTTTGCAGTATGCGGTAATCCTTCTGGGCTTCGGCCTGAATCTGGGAACGATAGGGAAGGTGGGGATGACTTCCCTCCCCGTTATCATTTCCACAATCACCACATCCCTGGTGGTTGCAATACTTATGTACAGGCTTCTGAAGATTCCCGGCAAGACGGCGGCTCTTATCGGCGTCGGCTCCTGCATCTGCGGCGGTTCTGCCATTGCGGCCGCAGCGCCTGTCATTGACGCGGACGATGAAGAAATCGCCCAGGCCATATCCGTTATTTTTCTTTTTAATGTAATAGCGGCGCTTATTTTCCCCACGCTGGGAGAGGTGCTTGGGCTGACTGACACGGGCTTCGGGCTCTTTGCGGGAACAGCGGTCAACGATACCTCCTCCGTTACAGCGGCGGCCTCCACCTGGGATACGCTGCACGGTACAAACGGCGCGGTATTGGAATATGCGACCATCGTGAAGCTGACGCGGACGCTGGCAATCATACCGGTTTCGCTGATGCTTGCTTTTGTAAGGATGCAGAAGGAAAAGAAAGAAATGCGGGGGGAAGGGAAGCCGGTCAGCCTGAAAAACGTATTCCCCACATTCATACTCTATTTCGTCGCCGCCTCCATCATTACCACTGTTATCACCTCTGTCTGCACCGGGCCTGTCCTGGGAGCCGCCAATGAAATCTTCGGTTTCCTCAAGCAGCTGAGCAAGTTCTTTATCGTTATGGCCATGGCGGCTATCGGAATTAACACAAATGTGGTAAAACTGGTAAAAACAGGAGGCAAGCCTATTGCTCTTGGATTTACCTGCTGGGTGGCCATTGCCCTTGTGAGCCTGACCCTGCAGCAGATGCTCGGCATCTGGTAAGACGGTACGGTTTCAATATCTGAACTGCGTCAGAAGAAGTCCTGGTTTTCAGGGCTTCTTTTTTCAGTTGTTCCGGTGATATTAAATTTCATAATTCCGTTTCTAAACTTCCGCAGCATTGCTTATTCCTTTCTTGTATGATAAAATTATTAGATATATGTGGGTTGGGCAGGAATGAAAACATAATGCAGAGGGCGGAGACATGATTTCACAGAAAAAAATACTGGTGGTAGAAGATAACGAAATTAACAGGGCGATGCTGAGCGAGATTTTATCCTCGGAATATCAGGTCCTGGAGGCGGAAAACGGAGCGGTGGCTCTGGATGTGCTGAAGGAGTATGGGGAGGGGATTTCACTGATCCTGCTGGACATCATCATGCCTGTCATGGACGGCTATACCTTCCTGGCTCATGTAAAGGCGGATCAGGCCTATTCTTCGATTCCTGTGATTGTTACGACGCAGAGCGACGGTGAATCCGACGAGGTGGCGGCGCTTTCCCATGGGGCGGCGGATTTCGTGGCGAAGCCCTACCGTCCGCAGATCATACTGCACAGGGTGGCGAGCATCATTAATTTAAGGGAAACGGCGGCTGTGATCAATATGATCCAGTATGACCGGCTGACCGGGCTGTACAGCAAAGAGTTTTTTTATCAGCGCGTGAAGGAAATCCTGCTGCAGCATCCGGACAGGAAGTATGATATCCTGTGCTCCGATATAGAGAATTTCAAGCTTATCAATGATATATTCGGCATACCGGCAGGGGACCGGCTCCTGTGCGGCGTGGCCGACATGTATACCAGGCTTGTGGGAGATAAGGGGATCTGCGGCCGTTTTAATGCGGATCAGTTTGCCTGCCTGCTGGAGCATACCGCAGAATATACGGACGACATGTTCATTGAGCTGGGAATGGAGATCAATTCCCTCTCCCATGCGAAAAATATTGTGATGAAATGGGGGATTTATTCCATACACGACAGGGGGATTTCCGTGGAGCAGATGTGCGACCGGGCCTTGCTGGCGGCCAACAGCATCAAGGGGCAGTATGGCAAATACTGTGCTGCCTATGACGATCAGCTGCGGAGCCGGCTCCTGCGGGAGCAGGCCATCACGGACGGTATGGAGGCGGCGCTGGCGGAGGGCCAGTTTGAGGTGTATCTGCAGCCCAAGTACCGGATTAAGGATGACAGGCTGGCCGGAGCAGAAGCGCTTGTACGCTGGAACCATCCGGAATGGGGAATGCAGTCCCCTGCGTATTTTATTCCTTTATTTGAAAAGAACGGTTTTATCACCAAGCTGGATCAATATGTCTGGGACCGGGCCTGCGCAGTACTGAGGGAATGGGAGGATAAGGGATATCCTCCGCTTTCCGTTTCCGTCAACGTATCCCGTGCCGACATTTACAACGCGGACATTGCGGATATTCTGCTTAACACCATCCGCAGGCACAGGCTCCCGCCTTCGCGCCTCCATCTGGAGATTACCGAGAGCGCCTATACGGAAAATCCGGCGCAGATCATCCATACCATCGGCCGGCTGCGTGAGCTGGGCTTCGTGATTGAAATGGACGATTTCGGAAGCGGTTATTCGTCCCTGAACATGCTGAATAAAATGTCCATTGATATTCTGAAGCTGGACATGAAGTTTATCCAGAGTGAGACGGCAAAGCCGGTGAATCAGGGGATTCTCCGCTTTATTATGGGACTTGCCCGCTGGATGAACCTGGGCGTGGTCGCGGAAGGCGTGGAAACCAGGGAACAGCTGGAGAGGCTCAGGGAAATCGGCTGCGATTATGTACAGGGATACTTTTTTGCCAGGCCCATGCCCTGCGGAGAGTTTGAAGCGCTCCTGAGGAAGGAACGGACCACCGTGGACGAGGGGCAGGCGCAGGCGAAGGAGCGGCCCTGGGTGGAGCAATGGGCCCGCGTGATCCTGGTGGCGGATGAGGATGCGGAGTACCGCAGCCAGGTGAAGAAGACCTTTGAGAATAACTATCAGGTAGTGGAGGCAGCCGACGGGGAAGCGGCGCTGGCCTGCATTGCCAGCTATGAAAATAAAATTGCCGTGGCGATCCTGAGTATGACGCTTGACGGTCCGGATAATTTTTCTGTGCTTGAGGTGCTGCTTCGGGAAAAATCTGTCTGGAACATCCCTGTGATTGCCACAGGCCCCGGGGATACGCAGCTGGAGGAAAGGGTGCTGGATGCGGGCGTGGATGATTTCGCAAGAAAGCCACATACCCAGAAAAGCCTGTGGAACCGGGCGCTGCGCGCCATGGGAATTACAGCGTCCAGGGAGCGGGAGCGCACCCTTCAAAATGAAGCCTACCGGGATTTCCTCACAGGGCTTCTGAACCGGAGGGGGCTGGAGGCGTCCGTGGAAGCCCTGCATAAGGAGGACTGCCCTCTGGCGGTATATCTTTTTGATTTGGACAACCTGAAATACATCAATGATTCCTTCGGACACGGAGAAGGGGACCGGATGCTCATGAAGTTCAGTGAAATTATCCGCAGCCATACCAGGGGGACAGACATTCTCTCACGGTTCGGCGGAGATGAGTTTGTCGTAGTTATGAAGCAGATGCGTTCCGAAGAAATGGCTCTTAAAAAGGGAGGAGAAATCTGCCGGGCGGTTCGTGAAAGCGGATGGAGAGAGGGTCTGGTACCGGCATGCTCTGCCGGAATTGTGATTGGTAATGAGGAAGACGGCCTGAATGAAATGGTAAAACGGGCGGATGAGGCGCTTTATAGTGCCAAAACCGCCAATAAAGGCGGATGCTGCCTCTGGAAAGGGTGAAGGGAGCCTGGAGATCATGGGGGAATACGAATATCAGGGGGACAGCACAGGGATGGACAATAAAGACCTGAAGGAACGGCCTTTCCCGGAATATCTGCTGAAGAAGGAACTTTCGGAAGCCAACGAAAAAATGCAGGAAATCATAAATGCCATACCGGGGGGCGTTGCCATCTATAAGGTATCCGATATTTTTGAAACCATCTATTTCTCGGATGGTGTGCCGGAATTGTCCGGCTATACGGTGGAGGAATACCGGGAGCTCGTGAAAAGGGATGCGGCGGAAATGACCTATTGTGAGGATTCCAAAATGGTGGTATCCAGAGCGATGAAGGTTGCCAGGAGCCATGGCGTGGATGATTTTGAGTTCCGTAAGCAGCACCGGGACGGGCATATTGTATGGGTGCGGGTACGGATGAAATGGATCGGGGAAGAGGACGGCTGCCCTCTGCTTCATTGCGTATTCCATAATATATCCGATCTGAAAGAAGCGCAGCTGGAAATGGATCATCTGATTAACTCCATACCGGGCGGGATTGCCAGCTACCGGATAGAAGGGGGACGTTTTATCCCCACTTATTTTTCCGACGGCGTTACCATGCTTTCCGGCCACAGCCGGGAGGAATATGAGCGGATGATTGGCAGGGATGCGCTGAACGTGATTTATGAACAGGACAGGAAGCGGGTTTTTGAGGCGGCGCAAAAGGCAGTGGAAAGCGGCGGCGTGCTGGATGTTTCCTACCGGATGTTCCATAAGGACGGACATCTGGTCTGGATTCATTTGAATGGCAGGCGGATGGGGCCGCTGGCGGAAAGCACGAGGTTTTATGCTGTTTTTACGGGGATTTCCGAGGAAACCAGGCTTTTTCAGAGCATTGCCAATGAAACGGCGGACGGGATTTATATCATTGACAGAGATAATTATGATCTGCTTTATGTCAATGAATCCAGGACTCTTTTCAGCAAAGGCGCTGAATGCGTGGGGAAGAAATGCTATGAGGCGCTGCACGGCAAGGATGCGCCCTGTTCTTTCTGTACCCTACGGTGCCATCAGCCGGACGGGATCGAGCATGAAATGCGGATTGACGGTACGGACCGCTATTTCATGGCCCGTTTTAACGAAACGGAATGGAACGGGATTCCCGCCTATGTGACGTATATCCGGGATGTGACGGACGAGGTGAGGACGCGAAAAGAGAAGGAGCGTCTGGAGGAATACTTCGAAACGGTGGTGAAGAATCTGCCGGGCGGTATTGCGGTGGTGCATTATGAACCGGACGGAAGCATGATACCGGAATTTCTGTCGGACGGTTTTGCGGCTCTGACCGACATGCCGCTGGACAAGGCCTGGGAGCTTTACAAAGAGGATGCCATGATGGGCGTCCATCCGGAGGATCGGGATTATGTAAATAAAAGGATGAATGATTATATCAAAAGCGGCGACAGCCACTGCGAGATTGTTTACCGCCTGAAAAAAGGGAAGGACAGCTATGTCTGGGTGAAAAACAACCTTACCCTTATCCAGAACGAAGGCGGGGAGCGCCGGGTCTATGCCGTTTATCATGACGTTACCAGGGAACGGGAGGAACAGGAGCGGCTCCGGAAAAAATATCAGGATCTGATTATCAGCCATTACCGTACTCCTGATCCCAATGCGCTCGTTATGGGGCACTGCAATATTACGCAGAACCGTATCCTGGAAATTATCGACAGGACCGGTTCAAATCTGCTGGAGACCTTTGGTACGGTGAGGGAAGAGTTTTTTATGGGCCTTTCCAGCCTGGTGGTGGATGAACAGGAACGGGAGGAATTTCTTGGTATTTATTTGAACAGACCTTCCCTGGAGGCATTCCGCCGGGGGGATACCCAGCGGCGCCTGAAATGCTTTGTAAAGCTGCCTCATGAAGAAAGGGGGCGGTATGTCCTCATCAATATGAATCTGGTTGCCACGCCGGACAGCAAAGATGTGACGGGGATACTGACAGTGTCGGATATAACCGGACAGACCATTTCCGACAGGATTCTGCATCAGCTGTCCGTTACAGGCTACGACTATGTGCTGGATGTGGATTTGTCCATGGACAGCTGCACGCTTGTTTCCAGTAATGAAGGCGCCTCCCGCGTACCTTCTCAGCAGGGCCGGTATACCGAATGGATAGATTCCATGATCCGTGACAGCGTGGTTGGGCAGGATGCACAGTTGTACCGGGAAAGCCTGAATCCGGAGAAAGTTTCTGAGAAGCTGGGCAGGGAGGGGGCTTATGCCTTTTCCTTTTCCATGGTAGATGACAGCGGGGATATCCGTATTAAAAATATGACCGTTTTCGCCACGGATCTCAGGCTGGGAAGGGTATGCCTTGCCAGGACGGATATTACGGAATCGGTGAGGCAGCAGCAGGGGCTGCTTTATATGATTGCCTATACCTTTGATCTGGCGGGCTTTGTGGATCTTAGCAGCGGCGGACGGCTGACCATGTATACCAGGGACACGGTGCTGAAGAACCTTCCTCCGTTTATCATGGAAAATTATGATGAAGCGATCATGCGTTTCCTGGGCAGCCATGATTCAGAGGATGCGAAGCGGGATGTCAGAGAGCTTTTCCGGACAAAAACGATGCTTAAAAACCTCAGGAAAAAGCCGTCAGGCTATGATTTCCTTTTTTCCTACAAGGAAGATGACGGCAGCCTGCGTTATAAACAGGTCAATGTACTCTGGGGAGATGCCAATCACAGGACGATCTGCCTGGTACGTGCGGATGTGACGGATATGCTGGCCTCCGAACGTCAGACCAAGAAAATACTGGAGGATGCGCTGGCCCTGGCGGAAGAAGCCAACAAGGCAAAGAGTGAATTCCTATCCGCCATGAGCCATGATATCCGAACGCCCATGAATGCGATTACGGGGATGACGGCTCTGGCTGCCGCCCATTTGGATGACAGGGAAAGAGTGGCGGACTGCCTGAAGAAAATATCCGTGTCTTCCAGACATCTGCTGAGCCTTGTCAATGATATTCTGGACATGAGCAAAATAGAAAGCTCCAAGATTACCCTGAACCGGATGAGCATATCCCTTTCCGGGCTGGTGGAACAGCTGTCGGCCATTATTGCTCCCCAGGCCGGGGGCGCAGGGCTGCGGTTTGTGATAAACAAAGGAGATATCCGGCATGACTGTTTTTATGGGGATGTCCTGCGGATTAACCAGATTCTGATCAATATCCTTAGCAATGCGGTGAAATTTACGCCGGAGGGCGGTACGGTGGAGTTCCGGATTGAAGAACTGGAGACCTGCCGGGAACCGGAGCATACGCGCTACCGGTTTACGGTCCGCGATACGGGGATTGGGATGTCGGAGGAATTTTTATCCCATATTTTTGATCCTTTTACCCGAAGCAACAGGACTGCGGGGATTGAAGGAACCGGATTGGGGCTGAGCATAACCAAGGGGCTTGTGGATTTGATGGGTGGAACGATAAGTGTGGAAAGCCGGGTCGGGGAAGGAACCACCTTCTGTGTGGAACTGGAGGGTGAATGCGCGGACGGAATGGACAGCGACGTCAGTGAAGAGACGGATGCAGGAATTCTGGAGCCGGGGGCGGACACGCTTTTGGCCGGCCGCCGTTTCCTGATTGCTGAGGATAATGCCATAAACGCGGAGATTATCAGCGAGCTTCTCCGCATGTTCGGTGCGGAGCCGGTTCTCAGGCAAAACGGCGCCCAGGCGGTGAGGGAGTTCCGTGACGCGCCGGCAGGAACCTATGATGCGGTGCTGATGGATATTCAGATGCCGGTGATGAACGGCTATGAGGCCGCGCGCGCCATCCGGGAAACCGACAGGGAGGATGCCCGGACAATTCCTGTGATTGCAATGACTGCCAATGCCTTTGCGGAGGATATCCAGGCAGCCCGGGATGCGGGCATGACGGCCCACATTGCCAAGCCCATTGATGTGGGAATGCTGAAAAATACGCTGACCAGAATACTTGGACGAACGAATAAGAAGAAAGGGAAATAAAAGTCGAGGGTTTACGATGAAGTCGGATAACGGACTTTATAAGCTTATTTATGAGTATTTTGAGACAAGGCTTCTCTATGGATATTATGCCTGCGGTGACAGCCTGCCGTCGATTGCCAGAATCGGGGATATGTTTCGCATGGCTCCCGGAACCGTGCGGTCCGCGTTGGCGCTCCTGGAAAAAAAGGGATATATCCGGATTGATGCGAGAAAGACCGCCAGGGTGATTTATGAAGCGCCCAGGGTCAGCTTCCGCAAAAATGCGGCCCTGTATTTCGTGCCGAGAAGGAACGGAATTATGGACCTGGCGGAATCAGGAAAGCTTCTGTTTGAGCCTCTCTGGGAAGAAGGGCTGCGGCGGATGGATCAAAAAACATGGGATCGGTTTTGCAGGCCGCCGGAAGAACCTTTTCAGGGGGCTGTGTCCATGCCTGTGTCATTTTATATAATGGTTCTTTCCAACTTAAACAACCGGCTGATTCTGGATCTTTACTGGGAAACGATTCGGTATATCCGTTTTCCTTATCTGGACAATAAAGCGGATACGGAAACTGAGGTCTGGAATGCGGGAGAGCTGTCACAGGAAGAAGTCATCTCAGCCCTGAGAAACCGGTTCGAGGTCTCTTATGGCAAGGCCGCCTCGGAACTGTTTGCCTTTATGGACGAAGCGGAAAATGAGTTTTCCTTAAAGCAGGTAAAACAAATCCCATTTTGCTGGGATGTATTCCGCAGCAGGCCGCAGCGGCGGTATTCCCTGGCCTCGCGCATTATCCGCGAGATTATCCACGGCAGCTATCCGGCCGGCAGCTACCTGCCTTCCCTTCCTCATATGGCAGACAGATATGGCGTGGGGATGAATACCATCCGGCGTGCGCTGGATATTCTGGAGGATCTGGGAATGACCCGATCCTATCACGGAAAAGGGACAATCGTCTGTACGGAGCCTGAGAAAATCGAGGCTGCGGGCAGGGAAATCAGGGAAGGTATAGAGCTGTATCAGGAAAGCCTTCAGCTGCTTGCCCTTACAATCAGCCAGGTCCTTCTGTATACGTTACGGGCGGAGGGAGAAGAGGTGCAGAAGCGCCTGGGGGAAAGCTTCTCCTGGTATTTACAGGAGGGAAAAGGATATCTGTGTTTTGAGATTTGTATAACCTTTATTGTGGAAAAATGTCCCCTTGCCCTTGTTCGCGAATGCTATCAAAAAATAAGGGAGCTGCTTCCCTGGGGCTATCCCTTTTCCCTTCTCCGTATGAAGGGGAAAAGCCTTCATTCTGTCTATGCAGGATGTACGGAGCAGGCGGTGGAATATCTGAAAAACGGGCGGCCGGAGGAGTTTGCCGACAGCTGGCGCAGGATTGTGGAGACGGAGGAGAGCCAGTTCCGGGCCTTTATCCGTGATTCCTTTCCCCTGCCGGATCCACATGGCGCCATGGAGCGGCAGGCTCCGGGGCAGCCGGCTTCCGGAACGATATAAACCAGGCGGGCGGTTTCTTTTGCAAAAAAAGGGTGGATGACATATAATAGACACATATTGTTGCATGCCGCGGCAGAGGGGCAGCCGGCACAGGAGACTGGGGCGCAAAAGACCCGGAAGGAACGGCGTGCAGCCTTGATTCCCGGAAACAGAAAGAGCATGGTACGGCGGCATGACAGCAGCTGCAGAAAGGACGGTTTTAATGGGATTAATCAGAGCGGCAGTACAATCGGCGGCATCGGTAATGGCGGACCAATGGGAGGAGTATTTCTACTGTGACTCCATTCCTGCCAATATCCTTGCGGTAAAAGGAAGCAAAAAAACCTCAAGAAGAGGCTCCAATAAAAAAGGAAGCGACAATGTAATTTCCAACGGTTCCGTCATTGCGGTCAATGAAGGACAGTGCATGATGATTGTGGATCAGGGCAGGGTTGTGGATATCTGTGCCCAGCCCGGGGAATACATTTATGACACCTCCAGCGAGCCCTCTGTTTTTTACGGTGATTTAGGAGAAAACATACGGAGATCCTTTGAAAATTTCGGCATCCGGTTTGCCTTCGGCGGGGAAGCGCCTAAGGATCAGCGTGTTTACTATATTAATACAAAGGAAATTGTAGGCAATAAATACGGCACGGCCAATCCGGTTCCCTTCCGTGTGGTAGACAGGAATATCGGGCTGGATATTGATATCGCCATCCGCTGCCATGGGGAATATTCCTACCGTGTGGTGGATCCCATTTGCTTTTACGTGAATGTATGCGGTAATGTGGAGGGGGCCTATTCCAGGGAGAATCTGGACAGCCAGCTGAAAAGTGAGCTGATGACGGCCCTTCAGCCGGCTTTTGCAAGAATATCGGATATGGGAATCCGTTATAGCTCTCTTCCGGGACATACGCAGGAAATCGCGGCGGCGCTGAACCAGGTGCTTTCCGAAAAATGGGTGAAGCTGCGCGGCATCGCGCTGGCGTCCTTCGGCGTGAGCAGCGTGAAGGCGTCGGAAGAGGATGAGGATATGATTAAGCAGCTGCAGAAGGCGGCGGTGCTCAGGGATCCCAACATGGCGGCTGCAACAATCACCGGCGCGCAGGCTGATGCGATGAAAACCGCGGCAGGAAATAAGGCTGCCGGGCCGATGATGGCCTTTGCGGGAATGAATATGGCGGCCAATGCAGGCGGAATAAATGCGGGCCAGCTTTTTGAAATGGGACAGCAGAACAGACAAAACAATGCGGCACCCCAGACAGGGACAGGCACGGCATCCCAGACAGGGGCTGGCATGTCCCAGGCTGCCGGCGGCTGGACCTGCAGCTGCGGCGCTCAGGGAAATACGGGCCGCTTCTGCGCGGAATGCGGAAAGCCGAAGCCGTCAGATAACGGCTGGACCTGCTCCTGCGGCGCGGTAAACAAAGGAAAATTCTGTACGGAGTGCGGAAAGCCCAGGCCGGCGGGCGCAAAGCTTTACCGCTGTGACAAATGCGGCTGGGAGCCTGAGGATCCGGCTCATCCGCCGAAATTCTGCCCGGAATGCGGCGACAGGTTTGACGACGGGGATGTGAAGTAGAAAAAGAAAGCAGGAAGTGACTGGCGGGCCTTGTTTGGGAGGCCGCCGGCTTTCCTGCTTTTTTTCAATGTTATAACCTGGATGCTCAGTTACCGGATAAAATTGGTGGTGTTTCCTCTTTCCGGTTCAGGCGCATGGATTCCGGCTTCCTTACCCGCCTGGATGCAGTGCAGCAGCCAGGCCATGTTCCTGGCGAGATTGCGCATGGTCTGCAGACCTTCTTTATCCTGAAGCACCTCCTCCGGGGTATTTCCATGCACCATATTCCAATAGGAGGAACCTACAAGGGGCATGTTGGAAATGGTGAAATATTTGTTCAGCTGATCCAGCGTGGCAGTGGATCCGGCGCGGCGGCAGCTTGCCACGGCGGCGCCGGGCTTGTAAACCATGCTGCTTTTCCCGGCATAGAACATACGATCCAGGAAGGAGGTAATGCCTCCGCCCGCGGAAGCGTAATGAACAGGGGAACCGAAGATAAAGCCGTCTGCCTCCGCCGCCTTTTCGATAGCGGTGTTCACAGTGTCTTCATAGATGCATTTCCCCTTTCCGGCGCATCCGCCGCAGCCCATACAGCCGCGGATGGGAGCGGCGCCGATATGGAAAATTTCAGAATCAACGCCGCATTCCTGCAGGGTCTTTGCAATTTCGGACAGTGCAGTGAATGTACAGCGATTTTTGTGGGGGCTTCCGTTAATTAATAATACCTTCATGCTATGTACCTCTTTTTTCATAATATAATCAGGCAGGGACTCTCCAGGGCCGGAAAACAGACGCCGGTCTCCCTTATCTTATTATTATAGCGCGCTGCAGCCGAAAATTGACAGTAAAATAATCAAAAGCAACGCGCACTTTATGGAGCTTGAAACTTAATGACAGATTCCGACAGCCTTAATGGGGCTGTGTTAAGAAAAGCTATAGGGAATGACGGGATATACGTATATAGTGCGTCAGAATTAAGATTAATTTGTGACAAAACCTCTTGAAAAAAGACTTGAAGTCATTGTAAAAAGTGCCTGAAACCCGCATAAATGCTGGGGAATTTCAGGTACACGAATCTTATTGGAATCTTAATGCCACAGAAGCAATCTTAAGACTATCTTAATGCCCGGGATGCTATGCTTAAATTAAGAAAAGAGTTTAAGCGAGCATCCTTTTTCGTATCCGGAAAGCTGTGGATACGGAAAAAAGGCAAGGAGGCGATTATGAAATGACGATTCTGACAAATATTTTATTGCTGACCGCATTGACTGCATATCTGCTGATTGTAGGCTTTGTTTTTACAGGACATATGGATGAGATCCTGAAGGGATACCATTTCCGGCCGAAGGGTGCGGCGCCGGACGATGATTACGAGGTGCTCATCGGAGGCGAAGGGGAGCTTGCCATTCTGTTTGAAAAGAAGCTCCGGGAAAATGGTATCAGCTGTCTGCGGATTCCGGAGTTTGACAGCGCTGCAAGAGAAGAGCTGACGGATGTATCCTCCCGATGGCATGAGGTGGCCGGCGCGCCGGGGATGACGGTGTTCGCCCTGGATGGTTCCGATTACCATAACCTGCTGCTGTGCGGCATGGCAAACCGCCTGGCAGGGGCGGAGCAGCTGTACGGCATCTGTAATGAATCGGGAAACCGGGGGATTTACCTGGAGAACCGGATCAGGGTCCTGGAAAAAACGGGAGCGACGCCCGAAGGATTGTATCATCTTTTTGAAAGACAGAGTTCAGGCAGTAATGCCTGAGCAGCACAGCCCCGTGACTGTGGGTATGGGCGGATGCCTGCTGCCACCACGTTTTCTCACGGTTTGCGCAGTGAATGCGCAAACCTGCCTGAACTGTTACAGAGAAATAACAATAAAAAATAATAAAAGGAAAAGGATTGGGAAATGTTTCATTATATCAGAAACAAACTGACACAGGCGCAGATAATTGCGATGGGATATTTTCTGGTAATTACCGTAGGGACGCTTCTGCTGATGCTGCCTGCGGCTACAAGAAGCGGTGAGATGGCTACGCCCCTTACCGCTTTGTTTACGGCAACAAGCGCCACCTGCGTGACAGGCCTTGTTGTGGTGGATACCGCTTCCTACTGGAGTGTGTTCGGACAGTGTATCATCCTGCTCATGATTCAGGTGGGCGGACTGGGCTTTATGACCATTGGCGTGCTTTTCGCCATGTTCCTGAATAAGAAAATTTCCCTGAAAACAAGGGGAATCCTTCAGGAGAGCATGAATACCAGCCAGGTGGGCGGTGTGGTCAGATTGGTGCGTAAGGCGCTCATCGGCACCTGTATTATAGAGATGGCGGGCGCGGTTCTTCTTTCGTTCCGGTTTGTGCCGGAATTCGGGGTGCTGCGGGGAATTTATTTCGGTATTTTCCATGCGATATCCGCTTTCTGTAATGCGGGCTTTGATTTGATGGGAACAAGCAAAGGCCCTTACTCCTCCTTCACCTCATATGCGGATGATACGCTGATTAATGTAACGATTATGGGACTGATTATAATCGGCGGCATCGGTTTTTTTGTCTGGGATGATATCTGCAGAAATAAATGGCAGATAAAGAAATACAAGCTGCATACTAAAATTGTTTTGTCCTGTACGGCGATTCTCATTGTGGGAGGCGCTTTCTTTATCTATCTGTTTGAAAAGGATAACCTGATGGCAGGTATGTCCGTAAAGGAAACGGTGCTCACCTCCGCCTTCAGCTCCGTAACAGCGCGTACTGCGGGCTTTAATACCATAGATACAGCGGGGCTGACCACCAGCTCCAAGATGCTGACCGTGCTTCTGATGTTCATCGGAGGCAGTCCCGGATCCACGGCAGGCGGCATCAAGACCACCACCATTGTGGTGCTTCTCATCTATGTATGGTCCAACCTGCGCGGCGCCAGAGGCTGCAATATTTTCGAAAGAAGGCTGGAGGACGATGCGGTGAGAAAAGCCAGCGACGTGGCTGTAATCAGTCTGTGCATGGCGATTATCGCGTCCATAGCCATCCCTTATTTCCAGCCGCAGCTGGTAATGGAGGATGTGGTTTTTGAGGTCTTTTCCGCCATTGGCACGGTGGGCATGTCCACAGGCATTACCAGGGATCTGAGCGCGGCCAGCCGGATTGTCATTGTCCTGCTGATGTACTGCGGACGTATCGGCAGCATGTCCTTTGCCCTGTCCTTTATGGAACGCAAAAAGGTGGCGCCCATAAAGCTGCCGGAAGAAAAAGTAATGATAGGATAAGATAAGATGAAAACAGTATTGATTATAGGCATGGGGCGGTTTGGGCAGCATTTAACCCGAAAAATGCTGGAGCTGAAAAATGAAGTCATGATAGTGGATCAGAGGGAGGAGGCCCTGGAGGCTCTGCTTCCTCTGGTGACCAGTGCCAAAATAGGGGACTGTACCAATGAAGAGGTGCTTCACAGCCTGGGTGTGGGAAATTTTGACCTGTGCTTTGTGTGCATCGGCACCAATTTCCAGAGCAGCCTGGAAATCACCAGCCTTTTGAAGGAGGCGGGAGCCAGGTTCGTGGTCAGCAAGGCCACCAGGGATATCCAGGCAAAATTCCTTTTAAAAAACGGCGCGGACGAAGTGGTGTACCCGGAGCGTGATATCGCGGAAAGAGTGGCCGTCCGCTATTCTGCTGATAATGTATTTGATTATATCGAGCTGGATGAGGACTATTCCATCTATGAAATCCCTCCCCTGAAGGAATGGGTTGGAAAAACAATCGGCGAGGTGGATTTCCGCGCCAGGCTCAACAGCAGCATTATCGGTACGAAAATCAACGGCGAGACCAGCTTCCTCCCCGGAGCGAACCATGTATTCCGCGCGGAAGAGCACCTGATGGTAATCGGCCGTAAAAAAGATATTGATAAAATCCTGAAACATCTATAGAATAGAGACAACACAGGTTTCAGGAGGATTTATTGTGAAAGAGAAAATGGAAAGGTTTTTGAGATTATATCAGATCCGGTATGCGGGACGGCTGGCGGGGATTATGCTCATTACCTCTCTGTTTTCTTTTTTGCTTCACGGGCTGGGCATCGGTAAGGAAAATATACTGATGCTTTTTATTGTGGGGGTGCTTCTGGTGGCCTATTGTACGAATGGGTACCAGTATGGCGTAATCGCTTCCATTGTCAGCGTTATGGTATTCAATTACCTGTTTACGGAACCGGTGCGTACGTTTTCCATATCCAATCAGGATGATGTGATTCTGCTCATCTTTTTTCTGGTGGCGGCGCTCATATCCTCCAACCTGACGGTACGGTTCCGGAATCAGGTGGAGGTGGCGAGGAAGAATGAGCAGCTGGCGGAGCAGCTGACCATGGAGCAGGAGAGAATCAAGTTCGCCATGGAAAAAGAGCAGATGCGCAGCAATCTGCTGCGCAGCATTTCCCACGATCTGCGGACGCCTCTTACGGGGATTGCGGGGGCCAGCAGCCTGATCGCGGAGTCAGGGGATAAAATGGACCGGGAAAGCATTGTGAGCCTGGGCAAGGACATCAATGAGCAGGCGGACTGGCTCATCCAGCTGGTGGAAAATATCCTGAATATGACCAAGATTGACAGCGGCAAGCTGGTGGTGGAGAAAAAGCCGGAGGCCGTGGAGGATGTGATTAACAATGCGCTTTCTTATGTGAAGGGGCGGAGGAAGCAGCGCCGGGTGGAAATAGACATCCCGGAGGAGATGCTTCTGGTGGAAATGGATGGAAAGATGATCGTACAGGTGATCATCAACCTTCTGGACAACGCCATCAAGCATACAAAAGAGGACGGCTTTATCCGGATAAAAACGGAGGCGGCCCCGGAAGGGGTCTGGTTTTCCGTAGAGGATAACGGTACGGGGATCGAAGAGGTAATTAAGGACAGGATTTTTGATGAGTTTGTGACCTTCCGGCCGGTGAACCGGGATACGGGGAAAGGAATCGGCCTGGGGCTGGCCATCTGCAAGGCCATAGTCACGGCGCACGGCGGTACGATTGAGGCCCTCAACAGGGAGGAAGGAGGCGCATGCTTCCGGTTTTACCTGCCATTCGACGGGCATCTGCCGGAAAAGGAGCAATGATGGAAAACAGTGAAAAAGAAGTGAGCATCCTTATTGTGGAGGATGATAAATATATATCCAATTTTATCTGCATGAGTTTAAAGCAGGAAGGCTACCATTATCTGAAGGCGGACACCGGGAGGGAGGCCATCGGCTTAAGTTATGCCAATAACCCGGATGTAGTCATCCTGGATCTGGGATTGCCGGATATGGATGGCATGGAGGTCATAGAGCATATCAGGAGCAATTCGGACAAGCCGATCATCGTGGTATCGGCCAGGCAGGAGGAAGGAGAGAAGATTAAAGCGCTGGATCTGGGCGCCGACGATTATGTGGTGAAACCCTTCCATATGGGCGAGCTGCTGGCAAGAATCCGCGTTGCTATCCGGAAATCTGAGCAGAGCAGCGGCGGCAGCGATCTGGGGGAAAGCTTTGAATGTGATTATCTGCGGATTGATTTTGTGAAACGCATGGTATTTATTGACGGGAAGGAAATCCATGTGACGCCCATTGAATATAAGCTGCTTACGCTTCTGGTGAGCAACCGGGGAAAGGTCCTGACACACAATTATATCCAGAGTAAAATCTGGGGATATGGGGAGGGCGGCGATCCCAACAGCCTCCGGGTATTCATGGCGACGCTGCGGCGGAAGATCGAGAAGGATACCACCAACCCGCGGTTTATTATTACAGAGGTAGGCGTGGGGTACCGGTTTTCGGAATAAAGGGAAATGGGGCGGCCGCCGCCGGAAAGGGAGTGAGCGGAAATGAAAATGCGTGAGGAATATACCTGCCCGCTGGAATTAACCCACGATATGATTAAGGGAAAGTGGAAGCCTGTTATCCTGTGGCAGCTGAGCAAAGGGCCTGCTTCCCTGTCCGCCCTGAAAAAAGAAATTGCAGGAATCAGCCAGAAAATGCTGCTTCAGCACCTGAATGAACTGCAGTCCTGCGGCGTGGTGGAGAAAAAGACCTATGAAGGATATCCGCTGAAGGTGGAATATTTCCTGACACCGCGCGGTCATAAGATTTTCGGCGCAGTGACCATCATGCAGGAGGTGGGGATTGAGATTATGGTGGAAGACAATAAAACGGATTTATTGAGGGATAAGGGCCTGCTGTGACGCAGGCCCTTTATAACTGCCATTTAATAGTTACTAAAAAGTGTGTACTTTACCAAAGGAAGGCAGCCAGTTATAATGGGGAAAAAGGAGGGCGAGCGATGAAAAATGCGGAAAACACAATAGGAAATCTGATTGATAAGCAAGGGGTGGCTTTTATCAGCTCCGTGGACGGGGATGGCTTTCCGAACACCAAGGCCATGCTGCCGCCGCGTAAAAGAGAGGGCATCAGGACCTTTTATTTTACTACGAATACATCATCCATGAGAGCGGCGCAGTATCGGGATAACCCAAAAGCCTGTATTTATTTCTGCGACAGGCGCTTCTTCAGAGGCGTTATGCTCAAAGGGACGATGGAGGTTTTAGAGGACAGCGAGAGTAAGGAAATGATTTGGAGAGAAGGGGATACCATGTATTACCCAAAAGGTGTCACGGATCCAGATTACTGTGTCCTGCGGTTTACGGCTGCCGAGGGAAGATATTACAGTAATTTCAAATCGGAAACCTTTGAAATCTGACAGGCGAAACAGGTACGGGCCGGAAAACATAAATGTTTTTCGGCCCGTACCTATTGTCAGCAGATAACCAGAACCGCTTATCTGTTGAGAAAGCAATTTTATTTTTTCCCCAAAAGGCGCTTTTTAAAGGCCTTAATTTTATATATGGAATTACTCGTATAGAGCACGGCGGTAATTAACATCCCCAAAGCCAGTCCGCTGCAGAAGGAAGCTATGGCTTCCGTAATTCCCTGGCCGGCAAGGCCGGTTATATCCAAAGCCAGGTAGATGAGAAAGCTTACAACTCCGATCCATGAAAAAATATGGAGTTTTTTCATCATTTTCATTTTTTCATCATTACTGTAATCTGCTACCTTTAATACGGTTTCTTCCAATTCTTTATTCATTTTCCCACTTTTCCTTTCTCCATCAAGTATTTCACTCAATTCAACATTATAATAATTGGATATCCTGATTAAGATATCCAGGCTCGGCATATTGCTGCCGGTTTCCCATCTGGATACGGTTCTGTCAGAAACATACATCAATTCTGCCAGCTGTTCCTGGGTAAGGCCTTTTTCTTTTCGAAGCTCCTTGAGGAAGCCTCCAATTTTTTTCTGATCCACCAGGTATTCCTCCTTTCAACAGCAATCATAGAACAAATCGAATGAAAAAAACACGACACAAAGCGGGAAATGCCGTGTTTTCCGATACCAGACACGGTATGTGCAGTCCATGAATACAAACTCTGCCCTCATCAGGACAACAGGTATCAATTTCCCTGGCCCGGATCCCAAATCTTTAAGCACATCACCCTATTTTCAATACGGCATCCAGGCACAGCTTTAATGCATATTCACAGGCGTTGCCGCCCCAGTTTCGCGGATCATACGCTTCTGCATCTGCAAGGCTATCTGCGGTGTAGAGTATCATTCCCCAAATGACATCACGAAGCCTGGCACAGGCGGCAAGCGCCGAACATTCCATTTCCACCGTTGAACAGCCTTCTTCCTTTCGGTAAGCGACCTTTTCCTTAGTCTCACGAAAAAAGCCGTCAGTAGACCAGGTAATAATCTCCAGGTAATTCATTTTGTGTTCTAAAATAGTTTTCTCTATGGCTTTTCTTGCTTTCTCGTCTATATCAATAAATCTCGACGGCGGAGCATAGTGATAGGAAGTTCCTTCATCTCTCAACGCTTTATATGGAACAAGGAAAGTGCTTTCCGGAAAATCCTCCAACACTCCGCAGGAGCCTGCGGATATAATTTCTTTTACGCCATAGCCAATCAGAAAATCCATGAGCTGTGCGGCCGCCGCCGCTCCTACGGGAGCCTGGCAAAGGCAAATGTCCGTATCCATATATTTTGTTACATAAATTGGATACTGCTTGGTAGCGCTGATAAAGGTTTCTACTTGTCTTGTCTCACTGTTTTTCGCATATTCATCGATGTACTCCCCAAGAAATGCGAATACGCATTTTGATGGAAGCTTCAGGTCGAGTCTGTCATGCGTAGGATTAATGACTGCTGTTTTCTCGGTATCAAATTCTAAAATCGGTATTTCATGTTTGATGATACCCATAGTTCTGTTTTCCTCCATAAATTCAGTATTATCCAGCCTGGCTGCAGGCACCTTGATTGTGAAGATATGTTCTCAATTCCGTCAGTAATTGAGGCTAAATCCAATAAACAAAAATCTATTTAACTGAAATTCCGATCATTATTGTTTCGGATTCCAGGTTATTCCATACAGAATGCGGAATATTACCTTCCACAAGAAACGCTTCGTCTTTTTTCACCACAACTTCGCTGTCCGCTAATTTTATTTTTGCTTCACCCTGAGTTACAATAAAGAGGTGATTATGTTCATGCGTATGCTGTTCGGTTGGGCCGCCGCCATTTAAATCGACGTATGCTATCGAGCCATCAATAATTGTTCCCATTGCTCCAAAAAGTTTCTTCGCTTTGAAATTTATGTGGTTGGGCGGTGTAATAAAATTATCCATAATACGATTCTCCTTGATTAAGTTTAGTTTATATTTTTTTCAGATCGGGTAAATTCCGCAGGATTCTTTCATAATCTATAAATACATAGGGCAAATGCTTCACAATTCTTTCCTTATACCAGTTCAGATACCATTGCTTCAGGTGAGCGGATTCTTCCGGCCAGCCTGTTTGGGCGGCTACATACTCATCAATCATCTGATAGCGCATAAATAAATCCATTTTCCCAATCCAGTAAGCGCCGATAGTGTTGGTTTGAAGATATCCCTTCAGGTAGGAGAGCAGATAAGCTTCGGCAAAATTGGTACGTTCCTTTTCCGTCAGATTTTTAAGCGGCCCCGCCCCTTTTTGCACCATAAAAAACATTGCACTCGCCATATCGGCAGCATACCAGTTAAACTGACAGGCATCAAAATCGATTAAGGTTATTCTTTTATTTTCGACAAGAAAATTGTCGGTGTGGATATCAAAATGGACAATCCCATAATTTTCGTTTCCGATAGGAAGCTGTTCCAGTTCTTCCAGGAATCTCTTTTCTCCCTGACGCACAGCTTCGTCCGGTATCGCAATATTCCTGCGCCAGAAGTGCGGACCATTCCATTTGAATTCGGGGCAGCGTTGGTTTCCTTCGTAACACATGGTCAGTTTGTGCATACGGCCCATCAGCATACCAAGCTGAAAGAATAGCTCTTCATTAAATTCTTTAGGGTCGTTAATGTCCACAATTTTTCCCGGCGCTTTTTCCTGCAGAGACAGGATGCAGGTTTTGCCGCCGGCCCCGGCCACCTCATAGAGCCGGTTGTTTACACTCCGTACCGGTTTGGCAATGCCCTCCATTCTTAGCGCCAGATATTCTGTCCAGCGCGTCTCAAATTCCACATGAGCCTCTTTCTTATTACTGAATTCAGCAACCCTCAGGATACGGCGGCGTAATCCGGATTCGGCCTCAAAAATGCTGTCGCCTGAATATCCGGTAGTTATTTCCCACAGCGGTGTTATATGATAAAGCTGTTTGGCCTGGGACAATAGCAGATTACTTTCCAGCTCCACTTGGAATACCTCCAATGTTTAAAAGCCTGTCATATTTATTATTTTCCGGTAATACGTAATATGTTCTTCATGAAAGGGTATATAGTACCAAATTATTATTCTATTGGGCGGAGGTTTGGCTATTGATTATTTACAACCGTAAAGCTGACACTTCCGTTTTTGGCCTTTTTTCCTGTCACTGTAACTGTATATGTACCGCTTTCGTTAATTTTAAAATCAAATTGCTGGGAACCGATGAGTTTCTCGCTTACATAGAAAGGTTCTTCATCGCCTTTCTGAATTGTAAATGATAAGCACCCGTCCTTTGCCGCGAGCTCTGCATGAATAGTATCGCCTTCTGCTGCAGCCAAAGCTTGCGAGTCTGTGGTATTTAATATCTTAAAATCCATGACAAGCTCACTGTCATTTCCTGTTCGGCTGCCGTCAAAACCTGTCCCGCACGCTGTTAATGTTAAAATCAATATGAAAGAACACAAGATACACAAATTTTTTTTCATCATTTTCTCCTTTGATTTGAAATTTATTTTATTTTAACAGAGAACAAATGCTTTTCCACTTTTACACTATATTTCAAAGAATAGGCAGGGATTCCTTTGGCGATAGCTTCATAAATACTTCGGATTTCATTTGCTATGCTTTCCTGAGATGCATACCATCCCAGAAAGGTAGTGTTTTCTCCGCAAAACGACGATCCTCCATTACTCTGCACGCCTATAAGTGCATATTTCGGGGATTTTTTCCCGCCCTTAAATTGGGGGGAGGACATAACCTTACAGCAAGTCATGACAATATTTTCATTTGGGGATTCAATTACAATTGATCCTGTTACATTGCCGGTTTCCGGGTTTTCGCCATTGGCAATTTCCGTTTCCATAAGACTATCCAGAGAAATATCCAGCTCTTTAGATAAAAGCAAAAGCTTTTCAACCTCAGGATACCCGATGCCTTGTTCCCATTTTGATACGGCCTGCCTGCTGACATCCAGCAATTCGGCAAGCTTCTCCTGGGAGATATTTTTTTCTTTCCTGATTTGTCTCAGATTTTCCGCAAAGCTCATATCATTACCTCCATTCATAGATTATGAATAGATTATAGGTGTCAGTCAAAGGAATTAGTACCAACTGCTATTTGCGTTTCCGCTACTTGAAGTTGCATACTTATAAATTTTTATTTTTCGGTCCGGCCGAGAGGAAATTTTCAAGCAATCTCAATTCTCATCAAAACTACTTCCTGCCAGCCAGCGTGGCGGGAGAAAAAACCTTTAGGGTTACGGCCGTATTCACTGAACCCTATACTTTTGTATAATGAGATGGCTCTGTAGTTTTCACTTACGACATTTAACTCTAACTGTACATATCCGGCAGTTTTGGCACATTCTATACAAGTCATAGTCAAGGCCCGGCCAATTCCCATGCCCCAAAAACTCTTTTCGATACTGATACCAAACTCAGCACGGTGCTTGACCTTGTCTTTCTTTCCTATGGCTTCAATACCTGCAGTTCCAACAATGTGCCCATCAACAATGGCGCAAATTTCAATTTCATTTACACTGTTTTCCTTATCTATTAAAAACAGTCGTTCCTGTTCTATATCAAAACTGTTCTCATCCGAATATGACAGTAAAAAATCTGTCTGGCTATGAGTCAAATTAAAAATATCATATACTTGTTGAGCATCTGAAGCCACCGCGTTTCTTAATAAGCATTCTTTATTATTTTTGAGAACGATTTTTTTAGAATATTTCATTTATGTATTTACTCTCATTCAATTTGATATGTGTATATAAAACAACGCCATAAACTAATACCACACCTATTTTATTGTAAGAAATTATAGAAACTAAAAAATTAAGCCATAACATTTTGGTATATTAATTCCACGGTATCTTCCAGACGTAATTCTTTAGTTAAAATAGTTTCTGGTATGAAATTTATAAAATCTTTCTCCCTCCACCATCGCTTCATATCAGCCTCACTGAAATCATTTCTATTTGGTTTTGTATTATGTCGAAGCAGTGTTTCTTTAAATGGCAAATCATAATAGTATGCAAAAATATTTTGGCCATATTCTTCTATGGCAGATTCAAATAAACGATGATACTCATTAGCGGGTAAGATACCTTCGAGTATTGTGATTTCGGAATTTTTCCTGCCATATTTTAATAAATTAATCATCAATGGCTCTGATTTCGCAATTCCTTCATCTCCCCATACATGCAGTACTTCCATACGAATCATATCATGGGAAAGCCTCATAGTATTAGGGCCGAACTTTTCCTGCAATTTTTTTGCAACTATTGTTTTCCCACTACCGGAATTGCCCCTTAATATAACTAATTTTTTCATAATTTTTCTCCTTGTCTTTTTTATTAAGACTAATTGTGTTCATAAATAAAATTATTGTTATTGGCAAGGCGACTCTTAAACGAGTTCGGTCAGTTCTGCTTTATAACCATTCCATAACTGCCTTTAATCAATCGTTCCAAATCCGGTATTGCAGGGGACACCAGCCAGCCACATAATCCAGAAGATCTGCGATATAATCACGGGAAAGGCCATCATTCAGACTATTATGGTATTCATATAATGGCTGATACACATCTTTTTGTTCTAAGTTCATATCGTGCAGCTCTGTCAAAAGTGCATATCCCTGCTGTATCCTGTCATAATAGGTGTTTTCTGTAATGTGTGAGGATAACATTTTAATTTGAGCAAATATTTTTTCGCTGTTATTCATTATAAACCTCATACGAATTCAAACTTATCAGGCCGGGAAATTTGTTTAATTATAACAGAAATATAATAAAAAATGAAGCACTGTATTTATTATTGCGATAAACAGTAATCCATAATATAAAATATTCTGTCAGCAGACAAACAGGGGCCGGAAAACGGTTTTGTTTTCCGGCCCGCAGCTTTGATCTTGCATGCAATTAGAATTACGTATTTATCTGTTCTTTCTCTTAATTGAAAGAAGCACTGCGATAATTACCACCACCAGTATCAGAAGAACACAGGAGGCTATGAGAACGATGGTAATTGTCTTGCTTTCCGTTTTCTTTGTCAGCTCCTTGACAGGAAGCTCTTCTTCCGGGGTGGTTTCCGGTGCGGGAGTGGGTTCTTCCATCGTTTCCGAAGGGGTTTCGGTTTCCTGTGTTTCCGTTTCGCTTTCCGTCTCTGTTTCCGTTGTTGTCTCAGAACCTTTATCCTTCGGCGTTGGCGTATAGGAGGAGGTCTTATTGGAGGAAGGCGCGGAAATTTCCCACGATTTTCCTGAATTGCTGTTGGAGGCGGAGCCGGAACCCGAAGGAGCGGGAGCGGGCGTTGTAAGCGCCGCATTTACCTTGGCGTACAGCTCACTCAGAAGGGAGAGCGGATAATATACACGTCCCTTTTCATAAACCAGCGCCGTTTGGGCCGGTATAATGACAGGCTTTCCTCCGTCCCATCTCACAATCAGGGCCACATAAGGATTTTCCCGAAGGGCGGCCATAACTGCTTCAGGCATTTTATCATAGGTAACCGCATTGACATTTACGGTATCCCCGGCCTTTGCTTTTTTAATCAGCTTGACCACATTGTCCCAGAAATCCTTCTCATAGTCAGGTACGTATGTGTTGGAAGAAGAGTTATTGTCATTATTGTTGGAGCTGTTATTATCCTTATTGTCGGAGTGGTGGGAATCCTCCGCTTTTTTTACGTCCTGGTAAATAACTGAGAACACCGAAAACTTATCACATTTAATGGTAATGGTCTTTCCGGAAGAATCACTGTTGGTAAAAAGTGAAGCGGAAGTACGCGACCGGCTGTTCTCATGTAATCCGGCAACATAAAAGGTTCTCTGGTATCCGTTTGCAACTGCCTTTATATCCTTTGGAACAGGGAAGCTCAAAATGAGCTGTTTGGGTGTTTCGTATAAAGCAGTGGTTGTGGTGATGCTATTTTGGGTAATAATCTTATACAGCTTTATATCGTAGCTTCCGGAAGTGATAACGGCATCCTTTAACAGGGACTGGATTTCCTTTTTCTGTTCCGGATTAACAGTAGATTTTTTCACATTGATTGTTATTGTGTAGTTAGTAATGGCGCCGTTTCTCAGTTCCCTGGCTTCCTGCGCTGTCATATCGTACAGAAGTGCGGCATAGTCGGACATGGTTACGATCCCGGTCTCATCCACATCTATTTTAATAGAAGGGAGAGCCAGCAGGGAACGGTGGAACTTCAGCAGCGTTTCTTCGGGGATATTGGGCGTACGGTTTTGGCAAAGCTCCTCATATTGGATTTTAGCATCCAGATAAGCATTTGCCTGTTCTGTATTGACACTGCTTCCTTCACTTAACACAGGAAGGCTGTCAAATACCTTTTTCATATCCTCAGATTCCATAATAACGAAGGATACCGCAAGCCTGTGGGTCTTGGAATCCCCGGCAGGTACATTTTTCAGCTGATAGGTATTTTCCTTGAGTTCCCCTTTGATATCAACACCGTCAAAGGTAACGGAATCAAGCTTATAACCCGGCTCAGGCGTAAAGGTGAAATCAACAGTCTCCCCTTTACTTAACGAGAAGGAGCCGGATGGAGATACCTTACCTTTACCGGATACTGTAACCTCAATTGCGTAAAGGGCATCCGAAACACCCTCCAGGGTTATTGTGCCCTGTGTCTCTGTATAATTATTGTTGTCCTTCGGCGTGAACGTCCAGGAATAATCATGTTTTCCTTCCTGAATCGTCTGGCCGTCATCCCAGCGGATACTGCCTTCCGTGCTTCCTTCCTTCAGGGAAAGCGTAGGGAGGCTGCCGCTGACAGAGATGCTGTCGGAGGAAATAACAGGGGTAACATCAGGCTCTGCCTTACGGATTTTCACCTTAAAGTCATGATGATCCTCATAAATGATCTTATTCTCGCCTTTGATTGCCGCCTGCACCGTAACCCGGCAGGTAAAGCTGCCCGCATCCCGGAACTCCATATTGAATAAGTCATAATCTGATTTTCTTGTTTCTTTTCCGCTCTCGTCAACCCAGGTCCAGATAAAATAGAAAATCACATCCCCGTCCTGCGCGCCCTGATAGGAAGAGTAATGGGGATGGCTGGCTGAGACATTGAGAGAAGCTGGTTTGCCGTCATAGGTCTTATCAATATCGCCGCCAAAGCCTACCTGAGGCAGATCCAGCGGCTGAATCAGCGTGAGCACCTCGCCGGTCACAAGGGAATCAGGGGTAACCCCGGTGCTGCTTCCCTTATCAAATACCCACCTCCAATTATTGGAAGACGTACCCGCGGAAGGTTCCGGAAGCTTATAATCCGCCTTAATTGTCCAGGATTTATTATCCTTCTGCACATACTTCAAAGGCATCCGGTACAATGCCGCCCTGGCCTTAGCCGCCTCATTTCCCGCCTCATCCACAAAACGCAGAGTGACAGGGTAAGTCAGCTTTTCTGCGCGATCCACCGGCGGTTTGAGGGTAAGCGCGTCATAGGAAGACTTGTCCGGGCAGACAACCGCAGCAAGCGCTCCCCCTCCGAATGCCGAATCCCCATATACAGTGTTCTTACCCGAAAGATAAACGAAACGGTATCCCGCGGAATAAAAAGCATTTTCCCCTACCGACGTTATTCCTGCAGGAAGCCTGAGGCTGCCCGTCAGACCCGTACAGTTAAAAAATGCGCCTTTCCCGATGGCAGTAAGACCGGTGGCAGCAGATAAATCCAGCCCAACAAAACTGATGTTGGCATAATTACTCTGATTAAAGGCATTATTCCCTATGCCCTTCACCGGAACGCCTCCAACCACAGCAGGAATAACCAGCTTCATCTGATTCGTTCCCTGTGCCAGCAGGCCCTGTATATATTCGGGGTTCACCCCTGTAATAATTCCGTCCTTCCCACAAAGGTAAGGCTCAGCGGGCGCAGGGGGTACAGGTGTCCCATTCCCGTCAGGTTCACCGGGCGTCTCCGGCGGCGCCTCCACAACAGGAGGCTCCGGGTTGGAATTCCCGCTCACGCTCCCAGCCTCATCCGCCAGGACAGTCATTCCCCCCAGAAAAAGCGTCAGCACCAAGCTGACTCCAAGCAATATAGAAACACGTCTCAAACCATTCATTAAGATGCCTCCCCTCTTCTAATTGCGGACTTGTTACGCAATTACCTATTAAAAATAAACAATCTGCTTCCTTATACCCCCATTATGAACCATTCAACATAGGAAAACAATGAAGTAAATCTTAAGATTAACAAAAGAATTCCAATCCGCAAAATTTTAATGGAATAGCAATACAAACCCAAAATACAAGTAAAATTTCCCCTCAAACCGTAATAAAAATGCAATACCTCTTAAAGAAATAGTGATAAGTTTCAACAGCTTTTACGAGAATCATCTGTCCACCCTCCCATGTCCTGGAAAACCTCCCAACCGGACGGCCCGTACACTGTGGGGGTAATCCCCCCTTTTAACACAATTTTAACATGGGAGGGATTTCTCTAACCCTATTTTTTTACGGACCCTGCTATACTTCAATCAGTAATCAGGGCCGGAGCCGCCAAAAGGCCTCGCCCTGATGCATCAATACAGCGATGCCGTCCCCGGGCGGCGGAAGGGAGACAGTGATGGATATATTGATTTGGCTGATAGCTGCAACAGGCATCGGCATGCTGATTTATTACTTTGTTATTTTATTGAAGGGAGAATACAGGTAATGGAAAGCTTTATGCAATATGCGGTTTATCTTATGATCCTTGTGGTGCTGGCTGTTCCGCTGGGAGCTTATATCGGAAGGGTTATGGACGGCGGGAAGGTAATCCTTTCCCCCATCTGCGGTCCCTGCGAAAGGCTGATATATAAAATCCTCCGAATAGACAGCAGGGAGGAAATGTCCGCGAAGAAATACATAATGAGCGCGGTCATATTTAATGCAATCGGTTTTCTGGTATTGTTTTTTATGCTGCTTCTGCAGGGGATCCTGCCGCTGAACCCGGAGCACATCCCGGGAAACTCCTGGCACCTGGCCTTCAACACGGCAGTCAGCTTTATGACCAATACCAACTGGCAGGCCTACAGCGGTGAAAGCGCGCTGAGCTATTTTTCCCAGATGATGGGCCTGACAGTACAGAACTTTGTGTCCGCGGCCACGGGAATCGCGGTGTTGTTTGCGGTAATCCGGGGCTTTGTCAGAGTGAAGCAAAACGGCATCGGCAATTTCTGGGCCGACCTGACCAGAGCCGTTGTTTACATCCTGCTTCCGCTGGCTGTTGTGGGAAGCATCCTCATCAGCTCCCAGGGGGCGGTGCAGAGCCTGCGGCCTTATGATAAGGCGGAGCTGCTTGAGCCGGTGGCTTTGGATGAAAATGGAGAAATCATCGAAGGAGCGCATGTGGATAAAGAAACCGGCGCGGTGACGGTGGACGGCGTACCGGTTGAGGCGTCCAGGATCGTTACAGAGCAGGTAATCCCTCTGGGGCCTGCGGCAAGCCAGATTTCTATCAAGCAGCTGGGGACCAACGGCGGCGGCTTCTTCGGCCTGAATTCCACCCATCCCTTTGAAAATCCCACGATTTTCAGCAACCTGATTGAAATGCTTTATCTGCTTCTGATACCGGTGGCGCTCTGCTTTACCTTCGGAAGGAATGTAAAGGATAAAAGACAGGGCTATGCGATATTTGCCGCCATGTTTATCCTTCTGACGGCAGCTTTAGCTGTTTGTGCGGTAAATGAACACAACGGGACGCCTCAGCTGGCGCAGGACGGCGCGGTGGCTGTGGACAGTACGGACGGGACAGCCGGCGGAAATATGGAAGGGAAGGAAACACGCTTCGGCATTGCCACATCCGTGACCTGGGCAGCCTGGACCACTGCGGCCTCCAATGGTTCCGTAAATTCCATGCATGATTCCTATACGCCTGTCGGCGGCCTGGTGCCCATGCTCCTCATGCAGCTGGGAGAGGTGGTATTCGGCGGCGTTGGCTGCGGACTTTACGGCATGCTTGCATTTGCCATCCTCGCCGTTTTCATAGCAGGGCTGATGGTAGGGCGCACGCCGGAATATCTGGGAAAGAAAATCGAACCCTTTGAAATGAAAATGGCTGTGCTTTGCTGTCTGGCCACACCGCTTGTAATTCTGGCAGGCAGCGGTATTGCAACGCTCCTCCCTTCCACGGCGGACAGTCTGAATAATACCGGGGCGCATGGCTTGTCGGAGGTGCTTTATGCCTATTCCTCGGCCGGAGGAAACAATGGTTCCGCCTTTGCCGGCTTCAATGCAAACACCCCTTTTATTAACGTATCCATTGGCCTGGTTATGCTGGGCGCGAGGTTCATCCCCATGGCGGCCATGCTTCTGGTGGCGGGCAGCATGGCTAAAAAGAAAAAGGTGGCTGCAACGGCAGGAACCCTTTCCACCTGTAACGGGCTGTTTGTATTTCTTCTGATATTCGTGGTACTTCTGGTGGGCGCCCTGAGCTTCTTCCCGGCATTGGCGCTGGGGCCGATTGCGGAATATTTTCAGATGGCAGGCTGAGAGATGCGCCATCCTGAACAGTTATTTTATTTAATATGGAGGTAACAGAAATGAGCAGCGGAATTAAAACAAAAAGTGCTCTTCACGATAGAAAAATGGTCCTGCGGGCCTTCAGGGATGCATTCCTGAAGCTGGCGCCATCGGCACAGCTGAAAAATCCGGTAATGTTCCTGGTATTTGTGTCGGCGGTTCTGACCACGGTGCTGTGGCTCGTATCCCTGTTTGGAATCAGGGATGCGGCGCCGGTCTATATCCTGGGCATTACGGTTATTCTCTGGATTACCGTATTGTTTGCCAACTTTGCCGAAGCCATTGCGGAGGGCCGGGGCAAGGCCCAGGCGGACTCCCTGCGGGCTGCAAAGCAGGATGTGGAGGCGCATAAAATCCCTTCCCCCCAAAAGAAGAATCAGATCACAGACGTTGCGTCAGCAAAGCTCTTAAAAGGGGATATCGTAATCGTCAGGGCCGGGGAACAGATACCCGGTGACGGTGAGGTAATTGAAGGCGCAGCCTCCGTGGATGAAAGCGCCATTACCGGGGAATCAGCGCCGGTGGTCAGGGAAGCCGGGGGTGACAGGAGCGCGGTCACCGGAGGAACGAGAGTCCTTTCCGACTGGATTGTGATAAGAATTACCAGCGATCCCGGACAGAGCTTCCTGGATAAAATGATCGCCATGGTGGAAGGCGCGGCAAGAAAGAAAACCCCCAATGAAATTGCGCTGGAGATTTTCCTGGTTGCCTTGTCCATCATATTTATCCTGGTAGTTATGGCCTTGTATGCGTATTCCCTGTTTTCGGCAAAGCAGATGGGGGTGGAAAACCCCACCTCCGTGACATCGCTTGTGGCGCTTCTTGTCTGCCTGGCTCCCACAACCATAGGCGCGCTGCTTTCCGCCATCGGCATTGCGGGCATGAGCCGTCTGAATGAGGCAAATGTGCTGGCGATGAGCGGCCGTGCCATTGAAGCGGCCGGTGATGTGGATACACTGCTGCTGGACAAAACAGGCACCATTACCCTGGGTAACCGGCAGGCCAGTGAATTCATTCCGGTGGACGGCCATACGGCGCAGGAGCTGGCGGATGCGGCGCAGCTGGCTTCCCTTCCTGATGAAACGCCGGAGGGCAGAAGCGTGGTAATCCTGGCAAAGGAAAAATTCGGTATCCGCGGAAGAAACCTGTCGGAGACCCCTATGGAATTTATCCCCTTTACCGCCAAAACAAGAATGAGCGGCGTAAATACGAAGGGCTGCGAAATACGCAAAGGCGCGGCCGATTCCATGAAAGAATATGTGGAGGCGCATGGCGGGATTTACAGTGGGGAATGCGGCGATGTGGTGAAGAAAATTGCCGGCCAGGGCGGCACGCCGCTGGTGGTATCTAAGGATCATATCATTCTCGGCGTGATTTATCTGAAGGATATCATTAAGGCGGGAGTGAAGGAGAAATTTGCCGACCTGAGAAAGATGGGTATCCGGACAGTGATGATCACAGGCGACAATCCGCTGACTGCTGCAGCCATTGCGGCGGAAGCAGGTGTGGATGATTTCCTTGCGGAAGCGACGCCGGAGGGAAAGCTGGATATGATCCGGAAGCTGCAGGCAGGGGGACATATGGTTGCCATGACCGGTGACGGCACCAATGATGCGCCGGCGCTGGCTCAGGCGGACGTGGCGGTAGCCATGAATACGGGCACCCAGGCGGCAAAGGAAGCGGGCAACATGGTGGATCTGGACAGCTCGCCAACCAAGCTGATTGACATTGTAAGAATCGGCAAACAGCTGCTGATGACCAGAGGCAGCCTGACCACCTTCAGTATCGCCAATGATGTGGCCAAATATTTTGCAATTATCCCGGCCCTGTTCATGGGGCTGTATCCCGGATTGGCGGCGCTTAATATCATGGGGCTGCACAGCGCACAGAGCGCAATCTTTTCTGCAATTATTTACAACGCCCTGATCATCGTGGCGCTGATACCGTTGGCGCTTAAGGGGGTAAAATACAGAGAGGTATCCGCAGGGAAGCTGCTTTCCCGGAACCTGCTTGTTTATGGGGCAGGCGGAATTATCGCCCCCTTTCTCTGCATCAAGCTGATCGATATGATGCTGACGGCCTGCGGGCTGTTCGCTTAGAAAAAAGGAAAAGAAGGTTCATATTTTACAGCGCAAAGTAAGTAGGAGGATGACAGGAATGAAGGATTTCAGGAAAATTTTAGGGAAAGGCGCCCTGCTGTTTTTGATTATGATGATTTTGTGCGGTCTTTTGTATACGCTGGCCATGACCGGGATATCCGCACTTTTTTTCAAAGATAAGGCCAATGGGAGCATAATAGAGGTAGATGGGGTGAAGTACGGAAGCGGGCTGCTGGGACAGCAGTTTACGGATCCGGAGCACCTCTGGGGTAGAATCATGATTATGGATGTATCCACGTTTCAGGATGAGGAGGGGAATCCGCTGATGTATGCGGGCGCTTCCAACAAATCCCCCGCTGGGGAGGAATTTGAAAAAATGACTGCCGAAAGGGTCGCCATGATCCGGGAAGCGAACCCGGATGCGGATATGGATGCCATCCCGGTGGAGCTGGTTACCTGCTCCGGCAGCGGCCTTGATCCCCATATATCACCGGCGGCCGCAGAGTATCAGGTGCCGCGGATCGCGCAGGCCAGGGGCATTTCGGAAGAGGAGGTCAGAGAGGTGATTGCAAAGTATACAAACGGCAGGTTCCTTGGTATACTGGGAGAGAAAACTGTGAATGTGCTTGAAGTAAATCTGGCGCTTGACGGAATTCTCGCAGAATGAGGCAGCAGCGCCGACAGTCCCGGGACTGCCGGCTTACTGTGATTTCAGGGACAGCCGTCTGCGGCTAAGGAGAATAGAGGGAATGGATGAAAACAGACCGAATCCCGATAAGCTTCTGGAACAGGTAAAGGAAGAGGAAGCCAGGGAAAATCAGGGAAAACTGAAAATATTTTTCGGCTATGCAGCGGGCGTGGGAAAAACCTACGCTATGCTGGAGGCGGCCCGTCAGGCGGCGGAGTCGGGAATCGACGTGGCGGCGGGCTACATAGAGCCTCATGCCCGCCCGGAAACCATGGCATTGCTGAACGGGCTGGAACAGCTGCCCGTATTGGAGCTGCCCTACAAAAATATCCTGCTGAAGGAATTTGATCTGGATGGGGCGCTTTGCAGGCATCCCCAGCTGCTTCTGGTGGATGAGCTGGCCCATACCAACGCGGCGGGCTGCCGGCATACCAAGCGGTATCAGGATATCCAGGAGCTGCTGAAGGCGGGGATCAGCGTGTATACCACCGTGAATGTACAGCATCTGGAGAGCCTGAATGATATAGTGGCCTCCGTCACCGGGATTACAGTGCAGGAAAGAATCCCGGATTTTGTGTTTGACAGGGCGGATCAGGTGGAGCTGGTGGATATTGAGCCCCAGGATCTGCTGGAACGGCTGAAGGAGGGGAAGGTTTACCGGCCCGGGCAGGCGGATAACGCCATGGATCATTTTTTTACCATAGACAATCTGACGGCGCTGCGGGAAATAGCGCTGCGCAGAACCGCCGACAGGGTGAACCGGGTGACGGAGAGGAACCGGGAACAGAACCGGGACAGTGAGTATTATACGGGGGAGCATATCCTGGTGTGCCTGTCCTCGTCGCCCTCCAACGCCAAGGTCATAAGGGCGGCGGCAAGGATGGCCAATGCCTTCCGCGCCCGGTTTACGGCTGTGCATGTGGAGCTGCCCGGCGGTGAGGGGATGGCGGAGGAGGATGCGCTGCGGCTCCGCATGAACCAGAGGCTGGCAGAGCAGCTGGGGGCCAGGGCGGTGACCCTGTACGGCGGGGACATTACCAGGCAGATTGCGGAATATGCCAGGATTTCCGGCGTTTCCAAGATCGTTCTGGGAAGAAGCTATACGAAGCGGCGGCTTTTTTCACAGAATGTGAACTTTGCGGATCAGCTTACGGCGCTGGTGCCCAGGCTGGAGGTCTACCTGATTCCGGACAATTATACACAGCAGTATCACCGGAAAAAACATCTGGAGAGGCTGATAGCGGCAAAGGAACAGAATTATCTGCGGGATACGCTGCTGATGGCCGCGATTCTGGCCGCCTCCACCATCCTGGCGTATCTGTTCCGGCTGCTTGGAATTGATGAAGCCAACATTGTAACCATATATATATTGGGCGTGCTTTTAATCGCCCTGATTACGGAAAATCAGATATACAATCTTCTGGCCTCGGTGCTGAGCGTGGCATGCTTCAACATTTTTTTTACCTATCCCTATCATTCCCTGCGCGTCAGCGATCCGGGATATATGATTACCTTTTTAATCATGTTCCTGGCCGGCTTTATTACAGCTTTCCTGGCAAAAAGGGTGAAATCCTACGGCAGGCAGGCTGTAAAAAAGGCATGGAGGATGGAAATACTCCTGGATACCAGCCGGAAGCTGCAGATGGCCTCCGGAGAGGCGGCAATTGCGGAAACGGTGGCGGAGCAGCTGGTAAAGCTCCTGAACCGGGATGTGGTATATTATGCGGGAGAACCCGGGGAGGGCGTCAGGCCATACTGTTTTCCCAGGGAAAAAAACAGCCATATCCAGGAGCTTCTTTCCCCGGATGAGACGGCGGTTGCCTCCTGGAGCTTCAGGAATAATAAGCATGCAGGGGCATCTACAGGAACCCTTCCCGGCGCGAAGGGGCTATACCTGGCGGTACGCAGCGCCAACGCAGTATACGGCGTGGTGGGCATCTGTCTGGAGGAAGGCTTCCTGCCTGCCTTTGATGAAAGCATACTGAACGCCATGCTGAACGAGGCGGCGCTGGCGCTGGAAAAGGAAAAGAGCATGGAGGACCGCAACCAGGCGCGGCTGCGCATTAAGCAGGAGCAGCTGCGCAGCAATCTGCTCAGGAGCATTTCCCATGATTTGCGGACGCCCCTTACAAGCATTTCCGGCAATTCGGGCATGCTCATGGATCGGGGGGACAGCCTGAGCCGGGAGCAGAAGCAAAAGCTGTATGAGGATATTTACGATGATTCCGTATGGCTGTATAACCTGGTGGAGAACCTGCTGTCCGTAACGAAGATTGAAAACGGCAGCATGGAGCTGAAGCTGCAGCCGGAGCTGCTGGAGGATGTGATTGACGAGGCGCTTAACCATATCCGAAGAAGGCTGCGCGGGCATAAGATACAGGTGCGCCTGGAGGACGAATTTCTCATGGCATGGATGGATACCAGGCTGATCATGCAGGTGATCATGAATATTGTGGACAATGCCATCAAATATACGCCGGAGGATTCCCATATCGATATTTCCGCCAAAAAGCTGGGTGACAGGATCTATGTGAATATTGCGGACGACGGGCAGGGAATTCCCGATGACAGGAAGGAAAAGGTATTCGACCTTTTTTACACGGGAGAATACCAGGCGGCGGACGGTACGCGCAGCATGGGGGTGGGTCTTTCCCTGTGCCGTTCCATTGTGGAAGCGCACGGAGGCCGGCTGGAGGTACGGGACAATGCCCCCCGGGGGACCTGTTTCCTGTTTGATTTGAAGGCGGAGGATGTGGGCAGGGATATTTCGCAGGCTGCTCTGTAAAAAGAGGCGGATGCGGAAGGAAAGGTGCATTTGAAATATGGAAACAAAACATAGCCTTCTGATTGTGGAGGATGAAAAGGCAATCTCCAATCTGATTGCGACGACCCTGGAAACCCAGGGCTATCATTATGAAAAGGCATCCAACGGGGCGCAGGCCCTGATGGAAATCACCTCCCACAGCCCGGAAATCATTCTTCTGGATCTGGGGCTGCCGGATATGGACGGCGTGGAGATCATACGCAGGGTCAGGAGCTGGTCTTCGGTGCCGATAATCGTTATCAGCGCGCGGACGGAGGATCAGGATAAAATAGAAGCGTTGGATGCGGGGGCGGACGATTACCTCACCAAGCCCTTCAGCGTGGAGGAGCTGCTGGCAAGGCTACGTTCCACCTTCCGGCGCATCAGCTATATACAGTCTGAAAACGGGCAGGCGACCACTGTTTTTACCAACGGGGATCTGAAAATAGATTTTGCGGCGGCGGAGGCATATATGGGAGAGAAGGAGCTGCATCTGTCTCCCATTGAATACCGGCTGTTGTGCGAGCTGGCGAGAAACGTGGGCAAGGTGCTCACCCATCAGTATCTGGTGAACAAGGTATGGGAAAATGTGAATGTGAGCGATATCCCTTCCCTGCGTGTCTATATGGCGACCCTGCGCAAGAAGATCGAGCCGGACAGGGAAAACCCCCGCTATATCCAGACCAGGGTGGGAATCGGTTATAAAATGAACCGGCTGTAGGCCGGAAAGGGGTTTTTATGAGCAGGAAAGAGGAGCAGGCGGGGCCTGGCGGAAGGGATGGGCGGCTGTGGCCGCTTTATACGTTGGAAACGGCGGTGTTTTTGCTGTCGGCCACGCTGGTGGGATTACTGTTTCGTAAAATAGGCTTTAAGGAAACAAATGTGGTGCTTCTATATATCCTGGCCGTATTTATCACCTCCAGCCTCACCAGAGGCTATTTCTGGGGAATTCTGGCCTCGGTGGCGGCAACTCTCACCTTCAATTATTTTTTCACAAAGCCTTACCATTCCCTTCAGTTTTATGATGCGGGCTATATGGTTACCTTTGCGGTCATGACAGTGGTGGCCTTCGTGACGAGCACGCTCACCTCCAGGGAGAAGGAAAACGCCGAAAGGGCGCTGGAAAAGGAGCGGGAAACGCAGGCCCTATACCGCCTTACCAGCCGTCTGACGGAGGCGAAGGAGCTTTCGGATGCGGCGGAAACCGCGGTCGTAATTATCAGTGATCTGCTTGGCTGCCAGGCTGCCTGCCTGTGTTATGATGAAAAGGGAAGCCCGGAAAAGACCTTCCTGCAGCGGACGGAGGAAGGAGCGCTTGTCAGCAAAAGGCTGGAGGGCGAAGAGGAGCTGAAGAAAAGGCTGGGGCAGCTGCATACGTCCTTTGCTGTCGGGCCGGAATTTTATGACTGGCCCGTTTACGGCGGGCAGGGGATTCTGGGCGTGGTACGGATTCCGGCGGAAAAAGCGGCCGGCTTTGATGATGCGCAGATGGTTTTTCTGCATTCCATGCTGGAGTGTGTGGCTCTGGCCATGGATCGGATACTGGCGGTCAGGGAGCAGGCAGCCTCCCAGCAGCAGATGCAGCAGGAAAGATACCGGGGAAATCTTCTCCGGGCCATATCCCATGATCTGCGCACGCCGCTTTCAGGAATTATGGGCACGTCGGAAATGATTATGGATATGTCCCGCAGAGAGGATCCCCGCTTTGAGCTGGCTTTTGGGATCCATAAGGATGCCGTCTGGCTCCATGGCATGGTGGAAAACATCCTCGGCCTTACAAGGCTGCAGGAAGGACGGATGGTGATCCGCAGGCAGGAGGAGGCGGCAGAGGAAATTGTAGGCGGCGCGGTGGCCCGGATGGCCGGCAGGGCGCCGGAACATGAAATTCAGGTGGAGGCGCCGGAGGAGGTGCTCATGGTGCCCATGGATGCCAGGCTGATTATGCAGGTGCTGATTAATCTACTGGATAATGCGGTAAAGCATACCGATGCGACGCAGGAAATCAGGGTGACGGTAAAAAAGGACAGCCGGGGAGAAAATGCCGTATTCACCGTAGCGGACAGAGGAGAGGGCATTGCTGCGGAGGATTTGCCGAATATTTTCCAGACCTTTTATACCTCGCAGATCAAGCCGGTGGATTCCCGGAAGGGAATCGGGCTGGGCCTGACCATCAGCGAATCTATAGTCCGCCAGCACGGCGGGAGGATGGAGGCCCATAACAGAACGGACGGCCCGGGGGCGGAATTTATTTTTACACTGCCCCTGAAAACGGATACGGCGGGGGAGGAAGCTGTTAAGGACGGAAAGGAGCAGTATCATGAGACGATTCTGGTGGTGGAGGATGATATACAGATCAGGAATTTTATCTGTTATGCGCTGAAGGCGGAGGGCTTCCGGTGCATCACCGCAGGGAATGCGGCAACGGCTATGAAGCAGTTACTGGCGGAGCCGGCGGACATGATGCTCCTGGATTTGGGCCTTCCCGACATGGATGGCGGGGAGGTGCTGAAAAAGGTAAGGGAGTGGTCGGAAATGCCTGTCATCATCGTATCCGCCAGGGATCAGGACAGGGAGAAGGCCGCTGTGCTGGATATGGGCGCGGATGACTATCTGACCAAGCCCTTCTCTGCAACGGAGCTGTTGGCGCGCATCCGTGTGGCGCTGCGCCACCTTTACCGTCAGGGGCTCCCCCGCCCGCAGTCGGTGTACCGGGTGGGAGGCCTGGAGCTGGATGTGGAAAAGCATACCGCTTCCCTGGACGGCGAACCGCTGCACCTGACCCCCATGGAATTCAGCCTGATGACTCTGCTTATGAAAAATGCAGGCAAGGTGCTGACCAGCGGCTACCTGCTGAAGGAGGTCTGGGGCGTTTCCTATGATTCCGATACCCAGGCCCTCCGTGCCCTGATGGCGGCCCTGCGCCGTAAGATAGAGAAGAATCCCGCCAAGCCGCGGTATCTCCTGACGGAAATCGGAGTGGGGTATCGGATGGCTGATGAATAGCCGCCGTGTTTTCATGATTTTAATTCACAACATTCTCACACGCCTGCCCTAAACTCTCACACCACTCTCACAGGCTTTCCTTTAAAATAAGTTTATCAAAAGGAAATAATAGGAGCAGTGAAAATGAGAACAGCAACAATAGCGGGAACAAAGCAGGAATATTTGGATTGGTTAAGTGAAAATGTAAGAGGTCTTTTAAATGACTGTTGTATGGGAGAAACCAGGGAGATGATATGTGAAGCAATGAAGAAGTATCCGGATGCGGCGCAGCCTCATAACCTGCTGGGAATTCTGATGGAGATGCAGGGAAACCATGTTGCAGCCATGAAGCATTTCCGGGCGGCTTCGGTACTGGATCCCACTTTTCTTCCTGCAAGAAAGAACATGGAGAACTACGGCAGCTTTTCCAGGCCGGGAGCAGCCGCATATACAATGGAGGACTGCGGAACGGCTGAAAAAAAGGAACACTTTAAAATTGAGTATGATGAAAACGGCATTGGCCATGTAGTTAAGAGAAATGGAGAAAACAAAGGCTTTTTTCATTAAAAAACCAGATGACGTGGATGAAAAGGGTTGGTAAGGCAGGCTGGGGGCCTGCCTTACCAGCCGCCAGGCATATCATACGAAATGCCCCGGTGTCACCCCTACTACCTTTTTAAACTTCTTAATAAAGTAAAAATAATCATTAAAGCCCACTGCTTCACTGATTTCAGCCAGGCTCAAATCGGTGTGGGAGAGCAGTTCCTTGGCCTTGCCTATTCTCAGCTCCGTCAGATACTGGGAATAGGTAAGGCCTGTTTCATTTTTTATCAGGAAGCTTACGTAAGAGGAATTCAGGTGAAAAAGCTCGGAGAGCTTTTTCAGGGAGACATCCTTTTCATAGTTTTCATTCAGATACTTGATAATCTGCATGAAGGAGGAGGCCTCAGATGCATTCTGAGGCTGTGGCGGCACAGGCTCCGGCATGCGCAGGCGGGCTTCCATTTCTTCGAGGACATCAGCAAAGGAGCCATAATTTTCCGCAAGCTGTTCGTAACCGTTCAGGAAGTGTTCATCAGCTCCCGGAGAGGAATCAAGGAAAGGGCTGGCGTATACCAGGTTGTAAAAACGATAGGCGCTGCCGATATCCAGAAAAAGCGCACAGTTCTGTTTTTGCAGCTTCTGCAGGAAGGCAAGGAGGGAATCCGGGGAAGCCAGCGCCTCCTGCAGCTGTCTGAAGAATTCCTCCGTAAGGCCGGCGGAAACGGGAACCTCCGTCAGGCAGGAAGCGCCGGTGATAAAAAAATGGCAGGCCATCAATTCCGCTTCCGTCACTCTGTCCTTCAGCTGGGCAGGGGATAGGGGAGCGGCTGGCAGGCTGATGCCGCATTTTTCCGTGCTTTCCCCAATGAGGCGGCAGGCGGCATCCCGCTGCAAGGGTTTTTCGCTCAGGTACAGATACTTCCTTTTCCCCAGACGGACCGTCAGCCCGGCTTCCAGCGCTTCCCCGCAGTCCGGCATACGCACGGAGGATGCGATATACAGCTCTTCGGTGGTGAAGCCGAAATCCCGGAGAATGCTCCGCAGGGGGGCTTCCTCTCCTTCTTCCATATAATCCAGCAGTGTGTCGGCCTGTAAGGAAACTTCCCTTCGGATGTTCCGGACAGCCTGGCGCAGGAGCTTTAGAAGCTCGGGAATATCAACAGGCTTCAGGCAATAGCCCAGCACACCCAGCTGGATGGCGCGCTGGGCATAGGAAAAGTCCGCATAGCCGCTGATCAGGATGATCTGGATATTGGGATTGGATTCATGAAGCCTCTCACACAGCTCCAGGCCGTCCAGGCCGGGCATGCGGATATCCGTGATAATAATGTCCGCTTTTTGGGCTTCCGCAAGGCGGAGGGCGTCCCGCCCATTGGAGGCGGTGCCTGCGGCGGAAAGCCCCAGCTTCGTCCAGGGAATGGAAGCGGTCAGCATTTTTACTATTCTGCTTTCATCGTCGGCAATGATAACACGAAACATAGTTTTGCTCCTTTATAAGGTCTGCTTTGAAGGGGGGAAAGGAGGGCTGTTGAGGTCCCGTCAGGCAGGGTTCTGCGCAGCCTCGGCGGGCAGCGTCAGGAGAATGCGGGTTCCCTCCCCAGGTTCGGAATCCAGCGTGAGTCTGTAGTCCTTGCCATAGTTAAGAAGGATTCGATGCGCCACGTTGAGTATTCCTACATGCTGCTGGGAATAGGTGTTGATGATGCTGATATCGGCCAGATGCGTCTGAAGCTGTGCAAGCTGGTCCGGAGGAATGCCGATGCCGTCGTCCTGGATGGTAATCAGCAGCCTGTTTTCCTGCACCCTTGCGCCGATGAACAGCGTACCCTTCCGTAAGGCGGGTTCTATGCCGTGGAAAACTGCGTTTTCCACCAGCGGCTGAAGCAGGAACTTCATAATAGGCACATCCATGGCTTCCGGGCGGACGCTGCAGATGACCTCCAGCTTTCCGGGGAAACGTGCCTTCTGGATATCCAGATAGGCCATGGTGATTTCCAGTTCCTGGGATAAGGGGACGATTGCCTGGCCCTTCACATTATACCGGAACAGTCTGGCCAGGGCGTCGGACATGCCGGCGATTTCCGGCACCTGCTCTTCCAGGGCAATGTCCCGGATGGATTCCAGGGTATTATAAAGAAAATGAGGATTGATCTGGCTGCGCAGGAATTCCAGCTCCGCCTGCTTTTTTTCCAGTTCTGTTTCATATAAGGAAACTGTGGTGTTGTAGAGCTGGCGGGTTAGTGTCTGCTGCTCCTCAATGAGTTCGTGGAAGGAATCATTCAGAGTGCGGATTTCAGTACAGCCGTCCAGCTGCAGGGGCTTTCTTTTTTTATTCAGGGGCTTCTGCCTGATTTCCCCGATATAGCAGGAAAGCTGGTTCAGCGGGGAGACCATATTGTGAAGCAGCGTATACATGAAAAATGCCAGAAGGATAAGCGAGACCGTAATAATCAGGGTGATTATCACAGTGGTATGCAGAACCTCCCGGTGAAGCTGTCGTTTATCAATGGCGCTGATGATAGAGTATCCCATGCCGGAAACCGGCGTGACATAAATAAGATAATCATGGGTATCGTAATGCATGGTTTCTCCTGTGGTTAAGGCGTTCTTTTTTTCACAGCATTCCAAGAGGCTGCGGGTGATATCCTCCGGGCAGTTAAAGGAAAAGATATTCTCCCTGACGTCAGTCAGAAGAAAATAGGTGGTGCCCTCCTGCTGTGTAGGAAGAATAATCGGCGCCTTCCTCAAATCAATGGAGAGAATCAGGCTCCCCTGGTATTTCCCATAGTTGGCCATCTCATGCATACCGTATACGTTGCAGCCAAAGACCATCCGTTTTTCCCGGGAACGATTGGAATCCGTGAGAGGGGAGGATAAAAAACCGAAGCTGTAAAGTCCGTGAGTCCCTTCCATTTGTGCGGAAAGGCGGCGCAGCGTATCTGCGTCATACACATTGGACCAGGACATTTCGGAGGAGACCAGGGCAATATCGCTGATATCCTGGTTCATGATGGAATAAGAAGAAAACTGGACAAGCAGCTCCTTCACGTATTTCTGGGTTTCAGAGGAATAGGGAGTGTGCAGGAGCCCTTCAATATTGCGGTCAAAGAGCAGGGTATTGAAAATGGAGTCGATACGCTGAAAAAGGTAATTTATTTCCCCATCGAATTTCTGGGACGTATTTCTGGCATAGGATGCGGCATTCTTCAGCAACAGGTGGTCCAGCGCAGTATAAGATACGATGGAAAGAATCAGGCAGAGGGCGGCCATACACCCCAATATAATCTGAAACTGCTTCTTAATGGATAGCTTTGACATATTCCTCCCCCTTCCTTATAGATAAAAGTATAGCATACCCCTCCGTAACCCTGTATGGAAAAATGCCGGATCCCATCTAAAAAAAATCCATTTTTATGTAAAAAAGTCCCGATTCCTAAAATTTATCCATTTTCCGGGATGCAAACTCCCCTGATTTGACCATACTTATCCGTTCTGTATTTCCCTATAATTAAAGACAGAAAAGCATAAAACAAACAGCGAGGTGAAGGGATGAGACGGGAAAAAAGGATGGCTTTGAAGCCAAAGGGCAATTTCAGAAAGCATTTTCGGAATGACTGGATGCTTTATGCTATGCTTCTTCCGGTTCTTCTGTGGTATGTGATATTTTGCTATCTGCCCATGGGGGGCATCAGCCTGGCTTTTAAAAATTACCAGTACAATACAGGATTGTGGCACAGCCCATGGATCGGGCTGACGCACTTTCAAACCATGTTTAAGGATGCGGAGTTCTGGAGGGCTTTTAAAAATACGCTGATTTTCAGTTTCGGGAAGTTATTGTTCCATTTTCCCATGCCGATACTTATGGCGATTGCCCTGAATGAAATCCGGCAGCCGAGAGTGAAAAAATTTTTCCAGACAGTGTTTACCTTCCCGCATTTTATTTCATGGGTGGTGCTGTCGGGAATCCTTATCAGTATGTTTGCCTCCAACGGTATTGTAAACCAGGTATTGGGAGCGCTGAAGCTTCCGGAGGTATCGCCCCTGATGTCATTGAAAGCCTTCCGGCCGTTCATATGGATATCCAATATATGGAAGGAATGCGGCTGGGACGCCATTATCTATATGGCGGCTTTGACGGGCATTGATCCCCAGCTATATGAGGCGGCCAGTATAGACGGCGCGAACCGGTTCCAGAAAATGCGTTTTATAACCTGGCCGGGTATCCTGGGCGTTGTCTGCACCATGCTTATTCTCCAGATCGGCGGCATTATGGGAGGCGCTTCCTTTGATCAGATATTTAATCTGTATTCCTCCCCGGTCTATCCGGTGGCAGATATTATCGACACCTATGTATTCCGCCAGTCCTTCCAGGTGGGGACCAACTTTGGCTATACTACGGCCATTGGCCTGCTGAAATCAGTAATCGGCGTAGTTATGATTACCATTGCCAACAAAGTGGTGGTAAGCGCCGGAGAAGAAGGGCTGTTCTGACAGGAGGGAGGATTATGAAAAAAAGAAAAATATCGCTGTTCGATGTGATCTTATATCTGGTTTTCGGGCTGATAGCACTGATAACTATTTATCCGTTTTATAACGTGCTGATAGTGTCTTTGGCCAATACCCTGGCCAGCGCCACCTATTCCCCATACCTGTATCCGCACGTATTTGACCTGACGGGATATAAAACCATTATGAGCGACACTTATTTTTACAGGTCGCTGGGAACCACGCTGTTCGTCACCATTGTGGGAACCACCTTAAATATGGTATTCTCGGTTACAGCAGCCTATGTACTGTCCAGGAAAAGGCTGATAGGGAGAAAATTTTTTCTCAGTGCGATCCTGTTCACCATGCTGTTTTCAGGCGGATTGATTCCCACTTATCTGGTGGTAAGCGGCCTTGGGCTGGACAACAGCATCTGGTCCATGATTTTTCCAAGCATGATAAGCACCTATTACCTGATTATCATGAAGAATTATTTCGTCAGCCTTCCGGCCAGCCTGGAAGAAGCGGCCAGGATAGACGGGGCTAATGAATTTGTGGTGATGACGCGTATTTTTATTCCCATTTCCAAGCCGTTTATGGCAACCTTCCTGCTGTTTTATGCAGTGGAGCGGTGGAATGAATGGTGGAATGCTTACCTGTATATCAGCGATAAAAATATCAAGCCGCTGCAGATTTATCTCCGGGATGTTCTGGTCAATTTCAACAGCCAGCTGGCCACCCAGGCGCAGTCCATGATGAGCAGCCATAATAAAGTATTTGTCCAGTCCATCCAGATGGCGACTATCATTATCACCATGCTGCCTATCCTGTGCGTGTATCCTTTTGTACAGAAGTATTTTGTAAAGGGCGTATTGGTCGGTTCCGTCAAGGAATAGGCCTGAAATAAAGAATGAAGGAGAGAAAACGTATGAAAAAGATGAAAAAACTAACAGCGGTCTTAATGGCAGTCACCATGGCGGCAGGCTTACTGGCAGGCTGCGGCGGGCAGACAGGGGCAGGCGCCCCGGCGGAAACGGGAAAAGCGCCGGAGGCCTCCGAGGCCGGGGCAGCGGCCGCGGAAACTACAGAAGCCGTATCCGCCGGCGCGGAGCCGGTGGAGGTTACCATTGCCATATGGGGAGCGGAGGACGGATTGTCCGGCGGGGAAAATGATCCCATTTACAAGACAATAGAAGAAAAAACAGGTGTGAAGCTCGTTCCCCAGAATGTGACCTGGGACGATGCGGATCAGAAAATTCAGCTCTGGGCGACAAACGGCCAGCTTCCGGATATCTTTGCCGGGGATTTCGTAAGCAAGTCCTTTTACGGAAAGTGGATTGAACAGGGCGTGATCCGGGCGCTTCCGGATGACCTTTCCGCTTACCCCAACCTGCAGGAATATCTGAAGATGGACAGGGCGGTTGCGGCTATGAGAGACGGCCATTATTATATGATCCCCCGTCAGACCTACGGGGATATTTCCTACAGCGTCCAGGACAGGAACGTGGTATACCGCTGGGATCTGGCGCAGGCTGCAGGAGTGACCAAAGAGCCGGAAACCTATGACGAGTTCCGGGATATGCTGAAGAAAATAATCGAAGCAGATCCGGAAGGAAAGAATGTGGGCGGCCTTACCCAGGCGCTTCCCAGCCTGCTGGGCGGATTCCTGTATCCTTACGGCGGAATCATCGACAAAAAATGGGTGGTAAAGGACGATCAGTTTGTACCCGGCTATTTTGCAGGGGATATGAAGGCAGCCATGCAGCTTGCCAGAGATATGTATCAGGAGGGAACTATTGAAAAAGACGTGGCGCTTGCAAAGCTGGATACCTCCAAGGAAAAATTCCTTCAGGGACAGTCGGCGGCCATGGTATTCGCGGGAGCAGGCCCTGCATGGCTGTACGATCAGATTGGGAAGGATTATGAAGCCCTGTACGGCCGCAGTTTCCTGGACGATGTGAAAATAGCGAAGCTGTATCCCGGCGTCGATGGAAAGAAGTATTACTTTGTAGATACGGAATCCTGGTCGGAGAGCTACATTTCTGCAAACGTGGATGATGCCAAGATGGCGGCTATCTGCAAGCTGTATGATTTTCTCTACAGTGAAGAAGGAAAACGTCTGGTATTTTGTGGCATAGAAGGCGAGGATTATGATCTGAAGGATGGCATGGTTGTGATGAAAGAAGGCGTGGATCTGGCCGAAAAATATCCGTTCATGAATCCGAATTCCAGCGTAAACAGCATTGCCATGTGGAATCCTTCGGATTGGGATATGACATTCCCCAGCACTCGTCCGCAGGAATACAGGGAGCTTAACGAAGCAAGGCATCAGGATGCGGTTCAGAATGGTTATCTGCCTGAATACTATGATGCGATTATGTTCTTAAGCACGCCTTTGAAGGATAATTTTGTCTATAATTCGGATGATGATTTAATGCAGATTATGATGGGGACGGAACCTGTGGATAAGATGGTGGATGATCTGATGGCCAATTATGAATCCAAAGGGCTCAGTGATATGATCGCTGAGGTGAATGCAGCCGCCGAAGCGGCAGGCATTACCAAATAAATTAAAAACGCACAGGACACAAGTCTGGCTAAAACTGCACAAAAAGCCTCAGGCAGGCGGCGCGGCACCGTATTGGCGGTCTGCGCCGCCTGTTTGCAAACGGTGGGACAGCCGGACAGAAGGGGAAGGAAAAAAGATGATGAAAGAAAAAATAAGGTACGGAAAGGTGACGCAGGCGGAGGAATTTTTATTCCCGGACAGTGAATTGGGCGTATTGCCGGATAAACTGCGCCTGGCAGCTGCAAAGAACGGAAGGAGGGGAATCCAGCTGCTGCTTCCCACCTTGGGGAAAAAGGCCGTATGCACTTTAAGCAGCGGGGATTTTACGGCGGAATGGTATGGGATGAGGGCGGTGCCGGTGGAATATAATACCGGAAACGGCGTGGCCCAGGGAGGCGGCATGGTTCTTATGGACCCGGTGGAAGAAAAACCGCCCTATGCCATAAGGAAAGCCCCCTTTCAGGTCTATGACTGTTTGATGCCACGTCCGGAGGGCGTCGTGGAGGCAAAAGACGGGAGGGCAGCCATTTATTTATGCCTTGTTCCCGGAGAAAATATCCGGGAGGGAACCTGCCAGGCAGAGGTCAGGGTTGCGCTGGAGGAAGGGGAATGCCGCCTTTTGCTGGAAATAGAGGTATATGGGGTACGTATCCCGGAGGAGGAATTCCAGATCACCAACTGGTTCAGCATCCCGGCCATCTGCCGTTTTCATAAGACTGGACAGGGAGAACCGGCTTTCTGGGAGGTGCTGAAAAAATATATTGCCCTGATGCGGCGGGCAAGGCAGACCTGTTTTTACATTCAGCTGGATAAGGCCTGTGTGGCGGGAACGGATCCGTACCGGTTTGATTTTTCGTATCTGAAGGAAATGATAAGCCTGTTTTTTGACAGCGGAATGAAATATCTGGAAATCGGGCCGCTGCTGTCACGGGGGTTCAGGGAAGATGGTTCCCCGGATATGTTTACCGGCGCTTTCCGCTGCATGGCGGCGCCGGAGGTGGATCTTGATTCCTGGGAGGGCTATGAAATTACGGTCCGTTTCATCCAGGCGCTGGCGGATTTCCTGAGGGAAAACGGATGGGATGATAAGGTGATGGTGCACATCCATGATGAACCGGATATCCATGTGGATTCGTTAAAAACACTGGAATCCCGAAAGAGACAGTATTATCTCACCGCTTCTATACTGAGAAAATATCTGCCAAGGGTGCGGATCATTGAGGCGGTTAGCACTTCCGGCTTCCGGGGAGGAATTGATATCTGGGTGCCCGGCACGGCGGGCTATGAGGCGGACCGGGAGGGCTTTTTACGGCTGACGGACCTGAGGGAAGAGGTATGGAATTATGTCTGCTGCGGGCCTCAGGGATTTTGGCTGAACCGTTTCCTGGACTTTGCTCTGATTAAAAACCGGCTGCTTTTCTGGGGCTGTGAGGCCAACCGTCTGACCGGTTTCCTGCACTGGGGCTTCAACCAGTTCCCGGAGGGAATGGATCCCTTCCAGGCGACCAGCTGTCCCAACGATACCGGGCTGGGAACGAACTTTCCCTGCGGCGATTCTTTTCTGGTGTATCCCGGAACCGGGAAGGAAGTATGGCCGGGCATGCGCCTGGAAGCACAGCGGCGGGGGGCGGAGGATGCGGAACTTTTAAAGCTCCTCCGGAAGAAAGACAGAACGCTCCATGATAAGCTGATGGGCCGCCTGTTTGTCAGCAATGAAAAGTATTGCGATGATCCGCAGGTTATGGAGGAGGTATATGAAGAGCTGCTGCGCGCCTTAAGTTAACCAAAATTCAGGAAAGTGAAATCTTTATAAAGCCGTCCGGAATGCTTTTCCCGAAAAATATTTTGTGTTATGATAAAAAAGGCCGCAGCGCATCAGCGCACAGGCCGGAATAACACAGGGCTGCGGCCCGGATGTAAAAAAAGCCGGAAAAAGGCGGAATCCGGAAGCAGTCGGTTATAAAGGAAAAGGATTATGGAAGAGAAAAGAACGGAAGAATTACAGGAAAAGGATTTGGCCTCGGATCCCTTTACCCGGATTATGGAAGGGGAGCGCCCGGAGGAACTGCTGGAGTCGGCGTTTCCCTTCCTGGAACTGATGAGCAGATACCGCTGCGCCATGATGGAGGTGGAGACCAAGCTCCGGGTGCTGGACGAGGAATTCTCCATGACCTATAACAGGAATCCCTTTGAAACCATCAAGTCGCGGCTGAAGAAGCCCATAAGTATCATTGATAAGATGCGCAGAAAGGGAATGCCGCTTTCCGTAGAAAATATAGAACGGACACTGAACGATATCGCAGGAGTGCGCGTAATCTGTTCCTTCCCGGACGATATTTATGCGCTGGCCGCCATGCTGGTAAAGCAGGACGATATTAAGCTGATTGAGAAAAAGGATTATATCGCCCATCCCAAACCCAACGGCTACCGCAGCCTGCACCTGATTGTGGAGGTGCCTATTTTCCTTTCCAACTGTAAGAAATATATGCGGGTGGAGGTACAGTTCCGCACCATCGCCATGGACTTCTGGGCAAGCCTGGAGCATAAGCTGAAATACAAGAAGGAAATTGACCACTCGGAGGAAATTGCGCAGGAACTGGAAGCGTGCGCGGAAATCATCAGCAGCATGGATGAAAGGATGCAGGAGATACGCAACCGGATTGAGAGAGGGTAGCAGGGAAACAGAAGCTTCCGCAGGGCTCTGGAAGGGGAAAATTTGGAAGGGGAAGCGGTGGTTGTTCTGGATGAATACGGCCCCAACCGCATGATAAGGACCAGGGAATGGAAGCTGGTGCACAGATACCCTTACGGGCCGGACGAGCTGTATCATCTGACGGAGGATGCCGGGGAGGAGCATAATCTGATCCATAAAGAGGAATATGAAGGGATCAGACGGCTTCTGCTGGCAGAGCTTGAGGAATGGTTTGCCAAATATGTGAACCCCGCCATGGATGGCAGCCGTGAAGGCGTTTACGGGATGGGACAGACCGAGAGGGCGGGTGTTTATGCTAAGGGGAGGAAGAACTATATCCCCTGCAAGGAGGCGTGCCCGCCTGACTGGCCTGATAATTAAGCGGGGCTGCGGCTACATCCGGCAGGAAATTACCTGCCGGCGCAGTAAAAAGCAAGTATGGCAAAAAGATAAATGTGCGCGGGATAGAAGATATAGAAAAAATACTTCATCCCCGCACCTTTTTGTTTATTATAAAGCAGCATGACGGGCAGGGCGAATATCATCATCCATTGGATATCCGCGGTGAAAACGCTCAGCAGGCCCTCCCCTGAGCGGTGGCCCGTGAATAAGATAAACAGACAGAACAGCGTATAAAACAGGGAAAGCTTCTTTTTACTATCCAGGCAAAAGTAAAAGCCCACGCCAAGCAGGACAAATGCAAAACTCCCCTCGCAGAACAGGAGTGATGGGACGAAGGCCATGATAGCTGTGGAAACGGCGGTAAGCCTGGGTACGAGTATTGTAAGGACTATCAGAATGCTGCTGACAACAGGAACGGACATCAGGAGCAGATAGCGTATAAACGGCTGCCCTTCCCTTTTTCTTTCCCGTATTTTCCGGATACAGTAGATTACCAGGGAGCTGATAAACAGGGTGGAAAAAATATTGTTCATAACAATCCCCCCGCCGGGCAGAGGAAAATAAGTATTAATCAGCTTATTCCCAAAACTCATGAACACGGAGCCGGCCCACAGACGCAGCATATATTTCTCGGGATGCCTTGTATACCGCATCCCATTTGCCGAGATGAAAATAAACAGCGGGGCGGACACCCTCCCCAGCATGGTAAACCACATTGGAATATCCCAGATCCCGGAAAATATATAGTGGATGTGGTCGAAGACCATAAGTATCAATGCAATTACTTTGATTTGAAAGCTGTTAAGCCCTTTCTGTGACATTTCTTTCTCCTTTTCTTTTACTTTAGGGTTCGTACGCAACTTCGGGTATGAGGCCGCCATAGCCACAAATATGAAGCTGAGGACGAACCTTCTTTGGATGCTTTCCGCACTTTTTATAAGTATAATTGAAAATGATCATTTATACCTTAATGCTGCCTTTCATATACCTTACATTTTTGTCACCTTGCTGCAGTTAAAAAAAGTGGGTATATTTCGGAAGAACTCACAGAAGCGTATTTCATACAGAATGGAAGACATTCTGTTCCAGCATCCTTCCGGCAAATTCAAAAAATTATATTAAATCTTCCTGCGTCAGTTGAATTTACCGAAATGTGCGCTATAATATTCTTCAACATGCCGCCGGGAAGAAAGAAACTCCGGCCGGAACTAAGAATGTGCAATCTGTAACAACAGGAGTGAATAGCGTGAGAATCAAAGTAAAACAGATGATACTGATAATTGTGGTATCCGCCGTTGTTTACCTGGTAGTAGGGGCAATGGCGCCTTTTATAAAATATAAAGAGGTCAGCAGCCAGGCCGGGGATTCCTTCCGGCCGGAAGACTTCCGCAGCGGGGAAACGGGCATGGACAGGGCCATGATTCTGGAGACGAGCCAAAGTGCCTGGGAACATCGTCTCCGTCTGCTGGACGGCGCGAAGTCGCGTATTATATTGAGCACTTTTGACATGCGCAATGGGGAGAGCACAAAGGATCTGCTTTCCGTAATTTTACATAAGGCGGAAGAGGGCGTGCAGGTACAGATTCTCGTGGACGGCTTCAGCGGCCTGATCAGGATGGAGCCTGACCCGCTATTTTACGCGGTATCCTCCCATCCCAATATCCGGATTAAAATATACAATCCCATCAACCTGCTTGCCCCCTGGAAGAGCCAGGGCAGGATGCATGATAAATATGTTATAGTGGACGACGGCGCCTATATTCTGGGCGGACGCAATACCTTCGATTATTTTCTGGGAGATTATGATACCAAAAATAAGAGCCTGGACCGGGAGGTGCTGGTTTACAATACCGGGCAGGGCGGCGCTGACAGCCATGAAAGCTCGCTTTTTCAGGTGGAGGAATACTTTGAAGGCGTATGGAATATGCCGGAATGCAGGCTTTTCCATGATGATGAAAGCCTGCGGGACAAAAAGCGCATAAAAGAGCAGACGGCGCTCCTTGAGAAAAGGTATGAAGCTCTTCAGGAAAATTATAAGGAGCTTTTTGACGGCTCCTATGACTATCTGTCCCATACTGTGCCCACGAACCGGATACGCCTTGTATCAGGCCCCACGGGAATCTACGGCAAGGAGCCGGACGTATTTTACACGCTGACCGAGCTGATGAAACGGGCGGAAAAACGAGTGGTCATCCACACGCCGTATGTAGTGACCAATGACTATATGAATCAGACGCTTTCAGAAATCGTCAACACAGTCCCTGATGTGAAAATGGTCATCAACTCCGTGGAAAACGGAGATAATTTTGTGGCTTCCAGCGATTATCAGTACCATAAAAAGGATGTGGTGGCTACAGGCATCAAGCTTTACGAGTATGACGGCGGCTACTCCACCCATGGAAAATCCCTGGTGATAGATGACGATTTGTGCGCCATAGGTTCCTATAATTTTGACCTGCGCAGTACCTATATGGATACGGAGCTTATGCTGGTAATCCAGAGCGAAGAACTGACCGGACAGCTCCTGGGCTATATGGGCGAAATCGAAAAGGACTGCCGCACTGTGGTGGATACACATAATTATATCGTCCCCGATCATGTGACAGTGGCAGAAGTCCCCTTTTGGAAAAGAGCGGCCTGGAAGGTGGTGGGGCTTCTGCTCCAGCCGGTGCGTGTGCTGGCCTGAGAAGCCCGGAAGAGGCTGAACAGTTACAGATTTCCCCTGATTAATTAACATAAGAAAAATGCGAAAAGAAAGGCATGGAAATTCGGTATGGAAACAAACGCAAAAAATTTTACCATGAGAATGGCTGTTATGGAGGACGCGCCTGAAATCCTGGCGATTTATGAACCCTATATACGCAAGACAACGATTACCTTTGAATATGAGGTGCCCACAGTGGAGGCCTTCCGACAGCGGATGGCCGGCATTCTCGGCGCATACCCTTATCTGGTATGTGAAATGGACGGAAAAATCGCGGCCTATGCCTATGCCCACCGCTTCCAGGAGCGGGCGGCCTACCAGTGGAACGCAGAGCTTTCCGTATATGTGGATGAGAACTGCACGGGGATGGGCATGGGAAAAGCCCTGTATCAGGCCCTGATAGAAATACTGAAATGCCAGAATGTAAAAAATGCATATGCCCTGGTAACAAGCCCCAATGAAAAAAGCGATGCCCTCCATAAATCAATGGGCTTTACGCTTGAGGGAGTGTCCCATAATACCGGATATAAGATGGGCAAATGGCTGGATGTATCCAGCTATGTCAAGGCAATTGGCCCACATGATCCACAGCCGGCGGAAATCATCCCTTGTTCTGCGGTGGGAGAAGAGCGGATTGCGGGGATTTTAGGGCGGATACAGGGAAAATAGTGAGGAACTGCAAAACATTGGGATACTCTTTAGGAGGGCAGCTCCTTACTTTTGCCCAAGCCCTTCCATGAAAACGGACTCTAAAAAACAGGTTGGAGATAAGCTATTCTCCAATAAAGCGGAAAAATAAATTACTTTGTTTTTCAGCCGGATAGCATTATATAAAAGAGAAAACTGTAAATAGTAAAAAATGATAAATACAAGGTATCTTATTATCATTATTCTTTTGTGAATGAGGCAAGTGAAAACATAAATAATAAGTGAAAATCCAAGTGCAGGGAGTAATATTTTGGAGATTTATCTGATTCGTCATGGAGAGACTGATTGGAATTTTCATGGTAAATGGCCGGGGAGGGAACACGTATGAGTGAAAGGAAAAAGAGCAACCTTATTCCAGTAATTCACCGCCTTGTAACAGATGAAAACGGTGAAAATTATTGGTTTAACGGTTGTGCAAAGTATGTAATGGAGTGCCTTGGTGAAAAGGATTATGACTATTGGTTTTTTGCAGGAATCACCGGCGATCTGTTTACGCAGCATTTTGCCCGCAATATATCAAAGTATGATGCAGTTTCTACGTATCGGCGCAAAGAGAATTCAGCAGAATTTATAGAAGAACTTTTTAAAAAATGCGGGTATGACGCGACATATGTTTCCAATCAGGAACTGCGGAACAATAGGGAGTTGTATCTTGACCGCCTGATTTCCTATATTGACCAGTCAGTTCCAGTCATTGCCGGACGGCGGGACAGTGTATTTGTGGGATATGAAGATTATGGAAAGACATTGCATTATATTACGGGCAATAGTGCCATACCGGAAAGTATCTTACTGGAAAAGGAAATCTACGAAGAAGCAGACGAGATGGAGGGCTGGACGTTTGTAGGAGCGAAAAAAACGAACCGTCCGCTTGTGGAAATTTATCGCGAAGCAGTTATCGAAATACCACAGAACATGTGCGTGAATACTGAAAGTTATTGTTTTGGGCCGGATGCTTTTTCAGAATGGGCAAAAGACATTGAAAGCGGCAGGTTTGACGTGATGAAAGCGGAAGAATTTGATACTTGGGCGCATTATACGAATTATGTGTGCGTACTTGCAACGAACGGCTGCTGTTGTCATAATTTTTTAAAGCGGGCGCAGGAACTGAACCCGGATTTTGTATTTTTAGAGGAGATCAGCGCAAAGTATCACAGAATGGCTGAAATCTGGGGAGGTGAAGGAAGCCAAAATGAAGCTGACAGCCTGGAAGCCCTTGGCGGCGGTTTTAACATAACGCTTAAAACTCTTCAGGACCAGGAACAGCGGAAAAAAATTGCTGCTAAAATTCGTGAGTGCGCGGAGGTGGCGGAAGATATCTTAAGAGTATGGAAATCGGGACTGGAAGGGATAAAAGATGCAAGACACTGAGCCAGATAATGCCTGCTGTGGGGTGGTTTTGTTTACGATAAAAGAAACAATATTACAGGCCAAGGATACTATGGAATTTACCTATCTACCAGTCGAATGATAAAGATCAGCTGTGCAATATAATGTCGCTTTTATCCAGTTTCATACGGGTTATGATATGTATATTAACCTGTTTGATTCCATTATGGAAAAGCTGGCACGTAAATATGGAGAGCCCAAGACAGAAAAGGGCAGGCGGCGGGCCTGCCTTCTTCTGAGTACGCCTGTTAAAAATAACTTTTGGAAGTTTATAGTAACAGGCAATATGTAATGCCCCACATTTGTATTCTCGTGGATTTACCTGTATACTCAAGATTGCAAAGATCATAGGTAACAGGGATTACCGCATACAACGGCAGCTGATTATAAGCATGTGCTTGCCTATCTTGCTTTCCTGAGAGCTGTATTCGGAGAAAATGTGTCTATTATATGCGGTTATGAGGCAGGGTGCCTTGGCTATACTCTGTACCACCAGTTGACAGAGAATATTACAACCAGGAAAAATCCCAATGTTTCAATAATTATCAGTTTAGAACAGTAAATCGCATGTCCACTTTCCCTCTGGAAGACGTCTGACATCTTTTGGCGTTTTGTATTCTTATTCTGCTTTCTTTCAGGCATGAGCTATTCATCCTCTAAATGTTTGATACTCAATTCTGCATTTTGGGATAATGTTTTACATAACTGGCATATACTACCGTCGGAAATACCCAGTACCCCACCGCCTGCCGCATTCGGAAAATCAGTAATTTCACAAAACTTTTTAATATTGCTTCAGCCGAAAGCTGAACTATAACAAAATATCCATGAAAAAACAATCTAACGCTTGACAGTTAAAAGAAAAGCCGATAAAATAATCCATGTTGCAAATAAAATATTATATGCGGCAGGCCCAGATAGCTCAGTTGGTAGAGCAGAGGACTGAAAATCCTCGTGTCACTGGTTCGATTCCGGTTCTGGGCAGTTACAGTGGTAATTACTGATATATGTGGTAATTACCTTTTTTTGTATAGAAAAACAGTGATTTGGGGGGATTGAATTATGGCGCTGGTTAAATGTCCTGAATGCGGCAGGGAAAGAGTATCGGATACGGCCGAAGCATGTCCTGACTGCGGATATAATGTAAGGGCGTATTATGAAAGAGTAAAAGAAGAAAACGAAAAGAGGCTGGAAGAAGAGGAAAAAACAGATACGGAGAAAGAACAGGCATCAAAGGAAGAAAAGCCATCAAAGGAAGAAAAGACATCAGAAGAGGAAAGGGTTCTAAATGCAGAAAAAGAATCAGAGGAAGAAAAAACATTAGAGAAGGAAACCGCTTCAAAGGAAGAAAGTATATCAGAGAGACAAAATGAACGGATGGAGAGCGTAAGATACTTAGAAAACGGTTTTCAAATACAGCAAAAAGATATTATTCTCATGTCAGTCTTGGGTATTATCACTATCCTTTTATTAGTTGGCATTGTTTGTTATACAAATATAAAAGCAAGTAACAGTGAAAAACAGAAATATTGTTATATTCCTTCTGTAGAAATTAAGGACAACAGCAGTGAGCAGGAGTTTCTGGAGGCCATTCTTAAATGTAAAGTACAGCATAAAGAGTTGGATTACATAATAAAAATGGATTTTAAATATGATGAAGATAAGCGTAAAAAATTACGAAAAGTGCTGAGAGAAAATTATGAGAAAAGAATAGAAGAAATTACGGATGAATATAATGGAACCCTAGAATACTCCATAACTGATATCGAAAAATCGATGGAGAATGATACCGTTTTTTTTACATTAATTGAAAAATATTATGATAAAGGTGATTATCAATGGTGTTTTTATACATATTTAGAGAATTTTTCCAAAACATACATAGAAGATTGTTCCTATTATATCGTAAAAACTTTATATCCGAAGACTTTTTCAGAAGGAATAAAAGAACAATTGGCTAGTGTGGGAGTCATTAAATGGGGAGAAGACGGAAAGGAAACGTTGAATGAGGTAATCACATACATTAACAGTACTCCTGAAGGAAGCGATGCTTATGCCTCCTTAATATCTGACGCAAGAAAACAACTGGATGAAAAAAATAAAGAAACCGGTGAAAACAAAAGATCTGCCAGCAAAAAAAGGAGTCCTGCAATAGGAATGACAGCAGAGGAAGTCCTGGAATCCACTTGGGGAAGGCCGCAAAAAATAAATAAGACAACCTATTCCTGGGGAACTACCGAACAATGGTGTTATTCTGGTTACAGATATATTTATTTTGACAACGGAACGGTGAGTTCAATCAGTGAATAGTAAGTTGGAAAGGACTGGGGAAAAACCGCAGTCCTTTTCATAATGCAGAAAAGAAATGACAATGGAAGTAGTGCAAATAATGATAGCAATGTAAAAAAATGATTGTCATCTAATGGGAATATTAACGATAATCGTGTTGAGGTACAAGGACAACAGTATCAGGTGGCATTACAAGTACAAGGAGTAATATCTTATGGTAATTTATCTGGTTCGTCATGGAGAAACTGAATGGAATTTACAGGGTAAATTACAGGGACGGGAAGATATTCCACTGAATAAAACCGGAATTTGGCAAGCGAAGGTTTGTGGCAATGCTTTACAAAACACGAAATTTCATTGTATACAGACCAGCCCCTTGCAGCGGGCTATGGAAACTGCAGAAATAATAGCCCTCCATCAGAACTGCCGTGTTATAGTAAATCCAGATTTAATTGAACGGGATTACGGTAATTTGTCAGGTCTATCCCCTCAGAAGAGGCAGGAGTTTGTAAGACAAGGCGGGCCGGATGGAGTGGAACCATGGGAAATACTGGAAAAACGGGTAATTCGGGCAATTAATAAACTTGCGGATGCTTGTCCGGAAAGTACAATTGCAGTAGTTTCTCATGGTGCATGGATTAATGCTTTGCTTGCAGTTGTTTCCGGACATGAGATTGGTTCTGGCAAGACCCAGCTGAAGAATGCATGCATCAGTATGTTGTATCAGGAAAAAAATAAGTGGAAGATAGGTTTTTATAACTTGACAGGTGAAGATATAAAAAATGGGATTCCCGTAAGGATATGAACCTGCTTTTTGGTTTTCAAAAAATTACCATAATTTTAATCATCAGAAAAACACAAAATATGTAGTATTCTTTCACTATATGCCGTATAATAAACACATATAATAAAGCAGCGGTATGCACTTCAGGATGTTAAAGCATACCACCAAAATCAATGAAAGGAAGGGGTTTTATTTTAAAGGGAACGTTTGATGTCCCGTATGAGGATATTTCAGAATATCCGACACCTGCAAAAGCAATGGAGGCAATTTCCAGGTATTGTGAAGCAAGCGGGGATACCTGCATATTTACGGGTGATGATGAGTTTGTAAAGGATAATAAATAATTGAATTTTATGAGGGGGAATTTGCTGTGGAAAATATGATGGAGAAGGTGTGCCCTAATTGCGGTGAAAAATTACCTGGTGATTCATCTTTTTGCATGAAATGCGGAACAAAAATCGAGGGGGATGGACCGGGTATAGAGCAAGAGCAGCCAGCCCAGGCGCCTGGTTTCTGGCAGAAAAATAAAAAGAAAATTATAATTGCAGCGGCGGCGGTTGCAGTAGTAGTTCTGGTTTTTGTTATTGTGAATGCGGTACAGGCGTCAAACCTGAAAAAAGAGCTGGAGCGTGGCTGGTGCAAGGTTGAAGGTGAAGAAGGGGCGTATATTCTATGTGTATTAGATTTTTCAGAGGATGAAATCGAGTACCGGCTGGAAACAGGATACGCATGGATGGATACGACTGTGGCTACATACGATTATAAAGTTATAAGCGGTAATAAAATTAAAGTATTGCGTTATGGAGATGATTGGGAAACCATCAGGGTTGAACTCAGTGATGATAAAAAAGCAATGATAGTATCCCCTGCCCTTACAAGTACGGACAATGAAGAAATCTGGGTAAATATAGATTAGAGGGATAACGTATTTTGCAGAAAATGAGATACTGTGATCCCGGATGACATTGCTTTTACCTGATTACCATATAATACGGAGGAATAAAAAATGGCGCTTATGAACTGCCCGGAATGCGGGAAAGAAATTTCTGATCAGGTGAATAACTGCCCACACTGCGGTTTCCCTGTCAATAATAAGAAGGATGAAGGAAGCAATAAAAAGAAAAAGGTAATACCTGTTGTCATTGCGGCAATAGTTCTGCTGCTGATTCTGGCTGCTTTTTTCATCTATAAATTTGTATATAAGGGAAGCTTTCAGATTTCACAAGGCAAGGATACCATTGAATTGGGAACGGATGTGGATTTGATAAAATATCTGGAGTATAGTCCGGAAGATATTATTGATGTCACCATAGTTGATGACGGCGGTTTTGACTGTAATGCGGCCGGTGATTATCAGGTGCTTTTCAATGTAAAAAATAAAAGAGGCAATATTAAGCAGGTTCAATATGATTTTCATGTGACGGATACAGTGCCCCCGGAGCTGACGGTGCTTAAGGATACCGTATATGTGGCAAAGGGAAGCTCATATCAGCCGGAAAGCAATGCGGAGGCTGCTGATGCAGACAGCTGTACCGTGGAAGTCAGCGGCGATTACGATTTGAATGCGGAAGGGACCTATGAAATTATTTTTACCGCAAAAGACGGCAGCGGAAATCAATCAGAGAAGAAAAGCATGACATTAATCGTGGAAAACAGGGATGACTGTCTTTTCAGAAATGCCAAACTGGGCGACAGTGCGGAGGTGATACAGCGTTACGAAACAGGAGAGCTTTTTACAAAGCAGGATGAGGATAATGGGGAAAGCCTGATCATTTATGAAGATACCGTGGAGGGCGAGGATGCCTATATCTACTACCAGATGAATGATAAGGATCAGCTGTGCTGTATAACGGTTATTTTTATGCAGCCTCATACAGATTATGATATTTACATAAACAAGTTTGATTCCATTACGGAAAAACTGACGCTTGATTACGGAGAACCTAAGAAAGAAAAGGGTAAGGGAAGGCTGTATGGCTACTGTAGTTCCGAGGGTGAGGCCCTGAGCATCGGGGAGGTAAAATTCAGAAATCTATGGAGCAGCGATGATGTGGACATTGTTCTGTATCTGGGGAGCGACAATTACGAAATAAGCTTTGCCATGATTTATGATTCCAATACCCTCGATCATCCGGAAGGGACAGGGCTGAATTAATCAAGGGACGGCAGAAGGCAGGCAGCAGGCCTGCCTTCTTAGTTTTTTTACACTTATCCTAAGCTGCATAATGGTTCCGTCCCTTCACAGCTGCCGGAGGGCGGACACATCTGAAAAAAAATATTTTTTGGAGTTGACAATTAAATTATCGCATGGTAATATATAACTCGTTCGAAACACAATTCATACAAAATGCTTTGGCTGCAGGTTTGATTGGGTTTTGGCATCTCGCGGGAAGCGCTGTTGGCGGTGAACGCCGGGCGTGGAACGCTTTACATATATGCGGGTGTAGTTCAATGGTAGAACACCAGCCTTCCAAGCTGGATACGTGGGTTCGATTCCCATCACCCGCTTGCGGATGAATTATCCGTAAGCAGGTTAATTCCTGTACTCAGGTGACTGATTTCCAGGAAGAAGCAGTCACTTCTATATCAAATGCGATAGTGGCGTAGTTGGTAACGCGCGACCTTGCCAAGGTCGAGACCGCGGGTTCGAGCCCCGTCTATCGCTCTCACAGAATCAAGAAAACAGCGGTTTCCGGAAAATCCGGGCCGCTGTTTTTAGTTAAAAAATTTTCTGCTCTTTCATTTCACTCTTTTCCCATTCACTTTTCAAAGCAGCTTCCGTTTCCTGTCCAGGGTATACGCCTGATAAACAAGCAGAACCACCAGCCCGGCCTTTCCCAGTAAATGGACGCTCGTCACTGCAAAGCCCAAATCCGTCATGTTTCTGAGAGAGATTATGAAGCCCTGTGCAATTTCAATGAACGACACGGCGGCAGTCACATAGATAATGACAGGAGAAAGCTTTTCCCCGCGTCTGCTGAAAAATACAAGGATACATACCGCAGATAATACGGGAATAAACAGATCCAGCCAGCCGGACAGGCCCATATGGCCGTTCTGTTTTATTGTCATATCCATGAGAACCGCAAGGAACGTCAATGATGAAACGATATAATTCGTACACATGACAGCGCCTGTTTTTGCAGCAGATAAACTGTTCCGGGCCGAAAAAACAAGCCCGGCCGCCAGGGCACACAGATTTATGAGATACCCAACCGCAGTAATAACGTTTATCGCCGTTATTTTCCCGGCCGGAGTTCCTTTCAGGGCCTGTGCAGGATAAAAAGAATACAGGCTGAACACAAGCATTAATAAGTATGCGGCTGAGGCGACTGCATAAAGTATTGTCTGAATCATATTTGACACTGGAGCAGACAGAACGGGATCCCTTTCAATACTTTTCTTCAGTTCCTCCCCGGACAGAAGCTCGTCTACGGAAACCTCCAGAATCTGTGCAATTTTTTTCGCTGTCAGAAGATCCGGAAAACGGGCGCCGCATTCCCATCTGGAGACAGCCTGCCTCGTTACGTACAGCTGATCCGCCATAGTCTGCTGTGTCATTCCCTTTTCTTCACGGAGCTTCTTAACCTTTTCACCAAATTCCACCATCACATATACACTCCTTTTTATTTTTTTGCCGGCCTGCTTTTATTATAGGAGCCTGAGGCATAGAAGGAAAGAAACACCTGGAACGGGGATGTAAACAGAATGGTAACAGCCCTAATCCATATCAATTCCCGGCAAATCCCACCTGAAATGGCTTGCCAGAATGCGGATTGCCACAACCAGCAGCGCGCTGCCTATCATGGCGGAGTCCGAACGGGTTACCTGAAGCAGCACTACATACAGGCAGGCTCCGGCAATGGAAGCGCAGGCATAAATATGCTTTTTTAAAACATATGGCGTTTCCCCGGCCATGATATCACGCAGGATTCCTCCGCCGATTCCCGTAATTACCCCAAGAAAAATAATCAGGAAATGATAGTCGCCATATCCGGCTTCCACTCCGGTGTCAATGCCAATTACCGTAAAGGCCCCAAGGCCGATGGCATCGAGGATATTCATAATTTTTTCGTAGCCCTCAATATAACGGCTGCCAAGCAGGAAAGGCCAACAGCGGAACAGCAGAAAAAGAACGAGCACGGTAAGAAACGCCGCCAGCACATAAACCGGGTTGCGGAACATATTGGGCGGGATATTTCCGATCATCAGGTCGCGGAGCATACCTCCGCCCACCGCCGTAATGACGCCCAGGACAATAATCCCGAACAAATCCAGCCGCTTCCGTACCGCCACCATGGCGCCGGAGGAGGCAAAGGCAATCGTACCTATAATTTCTACAATAAATATAATATTTGGCTGCAGCTGCATAATCATTCGTACCTTTCAGGGATTTTAAACGTTCTAATAATAGCATGAAATTACCCCGGGCTCAATTCCCTTTTATAAATATGGAATTATAAATATAGAAGGTAAATATGGAAATATGGAAGGTAAATATGGAAAAACTCTTGACTTTGAGTGCACTCCAGGGGATATGCTGTTTATGGGAAAGTATGGATGCAGATAGGAAAGGGGGAAAAGGAATCAGATCGTTGCCAATATCCGATATTTTCGCGGGGCAGCTATGGACAGGCAGATGCTGTTACAGGGCGGCGGGACAGCCTGAGGTACAAATCGCCATATCTGAGAATCATATCTTTTTAAAAGCTATAGAAAATGTGTTCGGAATCATTTATAATAATACCATGTGGTTCATTTCCACAGTCGGACTTTAGTGTATTACAACAAAAAGGAGTGTAGCAAATGGAAAAGAGAAAACTGGAAAAACTGGGGATTGAAACATCGCTGCTGGGGTTTGGATGCATGCGTTTTCCCACACTGCCCGATGGGAAAATAGATGAAGCGGAGGCTGAAAGAATGCTGGATAAAGCCATTGCCTCCGGCGTAAACTATATTGACACCGCTTATCCGTACCATAACGGGGAAAGCGAACCCCTGGTGGGCAAGGTGCTGAAAAAGTATGACAGAAGCTCCTTCTTCCTGGCAACCAAGCTGCCGCTGTGGGCCGTTAACAGCGTAGACGATGCCAAGCGTATTTTTGAAGAACAGCTGCAGAGGCTTCAGACAGATTATATTGATTTTTACCTGCTTCATGCGGTAAATAAGGAAAAATGGGATGCCATGAAGGAACTGGGCGTTGTGGAGTACTGCGCCAAGCTGAAGGAAGAGGGAAAAATCAGATATTACGGCTTTTCCTTCCACGATGACTATGAGGTATTTGACGAAATCCTCCATTACCGTGACTGGGATTTCTGTCAGATTCAGTATAACTATATGGATACTCAGGAACAGGCTGGGGATAAGGGCTATGCACTGGCAGAAAGCCTGGGCGTGCCGCTTGTAATCATGGAACCCATTAAGGGCGGAAGCCTTGCCAACTTCTCCGAAGACATCAACGACAGATTCCATAAGATGGATCCCGACAGAAGCGTTGCTTCCTATGCGCTTCGCTGGGTGGGAAGCCATGCCAATGTAAAGGTTATTCTGAGCGGAATGTCCACTATGGATCAGGTGGAAGACAACCTGAAGACCTTCCAGGATTTCAGCCCTTTAAGCGAAGCGGAAGAGAAAGAAATCGAGAGCATTGTGACGGAGCTGCGTTCCCGCGTTCAGAATGGCTGCACCGGCTGCCGCTACTGCATGCCGTGTCCTGCAGGCGTCAACATTCCGGGCAACTTTAAGGTTTGGAACAATTATCACATGTACCGTACATATGATCATGTAAAATGGTCCTGGGAAAAAGAACTGAAAGAAGAAGAAAAAGCAAAGAACTGCATTAAGTGCGGCAAATGCGAGACACTTTGCCCTCAGAAGCTTTCTATCAGAGATAACCTGGTACAGGTGCAGAAGGATCTGGATGAAAGAATCTTCAAATAAAACAGACTATGGAAAAAGCATATAAGCTGGAATTTATCAATGAACAGACAGGAACGCTGGCTGTAAACTGCTGCGGCTGCTCCAAAACGGAGCCGCTGCACAGCTTCGGCCCGGCGCTTAAGCCCCATTATATGATTCACTATGTTCTGAGCGGAAAGGGAATTTTCCGGATAGGCGGAAGAGAGTACCCGCTGGAGGCGGGGAGCGGCTTCCTCATTACACCCGGAGAGCTGGCCTTTTACCAGTCGGATGAAAGAGAGCCCTGGACCTACGTTTGGGTGGGCTTTTCCGGAAGCGGCGCCGGGAACTTCGTGAACTATATGGGGCTTTCAGTGCGTCATCCGGTTTTTCATTCCGAACGTTCGGACGAGCTTTACGGAAGCGTGAGGGATATGATGGAGCACAACACCTTCGGCCTTACAAATGAACTGCGGCGCAACGGCCAGCTCCAGATTTTTCTGTCCCTTATTGCGGAAAATGCCAGACCGCAGGACAAGGCGGAAGAGGATAAGGCGAACCAGTATGTGATAAGGGCGGTGGAATTCATCCAGCGCAACTACTGCAATCCGGTGAAGGTTACGGATGTGGCGGATTATGTATGCATCAACAGGAGCTATCTGTATACCCTGTTTGAAAATTCCATGGGGATGTCGCCCCAGCAGTTTCTGACTACCTACCGGATTACCAAGGCGGCGGAACTGCTTGCCGTGACGGCGCTTCCCGTGGAGAGCATCGCGCTTTCCTGTGGCTATAATGACCCTCTGGTTTTTACAAAGGCATTTAAACAGATGAAAGGAATGTCTCCTTCCAGCTACCGGCGGGAGATGCAGAATAAGGAAAGCCGCAGAAATAAAGAATACTTAAGACAGGTGGAAGATTTCATCAGCCAGGTCAATAAATTAAACAGTTAACATTTTGACAGGTACTTGCAACAAATATCACTTTGCCGGTATCTGTTTTTTGTTATATGATAAATTCAGGTGAAAGCGGTTGCACATTTTGCGGCCATAACGAAACGATACATAGCCATAAAGAAAAGGAGAAGGAGCATGAAAGAAAAAATTCTGCAGAAATTTGGGGAAGTTTTTGGGGATACCACAGGAGCGAGAACCTACTTTGCCCCGGGACGCGTGAATCTCATCGGGGAGCATACGGACTATAACGGCGGACATGTTTTTCCCTGTGCGCTGACTATCGGAACCTATGGCGTGGCAAGGCAGAGAGCCGACAGGAAGCTGCGTTTTTATTCTATGAATTTTGAACATCTGGGAGTGATTGAAAGCAGCCTGGACGGCTTAAAACCTGAGAAGGAAGCTGACTGGACCAATTATCCCAAGGGAGTTATGTGGGCATTTGAAAAGAGAGGCTTTGAGATCCCTTATGGAATGGATCTGCTTCTGTTCGGCAACATTCCCAACGGCTCCGGCCTGTCCTCCTCCGCATCCGTAGAGGTGCTGACCGGATGTATTCTCAGGGATATGTTTGGCTTTGATGTGACCAATCAGGATCTGGCGCTTATCGGACAGTATTCCGAGAACAATTTTAACGGCGTCAACTGCGGAATTATGGATCAGTTCGCTATTGCCATGGGCAAAAAGGATCACGCCATTTTCCTGGATACTGCGGATCTGAGCTTTGAATATGCGCCCATCCATCTGGAAGGCGCCAAGATTGTCATTGCCTGCAGCAATAAGAAGCGCGGCCTGGGAGATTCCAAATATAACGAAAGAAGAAGCGAATGCGAGACAGCTCTGGCTGAGATTCAGGAGGTTGTGGGAATCAACTCTCTGGGAGACCTCACGGAAGAGCAGTTTGAACAGTATAAATCTGCAATCAAAGACGATGTACGCACAAAACGCGCAAAGCATGCGGTTTATGAAAACCAGCGCACCATCAAGGCTGTTGCCGCTCTGAAGGCGAATGATATCGCACAGTTTGGCCAGCTGATGAATGCTTCCCACGTATCCCTTCGTGATGATTATGAGGTTACCGGCATTGAGCTGGATACCCTGGTGGAAGAAGCCTGGAAGGTGGACGGCGTTATCGGTTCCCGTATGACAGGCGCAGGCTTCGGCGGCTGCACTGTCAGTATCGTTAAGACGGAAGCCATCGACGGCTTCATCGAAAAGGTAGGAGCGGAATATCTGAAGAAAATTGGTTATGCTGCTGATTTCTATGTTGTGGAGATCGGGGACGGACCGAGCTTAATCTAATCAGTACGGGCGGCTGGGTTCCAGGCCGCCCCTCTTTATGCACAGGGCCGGCAGGCTGGTGGAATTACATAGAATACACAGAGCCGGCAGGCTTATGGAGTTACACAGATACAGGTTGCGCGGGATTACCGCAGAAATGAGGGAGAATATGATTCAGAAAAGTATCAGGGAATTAGTAAGATATGGTCTTGCGACCGGACTTGTGGAGCCGGAGGATACCATCTACACCGCTAACCGTCTTTTGGAGCTGTTCGGCCTGGAGGAGCTTGAGGATGCGGATACGCCGATTACAGCCGACAAAAGCGAAGAAGCACAGCTGACAGGCGAACTGGAAAGCATTCTTAAGGATATGCTTGACTACGCGGCACAGAACGGACTTCTTGAAAACAACAGCGTTGTATACAGGGATCTGTTCGATACAAAAATCATGAGCGTGCTTGTGGCACGTCCCAGTGAAATTATTCGAAAATTCAATACTTACTATGCCCAGTCCCCAGAAGCTGCAACGGAGTATTTTTACAAATTCAGCCAGGATACAGACTATATCAGACGCTACCGCGTATGCCGTGACCAGAAATGGATTGCCCATACAAAGTACGGAGATCTGGACATCACCATCAACCTGTCCAAGCCGGAAAAGGATCCCAAGGCGATTGCAGCCGCCAAAAACGCAAAACAGAGCGGATACCCCAAATGCCAGCTGTGTGTGGAAAATGAAGGCTATGCAGGACGCGTAAACCATCCCGCAAGACAGAACCACAGGATTATTCCCATCACCATCAACGGCGGTCAGTGGGGCTTCCAGTACTCCCCTTATGTTTACTATAATGAACACTGCATTGTTTTCAATTCCCAGCATATTCCCATGAAAATCGAACACAACACCTTTGTGAAGCTGTTTGATTTTGTGAAGCTGTTCCCTCATTATATGCTTGGTTCCAATGCGGACCTTCCTATCGTAGGCGGCTCCATTTTAAGCCATGACCACTTCCAGGGCGGTCACTATGAATTCCCCATGGCCAAAGCCGGCGTGGACAAAACCTTTACGGTAAAAGGCTTTGAAGATGTAACAGCGGGAATTGTGAACTGGCCCATGTCCGTTATCCGTATTTCCGGTCCTGACAGCGACAGGCTTATTGCCCTTGCCGACGTGATTCTTGATAAATGGCGCAGCTACACAGACGAAGAGGCATTTATCTATGCTGAAACAGATGGGGAGCCTCACAATACCATTACCCCCATCGCAAGAAAACGCGGTGACAACTACGAACTGGATCTGGTGCTGCGCAACAACATTACCACAGAAGAACATCCCATGGGCGTTTACCATCCTCATGCAAAGCTGCACCATATCAAAAAGGAAAACATCGGCCTGATTGAGGTTATGGGTCTTGCGGTGCTTCCTTCCCGTCTGGACGGTGAAATGGCCGCTCTGGAAAAAGCAATACTGGAAGGCGCGGATATCCGCAGCGATGAGGTTCTTGGCAAGCATGCGGACTGGGTGGAGGAATTCCTTCCCAGATATGAGAATGTGACGGCAGACAACATCCATGAAATCATACAGACAGAAATTGGCCAGGTATTCATGGAAGTTCTGGAGGATGCCGGCGTTTATAAGAGAACGGCGGAAGGCCAGGCGGCATTTGACAGATTTACGGCGGTTTTGAATCAGTAAGGCAGCGAAAATAAAAAGTGACTTGAAAGATTCAAGTCCCCAGTGCATAATTTATTTAGAAGTAATCAAAGGATATTTCGGGTTCGATGATTGCGCTTCGGATAACTGTATAATTTTTAGTTTCAAGCTATCCTCTATTGGCCGTAGAGGATAGCTATTTTTTGTCCTGATGATTATCTATGTAAGCCAGTGCTGCAATGTATACGATTGAAATGACATGGGAATCAAAATCATATGGACCAAAAGGCAGACAATGCAGAATTCTTGACTTTATACCAAGAGCCAAACAGCATTCTGTAAATACAATAGCCTGTAATCTACAATATACACCATATTCCCACCCCTTTTTATAGGCATAGTTTAATATGTTCAGGGATGTTTTCGGAATGAATTCAACATCCTTGGTTCCGCCGTTATGCAGAACATTTTCACTGCACCATCTAAGAAGATTTAAAGCCTTATCAAGTTCATTTCCCTTTCCGGCAATTTCCTGTACAGGGTAGTTTTTCAATAAATCCGAAAAGCCCGGAGCACAATAATTATATGTAAATTCTATCTGTTCGGAATTCTCAGAAAAAACATTAAGTGTCCGTAAAGCACCGATTAACAAAGAATATTCACGTTCCATAAGACCTTCCTCACGCAGGCAGGAAGCATAGTAATCCAATCCATAAATCCGTTTATATTCCCAGATGTTATGGTGATGAAGTAATAACTAGCGGCATATTGTCAGGAATTACTTGCAACACATCTTTTTTGCCTGTATTCTAATTATAAAATTGTAACTGTCCAGCACCTTCACAGTTACTGTCAAGAATCTATCCTAAACCACCTTCGGCGATGGATTTTGGTACTCTTGAATTACATTTTTACGGTCAGTGCGGAATGCTGCTCTGCGCAGTTAAATGCGCTGACTTTCCAAACAGTTACATTAAATTGAAGATGAAAGCACTGCAAATATTATCTGCAGATTCAGTTTTATCAGAAAGGCATCATTATGAATAATATCCACAAAACCCCCACCCAGCTCACCACAGACCGTCTGCTCATCCGCCCCTTCACCCCGGAAGACACCGATGCGTTTTTTGCGCTCATGTCCGACCGGGAGATAAACACCTTCCTCCCCTGGTTCCCCTTACAGACTAGAGCGGAAGCGGAGCAGTTCCTTGAAGAACGTTATCTGAGCCGCAGTGAGGAACCTGACGGTTTTCATTATGCCATATGTCTTAAGACAGATAATATTCCCATTGGCTATATCAACGTGGACGCGGGGGAAAGCCATGATTTCGGTTATGCGCTGAGAAGGGACTGCCAGCATAAGGGCATTATGACAGAAGCTGCCCTCGCGGTGCTGGAGGAAATCAGAAAAGCCGGAATTCCATACATAACGGCGACACATGATGTAAAGAACCCGGCAAGCGGAAACGTGATGAAACGCATGGGCATGACCTACCGCTATTCTTACGAGGAACCGTGGCAGCCCAAGAATATCCTGGTCACCTTCCGAATGTACCAGCTGAATCTTGACGGCAGGAAGGATCGGGTATACATGGAGTACTGGAACCGTTACCCTGTCCATTATATTGAGAAGGATGTATAAGCCCTTTTTTACCGCATCAAGTCAAAAAACGGCCGCAGTTCTTTTCACTGCTGTCCCGGAACCCCTTGCCACCCGCCGGCTTTCGCTGTATCCTAAAGAAAAGCCGGGACGACGATGAAAATCGGTTCCATATACGGAGGAGTTTTATGATTATATTGATTGCCGGGAGCACCCACGCCGGAAAGACCCTTTTTGCCCAGAAACTTCTGGAAGCCTATTCCTATCCTTATCTGTCCATCGACCACCTGAAAATGGGCCTGATCCGCAGCGGCCGCACATCCCTGACGCCGGAAAGCGATGGCAGGCTGCTGACGGATTATCTGTGGCCAGTTGTGCGGGAGATGATCAAAACTGCCATCGAGAACAAGCAGAACCTGATAGTTGAAGGCTGCTATATCCCCTTTGATTTTAAAAAGGATTTCGAACCGGAATATCTGCAGGAAATCCGCTATGTCTGCCTTGTTTTCAGCGAAAACTATATCCGTGCCCATTTCGCTGACATCAGGGCCCATGGAAGCGATATTGAAGACCGCATGGAGGATGAATATCTGGAGCTGGAGCCATTGGTTGACAAGAACAGGGAAAACCTGAAGCAGTGCAGGGCATATGGCCTGGAATATGTTCTAATTGATAAAACATATGAAATTACCTGGAGGCCGCAGCCGTAAGGCACTGTTAAGCAGCCGGATCCCCCGGAGCAGCCCTGTATCTTTCGGGATAACGCGTTCTGCCGGAATGCCTCCTGGAAGCAGTTTCATTCTTGCCGCAACACCGTTTTCGCGGTATCCTGTGTAAAGCAGGGGTTCGGTCCACAGAATCCTTTATGCGGCAAAGCTTACGTTGAGGCTGAGGTTCACCTTAAGGATCACCAATCCGGCAGAAAGCCTGTCAGAAGAAAGACGAATAACTTATGAAATTTTTACTCACAGCAGTGAATGCAAAATATATCCATTCCAACCCGGCCATTTACAGCCTGCGCGCCTACAGCATCCGGAAGGAGCCGGCGCTTGAGGATCATATGGAGCTGGCCGAATACACCATCAACCAGCCCTTCCAGGAGATACTGGCGGACATTTATGGCAGAAAGCCGGACTGTATTGCGTTTTCCTGCTATATCTGGAACTGGGAAATGATTCAGGATATCACCCGGGAGCTTGCCAAGATCCTGCCTGATGTGCCGATTTGGCTTGGCGGACCGGAAGTATCCTACAATCCGGAAGAAATCCTGGGGAAAATGCCTTTTCTCACCGGGGTTATGGTGGGTGAGGGAGAGGTGACCTTCCACGATCTGCTTGTATTTTATAAAGATAAGCTTTCCTCCGGAACGGGGCAGCCGGATACAGATGAAGAGGATACACTGCAGAAAATCCCCGGCATTGTTTTCCGAAGAGCCCCGGAAAAGCCGGGCAAAACTCCGGAGGCCTACGCCGCTGTATGCAAAACCCCGGGAACCTGCGCTGCAGCAGGAGCCCTTTCCGTCTGCCGCACCGCTCCCCGCAGCCTCACGGATATCAGTGACATCCCTTTTTTCTACAACGAAGAGGACATTGGCGATTTCCACAACCGTATCATTTACTACGAATCCAGCCGCGGCTGCCCTTACCGTTGCAGCTACTGTCTTTCTTCCATAGATAAAACGGTCCGCCTGCGCAGCCTGGAGCTGGTGGAAAAAGAGCTTCAGTTTTTTCTGGATAAAAAGGTCCCTCAGGTCAAGTTCGTAGACCGTACCTTCAACTGTAACCATGCCCATGCCCAGGCGATTTGGCGTTACATCAGCGAACATGACAACGGAGTCACTAATTTTCATTTTGAAATATCCGCGGATATCCTGAACGAAGAAGAGCTTCGGCTTCTGCGCTCCCTGCGCCCGGGACTGGTGCAGCTGGAAATCGGCGTGCAGTCCACCAATCCGCAGACCATCCGGGAAATACGGCGCGCCATGGACTGGGAGAAGCTGAAAAAAATAGTGGCCTCCATCCAGGAGGGACAGAATATCCATATCCATCTGGATTTGATTGCCGGCCTTCCCTGCGAGGATCTGGAAAGCTTCCGCCGTTCCTTCAACGATGTTTATGCCTGCCGCCCGGAACAGCTGCAGCTGGGCTTCCTGAAGGTCCTGAAGGGCTCTTATATGCATGAGAAGGCTTCGGAATATGGGATACATTATACGGATAAGCCTCCCTATGAAGTCCTTTTTACCCGCTGGCTCCCCTATGGGGATGTCCTTTCCCTTAAAAAAATCGAAGAAATGGTTGAGCTGTACTACAACAGCGCCCAATTCACCCATACCCTGCCGGTTCTGGAAGCTGTTTTTCCAAATCCCTTCCGTCTTTACGAAGAGCTGGCGGCCTATTATGAAAAGAAGGGATACTTTATCAACAATCCCGCAAGAAGCTACCGCTACCAGGTGCTTCTGGACTTTGCCCTTTCTGTGGACCCGGAGAGGGAGAGCCTTTACAGGCAGCTCCTGACGCTGGACATGTATCTGAGGGAAAATCTGAAGAGCCGCCCGGATTTTGCCCTGAATTTACAGGAGATTCCCGAAATCAAGGAAAAAATAAACGGATTTTACCGCAAAGAGGAAAAAGAACCTCTTTTCCTGCAGGATTATGTGGACGATGGCTTTAATTCACGGCAGATGGCAAGAATGACCCACATCGAATGCTTCCGCCTGCCCGTATGGGAAAGCCCTGTCCCCGGGATGATGGAAACATTCTCGGAAGAAAAAATTTATTTCCTGCTGTTTGATTACAGAAAGAGAAACCCTCTGAACCAGGAAGCCCGTACCATCCTGCTTCCGCTTTAAAGGAGAATGGAAATTGAGACAAAAAGAAAGAATAGAAAATATACTGAAGCTCCTGGACGAGCGCTATGGTACTGATATCATCTGCTATCTGGATCATGAAAATGCATGGCAGCTACTAATAGCCACGATTCTCAGCGCCCAGTGCACGGACGCCAGGGTTAACGTGGTGACTAAAGATCTGTTCCGGAAATATCCGGGCGTGGAGTACTTTGCCCGGGCAGATTTGAAGGAGCTGGAGCAGGATATCCGCTCCACCGGTTTTTACCATAATAAAGCAAAAAATATTATCGCCTGCTGTCAGGACCTGGTTGAAAAATTCGGCGGGGAAGTGCCGGAATCCATCGAGGCTCTCACCTCTCTGGCGGGTGTGGGGCGGAAAACCGCCAACGTAATCCGCGGGAATATTTACAATGAGCCAAGCATTGTGGTTGACACTCATGTAAAAAGAATTTCCAACCGGCTGGGCCTGACGAAGGAGGAGGATCCGGTCAAGGTGGAATATGACCTGATGAAGGTTTTGCCCAAAGACCACTGGATACTTTACAACCTGCAGATTATCGCGCTGGGCCGGGAAATCTGCAAAGCGCCCACCGCAAAATGTGACGCGTGTTTTTTAACGGAGTTCTGTCCATACTATAAGAAGAACAGCGGTAAGAAAACAACAAACAAAAAGACGGAAGGTGCGAGGTGAACGGGCCGGTGAAGGACTATGTCTGCCTGGATTTGGAGACCTCAGGGCTGTATCCCAGACTGGATAAAATTATTGAAATAGGCGCGGTTAAGGTATTGGGCGGCGTAGCTGCGGAGCGTTTCCAGACGTTTGTCAATCCGGGGCGTAAGCTGTCCGGGCATACGTCTGAAATTACGGGGATTACGGATCGGGATCTGGAATCGGCCCCGTATATTGAGGAGGCGCTTCCTGAGTTCCTGGCCTTTGCCGGGGAGCTCCCGCTTCTGGGGCACAGTGTCCTTTTTGACTATTCCTTTATGAAAAAAGCGGCGGTGAACCAGGGACTGACATTTGAACGCACAGGCGTGGATACGCTGAAGCTGGCGAGGAAATTCCTGCCGGAGCTGGAAAGCAAAAACCTGGGATTTTTATGCAGGCATTTTGGAATCAGCCATACGGCCCACAGGGCGCTGGGGGATGCCCTGGCGACGCAGCGGCTGTATGAGGTACTGTGCGGGCTTTTCCTGGAAGGGAATGAAAAGGATTTCGCGCCCCAGCCGCTTATTTACCGGGTGAAAAAGGAAGGCCCCGCCAGCAGCGCGCAGAAGGAACGGTTATATAAACTGACTGCGGCTCATAAACTGGAACTGGACGCTGATATTGAAAAAATGACGAAAAACGAAGCCAGCCGCACTATAGACAAAATTCTGGCCCAATATGGAAAAATCCCGGAGAAAGAAAAGTTTTGATGCGTAACAGTTCAGGCAGGTTTGCGCATTCACTGCGCAAACCGTGAGAAAACGTGGTGGCAGCAGGCATCCGCCCCTCGCCGAAGGCGGCTTTTATGGGTGGATGCAGTAACAGTTTGTCCGAAGGGTGAACTGTTACTTTGATGTTGATTTTCGGCTTATCTTTGCTTGCAAAACAGGAAGCTTTCATATATAATAAGCATCTGAACAAGTAGGATAAGCATGGAAATGTCGGGAGGCATAAGAAAATGTTTAATTTCAATAATAAAAAAACGAGAAGAGTTGTTTCCTCAGTCATCATCATCATACTGGTGCTGGCAATGGTCGTACCGACACTGCTGTATTTTCTGTAAGGATAGGAGCAGCTTATGAAGAAATGGATTTGGACACTTGTCTTTGTACTGGCCATAGGAGCCGCGGCACTTTCCGCGGGACTTCACTCCAGGGCGCAGGCAAAGCCGGATGATACGATACTGGAAGGCGTGTACGCCGGAGATATTTCACTTTCAGGAATGACCAGGGAAGAGGCGAAGGCCGCCATACAGTCCTATGTGGATTCACTGGCCGCCAGTACCATTACCCTGAACGTAGTGGAAGGCAATACGGTGAATGTAACCGCCTCCGAGCTTGGACTTGGCTGGGCGAACCCGGAGCTTGTTGAGGAAGCGGTGAACCTTGGGAAATCCGGCAACGTGGTGGTACGCTATAAGGCCCTGAAGGATCTGGAGCATCAGAATAAGGTTTATGATATCGCTTTTTCCTTTGACCGGGAAGCGATTGCATCGGTTGTGGAAAATAAATGCGACGCCTTTAACGTGGAGGCGGTGAACGCCCATCTGAAGAGAGTGGACGGCGCTTTTGTGATTGAAGACGGACAGACCGGCGTTGTAGTTGACAACGCAGCTTCCGAGAATGCGATATATGACTATCTGACCACCCAGTGGAAGGGCGGGGATGCCGCCGTGGATCTGGCGGTTACCGAAGAGGTTCCCCAGGGAAACAAAGAAGAGCTGGCGAAGGTTAAGGATGTGCTCGGCAGCTATACCACGAGCTTTTCTTCCTCAGGAAAGGACAGGAGTGCCAACGTGACCAATGGCTGCAGCCTGATTAACGGAACGACCATTTACCCCGGAGAAACCTTCTCCACCTATGAGACCGTCAGCCCCTTTACTGCGGATAACGGATACTATATGGCCGGTTCCTACCTGAATGGCCAGGTGGTGGACAGTATCGGAGGCGGTATCTGCCAGGTATCCACGACCCTTTACAATGCGGTTCTGAAGGCGGAGCTTCAGGTGGAGGAAAGGCACAACCACTCCATGATTGTAGGATATGTAAAGCCCTCCATGGACGCGGCCATCGCCGAATCCGCAGGGAAGGATTTCCGGTTTACCAACAATACGGGCTATCCCATATATATTGAAGGCTATACAAGCAATAAAAATATTACGTTTACCATTTACGGCGTGGAAACAAGGGATCCGGGCCATGTGGTAACCTATGAAAGCGAAGTTCTGGAAACCATCCAGCCTGCCTCTGAAAGCATCGTACAGACTACCTCCCAGCCCATAGGCTTCGTGGATGTACAGTCCGCGCATGTGGGCTACAAGGCAAGGCTGTGGAAGGTGGTAACGGAAAACGGCGTTGAGGTCAGCAGAGAGCAGATCAACAGCAGCAGCTACAAGATGGTTCCCCGTACGGCAACGGTAGGTGTTGCCACGAACGACACAAACGCTTATAATGAAATGCAGGCGGCGATTGCCACCGGAAGCATCGACCAGGTGAAGAGCGTGGCAGCGGCTTTGAAGAACGGTCAGAGTAGTGCCCCGGCGGGTAATCCCGGTGTGGATCCTGCGCTCGCGGCCATTTTGGCAGGAAAGTCGCCTGAAGAACAGGCGGCGCTGATCCAGCAGTACAATGAACAGCTGGCACAGCAGCAACAGCAGGCAGGACAGTAATGTCTGCCAACCAGTGTGAATACAGGTGGGAACGCGCATGAAAATCGGTAAGGTGCCCGAGAGCGTCTTAAAACGCTCTGTATTAAGACAACTGAAAACCCGAAGGGATGAAATCGTACTTGGCGCAGGTCTGGGGGAAGACTGCGCCATTTTGGCACCCGGCGGGGGTGAAGTTGTGCTTTTTTCCTCGGATCCGGTAACCGGCACCGGTAAGGATATCGCCCTTTACGGGATACATGCGTCCGCCAATGATATAGCAGCCGCCGGCGCGGAGCCGGTGGCGGTCCTCCTCACCCTTCTTCTGCCCCCGGACTGTGAGGAAAGGGAGCTGAAGGAACTGATGGCCCAGGCGGAAGCGGTCTGCGCCTCCCTGCACATTCAGATCGCAGGAGGGCATACCGAGGTCACTGACGCGGTAAACCGTATTGTCCTTACCGTAACAGCCATAGGCAGGGCCAAAGCAGGAGATACCGTTGCCACCGGGACCGCAAAACCGGGGAACGATATCGTAGTGACAAAATGGATCGGCCTGGAAGGAACCTCCATCGCCGCCAGGAAAAAGGAGAAGGAGCTTCTGGAGCGTTTCCCCGCATACCTGGTGGAGGAGGCGAAGGGCTTTGACAAATATCTCTCTGTTATCCCGGAGGCTGCAGTCGCCGGCAAGTCCGGCGTTTGTGCCATGACAGATGTAACCGAAGGAGGCATCTTCGGTGCACTCTGGGAAATGGCGGAAAGCTCAGGCGTCGGACTGGAAATCGATCTTAAAAAGCTGCCCATCCGTCAGGAAACGGTTGAAATCTGCAATCAGCTGGATCTCAACCCTTATGAACTGATATCAGGAGGCTGTCTTCTGATTGCAGCGGATAATGGAACAGATCTTATACGGAATCTGGAAAAAGAAAATATCCCGGCCGCGATCGTGGGTAAAGCGACCGGAGGGAACGACCGAGTTATCCGGAACGGGGAAGAAAAACGTTTCCTTGAACCGCCCAAAACGGATGAGCTTTACAAAATAAGCTTTGGAGAAGCCGAAAGCTGAACCAGGAAGGGAGTCATTATGAGAGATTTAAGAGAACAATTACTGGGAATTATTGAGAAAAACAGCCGCATTGATTTAAAAGAGCTGGCTGTGATACTTGGCGTGGAAGAAGTAGATGTGGTGAATGAACTGGCGGCCATGGAATCGGAAGGAATCATCTGCGGCTACCATACGCTGATTGACTGGGATAAGACCAGCCTGGATAAAATATCCGCGCTGATAGAGGTGCGCGTAACCCCTCAGAGAGGCCAGGGCTTTGACAACATTGCCGAGCGCGTGTATAAGTATCCGGAGGTGAACGCCGTATATCTGATTTCCGGCGGTTTTGATCTTCTGGTAACCCTGGAGGGAAGGAACCTGAAGGAAATTTCCAGCTTTGTATCTGAGAAGCTGTCTGCGCTGGACGGAGTCCTGAGCACGGCCACTCATTTTATCCTGAAAAAATACAAAGACCACGGAACCATTCTTGCAAAGAAAAATGAAGATACAAGGGAGAAAATTACGCCATGAGAAATCCGCTGTCCGATAAAATAGTCGATATCAAACCGTCGGGCATCAGGAAATTCTTTGACATCGTAAGCGAAATGGATGATGCTATTTCCCTCGGTGTTGGTGAACCCGACTTCGATACCCCCTGGCACATCCGGGATGAGGGTATCTATTCCCTGGAAAAGGGAAGAACCTTCTACACCTCCAATGCAGGTCTGAAGGAACTGAAGATTGAAATCTGCAATTACCTGGAACGCCGTTTTCATCTTACATACAACTATGCCAATGAGGTGCTGGTTACCGTAGGCGGTTCGGAGGCCATTGACATTGCCCTGCGTACCATGGTCAATCCGGGGGATGAGGTGCTCATTCCCCAGCCCAGCTACGTATCCTACGAGCCCTGCGCTGTGCTGGCCGATGCCGTTCCGGTCATCATCAACCTGAAGGCTGAGAATGAATTCCGTCTCACCGCACAGGAGCTTCGGGATGCCATTACGGACAAAACCAAGGTGCTTGTGCTTCCTTTCCCCAACAACCCCACGGGGGCGATTATGGAAAAGAAGGATCTGGAAGAGATTGCGGAGGTGATTCTGGAAAAGGATCTGTTCGTTATTTCTGATGAAATATACAGTGAACTGACTTATAAAGCGGATCATGTCTCCATTGCGAGCATTCCGGGCATGCAGGAAAGAACCATCCTGATCAATGGTTTTTCCAAATCCTATGCCATGACCGGCTGGCGTCTGGGCTATGCCTGCGGGCCGAAGATCATCATTGAGCAGATGCTGAAGATCCATCAGTTTGCCATCATGTGCGCGCCCACCACAAGCCAGTATGCGGCGGTGGAAGCCCTGCGCAACGGCGACGACGATGTGGTGGAGATGCGGGAAGCCTATAACCAGAGACGGCGCTACCTGATGTATGCCTTCAAGGAAATGGGGCTGCCCTGCTTTGAACCCTACGGCGCTTTTTATGTATTCCCCTGCATCAGGGAATTCGGCATGACCAGCGATGAGTTCGCCACACGCTTCCTGCAGGAGGAAAAAGTGGCAGTGGTTCCTGGAACCGCATTCGGGGACTGCGGAGAAGGCTTTATCCGTATTTCCTACGCCTATTCCCTCGAAAATCTGAAGGTTGCCATCGGCAGGCTGGCGGATTTCGTGGCAAGGCTGAAGAAGGAACAGGCAAGGTAACAGCCAGTGGCGCCTGCTGTTCCAGGCAGTGGGGAAAGAGCTGACAGTTATCATTTTGGCATTGTAATACTGCCGCCGGACGCCGGCGGTTCCGGCAGCCCTGTATCTTGTATAATTCAGGAGACGGGGCTGCCGCTTTTATAAAAATAAAACGAAAGACATCGGGGAGAATTGAAATGAATATTGTACTGCATCAGCCGGAGATCCCGGCTAATACCGGAAATATCGGCAGGACCTGCGTAGCCACGGGTTCCGTCCTGCATCTCATAGAGCCGCTTGGTTTCCGTCTGAACGAAAAGGAAATCAAAAGAGCGGGCATGGATTACTGGAAGGATCTGGACGTGCGGCGCTATATCAATTATGAAGACTTCCTGGAGAAAAATCCCGGGGCGAAAATATGGATGGCCACCACCAAGGCAAAGCATGTATACACTGACGTTGCTTTCGGCCCGGACGACTATATTATGTTCGGCAAGGAAAGCGCGGGAATCCCGGAAGAAATCCTGGTGGAAAATGAAGATACCTGTATCCGTATCCCCATGCTGGATAAAATCCGTTCCCTGAATTTAAGCAATTCCGTTGCGGTTGTGCTTTATGAGGCCCTGCGCCAGAACAGCTTCGAAGGAATGCTCCTCGAAGGCGACCTCCACAGACTCCATTGGAGGTAGTGGGACGCCTTCCCGTTATAGTTCTCCCCCGCGGGATTCCTGCCCGCCGTTCTGTTACGCACCGCTTTCTGGCCGCTCCCCGCGTCTGTCCGGCCGGGTATTATTTTCTGTGTGGGCAGACGACTGAAAGTCGTCTTGCTTTCGCTCGGTTAAAAACGCAGCGGTACTAACGCCGCACAATACGCGGCGTAAGGACCGGCGTTTTTAAACGGCCCTTACAGAAAACAATACCCGGCCGGACAGACGCGGGGAGCGGCCAGAAAGCGGTGCGTAACAGAGCGGTGGGCAGGAATGTGCGGGGGAGAACTATAACGGGAAGGCTGGGCCAGGGGTGTGATTATTCAGGCAGGTCTGTGTTGATGGTATGTGTAGATAGTATAAAGAGTTATTATAAAGATATAAAGAGATAGTATAATTTGTACAGTAATTGTGATTGCTGTGTTGGGGGAATTGTGTTAGACTGGACATACAAAGAGGAGAGCATCGATGGTGATGGCTTTCTGAGAATATTTTTCGGGAGAAGGATTCGGGAGAGACAACTTAATTGCGCCGAAGGGGCATAAACTCTCAGGCAAAAGGACCGGATTTGGACGAAGCTCTGGAAAGGTGAAGTGCAAAAATAGGAAGCAGGATCCGAAGTGCACTGTTGCCACCGACGAGGCAGCCTCTTGTTATGCTGAGGGGTAATCTTTCAGGTACGAAGACAGGGAAGGCATATGGCTATTAACGCCGTATGCCTTTTTGCGTGTATGTGTATTGTTTTGCAGGTGTGTTTTGGCGGGTGCTGCAGGGATTCAGGAATTGGATTGGGCAGGGGCGGGAATTTTGTCTGGTAAGAAGGAAGGAGCTGGTAAGTGATGGATGAGAAGAAGACTTCGCTGTATGACGTTCATGTGAGGTATGGCGGGAAGATGGTGCCGTTTGCGGGGTATCTTTTGCCGGTGCAGTATGAGGGGTATGGGGTGATTCAGGAACATATGGCGGTGAGACGGGACTGCGGGCTTTTTGATGTATCCCATATGGGGGAAATACTTTGTGAAGGGGAGGGGGCGTTGGATAACCTGAATTATCTGCTGACGAATGATTTTACGAATATGCGTGATGGTCAGGCCAGGTATAGTCCCATGTGTAATGAAAACGGCGGGGTGGTGGATGATCTGATTGTTTATAAGGTCAGGGATAACCATTATTTTATTGTGGTGAACGCGGCAAATAAGGATAAGGATTTTGCGTGGATGCTGGAGCATCAGAGGGGCGGTGCCAAATTCCGGGATATTTCGGATAATGTGGGGCAGATAGCGCTTCAGGGGCCGAAGGCCCGGGGGATTCTTGGCAGGATTGCAGGGGAAGAGGTTATTCCTGAGAAGTATTATAGCTGTATTTTTGAGGGGGAGGCGGCGGGTATCCGGTGCGTTATCTCCAGGACCGGTTACACCGGCGAGGATGGGTTTGAGTTGTATATGGCGGCCGGGGACGCGCCGGCGTTGTGGGAAGCGTTGATGGAGGCCGGAAGGGAGGAGGGGCTGATTCCCTGCGGGCTGGGGGCGCGTGATACGCTCCGGCTGGAGGCTGCCATGCCGCTATACGGCCATGAAATGGATGATACGATTTCTCCTCTGGAGACAGGGCTTTCTTTTGCGGTAAAAATGAAGAAGAATTTTATTGGCAGGGATGCTCTTGAGAAACAGGGAACCCCGTCAAGAAAAAGGGTTGGCCTGAAAGTGACGGGAAGAGGAATTATCAGGGAGCAGGCCGGAGTATATGCGGAGGGTGGGAAAATCGGGGTTGCGACTTCCGGAACCCATGCGCCTTATCTGGGATATCCGGTGGCTATGGCGCTGCTTCAGGCGGAGGAGGCAGTGCCGGGAAGGCTGGTGGAGGCCGAGGTGCGGGGCCGCCGCGTGGAAGCGGAAATCGTGGAGCTTCCTTTTTATAAAAGGTAAGGGTTCAGTTCTTTTACAGTTATTGCAGGGGAAAGCTATAAAATTTAAATAAAAGTGCCTGAAGGGCATAAAACAGGAGGAAAAATATATGAATTATCCGGATAATTACAAGTATTCCAAATCTCATGAATGGGTTTTATTTGAAGAAGACGGCAGCGCGCGGATTGGCCTTACCGATTATGCGCAGAAGGAGCTGGGGGACCTGGTATTCGTGAATCTGCCTGAGGAAGGGGATGAGGTAACCGCCGGGGAGCCCTTCGGGGATGTGGAGTCCGTAAAAGCGGTATCGGATGTGTATTCCCCGGTGACCGGAATTGTGGAGGAAATCAATGAAGAGCTGCTGGACAGTCCCGAACTGATTAATACGGATGCCAATGAAGCCTGGATGATCAGGGTAAAGGATATTACGGATCAGGAGGAGCTGCTGGACGCTGCGGATTATGAAGTGTATGTGGAAACCCGGAAGCAGTAATGCGGCCGGGAAAGGGGGAAAAGGGAATGGGATCCTACATACCGACAACAGAAGAACAAAGACAGCGGATGCTGGAAACTGTGGGCCTTACTTCCACGGAGGGGCTGTTTGCGGCGCTTCCTGAGGAAGTAAAGCTGAAGGGGGAACTGCAGCTGCCTAAAGGGCTGTCAGAGCTGGGAGCTGCCCGGAAAATGGAGGACTATGCGGAGGAAAACCGTATCTTCCGCCATATTTTCAGGGGCGCGGGCGCTTATGATCATTATATTCCGTCTATTGTAAAGGAGGTGGTTTCGAAGGAGGAATTTGTCACCGCCTATACGCCGTATCAGGCGGAAATCAGCCAGGGGCTGCTTCAGTCTATTTTCGAATATCAGACGATGATCTGCGAACTGACAGGCCTGGACGCTGCCAACGCTTCCGTTTATGACGGCGCATCCGCTGCGGCAGAGGGTGTTTTCATGTGCAGGGAAAGAAAACGCACCCGCGTGCTGGTTTCCGAAACCACCAATCCTCAGGTGACGGAGGTGATAAAAACCTATTGCCACGGCAGGCAGGCTGTTGTGGAAATGGTGCCTGCCAGGGACGGAAGCACGGATTTGGAGGCTCTGAAAAGCATGCTGGATGACACGGTGGCGTGTTTTTATGTGCAGCAGCCTAATTTTTATGGAATCCTGGAGGACGGGAGGGCATGCGCCGAGGCCGTCCATGAAAGGGGCGGGAAGCTCATCATGGGCTGCAATCCCATTGCGCTGGCTATTGTGGAGACACCCGGGGAATGCGGGGCCGATGTGGCGGTGGGGGAAGGGCAGCCGCTGGGCCTGCCGTTATCCTTCGGCGGCCCTTATCTGGGCTTTATGGCAGCTTCCAGGGATATGATGCGTAAGCTGCCGGGCCGTATTGTGGGGGAAACAGTGGATTCCAGGGGGAACAGGGGCTTTGTGCTCACGCTTCAGGCAAGGGAGCAGCACATCCGCAGGGAAAAAGCAGGCAGCAATATCTGTTCCAATGAGGCGCTTTGTGCGCTGACCGCGTCCGTGTATCTGTCCGCCATGGGGCCGGAGGGGCTTACACAGACGGCTGTCCTGTGCGCCTCCAAAGCGCATTATCTGCAGAAGGAGCTGGAAAAAGCCGGGCTGCCTCCAGTTTATAAAAAGGAATTCTTCCATGAGTTTGTTACGGCTTCCCCGGTGGATGGGAAAAGGCTTCTGGGGGCGCTGGAGGAAAAGGGTTTTCTGGGCGGGCTTCTGCTGCCGGACGGGAACCTGCTGTGGTGCGCCACGGAAAAGAATTCGAGAGAAGAAATGGATGAGCTGGTAAGACTGGTGAAGGAGGTGTGCGGACAATGAAACTGATTTTTGAACGAAGTGTTCCGGGCAGGCGTTGCAGTATACTGCCGGAATGTGATGTGCCGGTAATCGGAACCGGGGAAAAGCCGCTTTCCGCGGCCGGAAGGAAAAGTCCGCTGCGTCTTCCCCAGGTATCGGAAAACGACATCAGCCGGCATTATACCGCGCTGGCCAATGCCACCCACGGAGTGAATGACGGTTCCTATCCCCTGGGCTCCTGCACCATGAAATATAACCCCAAGCTGAATGACGAAATGGCTTCTCTTCCCGGCTTCACGCGGATTCATCCCCTGCAGCCGGAGGAGACGGTGCAGGGCTGTCTGCATGTCCTTCACGATGCAGAGCGGGTTTTCTGTGAAATCACGGGAATGGATGCCATGACCTTCCAGCCGGCGGCCGGGGCGCATGGGGAGTTTACCGGCCTTCTTCTCATCCGGGCCTACCATGAAAGCCGGGGGGACGTAAAACGGACAAAAATCATCGTTCCGGATTCCGCCCACGGCACCAATCCTGCCAGCGCCACGATGGCAGGATATCAGGTCATCAATATCCCTTCCACGAAGGAAGGCTGTGTGGATTTGGAGGCGCTGAGGGCGGCGGTAGGAGAGGATACGGCTGGCCTGATGCTGACCAATCCCAATACCGTCGGTCTTTTTGACAAAAATATCCTGGAAATTACCCGCATTGTCCATGAGTCCGGCGGCCTGTGCTATTATGACGGCGCTAACCTGAATGCGGTGATGGGCGTGGCAAGGCCGGGAGATATGGGCTTTGATACGGTGCATCTGAACCTGCATAAGACCTTTTCCACGCCCCACGGAGGCGGAGGGCCGGGAAGCGGTCCGGTGGGCTGTAAGGCTTTTCTGGGAAAATTTCTGCCGGGTAAGGAAATCCGGGAAGAAAACGGCGTTTTTTACAGAGCGGATTATGAAAAATCCATCGGCATGGTAAGGGCGTTTTACGGCAATTTCCTCGTGGTGGTGAAGGCGTTGTGTTACGCACTTACACTGGGGGCCGAGGGAATCAGGGATGCTGCCCATATGGCGGTGCTGAATGCCAATTATCTGCGTGTCAGGCTGTCGGAGGCGTATCACATGGCCTATCAGGAAACCTGCATGCATGAGTTTGTCATGACCCTTCAGCCGGAAAAGGAGGAGCTGCAGGTCAGCGCCATGGACATTGCAAAGGCGCTGCTTGATTACGGGATTCATCCGCCTACCATGTATTTCCCTCTCATCGTGCATGAAGCGTTGATGGTTGAGCCTACGGAAACGGAATCCCCGGAGAATCTGGAGGAGCTGATTTCGGCTTTTATGGAAATTCACAGAAAGGCGCAGGAGGATCCGGAGTGGATACGCAGCGCACCCCATAAGACGGAAATTTCACGGCTGGATGAGGTGCAGGCGGCCAGGAATCCCAAACTGCATTATAAATTATGATACAAAAAATATATACTATAGAATCCGGCTGTTTTAATCCGTATCAGAATATGGGGCTGGAAGAATATCTGATGTACCAGGCGGGAGAGGACGAATGTATTCTTTATTTGTGGCAGAATGAACGGACGGTGGTCATCGGACGGAACCAGAATGCCTGGAAGGAATGCAGGACGAAGGAGCTGGAGGCGGACGGCGGGTATCTTGCCCGCCGTCTTTCCGGCGGCGGCGCCGTATTTCATGATCTGGGGAACCTGAATTTCACTTTTCTGGCGCGCAGGTGCAATTATGATGTGGATAAACAGACGGATGTCGTCCTGGAGGCGGTAAAACGCCTGGGGCTTTCCGCCTGTAAAAGCGGCCGTAACGATATTACAATCAACGGATGTAAATTTTCAGGAAATGCGTATTATTCAACGGGAGACTGCTGTTACCATCATGGTACGATACTCATGCACGCGGATCAGGAGCAGATGGAAAAATATCTGCATGTTTCCAGGCAGAAGCTGGAATCCAAAGGGGTGGAGTCCGTGCGCAGCCGGGTCATCAATCTGTGTGATCTGATGCCGGAGCTTACGAAGGAAAGGATGGCTGTTGTGCTGAAGGAGGCCTTCGCCGGGCGCTACGGGCTGCCGGCGGAGCCGTTCCCGGGAGAACGGCTGGAGGGTGGTGAAATCCGCAGCCGGGCGGCTGCCTTTGCTTCCTGGGAATGGAAGTATGGCAGACAGATTCCCTTCAGCGATGAAATTTCCCGCCGTTTTTCCTGGGGAGAGGTACAGCTTGCCCTGAAGGCGGATGGGGGGAGGATTAGTGAATTGATCCTCCATACGGATGCGTTGGATACACAGCTGGTGACTGCGCTTACGGAGGCGCTTCCCGGAACACAGCTGACGAAGGCTGCGGTTGCGGAGGCCTTCCGGCAGATACCGGCGCAAAACAGGCTGCAGGCATCCATGAAGGATGATTTGGAAAGACTGCTGGGCCTGCTTTTATAATATGCGGCCTTTGGCAGCGGGAGGTAATTAATGGCACAGGAATTTGATTTGATTGTTATCGGCGCAGGGCCGGGAGGCTATCCGGCGGCGCTTCGTGCGGCGGAGGGCGGCCGCAGGGTGGCTGTCATAGAAAAAGATGAGCTGGGAGGAACCTGCCTGAATCGCGGCTGTATTCCCACAAAGACATTGCTTCATGCTTCAGGTTTGTACCGCAGGCTGCAGGAAGCGCAGGCGGAGGGGCTGAGCGTGTCGGAGGCTCATGTGGATATGGCCCGGCTGCAGGAACGCCGTCTTGAGGTAATCTCCTCCCTGCGGGAGGGAATTGCCGTGCAGTTTCAGAAAAAGGGTGTGACTCTTTTTACCGGTACCGGCCGGATCCTGGAAAAAGAAAAGGTGCTGGTAACGACAGGAAAAGAGGAAATTCTTCTTACAGCGCCCCACATCCTTATCGCGGCCGGGGCTAAAACCGCTGTCCCGCCGATTCCGGGAATCGATCTGCCCGGTGTGGAGGACAGCGCCGGCCTTCTTGCAAGACAGGAACCATATGACAGCCTTATTATCATAGGCGGAGGCGTGATCGGCATGGAATTGGCCTCCTTCTATTCTGACCTGGGTAAAAAGGTCACCGTCCTGGAGGCCATGGATCGGATTTTGCCCGGCATGGATCGGGAGATTTCCCAGAATCTGAAAATGATACTGAAAAAAAGAGGTGTGGATATCCATACAAAAGCTTCCGTAACCCGTGTGGAAAGAATGGAAGAGGGAGGCTTTGTATGTTATTATGAAGAAAAAGGACAGGCGTTTTCGGCTTCCGCAAAAGGGCTTCTGGCAGCGGTGGGCCGCAGGGCGGACGGGGAGTCCGTCTGGTCGGGGCAGCTGCTGGGGCCAAGCGGGACGGAGCGTGGACGCATTCCTGTGGATGAGAATTACCGGACCCGGATACCCGGCATATACGCCGTGGGAGACGTGACAGGAGGCATACAGCTTGCTCACGCTGCCACTGCGGAGGGGCTGCTTGCGCTGGATCATATGGAAGGCAGGGACCCTTCCATAGACAGAAGGGTCATTCCTTCCTGCGTATATACAGATCCGGAAATTGCCTGCGCGGGCTTTACCTGTGAGGAAGCAAAGGCTTCAGGCGTCCCGGTAAAAACAGCGAAGTACATAATGTCCCTGAACGGAAAATCCGTGCTTTCCGGCCAGGAGAGAGGTTTTATCAGGCTTGTGGCACGGGAGGATAATGAAAAAATTGTGGGAGCGCAGCTGATGTGCGCCCGCGCCACCGATATGATTGGAGAGCTTGCGCTGGCTATCAGCCGCGGAATTACCGCAGGGGAGCTGGCCGGAGTCATCCATCCCCATCCCACCTTTGGGGAGGGCATCGGTGAAGCGGCCCGGCTGCTGCAACAGGAGAGAACATGAGAATCAAAACAACAGGTGGTTATGTGGAAGGCTTTGAGGAAAACGGACTTCAGAATTTTCTGGGGATTCCCTATGCCCGGGCAGAGCGGTTTCAGGCGCCCCGGGAAATAAACTGGGAAGGGGTGTTTCAGGCTGACGCGTTTGGTAAAAAAGCGGTCCAGTCCCATCCTGCGCAAGAAACGCAGGCCGGTTTGGAAGGGCGGAAGGAATACGGGGAGGACTGTCTGAATCTGAATATTTATGTTCCGGCGCGGGACGCCCTGGAGGCGCGCCGGGAAGGAAGGGGTCTGCCTGTGGCGGTCTATATTCACGGCGGCGCATTCCAGAACGGAAGCAACCGTGACCGGAGCGGAAAACAGATCATCCGCGATCACAGCTTTATTTATGTTTCCATAAATTACCGCCTGGGCGTATTGGGTTATCTTTATCTGGGGGCTGCGCTGGGTGAGGAATACCGGGGCACCGGAAACAACGGGACCCTGGATCAGCTGGCGGCCCTGCGCTGGATATATGATAATATCGGGGAGTTCGGAGGCGACTGCAGCAGGATTACCGTGTTTGGCGAATCCGCAGGAGCCAAGACCCTTGGCGCGCTTCTGCTGAGGCCGGAGCTGAAAACCTGTTGCAGCCAGGTATTGATGGCCAGCGGCGCTTACCAGTGTATCCGTGAAGAAGAAACAGCTGCTGCGGTTGCGGATTCCTTTTTCTCGCTGGCAGGGCTTAAAAGGCCGGAGGATATCCTGACCATGGATGTGGATAACCTGCTGGCAGTACAGGAGCGGCTTGTGGATAATCCGGGAAATACCTGTACCTTCGGCCCGGTTGCCGATGGAATTACGGTTCCCATGGACTGGAGGGAAGCGTTGAGAAGCGGCAGGCACTGGTCAGGTAAGGCAATTGTGGGCAGCTGCCGCCATGAAATGGTATTCCGCCGCCTGGGCGATCCTGATTTTACGGCTCATTGCCCTGCCATTGCCAGAGCCCTGTTTGGGCAGAACGCGGAGATTGCCATAGAGGAATTCGAGGAGTTCGACGCCGGGGAGCGGCAGGAAGAAAGTGGTTCAGCTTTACGCAGGGCGCTGAAATGGGAACAGCTTCTTTCCGATTACATGTACCGTACCTACAGCAGGCGCCTGGCGGAACTTCTTGCGAAAAACGGAAGCCAGGTCTGGTATTACAGCATGGATTTCGGTACGGCGTCCCATGTGCTGGATCAGTCCGCCGCATTTGACGGCGCCTGGCGGGATGATGCTTTATTCCCCGGAATTGCCCTGGAGGAACGTAGAAAGACCGCGGAAATTATCTATGAAAGCTATGTCCGCTTTTTCGAAACCGGAGATCCCAACTGGGAGGGCATCCCGGAATGGAAGCCGCTGGGAGACGAGCGGGAAAAAATGGTCTGGGATGGCCGGATCCATACGGAGTCGCTGACAGAGGAGGAAACGCTTAACCGCTTCCCTGATGAGGTATTCCGCCTGCAGCGCTCCCCGGATCACGCCGTTTCCACAAAGGAAACGGCGGATCCGCAGCCACAGGCAGTGCCGGATGCGGCAATGGAGGAAGCATCGGATATCATCGCCCGGGTGACAGCGCAGAGGGAGGCCTTCTGGATCAATCCCCACCGTGTTTCTTTCGCAAAAGCGAAGGAAAGCCTGGACTTTACGATGGCGGATATAGAAGAGGCCCAGGCGCGCCTGCTCAGGTTCGCCCCATTTCTGGAAGGCTGCTTCCCGGAGCTTCAGAAAACCGGAGGAATCATCGAATCCCCGCTGCAGGATATCCCGGCCATGGCGGAAAGCCTCTGGGACGGCTGCGGGGCGGGAGAGGGGGAGCCTCTCAGACACGGACGCATGCTCATGAAGCTGGACAGTGAGCTGGCAGTGGCCGGATCCGTCAAAGCCAGAGGCGGCATTTATGAGGTACTTGCCGCCACGGAGGAGCTTGCCCTGAAGGCCGGGCTTCTGAAGGAAACGGATGATTATTCCGTCCTTTTGAAGCACAGGGACTTTTTTTCACACTATACCATGCAGGTGGGCTCTACAGGAAACCTGGGACTGAGCATCGGCATTATGAGCGCAGCCATCGGCTATCGGGCGGTGGTGCATATGTCCTCGGACGCCAGGCAGTGGAAAAAAGATCTCCTACGGAGCAAAGGGGTTATTGTAAAAGAATATGAGGGAGATTACGGCGCTGCGGTCAAAGAGGGCAGGGCGCTGTCCGACGCGGATGAAAACAGTTATTTTGTGGATGACGAACATTCCTCCAGACTGTTTCTGGGCTATGCCGCCGCCGCACTCCGGCTGAAAAAACAGCTGGCGGATAAACAGATCCTTGTGGACGGTGATCATCCGTTGTTTGTTTACCTGCCCTGCGGCGTGGGAGGCGCGCCGGGCGGCATTACCCTGGGGTTGAAATATGTATTCGGGGACGCGGTGCACTGCTTTTTTGCGGAACCGGTGCAAAGCCCCTGCATGCTCCTTGGCATGGCAACCGGCAAAGGGGATCAGGTCTGCGTACAGGACTTCGGACTGAGCGGGAAAACGCTGGCGGACGGCCTGGCGGTAGGGCGGCCCTCAGAGCTTGTGGCACGCAATATGCGTCCGCTTCTGGACGGCATTTATACGGTACAGGACGAATGCCTTCCCGGATGGATGCAACGGCTTAACGAAACGGAAGGCGTGATAATAGAACCCTCCGCCTGCGCCTGCCTGGGCGGCCCCAAAATCCTGGCCGGAGAACAGGGACGCGCCTGGCTCAAACAACAGGGCCTTTATGAAAAGACCGCCCAGGCGACCCACATCGTGTGGGCCACAGGCGGCGGCCTGATGCCTGAAGAAATAAGAACGGAATATCTGAATCTTTCAAAATAGCCGAATTTTAACACCGTTTTATCCGCCATGGCGCGATGGGCCGGTCTTTCCATTTGCTCCCTGGCCCGGCAGTGTTTCCTGGAAGGGGCGTTTGAAAGCGCCAGTCCGATATTTCATTTATTTTTATTATTCTGTATGGTTTTATTCTTCACTCCGTGATAAAATAACAGGAACAGTAACATTACAGGGACGGAAGTGTCCGGAGGATAAAACATATGCATAATAAGCTGGCTGTGACAGGGGGAAGCAGGCGTTTTTTTAAAGGGAAGCTTTGCCTGGCGGGATTGCTGATGCTGTTGTTTTGGCATCTGCTGCCGATACAGGGCCTGGCTGCGGACGGCGGCAGGCAGGTGATTCGTGTAGGGTATCCCATACAGTTGGGGATGACTGAAGTGGATGAACAGGGGAATTATTCCGGCTATACTTATGAGTATCTGGAGGAAATTGCCCAGTATACCGGCTGGGATTATGAGTTCGTCCAGGTGGAAGGAGATCTTAACGAAAGCCTGGTCACGCTTATGGATATGCTGGAAAAGGGCGAGATTGACCTGATGGGCGGCATGCTTTACAGCAGGGAGATGGAACAGCTGTATGATTATTCCTCCAACAGCTATGGGATTGTCTACACTGTTTTTCAGGTGCTGTATGATGACACGGATTATGTGAATGACTCCCAGGTGGAGAAAACGCTGCGCGTGGCCATGTATGGACAATCCAGGAAGCATAAGGAGGAAATGGAAGATTACTGCCGGATGAATCTTCAGATTCCCCAGATTGTCCCGTGCACCACAATAGAGGAGCACCTCCGGGCGCTGCAGGAAGGCAGGGCGGATGTCATGCTGAATACCAGCATGAATTATATAGAAGGGCTGCGGACGGTTGCCAGATTTGCACCGAAGCCCTTTTATTTTGTTACCTCCAAAGGAAAAGGGGGGCTGCTGACAAAGCTGGACGAGGCGCTGCACAGCATAGAACAGACAGATCCCTATTTTATGACCACTCTGCATGAAAAATATTTCAATCCATCCAATAAGGAACTGAAGCTTACGGCGCAGGAAAAGGAATATGTGGAAAATACGGAACCGCTGCGGGCAGGGGTCCTGACAGATTTGCCTCCCTATAGCTACCAGGACAAGGAAAGCGGTGAGCTTAAGGGGATCAGCGTGGATCTGCTGAAAGCGATAGAGGATAAAACAGGGCTTGTTTTCGAACTGGTGCCTGTGGAAAATGAAGAAGCACTGGCGGAAATGACGGCAGAGGGCCGCATTGATCTCATAGGCGGCATGAGCTACGATTATGAACAGGCCAGACATCGGAACATGGCTATGAGCAGGCCTTATATTTCAACGCAGTATATGATTCTTTTGAATAACAAAATGCGAAATGAGGAGATTGCCGGCAGGAAGCTGGCGATTCTGGCTTCCTATGATTACCAGGGAGAATTTGTGGGAAGCCCGGTATACTATGATTCCAGAGAGGAGATTGTCAGGGCGATTAACAGCGGCGAGGCCGATTATACTTATATGGATGCCTACGTGGCACAATATTTTTATAACAGATCGGAATTTGAAAACCTGTATGTGGCGCCTCAGATGCTGCAGGAAAACAGGACCTGTATTGGTGTGAGCAAACCGGCCAGCCCGGAGCTTCTGAATATTATTAACAAAGTAATCATTACCATGCCGGAAAAGGAACTGCAGTCGATTATTTACTCAAATACCATATACCGGTCGGATATTACCCTGCTGGAAATGGTGCGACGCCATCCGCTGCAGGCTGTGGCTGTTGCTGCGGCCGTCCTTCTTGTGGTTATCGGCGTCCTTTCCTGGGGAGTGGTGACAAGGGAAAAGCTGAACCGTAAGATTTCCCTGGAACTGAAAAAGCATCAGGAGCTGTACGGACTGGTAAATGATTATTTCTTTGAATATGATTTAAAGAAGGAGCTCTTTACCGTTTCAGGGAAAAAAGAAGGCGAAAAGCATGAAAACAATGTGGTATACAGGCTTTTCCCGGAAAGAATGGCCGATGCGCCGGAAAATGGTAAATATAGGGAAATCCTGCGCCGGATTATGCACAGCGGCAGGGACGGCGTGGAAGAGATACAGCTTCCCGGAATTAACAGGGAGCTGCACTGGATGCGTATCGCCATGAAAAATATATATGACCACAAGGGAGCGCCTGTATGCGTTATCGGAAGAATCAGCGATATTAATGAAGAAAAGCAGGAACGGGACAGACTGAAGAACCAGGCGGAAAGAGACAGCCTGACCCATGTATACAACGCAAAAACAAGTGTCAGATTAATCCAGGAGCGTCTGGACCAGCTGGCTGACGGAGGCACCGGGGCACTGATTCTGGTGGATATTGATAAATTCAAAACAATTAATGATACCTACGGCCATATGGAGGGAGACCATATCCTCTGCGAGGTGGCTGGCATCCTCCAGGACAGCTTCCGGGAAGGCGATATCGTAGGGCGTCCCGGCGGGGATGAATTTATCATATACATGGAACGGATAAGGGATACGAGGACGCTGGGAGATAAATGCGAGCGCCTGCTCCAGAGAATCAGTGAAATCAGGATGCCCGATAAAAAGAGCCTTACCATCAGCCTTGGCGCTGTTCTGGCCAGGCCGCAGAATGATTATGATTCCCTCTACATTAAGGCGGATAAAGCGCTGTACCGGGCAAAAAAGGAAGGACGCAATACGTATTTTATCGCCTGAACCGCCGTATTTTTCAGAACATTTTAACTTAAAAAAGGAAAATACAAAAAAAGTATAAAAAAGGAATTGAACGGGCATGATAGTTACGTAAGAAAAAGGAGGTAGCTGTCATGGGAAACAAAGGTCTTGATTATACAGCACTTGTGATTGCAGTTATCGGCGCCGTAAACTGGGGACTTATCGGATTGTTCCGACTGGATCTGGTAGCGCTGATATTCGGCCAGATGAGCTGGATTTCCAGAATCATTTATGTGATTGTGGGTATCTGCGGAATCTATCTGCTTACCTTTTTCGGCCGTGTTGGAAACGGAAGAGACGAATAAGCAGAAAATACGAAGAAGCCTCCGGAAGAAAAAAATTATTTTCCGGAGGTCTCTTTTCTTTTGGCGGAAGGCGTGCAGCCGTACTTTTCGTAAAACATCCGCCGGAATAATTTATAATTGGTAAAGCCATGGCGCACCAGAAGCTCGGTAATGCTTGTATCGGTACGCAGAATGTCTTCGCAGATATGGGAAAAACGAACCTGGTTTACGAATTCCAGGAAGGTCATTCCCATATTTTTTTTGAAAAAACGGCAGAAATACTCCGGGTTCAGAGCCACCTGGGCGGCGGCGTCACGCAGGCTGATGCTTTCCTGATAGTGTGCATTTACATAATCCATCACCGTGATCAGCCGGGCGCGCTCCTCGTCGTTCAGGCTGCCTCCGCCCTCTCCCGCGGGTAGCCGGAAGCAGTTGACGCAAAGAAAAAGCAGCTCATAAAGCAGGCTGGTGAAATGCAGCTGATAGCAATAGGGCTTACGGATGTAAATCTCCTGTATTTCCTTCAGACAGTAAACAAGGGCTTCATCGGAGCGCGCTTCCCCGCAGGAGCCGTTCATAAAGCGGATGCGGTCAAAATCCGGAATGTGTTTTTTCAGGAACTGATAGGGAATCTGAAGCACATCTATGCGGGAATGCTCGGAACTGCTGGTGGCATGGATATCCCTGGAATTGATGATGGCAAAATCCCCTTTTTCCAGGCGTATGGAGAGATCATTAACCAGCAGATCCATATCCCCTGCCTCGATATAGAGAATTTCCAGACTGTTGTGCCAGTGCCGGGGGACCAGGATTCCGGCATCCTCATAGGAAAAACAGCGGACCTGGATATCCGGCTCCACCTGGATGTTTTCATGGGTATAAACCACCGGTGAAAAGGATTCCTTTACCTGGATGCCGTCAAAATAACTGCCGGGACAGGAATCGGAGGTACCCTGATAACCGATTTCCTTTTCACCCCAGTTTGCGGGGAAATGTCCCGCTTCATTATAATATTTCATGAAAACCTCCATAAGGTTAAGAATTGCCTTAAAATACCTCTTAATTATCCGTTATTTTTCAAAATAAGTCAATATCGACCCAGTGCAAGTCATTTTTGCAATAGAAAAGCAGGTTATAACATGCTATGATGAAAATACAGGCGCCGGCGGATGGCGCCGGCGGTTCAGGAAAGCCCTGGCTGAGGACGGCTGGAGACGGCAGCCGGCTGGGGGATAACAGCAAGTTTAAGAAGGAGAAGGTATGGAAAGGGAAAAATTACAGGAATTAATCAAACAGATGACACTGGAGGAAAAAGCGTCCCTGTGTTCTGGCGCAGATTTCTGGCATACGGAAAGCGTTGACCGGCTGGGGATTCCGGCAATGATGGTGTCCGACGGCCCTCACGGCTTAAGAAAGCAGGACCAGGAGGCGGATCACCTGGGAATGAATGACAGCATTAAGGCTGTGTGCTTCCCGGCAGGCTGCGGCACGGCGGCCAGCTTCAACAGAGAACTGATTACCAGAATGGGAGAGACACTGGGAGAAGAATGCCAGGCGGAGGGCGTAGGCGTTATTCTCGGGCCGGCGGTGAATATCAAGCGTTCTCCTCTCTGCGGACGTAATTTTGAATATTATTCCGAGGATCCCCTTGTGGCTTCCGAGATGGCAGGCGCATTGATCAAGGGCGTACAGAGCAAAAACGTGGGGACCAGCATCAAGCATTTCCTGGCAAACAACCAGGAAACACGCAGGATGTCCTCATCCTCCGAGGTTGACGAAAGGACGCTGCGCGAGATCTATATGGCGGCCTTTGAAGGGGCGGTAAGCAAACAGAAGCCCTGGACCGTTATGTGCTCCTACAACAAAATCAACGGTACCTATGCGGCAGAGCATAAAGAAGCGCTCACCGATATCCTGAGAGGGGAATGGGGCTTTGATGGTTTTGTGGTAAGTGACTGGGGCGCGGTGAACAACAGAGTGCCCGATCTGGAAGCCGGCCTGGATCTGGAAATGCCCTCCTCCGGCGGCATCAATGATAAGCTGATCGTGGATGCGGTAAAGGACGGCAGCCTGGATGAAGCGGTGCTGGACAGGGCTGTGGAGCGTATCCTGAACATTGTATACCGTTTTGAGGAAAACAGGGATAAAACAGCGGTATTTGACAGAGACAGGGATCATGAAATGGCGAAAAAGGTCGCTGAAGAAACCATTGTCCTTCTGAAGAATGAAGACAATCTTCTTCCGCTTTCCGAAAAGGAAGATATCGCCTTTATCGGCAAATATGCGAGAAAACCCCGCTATCAGGGCGGCGGCAGCTCACACATCAACAGCCATAAGGTAACCGGCGCCTGGGACTGCGTAAAGGACTGGGGAAATATCACATTTGCAGAAGGATATGCAGATGACGCGGATGTTGTGGATGAGGCCATGATCGCGGAAGCGGTTGCCAATGCCTCCAAAGCGAAGGCTGCGGTTATTTTTGCCGGGCTTCCGGATGCCTTTGAATCAGAAGGCTTTGACAGGGCGCACATGGGAATGCCGGGCTGCCAGAACGAGCTGATTGAACGTGTTGCGGCCGTTCAGCCCAATACTATCGTGGTATTACATAATGGCTCCCCTGTGGAAATGCCCTGGGCGGACAAGGTAAAGGGCATTGTGGAAGCCTACCTGGGCGGCCAGGCTGTAGGCGCCGCCACTGTGGATATCCTCTTCGGGAAAGTGAATCCCAGTGCAAAGCTTCCGGAAAGCTTCCCCTACAAGCTGGAGGATAATCCGTCATACCTGTACTATCTTGGCGAAGGCGACAGGGTGGAGTACAGAGAAGGTGTGTTTGTAGGCTATCGTTACTATGATACCAAGAAAATGGAGGTCCGTTTCCCCTTCGGCTTCGGCCTTTCCTATACAAGTTATGAGTATTCCAACCTGAAGGTCAGCGCAGATCACATAAAAGACACCGACGTCCTGGAGGTCAGTGTGGACGTGACCAATACAGGCGGCATGGCAGGAAAAGAAGTGGTGCAGCTGTACGTTTCCGACGTGGAGAGCACTGTGATCCGCCCCGTTAAGGAGCTGAAGGGCTTTGAAAAGGTGGAGCTTGCGCCCGGAGAGACAAAGACTGTCACCTTCACCCTGGATAAGAGGGCCTTTGCTTACTGGAACACCCAGCTGCATGACTGGCATGTGGAAACCGGAGAATTCCGTATCCTTATCGGAAAATCCTCCCGGGATATCCAGCTGGAAGCAGCGGTGACCGTGGAATCCACAGTGAAGGTTCCCGTACATTATACGATGGATACCACCTTCGGCGATTTGATGAAGGACGAAAAAGCCATGCAGATCATCGCTCCCATGATGCAGCTTAATATCGGCGGCCAGCAGAATGAAAGTGATGCGGCGGCAGAGGCAATATCCCGCGAGATGATGGAAGCCATGATGAAATATATGCCAATCCGCGGAATCCTCAGCTTTGCCGGCGGCAAGGTAACCCTGGAGCAGCTGACGGGGCTTCTGGACCAGCTGAATGCGGCGCAGTAATATCACAGTAATATATATAATTGATGGTAATGGATCGAGACGGAGCACTGTCCTGAACTGTTATCATTGAAGATAAAAATGCCATGCTGAACAGGAAAAGCTGTTTCAGCATGGCATTTTTCAAATCCTCTGTTGACAATTGGACTACACAGCGTTATCCTTAAGGTAACCTACAAAATGTAGTCTATGGAGGAACGGAATGGCTCAGTCGGTATCGGATTCGGAATTTGAATTGATGAAAATAATCTGGGAATCAGGCGGCAGCGCTTTTTATGCGCAGATAGCCGGAAGACTGGCGGCAGAGGGAAATACCTGGAATAAGAATACCATAATAACCCTGCTTTCCCGCCTGGTGGAAAAGGGAATGCTTCGTACGGACAAATTTGGCAGAAGGAACCGGTATACGGCGCTGCTTTCCCAGGAGGAATATCAGGCAGGGCAGACGGAAAGCTTTGTGGAAAAAATCTATGAAGGAAACGTACAGGGCCTGCTGGCCACCCTGATTAAAAAGGAAATGCTTACGCCGGAGGACTACGCAAAGCTGCAGGAATTCTGGGACAGGGGGGAAAATGATGAGTGAGTTATGGAAGCTTGTTCTTTCATTATCGCTGTCTGGTACGCTTTTAATGCTTCTTCTTTCTGCAGGGAAGCATATCTGGAAAAAAAGCTTCAGCAAAACGTGGCAGTATTATATCTGGCTTGTCGTGGCCGCACGGCTTCTGCTTCCGGTTACGGCCCCGCTGAATCTGGTGGGAGGCCTGATGCAGCCTGTGGGGAAGCTGCAGATGCAGGCGGAAACAGGGGAAAAAGGGAGATACGGACTGCAGGAGGCGGACGACGGCGGAGTCCGGGAAAGTGTTTTTGCTGCGCCGGGAGGGAATAATATTCCTGCCGCAGAGGGGGATATCCCATCCTTTATGAGGCAAAGCCCGGGTGCCGCATGGCTGCGCACATCTGTTCCCGGCATTTTGATTAGCGTTATCTGGCTGGCGACGGCGGTAATCCTTTTTGCACGCAGACTGTGGATCTGGCGGCAGTTCTGCGGCAGCCTGCACACTAGCTGGGTTCCTGTGGAAGATACATTCATACTGGAAAGCCTGGAAAGACAGAAGGCGAAGCTGGGGATCACCAGGCAGGTGCCGGTTTACTGTAACCCGGGCATCTCTTCACCAATGCTGGCAGGCGTATGGAAACCCTGCATTGTGCTTCCGGAGGCAAAACCCATAGAGGGCAGCGCTGATTATATCCTGCTTCATGAACTGGTCCATTTAAAAAGGCACGATCTCCTTTATAAATGGCTGATACAGCTGTGTATCTGTATCCACTGGTTTAATCCCTTTCTGCGCCGTCTGGAAACGGAAACGGGAGCGGCCTGCGAACTGGCCTGTGATGAAGCTGTTTTGAAAATGCTTGATAAGAAGCAGAGAAGAAGCTATGGAGACACGCTCCTTTCGGCCATGCGCCCCCATGAGGTACAGAAGGCGCCTGCGGCTATGCTGTCAGAGGGGATGGAACAGTTAAAGGAGAGGCTGGGTGCGATTATGGTTTATCGGAAAATAACGGCAGGAAAAAAGATCCTGGGCTGCCTCGCGGCTGTCCTGATCGGGTGGTGTGCTATTTCAGCAGGAGCCTATGCGTCTGCGAAGCCTTCCTGGTCAGGTGCGGGTGCGGCGCCTGCAGCAGCGCCCACAGGAATAAAGAACGTGCGGGAAGTAGCAGTTGGACCGGGGAATATAGCAGGACAGGAGGACACAGCAGGGCAGGAGGACACAGCAGGACAGGAGGACACAGGGGAGCAGGAGCATACGGCGGAACAGGCAGACAGCCTGGGATGGAAGGAAAAAGTAACCCCCTATATACAAAATACCTATTATGAATATCCTTATCTGATGGAAATCGGCTGGAACATTCCTGAACAGAAAACAGCGGATTACCCTTACAGCCGGATAATACGGCAGACAGATGGGGCGGATATCACCTGTTTTTTCAATGAAAAAACAAAGCAGTATATGGAGGATGAAGCTGTTATAGATTCATTTATCCGTTTATACCCCGGATTACAAAAGCTTGGGGAGCAGTCAAATCTTGCCGTAAAGACACCTTTTTTTGTCAGCATCAGGGATGTATCCGGAAAAACGGCGGATGAACTGGCGGAGGAAAGCTATTACAATGGTTCGCTGGCGGAAAACGAACATTGGGGGGCTTTTTACACAGACCTCCTGGAAGAATGATACTTTTGCTGACAGATGTATTGCGTCAGCGGTTTCCGGTATTTTTTATGTTTTGCATATAATTTTCAAAAGGATGTAAAAATGGTTGATGCAATCCCTCTGCGGGTAAGTTATAATAGATTTGGAAATACTGGCAACAGGAGGATTTTATCAATGGAAACTGCGATGCAGAAGTTCAGGGATATGGAAAAAAGCTGGAAGTGGTATCAGATTAACAGATTCTTCGGCGCTCTGGCAGGCGCGGTGGTTTATTCCCTGGGAATCAATCTGTTTATTGTGCCGGTAGCCCTGTACAGTGGCGGAATCATGGGCTTTTCACAGATACTGAGGACGATTCTTATCCAGTATCTGAATTTGCCCCTGCAAAATTTTGATATCGCCGGTGTAATTTATTATCTGATCAACATTCCTATTCTGCTGATTTCCATGAAGCGGATTGGGAGAAGGTTCTTTATTAAAACGGTGATGTGCGTAACTACGGTTACTGTCCTTCTGTCGGTGATACCGATTCCGGTGCAGCCCATACTGCCTGATGATACGCTGGCCTGCTGTGTGATCGGCGGAATTATCTGCGGCCTGGGAATGGGACTTGCCTTAAAGAACGGCGGTTCCCTGGGCGGCATGGACATTGTGGGCATGATGCTGATTAAATGGCGCAAGGATTTCAGGGTCGGCCGGGTGAATCTGATCACCAACATTATCCTGTATTCGGTCTGCCTGTTCCTGTTTGATATCCCTACGGTGATCTATTCCCTTATTTACGCTTCCCTGAGCTCCTTTGCCATAGATAAGGTGCACGCCCAGACGATAAACGTGGAGGTGCGCATCATAACCAAGGCGCAGGACGAGGGGATGGAGAAAGAGATCTTCACCGAGCTGGAACGCGGCATAACCAAGTGGGAGGCCATCGGCGCTTATACGGACGAGTCCGTACACATTTTATTCGTGCTCATATCCAAATACGAATTGAGCCAGCTGAAAAATATAGTCCATAAATATGACCCCCATGCCTTTATCGTGGTAAACGAAGGCGTGAACGTGGTGGGAAATTATAAAACGCGTCTGTAAGCCTGTAATATGGAAGCACAAATTTGATTTATGCCTTGTAAATGACGGCGGACGTGCATATGCACGTCCGCCGTGTAAAAAACCCCCGGAAAGAAAAGCGCCCTGCCTGACAGACGGCTTTTCTTTCCGGGGGTTTTGTGCTGTTATTATTTGCTGACAGTTTTCCTGCATGAAGTCTGTTTACTGATGGTTATCCGATTCTGTTTTCGGCTCGCAGGTCAGATGCATTCCCAGCTTCTTGAAGACCGCTTCATCCACTGAGGAAAGCATGACGGAGGAATGGACCTCGCATCCCTTCAGCTGGCGCAGGGCGCTTAATGCAAGCGCAGCCCGCTTGTCCGTTGCGGCGCTGATGGACAGGGCAATGAGGATTTCGTCCGTATGCAGCCTGGGGTTAATGCTTCCCAGATAAGAGGTTTTCAGTGTCTGGATGGGTTCAATGGCCTGAGGGGATACCAGATGCACTTCGTGGTCAATGCCCTCCACTACCTTCAGGGAATTCAGGAGGCACGCGGAGGCGGCGCCCAGAAGCTCCGTGGTCTTTCCGGTGACCAGCGTGCCGTCGGAAAGCTCAATCGCCACGGCGGGATGGCCGGTTTCCTCCTCCCGCTGCATGGCGGCCTTCACTACGGGACGGTCGTTGATGGTAAGTCCTCCCTGCTTCATGAGCAGCTGCAGCTTATAAAGGATTTCCTTGGAGCTGTTGCCCCGCTTCAGATCGCAGAGACAGTGATAGTAGCGGCGGATGATTTCCTGGTTGGCGGCCTCACAGCAGATTTTATCGTCCAGTATACAGTTGCCTACCATATTGACGCCCATATCCGTGGGTGATTTATAAGGGCTGTCCCCCAGAATCTGTTCGAAAATGGCATTGAGGACAGGGAAGATTTCCACGTCACGGTTATAGTTGACCGTTGTCTGGCCATAGGCTTCCAGGTGGAAGGGGTCAATCATATTTACATCGTTTAAATCCGCGGTGGCGGCTTCATAGGCCATGTTCACAGGATGCTTCAGAGGCAGGTTCCATATGGGGAAGGTTTCGAATTTGGCGTAGCCTGCCTGGATCCCTCTTTTATGCTCATGATACAGCTGGGAAAGGCAGGTGGCCATCTTGCCGCTTCCCGGGCCTGGCGCCGTGATGACAACCAGCGGTTTGGTGGTTTCCACATATTCGTTGCGGCCGTAGCCTTCATCGCTGACAATCAGGTCGATATTATCCGGATAACCTTCAATTACATAATGAAGATAAGAACGGAGCCCCAGATTGGTCAGGCGGCGGCGGTACTGGTCGGCGGAGGGCTGTCCCGCATACTGGGTGATAACAACGGAATTGGCCAGGAAGCCCATTTTACGGAAGGTTTCGATAAGGCGCAGGACCTCAGCGTCGTAGGTAAGGCCGGAATCCCTGCGGATTTTATTTTTTTCAATGGAAGGCGCGCTGATGACCAGTACGATTTCCGCCTGATCCTTCAGCTGCTGGAGCATTTTGAATTTGCTGTCCGGTTCAAAGCCGGGAAGGACGCGGGAAGCATGGTAATCGTCAAAAAGCTTTCCGCCAAACTCCAGATAAAGCTTGTCGCCGAACATGGCGATCCGCTCCTTAATGTGTTCTGACTGCATTTTCAGATATTTGTTATTATCAAATCCGTACTTCATAGTTCCCTCTTTGTATTTTATTTTTTTGGTTTGTGTTCAGTTTTTTACAGCTATTAATTCCCTTTCCGGGCCCGGATACCATGCCGCCTGTTACAAATACATATTTTACTGCCATGACGTTCTCCATTCTGCCGTAGGTGACGGCTTTACAATACAAAGCTTCAGCAAGCTGCAACTGTGATGGGGCTTACAGTTATGGATAAATTAGAAAAGTACGCCGTTAAGCGTACCGGTTCCCCGTCCTTTGTATAGCATGCAGTATAGAGAACATGCATTTTCTGGAACTGGACTGCGCCCTTTGTTTCCAGCTTTTCACAAACCCGCGCAAAAACAATCCAATTTCATTATTATACAACGGGAAACGTAAAAAAATCCAGCGTTTCATGCAAAAAAATTAATAAATCTTTTATAGTTTGCCCCATATTTTCATAGAATTAATATTGATTTATATTTCCTGAAACCCTATAATAGGAAATGATTATCAGAATTTAGCCAGTTTCCCGAGGGAAACTGTTTATAGAAAGGTTTTTACATTATGGATAATAATAATTTGAACAGCTATAACGGCGGCAATGGCTACAATAACGGCCAGGGCGGCGGTCCCGGTAACGGCCAGGGCGGACCGGGGGGCGGCGGGCAGCCTCCGAAGAAGCAGAATTTGATGCTCCTTCTGGTTGCGGCGCTGGTGACGCTGGTATGCATGAGCTTTTTTATGAAGATGCTCAGCGGTGTTTCCAACCAGGAAATCACTTACAATGAATTTCTGGAAAAAGTGGACGCGGGAGAGGTTGAAAGCGTAGAGATTACGGATGAACAGATCAATATAGTCCCCAAATCCGACGCCAAGGAAAACCCGTTCATGCCCGCGGAAGAAATTACCTATTATACCGGACGGGTGGAGGATGCCACGCTGATTTCCCACCTTCTGGAAAAGGACGTGAAAATCAACGGGGAAATCCCCGACAATTCAGGTTTTCTGCTCTCTATTTTACTGACCTATGTGCTCCCCTTTGTAGTAATCATTTTCCTTTTCAATTTCCTGATGAAGAAAATGTCCGGCGGCGGCGGTCCCATGGGCGTGGGCAAGAGCAATGCCAAGGTATATGTACAGAAGGAAACCGGTGTTACCTTTAAGGATGTTGCCGGAGAGGACGAAGCCAAGGAATCCCTTGTGGAGGTGGTGGATTTCCTGCACAATCCGGGAAGATATTCCAAAATCGGCGCCAAGCTGCCCAAGGGCGCGCTGCTTGTGGGACCTCCCGGAACAGGTAAGACGCTGCTGGCCAAAGCGGTGGCAGGAGAAGCGCATGTGCCGTTTTTCTCCCTGACGGGTTCCGACTTTATCGAACTTTACGTAGGTGTGGGCGCATCCCGTGTGCGTGACCTGTTTAAGGAGGCCACCAAGAACGCCCCCTGTATTATTTTTATCGATGAAATTGATGCCATCGGCCGCAGCCGTGATTCCAAGTACGGCGGAGGCAATGAAGAGCGTGAACAGACGCTGAACCAGCTGCTGTCTGAAATGGATGGTTTTGACAGCTCCAGGGGCATCCTGATCCTGGGCGCTACCAACCGCCCGGAGATCCTGGATAAGGCGCTTCTGCGTCCCGGCCGTTTTGACCGTCAGATCATTGTGGATAAGCCGGATCTGAAGGGCCGCGTGGAAATCCTGAAGGTGCACGCCAAGGATGTGCTGATGGATGACACCGTGGATTTTGACGCCATTGCGCTGGCAACCAGCGGGGCCGTAGGCTCCGATCTTGCCAATATGATAAATGAAGCCGCCATCAATGCGGTAAAGCAGGGCAGGGATTATGTCTGCCAGAAGGATCTGTTCGAGGCGGTGGAACAGGTGCTTGTAGGTAAGGAAAAGAAGGACCGCATCATGAGCAAGGAGGAACGCCGCATCGTTTCCTATCATGAGGTGGGCCACGCGCTTGTGAGCGCGCTGCAGAAAAACTCGGAGCCTGTTCAGAAAATCACCATCGTCCCCAGGACCATGGGCGCGCTTGGGTACGTGATGCAGGTGCCTGAGGAGGAGAAGTTCCTCAATACCAAGGCGGAGCTCCACGATATGCTGGTAGGCCTGCTGGCAGGCCGGGCCGCGGAGGAAATCGTATTTGATACGGTAACTACCGGCGCTTCCAACGATATTGAGAAGGCGACCAGCATTGCAAGAGCCATGGTAACCCAGTACGGCATGAGCGAGAAATTCGGCCTGATCGGCCTGCAGACGGTGGAGAGCCAGTACCTGGACGGCCGCGCGGTTATGAACTGTTCCGACGTGACGGCGGCGGAGGTGGATTCCGAGGTAATGCGCATCCTCAAGGAATGCTACGCAAAGGCGCTGGAGCTGCTTGGGGGAAACCGCGCCGTTATGGATAAGATCGCAGAGTACCTTATCGAAAAGGAAACCATTACCGGTAAGGAATTTATGAAGATATACCGCAGGGAAAAGGGAATCCCGGAGCCTGAGGAAACGGAGACCCCGGAGGAGGCTAGGCCGAGGATCAGTGAAAACACCCCTTCCGTTACAACTGCGGACATACAGAAAACACAGGACGCCCCGGCACAGCCGCAGGAAGAGATTGTCCCCAAGCCCTGGGATCTCCATTTCCAGCAGACGCAGAACAGCGCGCCGGCAGGGGAAAATACGGCAGGAACGCAGCAAATGCCCGCAGGGCAGCAGCCCATGGGACAGACGCCTGCATCAGCAGGGGAAGCTAACGCAGCCCCGGCAGGAAACGGATCCGACAGACCGGACGGCAATGACTGGTGGAGCAGCGGCGAAAGCGGCATCCCCGGGCAGGATTTGAATTTCTTCCGCACGGAGGAGAATGGGAACGGAAGTGATTCCCATCAGGAAGGCTCTTCCGAACAGGCGGCCGGACAACCGGAAAACGGCACAGACGCCGGCAGCACGCCGGATGACGGCGCGGCAGGAGCGGGCAAGCCCGCCGGCCCGGTAGGCAGGTTTTCCAATACGGTTCTTCCGCCGACAGACAGGAAATAACCTGTAATTAAGATTCCCTCGCAGGAAACAAAGCGAGGCGGGACATTAAATTCATAAAAAAAGCTACGGATAAGGGATTCTTATGTTAAGATAAAGTAAGAATCCCTTTTCCTGTCGGCAGTCTCCTGATGCCGCCATATATTTTGCCGCTATACACTTTTACACCCGCAGGGAGGAAAAACATATGTTTAACTTCGAAGAAGAACTGAAAAAGCTCCCCCCCAAGCCCGGTGTCTACATTATGCATGACAAGGATGACACGATTATTTATGTGGGAAAGGCCATCAGTCTGCGCAACCGGGTGCGTTCCTATTTCCGGGAGAGCACAAATAAAAGCCCCAAAATAGAAAAAATGGTGACTAAAATCGCCAGATTTGAATATATAGTTACGGATTCCGAGCTGGAAGCGCTGGTGCTGGAAAACAATCTGATTAAGGAACACAGCCCGCGCTACAACACCATGCTTAAGGATGATAAAACCTATCCTTATATTAAAGTGACAACAGGGGAAGAATATCCAAGAGTCCTTTTTTCCAGACAGATGAAAAAGGATAAATCCAGGTATTTCGGGCCCTTTACTTCCGCCGCGGCGGTGAAGGACACCATAGAGCTGATCAATAAGCTGTACCGTCTGCGGACCTGTAACCGGGTGCTTCCCAGGGATATCGGTCTGGACAGGCCCTGCCTCAACTACCATATCGGACAGTGCAGCGCGCCCTGCCAGGGCATGATTACCAAAGAGGAATACCGGGAGCAGGTGGATAAGGCGCTGGATTTCCTGAACGGCAACTTCAAGCCCATACTTACGGATTTGCAGCAGAAGATGGAGGAAGCGTCGGAAAGCCTGGATTTTGAAGAGGCTATCCGCTACCGGGATCTGTACAACAGTGTGAAGCAGGTAGCCCAGAAGCAGAAAATCACGGACAGCAACGGGGAGGATAAGGACATTATCGCCCTTGCCAAGGATGATAACGATGCGGTGGTCCAGGTGTTTTTTGTCCGGGACGGCAGGCTGATCGGCAGGGAGCATTTTTATATGACGCATATTTCGGACAGCACCTCGGCCCAGATACTCCTGGACTTCGTCAAGCAGTTCTATGCGGGAACGCCTTTTGTGCCCAGGGAGCTGATGCTGCAGGAGGAAATTGAGGATACGGAGATTGTGGAGCAGTGGCTCAGCAACCGCAGGGGAAGCCGCGTCCATATCCGGGTGCCCAAAAAGGGGACCAAGGAAAAGCTGGTGGAGCTTGCCGCTACCAATGCGGCGCTTGTCCTGAGCAAGGACAGGGAGCGCATCAAGCGGGAGGAGGGTAGGACCATCGGCGCCGTGAAGGAAATCTGCGCGCTTCTTTCCCTGCCCGAAATCAGCCGGATGGAAGCCTTCGATATTTCCAATATCAGCGGCTTTGAAAACGTGGGCTCCATGGTGGTTTATGAAAAAGGAAAACCGAAGCGGAGCGATTACAGGAAATTCAAAATCCGCACAGTGTCCGGCCCGGATGATTATGCCTGCATGAAGGAGGTCCTCACCAGGCGGTTCCTCCACGGTATGGAGGAAGCGAAGGAGCTGCAGGAGAAACAGCTGGAAAAGGAATTCGGCAGCTTTACCAAATTCCCGGATCTGCTGCTGATGGACGGCGGCAAGGGCCAGGTGAACGTGGCGAAGCAGGTGCTGGAGGAGCTGCATATTAACATACCGGTGTGCGGCATGGTGAAGGATGACAACCACCGTACCAGAGGGCTTTACTACCAGAATGAAGAAATTGAGATAGACACCCGCAGCGAGGGCTTTAAGCTGATTACCCGCATCCAGGATGAGGCCCACCGGTTTGCCATAGAATACCACCGCTCCCTGCGGAGCAAGGAACAGGTGCGCTCCGTGCTGGACGATATTCCCGGCGTGGGGCCTGCGAGGCGCAAGGCGCTGATGCGGCATTTCAAGTCCATAGACGACATCCGTTCGGCGGACGCGGCGCAGCTTTCCCAGGTGCCGGAGATACCGGAGCATATCGCGGAAGAAATCTATTCTTTTTTTCATGGTTCTGTGGTAAAATAAGCAAAGATAAACGCGCAGCGATATATGTATAACAGCGGAAAATATAAAAGTGGAGGACAAGGTATGTCACATGTGAATCTAACACAGATCATTGAGAAAATGAAACTGGAAAACCTGACACCGGAAATCGATGTCAAGGGGATCAAAATCACCCAGCCGGACATCAACAGGCCGGCGCTGCAGATGGCGGGGTATTTTGAGCATTACGAGGCCACCCGCCTGCAGATTATCGGCTTTGTGGAATATACCTATATGGAAGCGATGACGGAGGAGAGGAAGAACAAGATTTATAACCAGCTGCTGTCCTATCCCATTCCCTGTATCGTATTTTCCAGGGAGCTTCATCCCGACCCTCTTTTCCTGCAGATAGCAAAGGAAAAAAATGTGCCTATCCTGATGACAAAGAAGGCGACCTCCGCTTTTATGGCGGAAATTATCCGCTGGCTGAATGTGATGCTGGCGCCCTGCATTTCCGTGCACGGCGTGCTGGTGGACGTTTATGGCGAAGGCGTGCTGATTACCGGAGAGAGTGGAATTGGTAAATCCGAGGCGGCGCTTGAGCTGATTAAGAGAGGACACCGTCTCGTATCCGACGACGTGGTGGAAATCCGCAAGGTCAGCGATGATACGCTGATTGGCAATGCGCCTGATATCACCAAGCATTTCATTGAACTGCGCGGTATCGGAATCATTGACGTAAAGACGCTGTTCGGTGTTTCCAGCGTAAAGGATACCCAGTCCATTGATCTGGTGATCAGGCTGGAGGACTGGAATAAGGATAAGGAATACGACAGACTCGGTCTGGAGGAGGAATATACGGATTATCTGGGCAACAAGGTGGTCTGCCACAATATTCCCATCCGTCCCGGACGTAATCTGGCCATTATCTGTGAATCTGCGGCAGTTAACCACCGCCAGAAGAAGATGGGCTATAACGCGGCGCAGGAGCTGTACACCCGTGTCCAGAATTCCCTGGCCCGCAGAAGAGAAGAAGATGAGGAGGACGATTGATTATGGCAAAGTACTGTTTCGGAGTAGATGTGGGAGGCACCACCGTCAAGCTGGGCTGCTTTGATACGGAGGGAACCCTTCTGGAAAAATGGGAGATTACCACAAGGACGGCCAACGGCGGCGAGGCGATCCTGCCCGACGTTGCCGCCAGCATTCTGGACAAGATGAAAGAGCGTGAGATTTCCAGGGAAGATGTTATCGGCGTGGGCGTTGGCGCTCCCGGTCCCATTGACGGGGAAGGAACCGTTTATAATGCCGTAAACCTGGGCTGGGGAACCTTCAGCATTAAGAACCAGCTGCAGGGACTTCTGAACATTCCCGTAGAGGCAGGCAATGACGCTAACGTGGCCGCTCTGGGAGAGATGTGGAAGGGCGGCGGCCAGGGCCATAAGAACCTGGTGGCTGTTACGCTGGGAACCGGCGTTGGCGGCGGCATCATCGCCGACGGCAGAATTCTTTCCGGGGCCACGGGAGCCGCGGGGGAAATCGGACACATCCATGTGATGGACGGCGAGCAGGAAATGTGCAACTGCGGCAACTACGGCTGCCTGGAGCAGTACACCTCCGCAACCGGTATCGTAAGGCTTGCAAAGCGCAGGCTGGCGGCTGACGATAAGCCCAGCAGCCTGAGAGGGAACGACAGCATTTCTGCCAAGACCGTATTCGATGCGGTAAAGGCAGGGGATGAGCTGGCAATCGAGGTGGCGGAGCAGTTCGGTGAAATCCTGGGTAAGGAGCTTGCCAACATTGCAGGTGTTGTGAATCCGGAAATTTTTGTAATCGGCGGCGGCGTATCCAAAGCAGGCCCGATTCTGCTGGATTATATCCAGAAGAATTACATACCTTATGTCTTCGCAGGAAGCAGGGGCGCGCTGTTTGCGCTGGCGACCCTGGGAAATGACGCCGGTATTTACGGAGCGGCAAAGATGGTGCTGGACTAAAAGCGCCGGATACGGCATAATATATTTTTAAGTTTATGAGGAATGGGAGCACAAGTGAGTAGAGCTTTGTTAGAATATCTGGAAAGTGTGGTACCGGCAGAGAACATCCTTTTGGAGGAACCCATGCACAAGCATACCACCTTCCGGGTGGGAGGACCGGCAGAGGTATTTGTAACTGTCGAGAATAGTAAACAACTGGAAAAAATAATCAAATACCTGAATCTTGTGGAGCGGCCTTATTTTATCCTTGGCAACGGAAGCAACCTGCTGGTAGGGGATAAAGGCTACCGGGGAGTCATCATCCGGCTGGGCGGTGATTTCAACCATCTTACGGTGGAAGGGACGCTTCTGACGGCGGGGGCTTCCGTACTGCTGTCCGCAGCCGCCAGGGCGGCCATGGAAAACGGCCTGGCCGGAATGGAATTTGCCTCCGGCATACCGGGAAGCGTGGGCGGAGGCGTCAAGATGAACGCAGGGGCCTATGACGGCGAAATGCGCAATATCGTGGAATCCGTACAGGTGATGTACAAGGACGGAAGCATACTGGACCTTGACAATGAAACCATGGAGTTCGGTTACCGCAACAGCGTAATCAAAAACAGGCCTTATGTGGTGCTCCAGGTTTCCATGAGGCTTCAGGAAGGTGACAGGGAGACGATCCTTGCCAGAATGAATGAACTGACGGCAAGACGGAAGGAAAAGCAGCCGCTGGAATACGCCAGCGCGGGCAGTACCTTTAAGAGGCCGGAAGGCCACTTTGCCGGAAAGCTCATTATGGACAGCGGTATGAGGGGCGCCAGAATCGGCGGCGCGCGGGTGTCCGAAAAGCACTGCGGCTTCGTGATTAATGACGGCACGGCAGTAGCGGCGGACATTGCGGAGCTGATCCAGGAGGTCATTGAGACTGTAAAGGAAAAATTCGGAGTCACGCTGGAGCCGGAGGTTATTTTCCTGGGAGATTTTTAGGCGGCTGTCCTTTGTGTGGACAGCGCTTTTAACAGTATGAAACGGGTAAACGGAGGCCCCTGCAGGGGCTTTCGTTCTGCCTGCCGGAATACGGAAGGGAAGCGCAAGATTCCTTTCAAACTACTGATTTATGCAGTATCGCAGGCAGGCCTGCGATATGCAGGAGGTATAAAAGGTGAGATTCGTAATTGTGACGGGAATGAGCGGCGGGGGCAAGAGCACAGCCATGAGAATGCTTGAGGATTCAGGATTTTTTTGCGTGGACAACCTGCCGGTGCCTTTAATTGAGAAGTTCATGGAACTGCTCATGATGCCCAATAACGAAATATCCAAAGCTGCGCTGGGGCTGGATGTGAGGGCCGACCAGTCCTTTGGCGATGCCATGAAAATACTGAATAAGATGCGCCAGAACGGCTTTGTTTTTGAAATCCTTTTTATGGATGCCAGCGATGCAACCCTGATGAAGCGTTATAAGGAAAGCCGCAGGGTACACCCCCTGGCTACTCCGGAGGACAACCGGATTGAGAGCGGCATCCGAAGGGAAAGGGAAATCCTTACCGCCATGAAAAAACAGGCGGATTATATCATAGATACTTCCAAGCTGCTGACCCGCGAGCTGAAGGAAGAAATAGACAGAATTTTTGTGCAGAACGGGGAATATAATAATCTTATAGTAAGCATTGTTTCCTTCGGCTTCAAGCACGGAATACCGGCGGACGCGGATCTTGTTTTTGACGTGAGATTCCTGCCCAACCCATTTTACATTGACGAGCTGAAATATCTGACAGGCCTTGATAAAGGCGTACAGGATTATGTGATGAGTTTTCCTGAGGCCGGGCAGTTTCTGGACAGGCTGGAGGACATGCTGCATTTTCTGATCCCCAACTATATTAAAGAAGGTAAATATCAGCTGGTGGTTGCCATAGGCTGTACCGGAGGAAAACACCGCAGCGTGACGCTTGCAAATGAACTGTACGGGCGCATGAAGGATAAAGGGAACTATGGACTGACATTAAGCCACCGGGATGTGAAATAAATGGCCGGCGGGACTCATATCCAGGAGGGCGCAATATGTCTTTTTCGGGAGAAGTAAAAGAAGAACTGATGAAACACACGCCTCCGGCCAGGCATTGCCAGCTGGCGGAGCTTGCATCCATACTGCATTTCTGCGGCAGCCATGCGGCGGCGGAGGGCAGTAATAATTTACAAAATGAAGAAAAAAAGAGCATTTTTAACGGTGAAAAGCTGCTGATTCAGGCAGAAAATGAGGCGGTTATCAGAAAATGCTTTACATTATTGAAGAAAACATTTAATATAAATACTAGCGTGAATGAAAAAAGAGTCGGAAAGAGCGGAAAAGCAGGTGCCGGGACCGGTGCAAAGCCCAGGGCTTATGAGATTGAGCTTACGGATCCCTCTCAGATAAAGCAGGTTCTCCAGGCCACTAAATTCATGGACGGGGAAGGGCATCTGAGGGATATGAAAGCGCCTGTCAGCGCGATTCTTATCAAGAATTCATGTTGTCAGAGGGCATTCCTGCGAGGGGCGTTTCTGGCGTCGGGTTCTATGAGCGATCCGGGAAAGAGCTACCATCTGGAAATTGTATGTACGAATTTATTCCAGGCGGAGCAGATACAGTCCATTCTTCTTGCATTTGAAGTGGAAGCGAGGATTGTACAGCGGAAGAAGTACCAGGTGGTTTATATGAAGGACGGCACCGGGATCTCAGACTTCCTGAACATTGTGGAAGCGCATGTATCCCTGATGAATTTTGAAAATTTCAGGATTGTAAAAGAAATGCGCAATTCTGTAAATCGGAGAGTGAACTGTGAGACGGCGAATATCGGCAAAACCGTTAGTGCGTCCACAAGACAGGCGGAGGATATCCTTCTCCTGCAGCAAAAATACGGATTTGAGAATCTCCCGGAAAGCCTGAGGGAGATGGCGGAGGTCAGACTGGCCTATCCCGACGCCCCCTTGAGGGAGCTGGGGGAATATCTGGATCCTCCTGTTGGTAAGTCCGGTGTGAATCACAGGCTTCGTAAATTGGGTGAGCTGGCGGACAAGGTCAGATCACAGCAGGGGATAAAGAGTTAACAGAAGTGGAAGGAAAGCAGTAAAAGGAGGAGTAATTATGAAAATGAAGGCAGTCAGAATTCAGTTAAACGGCGGACTGGAAGCGAGACCCGTAGCTATGCTTGTTCAGGTGGCCAGCCAGCATGACAGTACTGTTTATCTGGAATCGGAAGGCAAGAAGGTAAACGCAAAGAGTATCATGGGAATGATGAGCCTTGGACTGGACAGCGGCGAAATGGTAACTGTAATCGCCGATGGCCCTGACGAGGAGGTTGCGGTGGAAGACATTGCAAAATATCTTTGCAGCGGCAAAAGCAACTGAATGAAGAAAAGGCTTTAAAATAATAGCGAAAGGAGCATTTACATGCTCCTTTTTTGAAGTTCTGAGGGGGCCATTAAAAAGAGGAAAACAGGGGACTCGCATTTTGCTCCGCAAAACATGGAGGATTTGAGATGGCTAAGAAAAAAATGCTGTTTATTTATAATCCAAAGGCCGGCAAGGGACAGATTAAAAACAACCTTTGTGATATTATAGATGTTTTTGTAAAGGCAGGGAATGAGGTTACCGTTTATCCCACCCAGTATGCAGGGGATGCGGTAAGGATGGCTGCTGAGAAGTCAAAGAAATACGATTGTGTTGTCTGCAGCGGGGGTGACGGGACGCTGGATGAGGTGGTCACCGGTATTATGAAGAGCAACAAGCTGGTTCCGGTGGGCTATATCCCGGCGGGAAGCACCAATGATTTTGCCAACAGCCTGGGGATTCCCAGGAATATGAAGGCCGCCGCGGAAACAGTGGTCGGCGGCAGGCCCTTTGCCTGCGATATCGGCGCCTTTAATGACGACACGTTTGTGTATATTGCGGCTTTCGGGCTTTTTACCGATGTTTCCTATGAGACGAAGCAGGAATATAAGAACGTCCTGGGACATATGGCATATATCCTGGAAGGGATGAAGCGCCTGCCTTCCATCAAATCCTATCAGATGAAGGTGACGGCGGAGAACCTGGAGATCGAAGGCGACTTCATTTTCGGTATGATTACTAATTCCATGTCCGTGGGAGGCTTCAAGCGGATTACCGGAAAATATGTGGAACTGGATGACGGGGAATTCGAAGTGACCCTGATTAAGCGACCCACCAACGCCATTGAACTGAACCAGATCCTTACTGATCTTGTAAACAGGAACATAGATACGGATCAGATGTACTGCTTTAAGACAGCTTCCCTTCATATTGAATCCGAAGAAGAGGTTGCCTGGACCCTGGACGGGGAATTCGGAGGGCGCCACAGGGTAGTAGATATGGAAAACCGGAAGCAGGCTCTGGAAATCAGGGTTCCCTGGCCTGAAAATGTGTTGATTTAAGGCAGCGGCTTCCAGTCCGCTGTGTTTTGGGCAGTAACTGTGGAGGGACTGAACAGTTATATTCAGGCAAGTTATGTGAAAAGTTTAACTTTCCTTATTTCCTTTTTGAAGAAGATGGGTTATAATAACACCAGTAAAGGGAATTTATTTTACAATTTAACGGAGGTAAATAAAATGTTAGTATCAGCTAAAGAAATGCTCGACAAAGCAAAAGCAGGCCACTATGCAGTCGGCCAGTTCAACATTAATAACCTGGAATGGACAAAAGCCGTTCTGCAGACAGCACAGGAACTGAATTCTCCTGTAATCCTCGGTGTATCCGAAGGCGCTGGCAAATACATGTGCGGATACAAGACTGTAGTTGGTATGGTTAACGGAATGCTGGAAGAGATGAACATCACTGTTCCCGTAGCTCTTCACCTTGACCACGGCAGCTATGACGCTTGCTACAAGTGCATCGAAGCTGGCTTTTCTTCCATCATGTTCGACGGTTCCCATTATTCTATTGAAGAGAACGTTGCCAAGACTAAAGAACTGGTTGCAGCAGCTCATGAAAAAGGACTTTCCATCGAAGCTGAAGTTGGTTCCATCGGCGGCGAAGAAGACGGCGTTATCGGAATGGGCGAATGTGCAGATCCTCAGGAATGCAAGATGATCGCTGATCTGGGAATTGATTTCCTGGCAGCAGGCATCGGCAACATCCATGGAAAATATCCTGCAAACTGGAAGGGACTTTCCTTCGAAACTCTGGATGCTATCCAGCAGCTGACAGGGGACATGCCTCTCGTTCTTCACGGCGGCACAGGTATCCCGGAAGACATGATCAAGAAAGCTATCTCCCTCGGCGTTTCCAAGATCAATGTTAACACAGAGTGCCAGCTTTCCTTCGCAGCAGCTACCAGAAAGTACATCGAAGAAGGCAAGGATCAGGAAGGCAAGGGCTTCGACCCTCGTAAGCTTCTTGCTCCCGGAGCACAGGCTATCAAAGATACCGTGAAAGAGAAAATGGAAATGTTCGGTTCCGTTGGAAAAGCCTGAATATAGGTTTATTTCTTCCGGGGACAGGCCGGATGAATGCGCTTGCGTATTTATCGGACTTTCACAGGTTTATAATTACAGATAAAATCAGAGCGTCGGCAGTATGCCGGCGCTCTTTTTAAATAGATGGGCCGGGACAGCGGGGGGCGGCGGGTGATTTTCCGCCTGCTGCGGGAACTGTGCAGAACAGCCATGCAGATAAGAATTAAAAATGGATGACGGTGTACCTGCAGCTTTATGCTGATGCATATTATAAAAAAATTTTCATCCTGACAGTCAATAATATTCGGATTGACAGTTACGGACCTGCACGGTTATAGTATAAAAAAGAGCTGGTTTTACCAGGATTACCAGGAAGGTGAAAAGGTTTTGCCAGGGAGCCGGGCTGGCAGAAGGAACCGGGCTGGCAGAAGGAACCGGCGGAATTGAGGTTTTGTAAAAGGGTGTTATCAAATTATGGCAATACCGCAGAAAGGATGTAGAAGGATGATAAAGAAAATAACCTATGGAGCCCCCTTTGATACGGAGGCGGTTACCGGAGCCTATGAAAGCTGGCAGGGAGAGCTGCCTTATTTTTCCCAGGAAGAGGGAAGAAAATTTTCCTACAGGATGGCGGAGGAGGATATTGTATTCGGCCTTGGGGAAAATGTGCGCGGAATCAATAAGCGCGGCTGGATTTATGAAAGCAAATGCAGCGATGATCCGAACCACAGGGAGGACAAGCGCTCTCTTTACGGCGCCCATAATTTCCTTATAGTGGATGGAAAGGAATGCTTTGGCGTGTTTTTTGATTATCCGGGTAAGCTTACCTTTGATATTGGTTATACCGACAGGAACGTGATGCTCATAGAAGCACAGACAGGGGATATTGATGTTTATGTGATCGAAGGGGAGGGGCCGGAGGACATCGCGAAGCAGTTCCGCGGGCTTGTGGGACGCAGCTACATTCCGCCCAAGTGGGCCTTCGGCTATGGACAGAGCAGATGGAGCTACATGAATGAGGATGAAATCCGGGAGGTGGTGAAGAAGCACAGGGAGGCTGGGATTCCCCTGGACAGCATTTATCTGGATATTGATTATATGGTCAAGTATAAGGATTTTACCGTAAATGAGGAAACCTTCCCGGATCTTGCGGGCTTTGCAAAAGAGATGAAGGAGCAGGGAATCCATCTGGTGCCGATAATCGACGCGGGTGTGAAAATAGAAGAGGGCTATGATATTTACGAGGAAGGCATGGCGGGCGGATATTTCTGCAAGGAAGAGGACGGCAGTGAATTTGTGGCCGGCGTATGGCCCGGGCGTGTGCATTTTCCGGATATGCTCAATGCGGATGCGAGAAAATGGTTCGGCGGAAAATATAAGGTGCTTCTTGATCAGGGGATTGAGGGCTTTTGGAATGATATGAATGAACCGGCTATTTTCTATTCCGAAAAGCATCTGCAGGAGGTTTTTGAGCAGCTGGAGGAATTCAGGGGGATCAATCTGGATAATGAAGCCTCCGCGTCCCTGAACAGGCTGGTTGGCGGACTGAGCAATAATGAAGAGGATTATAAGCTTTTTTACCATGAGCATAAGGATGGCAGGGTAAGGCATGATAAGGTACATAATCTGTTCGGATACAATATGACCCGTGCTGCGGGAGAGGCGTTTGAGGAGCTGGAGCCGAATAAGAGGATTCTTATGTTTTCACGTTCCTCCTATATCGGGATGCATCGTTACGGCGGCATCTGGACGGGGGATAATCTTTCCTGGTGGTCCCATATCCTGCTGAATCTGCATATGATGCCTTCCCTGAATATGTGCGGTTTCCTGTACACAGGGGCTGATCTCGGAGGCTTCGGCGCGGATACGACGGAGGAACTGCTCATGCGCTGGCTGGAGCTGGGAATTTTCACGCCGTTGATGCGCAACCATTCTGCCTGGGGGACAAGACGGCAGGAGGTTTACCGTTTTACCCAGACAGGGAGCTTCCAGAAAATAATTGCGCTGCGCTACTGTCTGCTTCCCTACCTGTACAGTGAATATATGAAGGCAGCGCTGAGAGATGAAATGATGTTCCGCCCGCTGTCCTTTGTGTATGCCGGGGATCGCTTTGCCCGCCGTGTGGAGGATCAGCTGATGGTGGGCGAAAGCATTATGATTGCTCCTGTATATGAGCAGAACGCAAAGGGGCGTTATGTATATCTGCCGGAGAGAATGAAGCTGGTACGTTTCCGGGGGCCTGAGGACAGGAAGGAAGAGGTGCTGGAAAAGGGCCACCATTATGTGGATATCGCTCTGGATGAGGTGGTTTTCTTTATCCGGCCGGACCATCTGGTTCCCATGTCAAAGGGCGGAAGCTGTGTGGAAAAGGTGGATTTTGATCATCTTGGACTCCTGGGCTTTGTGGAAAAGGAAGGCTCCTATGAGCTGTATGATGACGACGGATACAGCAGGGATTATGAATCGCCTTCCCACTATACGCAGATTACTGTGGACGCAGAGGGAAGGATAAGCAGCGGCGGAGAGGGAAGCCGGAAGGAATTTTATTTGATTTGACTTCAAAAAAACGCAAAAAAAACTCCCCTGGACAGGGAGGATGCCAGGTAACTGTTTACCTGGCATTTATTATGAAAAAGCTATTTATAAAAAGTTTTGTTGTACGCTAAAGGAGGGAAGATGAAGTTGTATGTTTTTCTCGCTTCATCTTATGTTTATAGTATAGTAAAGAGAAGTGTCTAAACAGTGATTGGCAGATTAACTTTCTTTGAAATAAATATGAACAAAATATGAACGCTGTTTTTGGCAAAAACTGACAGAAAAAAACATGTTTTATACGTCTGTAATAGCAGACGATGGAGGTGAAAATGAAGCTGGACCGACTTCTGGGAATCACAATTTATCTTTTGAATCATGAGAAAACCAGCGCCAGTACCCTGGCAAAGCGCTTTGAGGTTTCAGTACGTACGATTCAAAGAGATATTGAAGCCCTGTGTATGGCGGGAATCCCTGTTGCGGCGAGTATGGGCGCCGACGGCGGCTATGAAATACTGGATACCTTCTGCATGGAACGCCAGACCGCAGAGCAGACGGATTATCAGCATATTGTGGCGGCGCTGCAGGGCCTGCTCTCCGCATATGAGGAAGAGACGGCCGAAGATACGCTTGAAAAAATGAAGGCGTTGGCGGGAACATCCGCTCCGGAGGTAATCCTTGACTTCAGCGTGGCCAGGGAGGAAAACGGCATCAGCGGAAAGCTGGCGATTATCAGGGAATGCATGGATCAGGGGAAAAAGCTGTCCTTTCTTTATACGAATGCCGAAGACAGGGAAAAGCAGTTTGAGGTGGAGCCTGCCGCCTGTATTTTTCAATGGTACGCCTGGTATTTGGCGGCATATTATCCGGAAAAGGAAAGCTACTGTCTGTTTAAGCTGGTACGGATGCGCGCGCTTTGCTGTATGGAGGAGGCAATGCGGCAAAAGCATGATGCAGGAGAGGCGGCGGAAATACTGCGCAGCAGGCCGGATACAAGAAAACAGCTGGACATCAGGCTGGAGGGCAGGAAGAAGGTAAAGGTAAAATGCATGGAATACCTGAAGGGGGAAATTGAGGAGGAGAAGGAAAACGGGGATTTCATAATGCGGCTTAGGGTGCCGGAAAATGAGCATTTCTGGTATGGGACAATTCTGGGGCTGGGAAACCAGATAAAGGTTCTGGAGCCGGAAAGCCTGAAGGAACGGATTTGCCGGGACTGCAGGGATGTGCTTGGGTGTTATCAGTAGTATTTTTCATATTACATGGCTGTTGATGTGATGTGGGACATATGAGAACTCAGGGCATTAAGCAGGGAGAAGTTGATAAATTTGATATTGTTTGGAGGTGGAGGGGCAGTGATGAACCATGCAGGAACACAATTATTGGAAACAAATCGTCTTGTTTTAAGAAAATATGACAGTTCGGACGCTGATGATATGTACCGTAACTGGGTAACAGATCCGGAGGTGTGCCGTTTTTGGCAATGGGAACCGCATAAGGATATGGAGGAAACGAAAACCTTACTTGCCGGCTGGATTCAGGAATATAAGAAAACCGATTATTATCATTGGACTATCGTGCTAAAAAGCACTTCGCAGGCTATTGGTTATATATATCTGGCGGATATTAATGATACGGACAACAGCCTTTCCGTGCATTATGCGTTAAGCCGGGAATACTGGGGCAGGGGAATTCTGACGGAGGCGTGCAAATGTGTTATCCATTTTGCATTCTTGGTTTTGGGGGCCGGAAGAGTATTTTCGTATCATCATACGGACAATCCTGCAAGCGGACGTGTTATGCAGAAAAGCGGCATGCGTTATATAAAAACCGAATATAAACATTTTCCGGAGTGTGAGCGGATTAGCGGGGATTATCATTATTATGAGATTATGTCTGATATGGATTCATTAAGGTCCGGAGAGGAATAGTTATGATGGTCAGTCCCCGACTGTTACGAATATTTCTGCTGCTAAAATTCCTGGCAGGGCAACTATGACATACAGCTGTCATACTTTGGCTGGTATAATGTAAGAAATGCAGGAGAGGAAGGGCAGGTATGACAGCTGGCAGCAATTGTATATCAAAAGAGGAGGCCAGGCGTTTCCTGGTGAAGTACCATGGACTGGACGGCGGCCAGGGGCTGTCGGGAAAGGATGGGATCATGCGGTTTATGAACCGCGTGGGATGTATTCAGTACGATCCGCTGAATGTGGCGGGGCGGAATGCGGACTTAGTATTGCAGTCAAGAATTGTGGGCTATCGGCCCAGGCTGTTGGAGGAGCTTTTGTATACGGCTCGGAGCCTGGTGGATGGTTATGACAAGATGATGTGCATTTACAGGACGGAGGATTTCGGAAGGATGGCGTGGGTCAGGAAAGCGGCGGCGGGTGGTGCGGCGGCTGTGATGCGGCGCCGGGGACAGACGGAAGCGCTGGAGCTTTTGGATGTGATACGAGAGGATATCCGCAGGAATGGGCCTGCCCAGGCGAAGGATTTTTCCATAGGCTGTAACCTGGAGGGAAGATGGGGGCCGAAAAAGTTGTCCAGCGCGGCGCTGGATTATCTTTACTGTACAGGTGAGCTGTCGGTTGCGGGAAAAACAGGCGCTCAGAAAATCTTTGATTTCACTGAAAATTTGCTGCCGGGGATAAGGACAGAGGAATTCCAGGGAGAGGATGGAGAGGCAGCTTTTTTCCGATGGTATGTGAAGCGCAGGATTGGCAGTGTGGGAATGCTGTGGAATAAAAACGGAGGCGCCTGGCTGGGGCACTTTGTATCGGATAGGGAGCGGCGTGGAGCGTGTATCCGGCAGCTTTTGGATAGGGGTGAGCTGCGGGAATTCCGGGTGGAGGGGATTGAAGAGCCTTTTTATATGCGCACAGAGGATGCGGATGTTCTGAACAGGCCGTTTCAGGAGGGAAGGACGGTATTTATGGCGCCGCTGGATAATCTTTTGTGGGACAGGGAAATGCTGCGGGCGCTGTTTGATTTTACATACAGCTGGGAGGTATATTTGCCCGCAGATAAAAGAAAATTCGGTTACTATGTACTGCCTGTGTTGTATGGAAGCCGGTTTGCGGGAAGGTTTGAACCGGAGCAGTACCGGCAGGGGGATTCTGTGCTGCGGATTAAAAACTGGTGGTGGGAGGAAGGCTGCGGGGATGACATGGATATGCGGGAGTCTCTGGCGGATGCATGGAAACGGTTCGGGGCGTATCTGGGGGCTGAGAGAACGGAAGGAACAGCGCAGGTGATTAAGTAAAAGGTTAAGCAGAACATCAGGTAAAACAGTATATCAAACATCAAGTGAAAGGTTAAGCAAAACACTGGGAAAAACGGTGGGAAAGGGAAGGGCAATATGAAAGATGTGTATGTAGAATGTCCGGTATTGGGAAACGAGGCTTTTTTGCTGCAAAGAACGGTGAAGGCGGATGCTCAGGAGCTTCTGGAGGTTTATTCTGATGAGAAGGCGGTGCCTTTTTTCAACAGTGATAACTGTAACGGGGACAATTTTTTTTACAGGACGCTGGAGCAGATGCAGGCAGAGATAAACTTCTGGGAAGCTTCTTATCGGAGCAGGGCCTTTGTCAGATGGAGTATTTTTGACCGGAGCAGCGGCAGGGCTGTAGGAACGATTGAAATGTTCTGCAGGATGGCAGATGATTTTTTTAATAAGACGGGGCTGCTGCGGCTGGATTTAAAAAGTGAGTATGAGAAGGAAGATGTGATCTGCAGTATTTTGGAGCCGCTGCTGGAGCAGGCGCCGGAGCTGTTCGGGTGTGAATCTGTTTCCACCAAGGCGGTGAAGGAAGCGGCGGAGAGGCGGAAGGCTCTGGAATGTCTGGGATTTAAGGAGACGGCGGAAAAGCTGAAAGGCCATGATGGGACGGCCTATGGTGATTATTATATGCTGCGGTGTGAGTGAGGAAATGTCCATGATTCAGCCGGAGCCGGAGGCGGTAGCAGGTTCGGAATTGTCTGAACTGCTGCGTAAATACGCTTTCCGGCTCCGGCTGAAATTTTGGGGAAAAGCCTGTGTAACCATCCGGCTGCCCGGACGGCTATAGCTTACATTTTTTCCGGTTCCGGATAATCCATGCCGAAGGTTTCCACGGTCATGGTTTTGATGCGCTGATCCTCAAGCGGGCGATCGGAATAATCCGTGCGGGTTTCAGCAATGCTGTTTACCACGTCCATTCCTTCGATGACCTTTCCGAAGGCTGCATAGGAGCCATCCAGATGGGGTGAATTTTTATGCATGATGAAGAACTGGCTGCCTGCGGAGTTGGGAGCCATGGAACGGGCCATGGAAAGAACGCCTTCTGTGTGCTTCAGGTCATTTTTTACACCGTTCTGGGAGAATTCTCCTTTAATGGAGTAACCGGGGCCGCCGGTTCCGTTACCAACCGGGTCGCCGCCCTGGATCATAAAGCCTTTGATGACTCTGTGGAAAATCAGCCCGTCATAGAAATTCTTATTGATCAGACTGATAAAGTTATTTACGGAAATAGGGGCGATTTCAGGATAAAGCTCTGCCTTTATAACATTTCCGTTTTCCATGGTGATTGTTACAACGGGATTCTGTGCCATAAATAAAACTTCCTTTCTGGTATTTATTTGGTTACAATATAACTGTTCAATGTCCTCACAGTTACGTTGCAATAAGCCTATGCGGCAAGGCGCATGGCCGACAGGTCTATTGTAGCCGAAATGCGGGAATTCGTAAAGGGAGTTAACCGGTTTATGTTGGAAAAAGTGATTGTGTCGCTGGAAAAAGAGGCGGCGGAAGATAAAATAAAGGAACTTAGGGAGAAGCTTGCACTGTATCAGACGGAGCTGCTGGTGGATACAGGGCTGTGTAGGGGGAAAAAACGGGCAGATAAGGCGGAAAATGCAGATAAGGCAGATAAGACAGACAAAGCGGATAAGGCAGATAAAGCGGATAAGGCAGACAGGACGGATAAAACGGTTGGGGCGGGCCGGATTGCTGAGGGAAAAGCTTCCGGGAAAGACGCCGCCGTCTACATTACGGACAGGCCTGATGCGGTCAGGGCGGCAGCGGGAGAAGATGCCTGCATTTTGTTGTATCTGACAGAAGAAAACAGGGGCAAAATATGGGGGGATATTCCTTATGCGGTGGAATGCCTGGAAGGACTGGACGGAGATTTCCTGGAAAAGGTCTATCAGCGGCATGTGAAGGAGCCCTGGGAGATTCTGCAGACGGACCGGCTTATTGTCCGGGAAATGGCAGAGGAAGATTTGGATGCGCTGTACCGGATCTATGACCAGCCGGGAATTGAGGATGTTATGGATGGGCTTTCGGGGGATAGGGAGGAGGAGCGGGCATATGTCAGGGCTTATATAGAACGGGCCTATCCTTTTTACGGATTTGGGCTTTGGATGCTTGTGGAGAGGAAATCGGGCAGATGTGTGGGAAGAGCGGGGTTTTTTATGAGGGAAGGGTTCGATGAACCGGAACTTGGCTTCATTATTGCCCGGGAAGCACAGAGGAAGGGGTACTGTATGGAGGCCTGTGGCGCAATACTGGAGTATGGATTCCGGGAGCTGGGATTTGAGCGGGTGCAGGCGCTGGCGGCGGAGAGGAATGGCGCTTCTCTGGCTGTATGCCGGAAATTGGGCGGGCAGAGGAGTGGAAGCATCGTATGGGAGGGCAGAAGTTTTGTACGGTTCGTATGGAGCAGGTAGCCGGGAGCGGCTGTTGAACGGCAGCATGGCTATTGACGTATATGACGTGGAAAAGCTATAATTCAGTTAAATGTGCAGATACCGGACAGTGGTAAACAGCTGATGAATTCAGAGTAAAGGCAGGGGCGGGAGTATGAGGAAAGCAGCGGCAGCGGTTCTTGTTATTGTGTTATTGGCGGCGGCAGGTTTCTTTGGACTGTGGACAGCGGGAAAAAAAGAGGCTGATGCGGACACGGAACCGGAAAAAACAGTGATTTATTTTTTCCATAATAATCCCTGTGAATCCTGCCACGAGGGTGAAAAATTCAGGGAGCTGGTCAGGGATACGCTTGCGGAAAAGCAAGACAACATTCCCTACTGGATAGATGAATATTATATTTACCGGCCGGAAAATAAGGAAAAAATGAACCGGCTCATGGAAGAGAGGGGAATTTCTCAGGAGAATATTTCCTATCCGCTGGCAATTATAGGAGAACGCTGCCTGATTGGCTATACCCAGATAAGAGAGGAATTATACGACAGCCTTAAGTTGGCTGCTGAAAAAGGAAGCAGCGGAGGGGCAGAGTCGGGGAAAACAGCCGGATACGGGGCGCAAGGGGAAGGGGAAGCAGCCGTAGACGGAGCGGTAAAGGCCGGGGAAGAAGATGCTGTCAACGGGGGAACCGCCGGAATGAATGGAAGCGGCGAAAGCGGTTTCCGCTGGAAAACCCAGGATTCCATACATATTCTGCTGTTTACTACGGAAAGCTGCAACAGCTGTGAGAAGGCAAAGGAATATCTGGCAGGACTGCCGACGGAAGCTGTAGCGGACGGGAGGAGCTATCCCGTTGAGCTTGGTGAAATTTCCGTGATGGAGGAGGACAATGCGGACTATCTGATGGAGTTGTATGACTCCTTCCAGGTGCCATCGGCAGAACAGAAGGTGCCTGTGGTATTTATCGGAACTTACTATCTTGCTGGAGAAAAACAGATCCGCAGCGGGAGGCTGGAAGAGTATATCAATGCACTGGAAGGCCTTGGGGCGCTGTATCTGCCTTCGGACGGCAGGCCGGCGGATGGGGGACGGGTGCCTGGCAGTGCGGCGGGAAAAGGCTTCGAAGAAGCGGTTTCTGTCGGGAGCATCCTTCTTACGGGGCTGCTGAATGGCCTGAATCCCTGTGCGCTTTCCATGACGCTTCTGTTCCTTTCATTGCTTGCGGCGGCCGGCGGCCGTTTCCTGCGGTACGGTTTCTGTTTCCTGGCTGGAAAATTTGCGGCTTATCTGGGACTGGGACTGGCAGTTTCCGCAGCCGCATCGGCTATACCCTTGGAGGCCTTCGGGCTGGCCCGGAATATATTGAATGTAATACTGGTATGCTTTTGCCTGGCAGCGGCACTGGGAAACATCTGGGATTTTGTCCAGATAAAGAGAGGAAATTATGGGAAGGTCAGAATGCAGCTTCCCGCAGGGCTGCGCAGATGGAATGAAAAGCTTCTGCAGTCCGCAGTCCGTCCGGGGCTGGGAGGGCTGCTTTTCCTGGCCGTATTCGGCGGGAGCGTGCTGGTTTCCCTGGGGGAATTTTTCTGCACAGGGCAGATTTATCTGGCTTCCATACTGCGCTGGGTGCAGACGGATGCGCAGAAGGGCATTCCGGTCTTCGTTTTTTGCCTGTATGTGGGAGCTATGTGTATTCCTGCGCTGCTCATCATTCTTCTGGTGGCAGGAGGGAAGAGCATCCTGGCGCTGTCGGAAGGAAGCCTGCGGCGGATGCCGGCGGTAAAGCTGTGCTATGCGGCGCTGTTTATTGTGTTTGCTGTATTTTCTCTGTATATGCTGATTTAGGGGGAGAACCATGTTTGGAAAAAAGAAAAAGCAGGAGAATGAAATTTGCGTCCGGTTGGGAGAACATGAAGTTTACAGGGGAACGCTGACCGATCTGCCGCTGAAGGAAGAGATTATCCTGGAAAAGAGCGAGGAATTTTTCAATGATCCCAATCCCTGCTTTATCCACAGGAGCGCTGTCAGGGTAAGGCTGCTGGCAGAGCTGGAGGAGGCCGCGGGGCGCGGAGAATGGGAGCTGTGGGAAAAATATATGGGAGTGGCAGTTGACAGTGTGGACTTCGGGTAAGGCCAGGGAAAGATTGACTGCCAGGACATGCGCGGGGTGACACAATTATCAGGGACTGCCGTTTACCGGCAGTCCTTCTTTATACAGGAAGGTTCTGCAAAATCAGAAAACAGCCGCAAAAAGGCATTCCCGGCAAGGGACAGCGGCGTATCGGTGCGGGATATGACGCAGATTTCCCGTTCGGGAACTATTTCCGTCAGCCGGATTTGAAAGACGCTTCCTTCCTCCAGCGCACTGCGGGCGAAGGCGCGGGGGACAAAGCCCACACCCAGATTATTGGCGGCCATAGGGGTGATCAGGTCGGTGGTGGCCAGCTCGATGTCCGGGCTTACGGCCAGATGGAACTGAAGAAGAAAATCATCCAGGAACTGCCTGGTGACGGTGCCCGGCTCCATGCAGATAAAAGGGTAGCCGCAAAGCTCCCCCGGCGTGACGCTTCGGCCGGCCAAATCGGAAAAGTCATTTCCGGCGATGAAAATATCCTGAAAGCCTGCCAGCCTGGTAACGGAGAATTTATCCTGAGGAAGGAAAGCCCCCTTATAACCAGGACGCATGACCAAAATAGCGAAGTCAATATGGCCGGAACGCAGGGCTGCCAGGGCAGTGGGGGTGCTGCTGTTGCTCACCTTGATCTTCACCCCGGGATGCAGGGTTTTAAATTCCTTGAGGAAGGGCAGCAGGAAAAAGTGCAGGGTGGTTTCGCTGGCGCCGATTCTGACCTGGCCCTCCAGCAGTTTCTTTTTTGCCTTCAGCGCGCTTTCCGCTTCAAAAATGTGCTCGCAGGCGGCTCTGACATGCTCATAGAGCATGGCGGCCTCGGGGGTCAGGGAAACACCCTTGCGGGAGCGCTGGAACAGCACGCAGTCCAGCTCCTGTTCCAGCATCTGTATGGCGTGGGTGACTGTGGGCTGGGTCACGTAAAGCGCCTTTGCGGCCTCCGTAAAGCTTCCCAGCCTGGCAACATAATAAAAAGTTTTGTAAGAATCAAAGCTCACGCTCATTCGGTATTCCTCTCATAGGCAGATATATTTCTGCTTTTTCCAACGCTGCCCTCGCCAGCATTTATCCCGGTTTATATCATAAAAAGATACAATTATAGATAAAATCTATGTAATACATAGAAATGATTGATTTTATTTATCTTTTTAGAAGTAGTATAATACAGGACGGTTTGAAAGGCAAATGTTATGCGGAGGTTTTGTCCGCCGGTGTTACAATATGGATGCAGTTACAGGGTGGTTGTAATTACAGAGCGGCTGCAGGCTGCATAGTAACCCGCCGGCGGCCAGGAAGCCGGAACAGAACAGAAATGGCCGGCATGACGGCAGAATGAGAGAGGTAAGAGTGATGAATAAGGACCTGACGGTAGGAGACCCGCAGAGCGTACTGTGGAAATTTTCGATTCCTATGTTTGTAAGCGTGATTTTCCAGCAGATGTATAATATTGCGGACAGCGTGATTGCGGGGAAATTTGCAGGAGAGGACGCGCTGGCTGCGGTAGGGGCTTCTTATCCCATAACCATGATTTTTATGGCGATTGCCGTGGGAAGCAATATTGGCTGCTCCGTAGTGATTTCTCAGTATTTCGGCGCGAAGTGGTATGACAAAATGAAAACGGCGGTGTCCACCACGCTGATCGCTTCCCTGGCTCTTTCCCTTGTGCTTACTGTCGCAGGGCTTCTGGGCAGCAGAGGCCTGATGGTGATGATCAACACACCGGATAATATTTTTGCGGACGGGGATCTGTATCTGCGGATTTACATCGGCGGATTTGTATTCCTTTTCCTGTATAATGTGGCAACAGGAATTTTTACCTCCCTGGGGGATTCCAAAACGCCGCTGTATTTTCTGATTGGTTCCTCCATCGGAAATATTTTACTGGATACGCTTTTTGTGGCGGTTTTCCACTGGGGTGTGGCCGGCGTGGCCTGGGCTACCTTCCTTGCCCAGGGCGTCGCCTGCGTGCTGGCGCTAGTTACCCTGAAAAGAAGGCTGGCCTCTGTTGAAACGACTGGTAAGGCGGCGCTGTTTTCCTGGAATATGCTTGGGAAAATCAGCAGAATCGCAGTGCCCAGTATTTTGCAGCAGTCCTTTATCTCTATCGGAAATATTTTCATCCAGGGCCTGATAAATTCCTTTGGTTCCTCTGTTATCGCCGGTTACTCTGCAGCGATTAAGCTGAATACCTTCGCCATCACCAGCCTGACCACGCTGGGAAACGGAACGAGCAGCTTTACGGCACAGAATCTGGGCGCGGGAAAGCAGGGGAGAGTGAAAGCGGGCTTTGGCGCAGCTGTGAAGCTGGCGTTGATTATTACGGTGCCCTTTTTTGTGGCTTTTTTCTTTGGCAGCCACGTCATGCTGTCCCTGTTTATGAATGAAAGCAGCACGGTAGCAATGGAAACAGGCATGGAATTTTTAAAAATTGTATCGCCCTTCTATTTCGTGATTTCCCTGAAGCTGATGGCGGATGGTGTACTGCGCGGCGCCGGCGCAATGAAGTCTTTTATGATAGCTACATTTTCGGATCTGCTGCTTCGCGTTATCCTGGCATTTATTCTGGCAGGCCCCTTCGGGACGCTTGGAATCTGGCTGTCCTGGCCGATTGGCTGGATGGTGGCCATGGTGCTTTCCCTTTCCTTCTATAAAAAAGGTGTCTGGAAGAGCAGTGCGCTTACGGACAGCGCAGAGGATATGGAGGAGGCTCCGGAGCTGGAGACAGAAGGAGCGCTTATGTTCATGGAAGAGGAAAACGCCTGAAATATTGTAACCGGATGTGAAGAAATGTTCCTTTCCATTTTTCCCCGAATGTGGTACAAAGAAGATAGGCTGCCGCACATAAAAAGAATTAACCGGGCAGCGGGGAAAGGGGAAACAAGGGAATGAAGGATTATCTGCTTTGGGAAGATAAGCCTGCGGAAAAATTCTGTGACGCCCATTATCTGGGCAATGGCAGGCTTGGCATGTCAGTGATGGGAGGCGCGCCGCTGGAAGAGGTCTACATCAACGACGACACTCTCTGGTCGGGCAGCGAGGAATTCTATCTGAATCCTCAGCATTATGACAAATTTGAAGAGGCAAGAAGGCTTTCCCTGGAAGGAAAGGTGAAGGAAGCCAACAATATCATTAATAATGATATGGAAGGACGCTGGTTTGAAGCGTATCTGCCTTTGGCAAGCCTGCATTTAACTGTGGGACAGGCAGATAACAGACGGAATATGCCGCTGAAGATGGTGATAGAGCCGCAAAAGGATGATATCAGCGATTACAGAAGGCAGCTGCAGCTTGGAACTGCAGTGGAGACTGTTTCCTGGGTGAGGGATAACATCCGTTATACCAGGGAATATTTTGTCAGCTTTCCTGATAATAAAGCATTTATTTACTGTACCGCAGAAAGGGAAGAAGGCGGAGCGGAGGGAGAAAAACTGCTGGATTTCGCTTTTGGCCTGGACTCCTCGCTGCATTATGTTAACGGGACACAGGACGGGGAGGCTTATCTGACAGGGATTGCCCCTGATCATGCGGAACCCAATTATACGGCGGTTACGCCCCGCTTCATCTACAAGGCGCCGGAGGAATCGGATGCCATACGTTTTGCCTGCTGCGCCAGAGTGGTATCCTGTGACGGGAAGGTTTTTTCCGACGGGGCCAGGGTATATGTGAACCATGCAGGCTATGCGCTGATTGCCGTACAGGCAAAAACGAATTATGCAGGTTTCCGTAAAGAGCGTGACAGGGATGCAGGAAAGCTTCTGGAACAGATCCGGCAAGATCTGGACAGCCTTGAGGCAGCGTACGGGAGCACAGTCGGGGCTGCCGCAAAGTCTATAAGCTATGCTTCCATAAAAAACAGGCATATTTCGGATTACCAGTCTCTTTATAACCGGCTGGATCTGGATTTGGGACGGGAGCTTAGCGGGAACCTGCCCACAACACAGCGGCTGGCCTACTGCGCCGAGGGTGTGGACGATCCGTCCCTGGCCGCCTTGCTGCTGCAGTATTCCAGATATCTGACCATTGCCGGTTCCCGGCCGGGCACACAGGCGCTGAACCTGCAGGGTATCTGGAATGATACGCCCGCGCCTCCCTGGTCCAGCAATTATACCAATAACATTAATGTGGAAATGAATTACTGGCCCTGTGAGGCGCTGGGGCTTCCCGAATGCCATCTGCCCATGATGGATCTGCTGACGGAGCTTTCCGAAAGCGGGAAACAGACAGCCGAAGGCTATTATCATAGCAGGGGCTGGGTAACCCACCATAATGCGGATCTGTGGCGTTCTACGGAGCCAAGCTGTGAGGATGCTTCCTGGAGCTGGTGGCCCTTCGGAGGCGCATGGATGTGCCAGCATATCTGGACGCATTATGAATTTACCCGGGATGAGGCATTCCTGCGGAAAATGTATCCGGTGCTCAGGGAGGCCGCGGTATTTATGCTGGGTTTCCTTGTGGAAAATAAGGAAGGCTATCTGGTGACGGCGCCTTCCCTTTCCCCGGAAAACAAATTCATCACGGATGGGGAGGATACGGTAATTGAGCTTATCGACGAGGTATCCAGGGAAAGCAGATGTTCGCCCAATCACCCCAGGATCAGCGCGGTGACAATCGGATCCACGATGGATATGAGTATTTTGCGTGAGCTGTTTTCCAATGTGGCGCAGGCTGCCGATATTCTCAAGCTGGAGGACGATCCTGTCCCTGCACAGGCTCAGGAAGCCATGAAAAAATTCCCGCCTCTTCGTACCGGACGCTTCGGACAGCTGCTGGAATGGTATGAGGATTACGAGGAGTGTACGCCGGGAATGTCCCATACCTCCCATATGTACCCGGTCTATCCGGGAGAACTGATTACGGAAACCAGAACACCGGAGTTATTTGAAGCGGCCAGGCGCAGCCTGGAAAGAAGGCTTCTTCATGCCAGAAAACAGGGCGGCTGGCCCGGCTCCTGGAAGATTTGCCTGATGGCCCGGTTCAAGAATCCACTGGAATGCGGCCATCTTTTAAAGAGCACGGGAGAGGGTCTGGGAGCGGGAATGATGACCAATGTGAACCAGCAGATTGACGCCATATTCGGTCTGGGAGCCGGAATCGCGGAAATGCTTCTGCAGAGTCACCAGGGCTTCATTGAGCTCCTTCCTGCGGTGCCGGTGGACTGGGCTGACGGCCATTTCCGGGGAATGCGCGCCAGGGGCGGTTTTGAGGTATCGGCTTCCTGGGACAGGGGAAAGCTTCGGACCGGAGAAATCAAAGCCCTTATCGGCGGTCCCTGCTGTGTGAAGGCAAAAGGGCTGGCCGGAGTAAGCGGTCCCGGCGTAAACGTCAGGGCGCAGGACGGCATGGTTAGCTTCACTGCGGAAAAAGGGGTTTCTTATGTGCTGGGATTTGACGCAGAGGAAATCGCGGGCAGGGAGTACTATATTTAACGGATAAGGGAATACCGTAATTTAACAGGCGGATGTGAGGCTGCCAGATGTGAGCCTGACGGACTACATGACAATGAGGCGGGCAGCAGGCTTCAGGCCTGGCAGGCAGCGGAGGCCGCTTTACTATAGGACGACAAAAAAGCAAAGGATCGGCGCGGGATAAACCCGGCCGGTCCTTTGTACTGCCGTGAGGGAAACATCGCCTTGAAAAGCGCCCTCTCCGGCACTCTTTATGCAGTTGGAAAGAAAACCTTCATCCTTACGCCGGGCTGACTGCCACGCGCCCGTCTCTTGCCAGTGCAATCGTAATATGGAATACTTCCGCACAGGCGCATATTTTGTCCGCGCCGGATATAATCCATGCTTCCCGTGATTTGGGAAGAGGTCCCAGCGGGAACATATGGGACAGTATGGCTTCCCTTTCTTTTTCGGAAATATCAAAGGTTTCCCCACTGGTCCTGGCGGCTACCTTGGGATGGCAGAAGGCCTGCAGCTCTCTGGAGGGCCTGCCCTCTCTGGGGTCATACAGAAAGAAATCATGAAGCAGCCCCGCCCTGGCGGCTGCCTGGGCGTCGCATCCCAGCTTCTTTGCCGTAAGCCACGAGATATAGGAAACATTAATACTGTGCATCAGCCTTGTCGTGGCCACATGGTGTCTGTAGCTGTTCAGGGCCAGAAATTCTTTATTTGTGAGGATGTCGGCAACATCCTCAAGATACTCTGCGTCAATATCCTCCGACAATGTAATGTCCATCGGCAACACGTCCTTTCCATTTTGAAACGGCCGCAACATTCCGGTCTGAAACGTTACTCTTTATACTATGATTATGGCGCGTTTTTGCCAGTGAATCAATGGATTTAAGAAAGATATAAGATTTTTTTGTAACTGTTCAGTACCCCTCACAGTTACTGCCCGGAAACATTCCGGATTATCTGTCGCGACGGATTTTGGCTAATTGTTTTCCGTTCCGTATTTCTTCAGGCGGCGGTACAGACGGTTACCCTGCTCAAACAGCCACAGGGCCAGATGCATGGCGGGCTGGGCGAGGAGAAGGAATACTGCCAGAACCAGCGCGGTCTGCAGCGTCAGGGGCCGTATGCTGAAAAGCTCTCCGAAAAAGACAACACAGACCAGGGCGGCAACGGTCATGACGCCCCAGACCGTGCGCCTCTTCCAGTCAAAGGGCCTGCATACCTGATAAAGGACAAGCAGCCCCACGAAGAGGACGGTTACGGCGGAAATGCTATAAAGCTGTTCCACCGGGAAATCAAAGGCGTAGGTAAACAGCTCGATTCCCAAAACAAGAAACAGGTTTGTCAGGCCGCCGGGAAGCGCTTTGTAAAAGACATTGCTCATAAAATGCCCCTCCACACGGCTGCTGTTCGGCTCCAGCGCCAGGAAGAAGGAGGGAATGCCTATGGTCAGGGATCCGATCAGGGACAGCTGCAGCGGCAGCAGCGGATAAGGGAAGCCGGCAAACAGGCTTACTAAAGACAGCAGGAAGGAAAAAATATTTTTAACAAGAAAAAGCGATGCCGCCCGCTGGATATTATTGATAACACGCCGTCCCTCGCCAACGATGGCGGGCATGGACTGGAAATCCGAATTCAGCAGCACAAGCTGGGCGATCTGGCAGGCTGCCTGGCTGCCGGAGGCCATGGCGATGCCGCAGTCCGCCTCTTTCAGGGCAAGCACATCGTTGACGCCGTCTCCCGTCATGGCCACCGTATGCCCGTTTTTCTGCAGCGCCTTCACCAGCCTGCATTTCTGCTCGGGAGTGACGCGCCCGAAAACATGGTATTTTTCAGCCGCCGCATCCAGGCTGCTTTCCGTTTTCAGCGTGGAAGCATCCACATAAAGCTCGGCGCCTTCAATGCCGGCCTGCCTTGCCACCTCGGATACGGTGGAAGGATTATCGCCGGAAATAACCCGGACGGATACGCCCTGCTCCTTAAAATACCGGAAGGTTTCCGCGGCCTCGCCCCGAAGCCGGTTGGTGATGAGAATGAGAGCCATGGGACGGATACACGCCTCCTGCAGCCCGTCTTCCTTCAGATTGCCATCGTAAGCGGCGGCAAGAAGGACACGCATGCCCTGCTCCGCCCAGGGACGGATTTTTTTCTTAAGCTCCTTCAGACGGGACCCCATAATAAATTCCGGAGCGCCGATAAGAAAACTGCCATGCTCCTCAAAGGTGATGCCGCTCCATTTGGTATCTGAGGTAAAGGGAACGATATCAGCGGCCTCCCAGTCCGAATCCTGCCGGAAGCGCTCCGCCATAGCGCGTCCCGTATCATTATCCGCATCCATATTGTCATAAAATGCGGCCAGCATTTCCGTTACCGCTTCCTCAGGGAAATTTTCCTCATCCAGCAGAATAAAACGATCCACGTCCATCCCCGGCTCAGTGATGGTGCCGGTCTTATCCACACAAAGCGTGTCTACACGGGCAAGGATTTCCACACAGTTCATATCCCGCACAAGAACCTTCCGCCTGGAAAGACGCAGAACCCCTACGGCGATGGCGATGCTTGTCAGAAGATACAGCCCCTCCGGGATCATCCCGATAAGCGCGGCAACCGTCGCCTCCACAGCCCCCTTCACCGGAAGCCCCAGCATCTGATGCTGATTGATGAAAAGACAGATCCCTACGGGAACGAGCAAAATACCTATCACCCGGATCAACCTGTCCAAAGAACGCATCATCTCGGATTTTGCCAGCTTTACGTCGCTTTTCGCCTCTCTTGCAAGACGGGAAGCATAAGAATCACTGCCAACGTGCGAAAGCCTGGCAACACACCGCCCGCCGTTTACAAAGCTGCCCGACTTCAGCTCGTCCCCGGCCTGCTTCAAAATAGCGTCGGTTTCCCCCGTAAGCAGCGACTCATTCACAGTTACCTGCCCGGAGCAAATCACGGCATCCGCACAAATCTGGCTCCCGTTATCAAATTCCACAATATCGTCCCGCACCAGCTCTGAAGAAGGAATTTCCTCCCATTCCCCGTCCCGGATACAATGTATTTTTTGCTCCGCCAGAAGCGTGAGCCTGTCCACAGCCCTTTTGGAACGGACCTCCTGAAAAATCCCGATAAACGTATTTGCAGCGGCAATCACAAGAAAAAGCAGGTTGGTATAAGACCCCACTGCAATCAGGCAGCCCCCCAGCACAACAAATACCAGGTTGAAAAAAGTAAACGTATTAGACTTAATGATATCCCCCACACTTTTCGTAGGAGAAGAATCACTGCGGTTGACATACCCGTTTTCTACCCGCAGCCGCACCTCCTCAGCACCCAGCCCGCATCCGGGATCCGCCTCCAAAACCGCGATTTCCCTGCGTTCCTCTGTGTCCACATTTCCTTTCCCTGCTTCCTGGTTTTCCAGGCTTTTGCTGTTTTTCTTCCAATTCATAAGCAATCATTCCTTCTGCATTGATAACTGTACAATTGTTCAATTGCTTTACAGTTACCTGCTCTGCTATAACGTATCCACACCCTTCCGGGCCGGATCCAACCGGTTTTTCATACAGCCCCCAACATATGTTATGTTATTATAACCCTCCACAACGCCTGTTCCTATACTCATTTTGCCACATTTGTCTAAATTTATGGTAATTTAAGGAATGATTAAGAATTGTTTTATAATCCGGTCTGTGAATCATTACCATCCGGAACAATAACTGTCATATCAGCCCTCCCCACCACCCCGCCGGGAAGGCAGAAAAAGCCGGGCGCAGGCTCGCGGAACAGCAGAGAGAGGCCTCCGCCCCTCAAAACCATCTTGACATCCTCCGCCCGGATTCTTTATAATGTTCCTATCAACTTACCGGAAGAAAGGAAAAGAATTCGATGGACGACGCGGACCCTGACGGGGAAACGAACCTTTATAGACAACGAAAACTTTTAAAGGGCATGGCCTGTTAGCATCAGCTTGACAGGCTGTGTCTTTTTGTGTTTTTTAGACGAAAAAACATGTTACTGGCTGCGGAGTGAACAGTAACAAAAACACTGCCCTCCGGCGGCAAGGATGCCGGCATTACAAAAAGAAAAGGAGAGATTTACTTTGAGTTCCATACCAAGACAGTTATTGTTGCAGATTATTTTGATTTTATTGAACGCCTTTTTTGCGGCGGCGGAGATTGCGGTGGTTTCCCTGAACACAACGAAGCTGCGCAGGCAGGAGGAGGAAGGGGATAAAAAAGCGGGAAAGCTTCTGAAGCTGGTGGAGGAACCGGCCTCCTTCCTGTCCACCATACAGGTGGGCATTACCCTGGCCGGATTCCTGGGAAGCGCCTTTGCGGCGGATAATTTTTCCGAGTATCTGGTGAGATGGATTTATGATGATATTGGTTTCAGGGGACTGACGGAGAAAGCGCTGGATACCATATCGGTTATTATCATTACCATCATCCTGTCTTATTTTACACTGATATTCGGCGAGCTGGTGCCCAAACGGATCGCCATGCAGAAGTCCATGGAGGTGGCAAAATTCAGCAGCGGCGTTATTTCCGGCGTTGCGGTGGTTATGAGGCCTGTGATATGGTTCCTGTCCTTTTCCACCAATACTGTGCTGCGGATACTTCATATGAAAACGGAGGCGGAGGAGGAATCCGTTACGGAGGAGGAAATCCGCATGATGGTGGATTTGGGCGGTGAAAAAGGCACCATTGACCAGGAGGAACAGGAATGGATACAGAACGTGTTCCGTTTTGATGATATATCCGTACGGGACGCCATGACCAGGGAGCCGGACGTGGTTGCCTTTTCCCTGAAGGAAACCGAAGAAAATATCCTGAACACCATCCGGGAAAGCGGCCTGTCCCGTTATCCTGTGTATGAAGAGGATATTAATGATGTCGTCGGGATTTTAAATGCCAGGGATTATCTGCTCAGTAGAAACGGCAACAGCTCCGCCGGGCTGCAGGAGCTGCTGCGTGAGCCTTATTTTGTACCGGATACCATTCATGCAGACGATCTGTTCCGTGATATGCAGAAAAATAAAATCCATATCGCAATTGTTATCGACGAGTACGGCCAGACAGCGGGAATCATAACCATGGAGGATCTTCTGGAGGAAATCGTGGGAAATATTTATGATGAGTTCGATCCCGCCCTTCCTCCGGAAATGGTCCGGCTGGAGGATAACCTTTGGCGGGTTTCCGGCAGCGTGGACATAGAGGATCTGGCACAGGAGCTGGATATTGACCTGCCGGAGGATACGGATTATGATACTGTTGGAGGCATGATTTTCAGCTGCCTGCGCTCTATCCCCGCGGATGGAAGCCAGTTTGACGTGCAGGTAAACGGCCTGGCCGTCCATGTGGAGCTGCTGGAGGACCAGCGGGTGGAAACAGCGATAATCAGTAAAATCATGCCGGAAAGTACAACGGAAGAAAAGGGGAAACAGAATGAATCAGGTAAAAATCAGTAAAAATGTGAAAACGCCCATACAGCCGGGGATGTTCGGCCTGTTTTTTGAGGATATCAATTATGCGGCCGACGGCGGGCTGTATGCGGAAATGCTGGAAAACCGGAATTTTGAATTTCAGGAATCCAGGGGGTACTATGATCATTACAGCCAGGATTTCGACGGGCTGTATGGCTGGAGCGCCTGCCGCGGCCAGGGAAAGCTGGCACTGGATACGCAGAAGCCGCAAAACGAAGTAAACCCGCATTATCTGCATTTTACGGCGATGGCAGCCGGGGACGGTTTTACAAATAAGGCATACGACGGCATCTGCCTGAACAAAGGGGAGAATTACCGCGTCAGCTTCTGGGCCAGAACATCTGCCTTCGGCGGCAAGGTACTGGTACATGTGGAAAAGGACGGTCAGCTTTATACAGATCAGGCAGAGATCGCCGGACTGACCGGGGAGTGGAAAAAATATGAGCTTACGCTGACGGCGGCCGCGCAGGTGAGAAGCGCTTCCTTTGTCATCTGCCTGTCTGAGGCCGGCAGTGTGGATTTTGACATGATTTCCATGATGCCGGAAAACGCGGTGTGCGGCCTGTTCCGCCGTGATCTGGCGGAGCTGTTAAAGGAACTGCAGCCGGGATTCCTGCGTTTCCCCGGCGGCTGTATCGTGGAAGGCAATACGCTGGACAACCGGTACCGCTGGAAGGAAAGCGTGGGGCCCATGGAAGAGCGCCGGGTGAACTGGAGCCGCTGGTCCGTCCATGACACCAAGGAAGAGTGCGGCTATAAAACGCCTTTTTCCCATTATAACCAGACGCTGGGCCTGGGATATTATGAATATTTTATCCTGTGCGAATATCTGGGGGCCTCACCGGTTCCCGTGATGAATGTGGGCCTGGCCTGCCAGTATCAGTCCACCCAGAAGGTGGCCTCGGACAGTGTGGAATTTAAGGAGTTTGTACAGGACGCCCTGGATCTGATTGAATTTGCAAATGGGGATGTTTCCACAAAATGGGGGGCGCTGCGCGCTGCCTGCGGACATCCGGAGCCTTTCGGGCTTCGTATGCTGGGCATCGGGAACGAGCAGTGGGAAACCGAAGAGGTGGATTTCTTCCATAGATATGAGCTGTTCGAACAGGCGATTCATGAAAAATATCCGGAAATCCGGCTGCTTGGTTCCGCCGGGCCCAATGTGAATTCCAAAGAATATGAAGCGGCCTGGAACTGGATCCGTCCGGCGGCAGAGAAAAAAGAAAATTTTGTCTATGCGGTGGATGAGCATTATTATGTGCCGCCGAAGTGGTGCTTCGACAACACGGGCTTTTATGACAATTATCCCCGCAATGTAAAGGTGTTTGCAGGGGAATATGCGGCGCATCCCCAGGGTATAGAAGACATCGCCCTGCGCAATAATATGGAAGCGGCGCTTGCGGAGGCGGCTCTGCTTACAGGAATCGAACGGAATGCGGATGTAGTGGTGCTGGCCTGTTATGCGCCGTTATTTGCGAGAATCGGGTATACCCAGTGGTCGCCGGATCTGATTTGGTTTGACGATGTCCATGCCTATGGAACGCCCAGCTATTATGTACAGAAGCTTTACAGTGTACATACGGGGCAGGAGGAACTGGAAATTAAACCTGCGCTGGGAGAAGGGCTGTATGCGGCGGTCAGCTATGATCGGGAACAGGGTGAAGTGATTGTAAAGCTGATAAATGCCGGAGAGAAAGCTGAAACGGTGAGCCTTGGGCTGGAGGAATGGAGCTGTTCGGGTAAGCTTACACGGATCGAGCTGTGTGCGGACGGCCTGCAGCAGGTGAATTCCATTGCTGCCCCGGACAGGATTACAGATCGGCAGACCCGGGAAAGCTTTGCGGGAAATGAAGTGAGCACGGAAATAAAGCCGTACTCCGTAACCGTACTGCGGATTGCCGCAGAATAAGGAAAGTCAGGTGCTGCTGCGGGCTGTGGACAAAACACCGGTAGGCGCCTGGGGACTGGAGCTGGAATGATAAAAGTACTTTGTCTGGATTATGATAATACGGTTTTTGACCACCGCCTCGGTAACATCCCGGAAAGCGCCAGGGAAGCGCTGGAGGCCGTGAGGGGAAAGTGCAGGCTGGTGCTTGCCAGCGGGCGTTTTTTCAACGATGCGTGGAACGCGCCTATTAAAGAGCTGGTAAAGCCTGACGGCATCATCCATTCAAACGGCTCCCTGGTGGAAGCGGAGGGAACCGTGCTGAAGGAAACCTACCTGGATCCGAAGCTGCAGAAGGAGGTGCTGGACTTTGCCTACGCCAATGATTTATGCCTGGGCGGCCAGCATGAGGGAAAATGGTATACCACCAACCCGGAAAAGCAGGCGGCCCGGTGGAAGGGTAAGGAGCACCTGTTCCTCCGGGAAATGTACGATGCCAGGGAGCTTTATGAAATCCCCATGCACGCGCTCTATCTGGATGACTCTGTGGAAGCGGCCAGGCTGGTGGAACAGACCTTCCCGGCCCTGCGAACTCCCATAATGAGCGAAATTACAGGAGGCGCGGATGTCATCCCGGCACATCTCTCCAAAGCTTATGGGCTGGAGCTTCTTTTGGAGCATTGGGGCATACGCCGGGAGGAATCGGCGGCAATCGGCGACAGCATGAATGACTTTGAAATGATTCAGGCCGCCGGGATCGGAATTGCCATGGGCAATGGCATACCGGCTTTGAAGGAGGCCGCGGATTATGTGACTTCGGATATCAGCGAGGATGGCCTGAAGAATGCATTTCATTATCTGGGGCTGCTATAGGAATCCGGGGCTGTTATAGAAAACGAAGGAAAAAAATAAAAGTCGGAGGAAGCTACTGCTTCCTCCGTTCCTTTTTGTCTTCAGCGCCAGAAGCCTTATTCTCCGCGAAGGCTGATCGCCTCCGTCCCCACGCTCCCGCCGCGCACAATTTCGATCCGTCCGGGGAATAGGGACTGAAACAGGGATACCAGATCGTCATTTTTCCGCTCTGTCTGTACACTTTGCAGCAGCGCGGCAGACGGACCATAGTCAATCACCAGGGTACCCAGAACCTGGGACAGCCTGAACAGCTCCGTCATATCCTGTTGACTGCAGCCGCTGACCCGGAGGAACATGAGCTCCTTTAAATGTACGGGAATCCCGGTAAAATCCATTACCTTGATTACCTCAATGCTCCGGTTCAGCTGCTTTTTAATCTGCTCAAAGGTGCGGTCGTCACCGGTCAGCCCGATGGTAACCCGGTAGATGGAAGGGTCCTCCGAGGGGCCTGCGGTAAGACTGTTCAGGTTATAGGATTTTCCGGAAAACAGGCCTGTAATGCCTGCCAGAACCCCTACCTCATTCTCTGCCAGCAGGCTGATCCATCTTTTTTCCATATATATTATCCTCCTCTCCCAGAATCATATCGCCCAGAGAATTCCCCGCCGGGACTATGGGCATGACATTTTCTTCTCTTTCAATCATAAATTCAATGACCGTGGGGCCGTTTTTCCTGTTCCTGGCTTCCAGCAGCGCCGGTTCTATGTCCTCAGGAGTGGTTACCCGGATGCCCCTGGCGCCATAGCTTTCCGCAAGCCTGATGAAATCCGGCGTATATTCAGGACAGTTTTCCCCGGGGCCGGTGCAGGGGACAGGGCAGCTTTTCCGGTACCGCAGGCAGGTGGAGGAATAGCGTCTCTGATAAAACATCTCCTGCCACTGCCGCACATTCCCCAGACAGCAGTTGTTAAAAATACAGATGATAACAGGAAGCTCATAAACAACCGCAGTTGCCAGTTCCTGCAGATTCATCTGCATGCCGCCGTCGCCTGTGATCACAAGGACATCTGTGCGGGGATTTCCCAGGCTGGCCCCAATGGCCGCCGGAAGTCCATAGCCCATGGTGCCCAGCCCGCCGGAGGTCAGGAGCCTGCGGTGCTCATCAAGCGCAAGGAACTGCGTTGCCCAAAGCTGGTTCTGTCCCACATCCGTAGCGATAATGGCGTCCTCAAAGCAGTGATTGACCGCCTGCAGAATGGCCTGGGGAGAAAGGGCGGAGGGCTTCATGCGCAGGGGATGCTGCTGCTTCCAGCGCTCAAGCTGCGCCAGCCATTCCCCGGTAGGAAGCGGCTCTGCCTTTTCCAGCAGGGCGGAGATTGCGCTTTTTGCATCGGCCACAACAGGGATATCTACGGAAATGTTCCTGGAAATGGAAGCGGCGTCAATATCGATGTGGACAATGGAAGCTTCTCTGGCAAAAGTTTCGGTCCTTCCGGTAATGCGGTCGTTGAACCGGGTTCCGATGGAGAAAAGCAAATCACATTTGCTTACGGCCAGATTAGCGGCAAAGCTTCCGTGTATGCCGATATTTCCCACATACAGGCGGTGACCGGAGGGAACGGCGCCCTTTCCCATGATGGTGGAAACGACGGGAACCCCTGTCAGTTCGGCAAGCCGGGTCATTTCCCTGCCGGCCCGCGCGATATTGACGCCGCCGCCCACCAGGAAAAGGGGGCGGGCGGAGCGGTTCAGAAGCTCCAGCGCTTTGCGCAGCTGACCGATGTGTACAGGAGGCTTCGGCCGGTATCCGCGGATTTCCACGGTGTCGGGATAGCTGTCACTGCCCATCGCCTTCTGGATATCCTTGGGGATATCTACCAATACAACGCCCGGTTTTCCTGTGGCGGCAATGTAAAAGGCCTTTTTGATGATGCTGCCAAGCTCTTCGCGGCTGCGTACCGTTACGGCATATTTTGTAATGCTCTTTGTAATGCCCACAATATCCACCTCTTGAAAGGAATCGTTTCCTATCAGCCCGGTGGGAACCTGCCCGGTAAAGCATACGAGAGGGACACTGTCATAGTTGGCGGTGGCGATTCCCGTTACAAGATTGGTGGCTCCCGGCCCGCTGGTTACCAGACATACTCCTGTTTTCCCGGTAGAACGCGCATAGCCGTCCGCAGCGTGTACCAGACCCTGTTCATGGCGGGGCAGGATAACCTTGGGTACAGCGGCTCCATACAGCGCATCGAATAAATCGATTGCCTGGCCGCCAGGATAGGCAAACAGGGTGTCCACCTGCTCCGCCTGCAGTGCTTTTACAAATAGTTGGGCTCCGGTTATCTGCATTATTTTCAGCCTCCTTTATATAAATTTATATGAATGCATGCACTCGCATGCATAGCTCTGATAAAAGTGCGCCGCCTGCATACAGGCAGCGCTGATTTGTTTCGGTAACAGCCGCAGTCCGGGGACTGCGGGTACTAATTATTTCCGCGGGCGATGAGCCGAACGGATGCACTTTCCAATTAGGGACAGCCGCGAGGGGTGCTATGCGCCAGCGGCATATGTTTTGCACCGACCGAAGCGGAGCGTAGACCAAATACCCTGCCGTTTACGGCGTTTCAAATTTGATACCCCGTTGCTTGCGGTGTGGCGTTTGACTGTCCTGTCATCCAGATATAAAAATCTCTTTTCCATCCGTTTTGCTTAACAATGGGGAATTCCGCTGATAAACAATTCCACGCTTTTGCGTATGAATCCATCCTTATCCTCCGGCGACAGCTTCTGATCAAAGGATGCCTTTAAAAAAGTAAAACCAAAGGTGGCGGAAAAAATTGTCATGGACAGGCTGGGAAAGTCCAGGGAAGGAAGCTTTCCTTTCCTGTGCATTTCCTGGAAATATTCGGTCAGGGCGGATAAAAAGGCCTGTGGGACCTTCATAATATAAGGGGCCGCCTCTTCATAAAGCTGCGGCGCGCGCAGGCCGATGGAAAGATTGACGAAATCCGGCGTAATCCGTTCCATATAAGCCCTCATGAACATTTCCAGATCGGGCTGCAGCTCCCATACCACATCCTGGAAAATATCCCGGGAAATATTCCCCCGCCATTTCTCCTGCCCAATGCCGGTCAGGGCGATATCCTTTTTGCTGCCGAATTTCCGGAAGAGGGTACATTCGTTCACACCGGCCAGCTTTGCAATATCCTTTGTGGTGGTGGCCACATAGCCCTTATCCCGGATCAGGGTCATTGTCGCATCAATTATTTTCTGACTTGTTTCGTCCATCCATTCCTCCATGCAAGTACATGCTTTCATTTGATTTTACCTGATAAATCCGATTATGTCAATAAGTAACAGCAGGAGCTTATCGGGAAACAGCAGAGGACTTACCGGAGTTTTTTGTGCGGATTGACGGTTTCTTTATAGTTTTTTTATACTTTTTTTCTAAAAAAAGAATTGTATTTCAGGCAGGGAGAGACTATAATCTTTAACCAAAGCAACTATTAACAATGTTAAATATTGCAGCTGCAAACAGTCGCGGAAAGGAATGGAAATGACGACGGATGAGATGCGTATTGATTTGCTGAGAACAACATTTCGGTACGGACGGGTGAATATGGGAATAAGGCTTGGAAACATTACCCATGGAGAATTCACGGCTCTTCAGATGGTTCATATCTATATGAAGAGGAATCCTGACGCCAGCGGAATCGGTGTATCCGAGCTTGCCCGCTGTTCCTTTATGTCGCCGCCCGCCATGTCAAGGACATTGAAGTCCATCGAAGAAAAAGGGCTTGCAGAGCGGATGATTGACAGTAAAAACAGGAGGAAAACCTATGTCCGTTTAACGCAGGCCGGAGAACAGGCCCGGCAGTACGCCTGGGAGGTATTCACCGAGTATATCAACCGGGTGATGGAGGAGATGGGGGAAGAAAAAATGGATGCGTTCCTTGCCTTGTGGAAGGAGCTGGTAGACATCATGGAGAAAAACATCGGAATGGTTTCGGAGAATCCTTCTTAGAGCGTACCCCGGAATTATGGAAAAGTAATTTCAGGGACGTTTTTGAAGGAATGGCACAGAAGGAACAGCAGAAAGCAATTTGGTAAATAGTCAAGAAGTATTTAAAAAAGATTTTCAGAGAAATGGGTAACCTTAATAAACCTGTGACCTGTAACGAGTTTCACAAGCAGAAAATGCGATATGGATTACCTACTCTTTTCCGGAGAGTAGAGTTGGCTCTTGTCCAGCAGACCATAGAGCAGACGTATAAATTTACGGGAAGTCAACGCGAGTGCTCGTTTATGCTGATGGTTTCTTGTTTCAGCATATTTTTTATGATAGAAGCGTTCATATTCAGGACAGTGTCTTATGACACTTCCAGTCGCTTCTATGATGTAATAGCGCAGATAACTGTTGCCGGCCTTACTCATACGTTTATCTTCAGCTTCAAAATCGCCGGAATCATTATCATTCCAGACAATGCCGCAATATTTTGCGAGAGCATTGGCATTTTGAAAAGCCTTGACAGAACCGATTTCAGCAAGAATTCCGGCAGAGTATACCTTTCCAATTCCAGGGATGGAATTAAGCACTGTATATTCATCAGGATTTAACCCTTGCACTGTTTGAAGGATTGCTTTGTCGATTGCTTTTAATTCCTTTTCAAAAGAACTGATACAGTTGAAGGAAGATGCAATTGATATCGTAAGTGGTTCATAGAGACATTTATCAAGTCTGTATGAATTACGGGCAGCAGCTTGTACAATCTTAGCAGTTTCTTCCGGATCAGCAATGCGACCTTTGCTTTTCGTATTAATGAAAGCAACGAGATCTTCAACAGAGGAATTTACAATATCTTCATTTGTCGTGAATTCGGTAAGGATTGCCTCGGCTGTAGCGCTGTATTTATTTGAAAAAGGATGTTCTCCATCACGCAATAAAGCATACTCACTGAATTTCAGAAAGATGTTATTTAACATATAAGTTTTCTCTCTGGCAATACATTCAGTGATGTGCATACGATGTCTTGTAAGCCGCTGTAAAGCAAGGTATTGAGAACCACGCCAGGGCTGAATGCTGATACGTCCCACCCGGGCAAAATCGGCAATAACAAAGGAGTCAATGCCATCATTCTTGCCAATATCATTGAAGGACTTTTTATAATTCTGCACTTCCTTTGGATTGAGGCAATAAACACGGACAGAAAATGGTGCTAATAAATCACTGGCAGAAAGATAATTGGCCAGATGGACACCATAAAATCCGGTTGATTCCATTGCGATGACAACGTATTTAAACTGATGGTTTTCTTTCAGAACATCCACAATCATGTTTTCAAGAAGAACTGCACCTTCCTGAGAGTTTTGAACAGGCTTCATCTTAATGAAAAAATCCTGATTAAAATCAAGTGCAGAAATAACATGAATACGGGAAGCAATGTCAATCCCAACAAAAAGCGTTGAGAGGTAATCGATTTTTTCTTTCACGGATTGTCACCACCTTTCATCGTAGAATAAAAAGAATGTAATCATGGCTTATCCCAGATCACTACGCCGCCCTAAACCTCGCGTTATGAGCATTCACCGGTAAGAAATACCCTGCTGGTGGCTAGATACCGGGATGCAGCATTTGTGTAATAAGTCTTAGCGTAGCATTAGGGCTGCAAGCTTTCTAGGCAATAACAAAATGATTTGCAGGAGAAATAAAGCAGTGACCACAGCTACAGTTCTTATGAACATAAGTATAGCATCTGGGACCATGACTATAAAGTAACTTATTAACCAATAGACAGAGATGGGACGAACCAGCATTGTTGAAGAAAAATCTTCGGAAAAGATGTTTAGAAGTATCCCTCTGTCTTATCAAAAAAGAATAAGTCTGTAAGCTTTTTTCTTGCTTACAAACTTATTATACGAGGAGAAATAGGAAAGAATGTGGAAATTGTTTAAACACCTGGGCGAGCATAAGGCTGCCGTCCTTTTAATCATTCTTCTTTTGGTAGGTCAGGCGTATTGTGACCTGGCGCTGCCTTCCTACACCTCGGATATTGTGGACGTGGGAATACAGCAGGGAGGTATTGAAAATGCCGTCCCTGAAAGAATGAGGGAGGAAACCTTTGACAGCCTGTCCCTGTTTATGACGGAGGACGAAAAAAACGAGGCCCTTCAGGCTTATGATCTGAAGGACGGCATTTACGAACGGAATACCTCGGATAAGGAAACGATTGACCGCCTCAACCAGGATTTCGGAATGCCTATGGTAATACTCAGTTCCATTCAGGATTCCGGGCAGACGGACATGGCCGGCCTGAAGGAAATGATGGCGGCAAAGGGAATTGACGATACAAAGCTGCAGGAAATGAAAAAACAGGCAGCTGAGGAAATGGGAGATATGAGCGATTCCATCATCACCCAGAAAGCCATTCTTTTTATTAAGGCTGAATATGAAGCCATGGGAATGGACCTGAATGATGTGCAGATGAACTACCTGCTTTCTACCGGCGCCAAAATGCTGGGCCTGACGCTTCTTATGATGGCGGCGGCCATACTGGCGGGCCTTCTGTCCTCCAGGACGGCGGCAAAGATAGGTATGGATCTGAGAGGAAAGGTTTTCACCAAGGTGGTTTCCTTTTCCAGCAATGAACTGAACAAATTCTCCATCGCTTCCCTGATAACAAGGAGTACCAATGATATCCAGCAGGTACAGATGGTAGAGGTTATGCTGCTGCGTATGGTGCTTTATGCGCCTATCATCGGTATCGGCGGCATTGTCAAGGTAGCCAGTACCAGAACCGGGCTGGGCTGGATCATCGGCGTAGCGGTTGCGGCAATTTCCGTGGTGGTTTTGATCCTGATGCAGATAGCCATGCCGAAGTTCAAGAAAATGCAGTCCCTGGTTGACCGGCTGAACCTGGTATCCAGGGAAATACTCACCGGCGTGCCCGTTATCCGCGCCTTCAGCCGTGAGAAATTTGAAGAAAAAAGATTTGAAACAGCTAATAAGGATCTGATGAGAACCCAGCTGTTCACCAACCGGGTTATGACCTTTATGATGCCCCTTATGATGATGATCATGAACTGCATTACCGTTATGATTATCTGGTTTGGCGGAAAGGGGATCGATGCGGGAAACCTTCAGGTGGGCGATATGATGGCGTTTATTACTTATACCATGCAGATTGTCATGGCCTTCCTGATGATTACCATGATTTCCGTCATGCTGCCCCGTGCCGGCGTGGCGGCGGAACGTATCCAGGAGGTGCTGGACACCCGTCCCAGCATCCATGATCCTTCCGCCTCCAGGGACGGTGAACTGGAAAAAGCGAAGGGCGAGCTTACCTTTGAGGATGTGTCTTTCCGTTATGAAGGGGCGGCGGAGGATGCGCTGGAGCATATCAGCTTTACGGCAAAGCCGGGAGAAACAACGGCGATTATCGGAAGCACCGGCTGCGGCAAATCCACGCTGATCCACCTGATTCCAAGATTTTACGATGTGACGGCGGGCCGGATATTGATTGACGGCGTGGATATCCGGGAAATTTCCCAGCATAAGCTGCGCAGCCTGTTAGGCTTTGTACCCCAGAAGGGAAATCTGTTCTCCGGGGATATCGCCTCCAACATCAAATACGGCGGTTCCCATATTTCAGATGAAAAAATGATAGAAGCGGCGGAAATCGCCCAGGCCACGGAATTTATAGACAGCAAGCCCGAAGGCTATGAAAGTCCCATTGCCCAGGGCGGAAGCAATGTATCGGGCGGGCAGAAGCAGCGTCTGTCCATCGCCAGGGCCATCGCCAAGGATCCCAAGATATTCCTGTTTGACGACAGCTTTTCCGCACTGGACTACAAGACGGATATGGTTCTGAGAAAAGCGCTGCATGAAAAAATTGAGGACGCCACCATTATCATTGTGGCGCAGAGAATCAGCACCATCCTTCATGCCAATCAGATTATCGTTCTGGATGACGGCAAAGTCGCCGGCATCGGCACCCATGAGGAACTGCTGGCAACCTGCGGGGCGTATCAGGAAATCGCCCGTTCCCAGCTGTCTGAGGCGGAGCTGAAAGGAGGAAGCGCATCATGAGTGAAACACAGAGAAGACCCCCCAGAATGCATGGCCCGGGCGCCCGGATGGGCGGTGAAAAGGCCAAGGATTTTAAAGGCACCATAAAAAAACTGGTGAAATATATGGGCCGTTACTGGCCTGCCTTTGTGGCAGTGCTTATTTTTGCGGTGGGCAGTACCATATTCGGCATCATCGGCCCCAAGATTTCGGGGAAAGCCACCACAGAGCTTTTCAACGGCCTGGTTGCCAAGGTTTCCGGCACCGGCAGCATTAATTTCGAACGGATAGGGCATATCCTCCTGCTTCTGTTGGGACTGTACGTGCTCAGCGCGGTGCTCTCCTTTGTACAGGGGCTGATTATGACAGGTATCTCCCAGAAGCTGGCCTACCGCTTCCGGCAGGAAATCTGTGAAAAAATCAACCGTATGCCCATGAAATATTTTGAGAGCAGAACGGTAGGCGAGGTCCTTTCCCGTATTACCAACGATGTGGATACGCTGGGACAGAGCCTGAACCAGAGCATCACACAGCTGATTACCTCCATCACAACCATGATCGGCGTCCTGATCATGATGCTGAGCATCAGTCCCCTGATGACTTTGATTGCCATAGTCATCCTGCCCATTTCCGCAGGCCTGATTGGGATTGTGGTAAAAAAATCGCAGAAGTTCTTCGTGGCGCAGCAAAGATATCTGGGCGAAATCAACGGCCAGGTGGAAGAGGTTTACAGTGGCCACAATATCGTGAAAGCGTATAACAAGGAAGAGGATGTGGAAAAGACCTTCCATGATACCAATGATATTTTGTTCCAGTCCGCATGGAAATCCCAGTTCCTTTCCGGCCTGATGCAGCCCATCATGACCTTTGTGGGAAATCTGGGCTACGTATCCGTGGCGGTTCTGGGAAGCATCCTGGCCGTGAGGGGAACCATTACGGTAGGTGATATCCAGGCGTTTATCCAGTACGTAAGAAACTTTACCCAGCCTATTACCCAGCTGGCGCAGGTATCCAACATGCTGCAGTCCACAGCGGCCGCGGCGGAGCGTGTTTTTGAATTCCTTGAGGAAGAGGAGGAGGAACAGCTTGCGCAGAATCCGGTTCACCTGGAATTCCCCAAAGGCAGGGTGGATTTCCAGAATGTGGTATTCGGCTACAACCCGGATAAGGTGATCATCCATAACTTCAACTGCTCCGTGAAGCCCGGCCAGACAGTGGCTATCGTAGGCCCCACCGGCGCCGGGAAAACGACCATGGTGAAGCTGCTGATGCGTTTCTACGATGTGAACAGCGGCGCTATCCTGGTGGACGGCCACAATGTAAAGGAATTCAACCGGAGCGAGCTTCGTGAGATTTTCGGCATGGTGCTTCAGGATACCTGGCTGTTTAAGGGCACTATTATGGAAAATATCCGTTACGGACGGCTGGATGCCACAGACGAAGAGGTTATTGCGGCGGCTAAGGCGGCCCATGCGCACCGGTTTATCCAGACGCTTCCCGGCGGCTATCAGATGGAGCTGAATGAGGATGCCAGCAACGTATCCCAGGGCCAGAAGCAGCTTCTCACCATTGCCCGCGCTATTCTGGCGGACAATAAAATCATGATTCTGGACGAAGCAACCAGTTCCGTGGATACCAGGACGGAACAGCAGATCCAGAAGGCTATGAATCATCTGATGGAAGGCAGAACAAGCTTTGTCATCGCCCACAGGCTTTCCACCATCCGTGATGCGGATCTCATACTGGTGATGAAGGATGGCGATATTATAGAACAGGGCAATCATGAAGAACTCCTTGCAAAGAACGGCTTTTACGCGGAGCTTTACAATTCGCAGTTCGTAGATGCCACTGCGTAATGCAAGAGGCTGCAAATCACAGTTACTGGACAGTACAGCAGCCTTGCGGCAGCAGAAAAGGAGACGGAAAAATGGCTCATCTGAGAACAATTACAATTGAAAGACAATATGCCAGCGGCGGCCGTGAAATTGGGAAACGGCTGTCGGAGAGGCTGGGCATCCCTTTTTATGACGGGCAGCTTCTCATGCTGGCGGCTGAAAAATACGGCCTGAACCCCGGCGTGGTCAAGGCAAACGATGAAAAAGTAAATAAAAGCCTTCTGTATACCGTGGCGTCCGCCGTGGAAAATTTCCGGGGAAATGAAAGAGGCATGATGCCTTACCGGATTTACCAGGCCCAGGCGGAAACCATACGCCGCCTTAGCATGGAAGGCCCCTGTATTTTTATCGGCCGCTGCGCGGGCGAGGTGCTGCGGGGGAAATGCAGAAGCCTGAATGTATTTATTTATGCCTCCTCTATGGCGGAGCGCAAAGAACGCGCCAACCAGATTGACAATATCGCCATGGTGGAAACGGAGGATTACATCCGTATGAAGGACAGACAGCGCAGGGATTATTATAAACAGTATACGGACAGGGAATGGGGAGATCCCATGAACTATGATCTGTGCCTGAACAGCACAACGCTGGGATATGACAGATGCGTGGAGCTGATTGAAAGGACATTGTAAAAAGACTTGTTTTTCCATAGGGAAACCAGAACCAGCGGCATGCCGCCTTCCTTCCATCCGGAATCATCCTTGGGATGGGGGAGACGGCTGCCGCTGGTTTTATTTCTGCGGACAGGGAGTTCCGGTCAAGTACCTGCCCGTAAACCACTCCTTTATATTTTTCTTTAAACAGAATAAAGCAGGAACTTAACCAGCGTTTCCAGCCTTTTTGAATCAATCAGCTCCAGGGTGTCGTTTTCTGTGTGGAGCACGCTGTCCGCCAGCGCAAATATTCCGGCGGAGGTAATGGAGATTGCAGGAACGCCGGAAAAAGAAAACAAGGTATGGTCTCCCTGCGGCCACGGTTCTGTCTGTTTAAAGCCTTCCGCCTTCTTTGCGAAACCGGAAATACTGCTTGTCAGCTGTTCCGGGCATTCATAAAATGAGTACGCAAAATCCTGTCCCTTTACGCCCGCCCCGTCAATATTAAACGCGCAGACGTATTCCGAGGGTGATGAAAGATAAGCGGCAAGATATGCCATTTCTCCCGGATTAGAATAATGGTCCTCACCGTTAAAGAGGACAAATTCAATACGGTAGGGCAGCTCCCTGCCCGACAGCTCCTCTGCCATCGCGAGTAAAACGGCTACGCCGGAGGCATTGTCCAAAGCGCCCGGGGTTCCCGGTTTGGTGTCAATATGCGCTGAAAAACATACCTTATGTTTTCCGCTGCCATAGACGGCAATTACATTGGCGGTCTTTGCAGGGCGACGTTCCGCGTTCAGCGTAAGGGCTACGGGAAGCCCGCTGCATAGCCGGGACAGGCTTTCCGGAAGAACCACGGCGCAGGGTACTTCAAAGTCCCCGTCCTCAATGACCGGTACAAATCGTTCCGGAGAAAGACTGACAGTAAGCACCGCCTTAACGCCGCCGTTTTCCAGCAAAGAGATGATTTCCCTGTGTTCCTCCGGATTCCAGAATACAAAGCCTTTGGGCATCAGCGGTTCCGATGCCAGCTCACCGCAAAGCAAAACGATTTTCCCGGCGACAGGCGCGCACCGCAGCTCTTCCCGTGAACTGACGCAGAGAAGCTCTCCCTGCACGCTGCAGGGAAGTGAATAAGGTGCGGCGACCATGGGGATGGCCTTGCCGCCGACAGTGAGTATGCCGCCGTTGTCCACCCAGTCCATGCAGTCAAATTCCTGCCGCAGGACGTCCAGGCCGGCGCGCTCAAATTCCCTGCACGCATACTCAACCGCCGTATGGTTTGCCTCTGAGCCAGTGGGCCTTGCACCGATTTCCTTACAAAGTACGTTCAAATGCCTTTCGATATTTTCTCGTGTTTCCATGTCTTTTTCCTCCTTTATTGCGGGCTTTTTTCGTTTCTGGAATAAGCATAACAGAAGGAATGGGAGGGTACTTGACTTTCCTTGTGATGTTTTCAGGGAAGCTCTCTTACCGGCCTTGCTTCAATATAGCCCCGCCATCCCTGCGGATCCAGCTGGAAACGCGGCGCGGCTTCATCCGCCCATTCGTAGCCGGACCGGGTGGGATCATAGGTGTCGATGATCTGCGACAAATTTAATATCGCTTCCTCAAAGTGAAGATCATCATAAGGAGCGCTTTGAAACATCATCATTTTACATTCGGGCAGATCAATGAGATCAAAGCCCTCCGGGATCGTTCCTCCGTAGTCCTCCGGCAATTCAACGCCCTGTGCATAGCGTGAGGTACCGGGCGGACGCAGCGCATCAGGAAGCCACAGGCCGACTGGTTCATACAATGCCTCCTTGACGCTGCACAGCAGGCCCCATACATCGCAGCCATTTTCATTACTGTAGGAAAAATAATCATCCGCCGACACGCCGCGTTTTAACAGCAGCTTTCTTTTGGGGAAATTGCGCACCTGTATAAAAAAGTCCCCGGAAAGCGGCGGTGCATCCTCCTGCATATCCCTGAGCCAATAATAATATTCCCGTATGGACCAGGGATGAAAAAGATAAATCGGCGGCGTATTTTTCTTATATTCATTCGGACTCATGCCGAACTGCCTGCGGAAGGCCCTGGTAAAGCCCTCATGGCTGTCAAACAAAAAATCCATCGCAACATCAACTACCTTAAGATCATTGTCCCTCAGCTCCATGGCCGCTTTGGAGAGCCGGTACATACGGATATATTCAAACGGCGTCTTGCCGGTAAGCTCTTTGAAAATCCTGGCGCAGTGCCAGGGAGAATAGCCTGCGCTCTTTGCAAGCGCATGCAGCGTAATCGGTTCATCCAGATGTCCTTCGATATAGTTTTGCATCTGCCAAACCGCATTAATCTGTTCCCGGCTTTCCATGTGATTTTCCTCCTGTTTTCCGTTATAAAGGGCATGGTTGTGTTATGAAAATATAACTGTTTAGAGTTTTTGCTGTTTCATTTAATTTATCATTTGCATTTATGTTTGTCTTGACGTTGTTTGCCAAAATGGCGGCTGGACACTTAAGGACCGGAAGATATATGTTTTTAAAATGCGGATGCCGACGGAGGAGAGTCGGGGACTGAATCGGAAATGGCCATACCGCCCAGAATTACGGGGATAAGAAATTTTTTCCAATTCCAGTATAATTTTGAAAGCACAGGGGAAAACTTTAGCTACAATACCTGAAGGGCATTCCGGCGCCGGAAACGGCATGGAATGAAGAAAGAAAGGAATTCAGCATGGAATCAATAAAAATTCGTTTTGGAAATGCGGATGAAGTTTGGAAATTTGTAAATACCATCAGAAGATTTAACGGAGAATATGATCTGGCGGCCGGCAGCTATACGGTAGATGCCAAATCCATTCTGGGCGTCTGTGCGCTGGGAACGGGAAAAGCGCTGGATTTAAAGCTGGTGAACCCCAAAGGAGAAGAACAGCAGCTTCTGACGGCGCTGCATGAATACCTGGTGAGTAAATAGACTAGCCGGCAGGTTCCGGGTGTGGGGCTTGGGGACGGCTACATAGGGAGAAGATCGCAGAAAGAATACTGACTTATCATAAGAAAATTGAAATGCTGGAAAATATAGCGTCCAGAAAATAAAAATAAAATAAAAAAAGCCAATTGCCAGCAGAATTGTGACCTGCTGCCAGTTTTCATGTCTTTTATCCGCGTTTACCCCTTCCACTCACTTTTCATGTATTCATAGACAGATTTCCAGAGAGAATGTTATAATAAAATGCCTTATTATATATTTTAAATTAAGTCTTCGCATATGCCGGATATCTTTTGCCCCGTTGTTCAGTAAGCTTCCGGCGCATGCGGAGTCCAAACTGCGGAGGAAATGCCATGCAGGAACAATTCACAAGAACCGCCCTTCTTCTGGGAGAGGAAGGAATTCATAAATTAAACCGATCACGCGTTGCCATATTCGGCATCGGAGGCGTGGGGGGATATACCGTGGAAGCGCTTGCAAGAAGCGGTGTAGGCCATTTTTTGCTGGTTGACAACGATAAGGTGGCGCTTTCCAACCTGAACCGCCAGATCATCGCCACCCTGGACACCGTGGGCAGATACAAGACGCAGGTGATGAAGGAACGCATCCTGTCCATCAATCCCGAGGCCGAGGTGGAGACAAGGGAATGCTTTTTCCTGCCGGAAAATGCGGAGGAGTTTGATTTTTCATCCTTTGACTATGTGGTGGACGCGGTGGACACCGTGGCGGCCAAGCTGGAGCTTGTTGTCAGGGCGAAAAAAGCAGGCGTGCCGGTTATCAGCAGCATGGGAGCCGGGAATAAGCTGGATCCCACCCGGTTCGAAGTGGCGGATATTTATCAGACAAGCGTCTGCCCTCTTGCCCGGGTCATGCGGCGTGAACTTAAGAACAGGGGAGTTAAGGAACTGAAGGTGGTATACTCCAGGGAAGAACCCTGCACGCCTGCGAAAAGCCCTCTGGAGGAGGACAAAGCCTCCGTAAGGCGTTCCATTCCCGGCAGCACGGCCTTTGTTCCCAGCGTGGCCGGGCTGATTGCGGCAGGGGAAGTTATTAAGGATCTGACAAAAAGACTTTGAAAAAACTCCCTCACCGTATATAATAAGAAAAGATAGTATTACAGGACAGTGAAAAGTTTCAGAAAATACGGGCAATACAAAAGAAGAGAAAGGTATCTTTTCAAATAAAGCAGCGGCGCAAAGCGGACAGCCATTACCGGAGGCGGACTGTTTTCCCCGGAGCTGCGGAGAAGCTGGAAAGTTACCGATGGAGAATAAATAATGGTATTCAGTTCAATGATATTTTTGTGGGCATTTCTGCCCATCGTGTTTATACTGGATAAAATCACGGGGAAGAGCAGGAAGCTCCAGAACCTGATATTACTCGCGGCCAGCCTGGTATTCTATGCCTGGGGAGAGCCCAGATATATGTGGCTGCTTCTGGTTTCCATACTGGCCAATTATGTGCTGGGGCTGGTGATGGATAAGACGCAGACGGTGGGAGCAAGGCGCACCGCCCTTATTTTGGGAATCCTGGCAAACCTGGGAATCCTGGGATATTATAAGTATTTTAACTTTTTCATCAATACGCTGAACAAGGTTGCAGGCAGGGAGCTGCTGTCCATGAAGGATATCGCCCTGCCTTTGGGCGTGTCCTTTTTTACCTTTCAGGCCATGTCCTATCTGATCGATCTATATAAGAAAAAATACGGCGCCCAGAAAAACATCCTGAATATGGCTCTGTATTTTGCGTTTTTCCCCAAGATTACCCAGGGCCCTATTGAAAAATACAGGGATTTTGAAAAACAGCTCACCGAAAGGAAGCAGAGCCTGTCCCTGATGGGAGAGGGTATCCGCCGTTTTGTATACGGTCTGGCAAAAAAGGTGATTATTGCGGATGCGCTGGGATCCTGCGTAGACCGGATTTACGGTCTGGATCTGGCAAATGTGAACGGCGTGCTGGCATGGATTGCCATTATTTTTTATTCCCTTCAGCTTTATTATGATTTTTCCGGATATTCCGATATGGCGGTGGGACTTGGGAAGATGTTTGGCTTTACCCTGGTGGAAAACTTCAACTACCCTTACATTGCCTCCACGATTACGGATTTCTGGCGCAGATGGCATATTTCCCTCACCTCCTGGTTCAGGGAATACCTGTATTTCTCATTGGGCGGCAACCGGAAGGGCAAGCTGCGCACCTACATTAATATCTCCATTATTTTCGTGGCCACGGGACTGTGGCATGGAGCCAGCTGGGACTTTATCTGCTGGGGTGTTTTCCATGGCTTTTTCATGGTGCTGGAGCGCCTGGGGCTGGGAAAGCTTCTGGAGAAAACAAAAGTAATCAAGCATGTTTACACGATACTGGTGCTCTGTGTGGGCTGGACCTTCTTCCGGGTGGGAGACGTGGGGCTTACGCTGCAGTATCTGAAGCGCATGTTCCTTCCCTGGATGTATACGGCGTCCGGTTTTGCGGTGCAGGAGCTGGTAACTAACAGGGCCTTTTTCCTGGCGGCCTGCGGTATCCTGGGCTGTGGCGTACTGCAGAAGTGCGCGGTGAAAATCAGCCCCCGGGCGGAGAAATTTAAAAACAGTACGGCAGAGCTGATTTTCTGCATGCTGCTTCTTGCCTACAGCGTTATGCTCATGGTCAGCAGCACCTACAGCGCATTTATTTACATGAATTTTTAACTGCAGTCCGTACATTGCAATTTTTAATGGCAGCCCATATGAGTGCAATTTTAGTGGCGGCCCGTATGATTGCGATTATTAGCGTCAGTCTGTGTGACAGCAGTTTCTGACAGCGGTTTTTGCTGAAAATGGAGGAATGGCTACATGACGAAAAAGAAGGCGGCGGTGTGGATAATCCTGTTTGCCCTGATGATTACAGGCCCCAGGGTTGTCTACTATTTTGCAGAGCCTCATATATCCGAAGAAAATACGGAAAACAGGCAGCTTGCCGAGAAGCCGGCGCTGACCAGAGACAATCTGCACAACTATGCATCCCAGTACAACAGCTACTATAACGACCACCTGGCTTTCCGGAGCCAGATGATAGAAGCCAACAGCATCCTGAACATGAAGCTGTTCGGCGATTCCTCCTCCGCCAGCGTGGTGTTGGGAAAAAATGACTGGTTATTTTTTACAGATGAGGGAAGTATTGAGGATTATAAGGGAACGAACCTGTACACCCAGGAACAGCTGGATGTGATAAAGGACAACATCCTGAGCACCAAAGCTTATCTGGAAGCCAGAGGCATAGAGTTTATTCTCATGATCCCCTCCAATAAGGAAGACATTTATTCCGCCCAGCTGCCGGATTATATCAGGAAACGGGGGGAACTGACCAGGGCGGAGCAGGTGATTAATTATCTGCGTGAGGAAACGGGCGTGCGCATCGTTTATCCCAGAGAGGATTTGATGGCTTATAAGGATCAGTACGATCTTTACTGGCATTATGATACCCACTGGAATTATCTGGGCGGCTATATCGGCGCAAAAGCGCTGCTTCGTGAGCTGGGTGTGGAAATTGCGGACGTTGAGGCTCTGACGATCTCGCAAAATGACTTCTCAGGCTACGATCTTGCGAATATGATGAATCTGAAGAACTATTATAAAAAGAACAAGCCCGCGGAAGTAAGCTATGATGTGACGGGCTACGCCACCAACAATCTGTCGGTGATCCAGGCCATCGACGCCACGGAGCTGATTTACCAGTCGGAGGCGCCGGATCCAAGGCGGCTTTTCCTGGTGAGGGACTCCTTTGCAGGCGCTATGGCCCCTGTGCTGGCATCCAATTTTTCCTACAGCTATATGCCCCATTGGAACGGATGCTTTGAACAGTCAATGATCGATGAGCAGCAGCCGGATATATTCGTATATGAGGTTGTGGAAAGAAGGCTGGATGCGCTGCTTACCTTCAGGCTTTCGGAGTAAATGCATTCTGGTCAGGTGATTAATTTATGGGTAATAATAAAAAAAGCAACAGCTTTGTCATGCAGGCAGGGATCCTGGCGGCTGCCGGAATCATCTGCAAGGTCATTGGAATTTTATACAGAAGCCCGCTGGCTGCCGTTATCGGGGATGAAGGAAATGGTTATTATTCTTCCGCTTATGAGATTTATACCATCATACTCCTTGTATCCTCCTACAGTATCCCTTCGGCCATTTCCAAGGTGATTGCCCAGAGGCTGGCGCTGAGGGAATACAGGAACGCCCAGAAAATTTTCCGCTGTGCCATAGGCTATGTGGTAGTCGTGGGCGGCCTGGCCAGCCTGTTTACCTTCTTTGGTGCAGGAATCCTGGTGGGCGGCAATTCCGTGCCGGTGCTTCGTATTTTTGCGCCCACCATATTTTTCTCCGGGCTTCTTGGCGTGCTGAGAGGTTATTTCCAGGCACACGGAACCATGGTGCCCACCTCATTTTCCCAGATTGTGGAACAGATACTGAATGCGGTGGTCAGCATACTTGCGGCATTTCTTCTGATTAAGGCGGTTGCCGGGAAGGATACCACCACGCAGGCTGTATTCGGCGCTTCGGGAAGCGCCATAGGCACCGGGGCAGGCGTACTTATCGCGCTGCTGTTCATGTTTGGGATATTCCTTCTCAACAGAGAATATATCAATCAGAAAACAAAAAGGGATCGAAGCTCCCAGCTGCTCACCACAGGCGAGGTGTATAAAATCATCATCACCATGGTGACGCCGGTAATACTGAGCACCTTTATCTATAACTGCAACACTTCCTTAAACCTGACCATTTACACCAGGATTATGGAGCATGTAAAGGGTTTAAGCGAGGTGGAGGCCTATACCCAGTACGGCCTGTTCAGCGGTAAGGCAAAACAGATCGCCAACATCCCCATCGCCATCGCCTCCGCCATGTCCTCGGCAATGATACCGGGCATTTCAGGAAGCTTTGCCCAGGGGGACATCGCGGGAACCAACAGACGGATCGGGACGGCGATAAAAACAACCATGTTTCTTTCCATTCCCTCCGCCGTAGGCCTTGCTGTGCTGGCCAAGCCGGTCACACTGCTTTTATATCCCCAGAAGGCTTCTGTGGATACGGTATCCTGGCTGCTTGCGGCGCTGAGCATCAGCGTGGTATTTTATGCCCTTTCCACTATCAGCAATGCGGTGCTCCAGGGGATCGGCAAGGTGAATCTGCCCGTAGTCAATGCGGCGGTTGCCCTGGTAATCCAGACTGTGGTTCTGGTTCCGCTGCTGCTGGCGACGGATCTGGGACTTTTTTCCCTGGTCATCGCCACCGTGCTTTATTCTCTTTTAATGTGCATACTCAACGGCTTTTCCGTAAGGAAGGAACTGAAATACAGGCAGGAGATAATAAAGACCTTCCTGCTTCCCGGCTGGTCCGCAGTGATTATGGGGGCGGCGGCCTTCGGCGTATATCATGGCCTGTATTTGCTGATCCATATTAACGTGATCTGCCTGGCGGCGGCTATCCTTGTGGCGGTTCCGATATATTTTGTGCTGACCATCAAACTGGGAGCTGTTGGAAGAAAAGATCTTCTGGCCCTTCCCAAAGGAGCGCTTCTGGTCAGGGCAGCGGAAAAATGCCGTCTCATTCATTAAGATTTTCATAAAATACTGGACTTTCAGAACCTCGCGGAGTACAATATCATAGACTTTACAGGCATTCCGATTTCCAGCCGATGCCTGATTTACAGAAATTGCAGGAACCGGGCGGTGCAGATAAAGGCTGCGCCGGTTCTGTTTGTATTTGCCAAATGATGCAGGCCAGGCGGCGGAAAGTGTTGCGGCTGCCGGTCAGTTTTGTTTTTTACAGGAGAGACGAATGAGAAAATTCCGGACAGATGGAAAAAGGATGCATAAAACCGCTGTTTTTTTCAGCGCACTGATATTGGGAGCGGCGCTTCTGACAGGCTGCGGAAAGAAAACGGAGCCTCCGCAGGAATCGGAAACGCAGACAAAACAGGAGACGGTCAGCGCCACCGAACAGGCGAAGGCGAATGAAACGGGTGCTGTGACTAATACCCAGCAGGCCGCCCTGGTGGAAAATGACGGACAGCACAGCTATCTTACCGGAGAAAAAATGGATCCGGAACAGGTAAAGCAGAGGCCGCTTGCAGTCATGCTTAACAATATTCTGGAAGGCTGCCCCCAGACAGGGACTTCGAAAGCCTCCATTATCTATGAGGCTCCGGTTGAGGGCCGTATTACAAGGCTGATGGGCCTTTTTGAAAATTATGGAGACATGGACAAAATAGGATATATCAGAAGCAGCCGGGACTATTTTGTATACTGCGCCCTGGAATTTGACGCCATTTATGCACACTTCGGACAGGCAACCCCTTATGTGGGCGAGCTTCTCAACAGTGATCGGGTGGACAATATCAGCGGCCCCGTTGCCGGGATTAACCATCCTGCGCCCAATACTTTTCTTCGTACAACGGAAAGAAAAATGCCCCACAATGTCTATCTGGACATTAAAGGCCTTCAGAAAGATATTGATAAAATGAAATACAGCCGTACCTACCATGATGCGCACAAGCCTAAATTTGCCTTTGCAGCAGACGGGCAGAAGCCGGACAACAGCAAAGGAAAAACTGCGGAAATGCTGTATCCGGGCGGAAAGGAAAAAGACCAGCCCAACGGCTACAGCAAGGTGCAGGCCTGGTTTGAATATAATGAAAAAGACGGAAAATATTACCGTTACCAGTACGGCGGCCCCCATATTGATGAAAGCACCGGAGAACAGCTTGCCTTTGACAATGTTATTTTCCAGTACTGCTACGGTGAGGTGCGCGATGAAAATGATTATCTGGCCTTTGGCTGCCACGGTGACAACGGCATGAAGGTTCAGGTATTCACCCAGGGGAAAATGACGGAAGGAACCTGGTCCCGCTACGCGGATACGGATCCTGCCTATTATGTGGACGAAAATGGTGATCCTATCGTACTCAGCCAGGGAAAAACCTGGATTTGCCTGATTTGGGATCAGTATGCGGATGATGTTGTAATAGAGTAATCAGAGTGACAGACTGCACGAAAGAGAAAGGACCAAAAAGCATGAAACAGGTTTGGAACAGCTTCAGACTCGCTTTTTCCATGTACTCCGTGGTGCCTGCGCGCCAGGTGGAAAAAACAAAGGATAACATGAAATATATTTTGTGTTTTGTACCGTGGGTAGGAGCCATCATTGCTTTCCTGATCACAGAATGGCGGATAGTACACCCCTATTTGCTGGATTATGAGTTCCTCCGGTCTGTTGTCTGCGTGATGATCCCGCTCCTTCTTTCCGGCGGCGCATATATGGACGGCTTTTTCCGCACTGTGGACGCCCTGTCCTCCCATCAGCCCAGAAAAGGCAAACTGGAAATCCTTCAGGATTCCCACAGCGGCTATTTTGCCATCATCACCTGTGTCAGTTATTTCCTTATCATAGTAGGACTTTGGAGTGAAATGCCCATAGACGGATGGCCGGTGGTTTCTCTCGGCTTTATTCTTTCCCGTTCTCTCTATGGCCTGTCCATCATCTGGTTCCGTCATTCCCAGACCAGCAAATGCACGCTGTATGTACCTGAAGGCAGAACCAAGCTCATAGTGGCGGCTGTCCTGATCCTTTATATCGCTGCCTGTGCTTTTTTTATGCTGCGGATGAATCTTGTGGTAGGCATCGGCTGCCTCGCAGGGGCTCTTATCGCATTCCTCTATTATTGCTGGGTGGCCTTTAAACACTTCGGCGGCATCACCGAAGACATTGCAAGCTTTTTCGTCCAGGTATGCGAAATCCTGATCCCTTTGGTAGCCCTGCTGATTTACCGCATGCCGATGGATTTAAATAATTATCTGTAATTTTTCATCGACAACGAAACAACCGGCTGCCATAACGTTACAGCGAAATAATTTTTAGCTATTATTTGGGAAGAAGAGATTTTCTGATAAAAATAAATTTAAATTTAGGCCTGAGTCATGTTTTCAGCATGTTCAGGCTTTTTTAATATACTTTGCAGTTAGAGTTGGGGGTGGAAGGCGCGGGCTTCTCCGGGGGGCAGGGGCTGTGGAAGGGGGCGAACTTTAACCTTACAAACTGTTGTAACAAATACCCCGCATGTGTTACAATGGTCAGGATGAAAAGCCAAGAGGCGGTTTGGAGGGAAATTATGGTATCAGAACAGTATAGAGCCATGCTGGGCGGCAAATCTGTGATTCGGATTTTGTCGGAGTTTGCGACGAAGCGTGGGGAAGAGATAGGATATGACAATGTATTTGATTATAGCCTGGGGAATCCGTCCGTTCCTGTTCCGGAGGAGTTTACGGAGTGTATGATAGAGATGCTTAAAAACAGCGATCCATGTTCGCTGCATGGCTACAGTCCCAGTCTGGGAATACCGTCTGTGAGGGCGGCTATTGCCGCTTCCCTGAACGAAAGATTCGGTATGAATTACGGTCCGGAGCATATTTTTATGGCCTCCGGTGCAGCAGGAGCGCTTGCCCATGCCTACAGGGCGGTAACAAAGCCGGGCGATGAAATACTGACATTTGCTCCTTATTTCCCTGAATATAATCCTTATGTGAATCTTACCGGAGCTGTGCTGAAGGTGGTGCCTCCGGATACGGAGAGTTTTCAGATAAATTTTGATGCCTTTGAAGAAATGCTGGGTGAGAAGGTAATGGCTGTTCTTATCAATACGCCCAATAATCCTTCAGGCATTGTATATTCCGAGGAAACTATCCTGCGGCTTGCGGATATACTGAGAAAGAAAGAGCAGGAGTACGGGCACGATATTTTTATTATATCCGACGAGCCTTACAGGGAGATCGTGTTTGCCGGCGTTAAGGCGCCTTATGTGTCACGTTATTACGCGAATACCATCTCCTGTTATTCTTATTCCAAGTCTCTTTCCCTTCCCGGCGAGAGAATCGGCTATGTGGCGGTAAATCCTGCCTGTCCTGATGCGGAAGTGATTGTGAACATGTGCGGGCAGATTTCCAGAGGGATCGGCCATAATTGTCCTCCTTCCATCATCCAGCTTGCAGTGGCTAAGGTGCTGGATAAAACAGCGGATCTTTCCGTTTATGAGACCAACATGAACCTTCTGTATGATTGCCTGACCGGGCTGGGCTTTACCTGTGTGAAGCCAGGCGGAACCTTTTACATATTCCCGAAGGCTCTGGAGGAGGATGCGAAAATCTTCTGTGAAAAGGCGCTGAAATACGATTTGATTCTGGTTCCGGGGGATACCTTTGAATGTCCCGGATATTTCAGGATGGCTTACTGTATTGAAACGGAAAAGGTGGAGCGTTCCCTGGCTGCCCTGAGAAAATTTGTGGCGGCGGAGTACGGAAACATCGGTTAGTATCGGATAATTTGCGTAAAGCGGCAGCAAATTTGACTTGGAGGTAGACAGTATGTATCAGGCCGGACTGGTTCTGGAAGGCGGTGGGATGAAAGGAATTTATACCGCCGGAGTCCTGGATTTTTTCATGGATCAAAATATTGAGTTTTCCAGCTGTTATGGAGTGTCCGCAGGCGCATGCCATCTGTGCAGCTATCTGTCGCGCCAGCGGGGCAGGGCTTATGATATCAGCGTGGATTATCTGGATGACGCACATTACTGCAGTGCGCGCAATGTGCTGACCACAGGGGATCTTTTCGGGGTAAAAATGTGTTATGACGCTATCCCAAACGTTCTGAATCCTTATGATTATGATGCTTTTAATGCTTATCAGGGCAGAGCGTATGCGGTGGCTACCAATATTGAAACCGGTCAGGCGGAATACCTGCGTCTGAAGGATATGCATAAAGATATCATCGCGGTGCGGGCCTCCGCGTCCCTTCCGCTGGTATCGAGAAATGTGAAAATCGGGGATAAGCTGTATCTGGACGGCGGTCTCTCCGACAGCGTGCCTATCATGCATTCCATTGTGGACGGCAACCGTAAAAATATTGTGGTGCTCACCAAGGAAACCGGCTACCGGAGGAAGCCTTCCGGCCATCTGGGACTGGTAAAGGTGCGTTATGCCAGGTATCCCAAAGTTTACGAGCTGATGGCAAACCGGCATGTGGCCTATAACCGGATGCTGGATTATCTGGATGCCCAGACAGCAAACGGCCAGGCTTTTGTTATCCGTCCGAAAAGGGCCAGCGGTATTGGCAGAATAGAGAAGGATAAGGAGAAGCTGCGTCTGCTTTATGAGGAAGGCTATGCAGATGCCCGGGAGTGCTTTGAGGATATGCTGCGTTATCTGGAAAACGGTGACAGCGTGCAAAGATAGGCGGCGGAGTTTTCGGAAAATGAAAACAGGCTGTCTGTTTGGCCGGTACGTCCGGCGGACAGCAGCAGTATAAAAATTGGAGAATGATATGATCGAAATTTTAAAAGCGGTTTTGTTTGGAATTGTGGAAGGTATTACGGAGTGGCTGCCCATCAGCAGCACGGGACATATGATACTGCTGAATGAATTTGTTACGCTGGATGTATCTCCTGAATTCTGGGAAGTATTCCTGGTAGTGATTCAGCTGGGGGCGATCCTGGCGGTGGTGGTTTTGTTCTGGAATAAGCTGTTCCCCTTTGATTTTTCAAAGCGGCGTAAGAAAAACGGTATTATCAAAACGGATATTTTTGTCATGTGGTTCAAGGTTCTGGTGGCCTGCATCCCTGCCATGATTTACGGCATACTCCTGGATGATCTGGTGGAGCCGTATCTGTATAATGCCACCACGGTGGCCATTATGCTGATTCTGTTCGGCGTGGCTTTTATTGTAATTGAAAACTGGAATAAGGGAAGGAAGCCCCGGATCAAAAGCCTGGCGTCCCTGACCTATCGGGATGCCCTGATTATCGGCCTGTTTCAGCTTATCGCCGCGGTGTTCCCCGGCACCTCCCGCTCCGGCGCAACCATCGTGGGCGCGCTGCTCATCGGTGTCAGCAGGGTGGTATCCGCGGAATTCACCTTTTTCCTGGCGATTCCCGTCATGTTCGGCGCAAGCCTTCTGAAGCTGGTGAAATTCGGGCTCGGCTTCAGCATGACCGAAGCGTCGCTTCTGATTATCGGCATGGTGGTGGCTTTTGTAGTGTCCATGGGTGTGATTTCCTTCCTCATGGGATATATTAAAAAGCATGACTTCAAGGTTTTCGGCTGGTACCGTATCGTGCTGGGTATTCTGGTGCTGCTGTATTTTTATGTGATTGCTGCGTAAATTTGTGGTGGCCTGGGTTAAGACTGAAATTACGTCTGACATAATTTTTAAAGAAATTATGTCAGCGTGGGATTGTTTAAACGCGGATTTGCATGCCATGAAATCCGCGTTTTATTCATTCTTTCAGGCAGACGCCCATCCATTTCCTGAAGCAATTGAAACATTAAAAGGATTGAAAAGCAGGGGAATAAAAACAGGAATATTGACCGATGTTGCTTATGGAATGGATAACGAGTTCTCTTTAAAGGACTTTGCAATGCTTACTGGTTATATTGATTTAATTCTGACTTCTGTAGATGTAGGCTGCAGAAAACCATGTAAAGAAGGATTTTTGAAAACGGCAGAGTGTTTTAATATACTGCCAAACGAAATGATTTATGTGGGAGATGAAGAAAAAGATATAGTTGGGGCAAACAATGTCGGGGCGGTTTCAGTGTTGATTAATAGAAGCAATGCTGTTAAGACATTTAACCAGAACTATACGATAGACTCCCTCGATAAGCTTTGTGGAATAATTGATACATTAAACTTATGAGAAGGAATGTTGAAGATAAAAAAAGTTTCATTATAATATCCTGATTATTTGAACGGCAAATTAGAAATTTGTTATTTTGGTGCAAATTTACTTGCACATATTAAATCTAAAATAAAAAACAACCTTTAAGCAGGGGGGTAAATTGCCCCTCCGGATGGACAAAAGTGTGATATAACCGATGGGATTTATGGGAAAAATGAAGTGTAGAAGGCTGGCGAGTTGCTTTAATAGCCCAGGACGGACGAATTTGTATTTGGAGAACACATAGATGAATTATACACATTTGATAGACCCGGAATTAAAAAGCATAGCAAAGAGGGTTCCGTATAATAAGTTCCTGATAAAGACAGCAAATATCTACCAGATGCTGGCTTTCAGATTAACAGGAATTCCCAGGGAAATTAATTGCAAATGGATAATAATACGGGAAAACGGCAGGTTACCGTTAAAGGTTGCAATATATGAACCTGCTTCAGCAGCGGATAAGCTTCCGTGTTTGTTATATATCCATGGCGGCGCGTTCAGTTATAAGGCGTCAGCCCATCATAAAAAGCTTGCCTGTATCTATGCATTGGAAGCAAACTGCAGGGTGGTCCTTCCGGATTATCATCTGTTGCCGGAGCATCCATATCCAACGGCATATCAGGATGTATTGTCCGTATATAAATGGCTGTTAAAGAATGCGGAAAGCCTGCTTATTGACAGAGAACTGATTGGAATCGCAGGAGATAGTTCCGGCGGGGCAATTGCTGCTGCGATTTGCAATGCATATGAAAAAGAAGCTTTGCCCATTCCCTGTGCACAGATGTTAATATATCCGGTGACAGATGCGTCCATGTCCACGAAATCCATAAAATTGTACTCTGATACTCCATTATGGAATTCCCAAAATAACAAAAAAATGTGGGAATTCTATTTAAAGAACGTAACAGGAGAAAACATCAGGAACGCATCGCCCATGCAGAATGTGTTGCCTCATAAGCTTCCGGATACGTACATTGAAACAGCGGAATATGATTGCCTGCATGATGAAGGAGTCTTGTATGCTGAAAGGCTGATGGAAGCAGGGGCGAAAGTTGAGTTGAACGACACAAAAGGCACAATTCACGGTTATGACTCGGCAATAAAGACACAAATTGCACAGAATAATATAGAAAAAAGGATTTTATTCTTAAAAAAGTGCTTTAGCAGCAGAAATTGACCCATACCCGGCAAGTTGCGAAATGGGAATTAAATGTACTGAAAGCGAGAGATATTTCCTGACTGAGTCTGGAAACTGCGGCCCTCTATTAGAAGCCGGGCGCAGTTTCGGACTTTTTTTATTGCCGCGGCGCATCTGACTGCATTTTAGCAATAAGCGCATTGATTTCATCCGCCTGCATACGCTGCAGCTTTCTGAAATAGGAAAATACAGCGGTTACAATTACTAAAAAAATCAGGGTGAAAATAATAAGCTGCCTGGCTGATAAGGAATGCCAGAAAATGATTCGGAATACTGCCAGGTTTACCACATACAAAATCAAGGACTCTGTAATGCAGTACTGCCTCCATGTCCTGAATTCAACATGATCCAGGGCAATATCCACCCCCTGGCACAGCAATATGATCAGAAACAGGACCAGGACGGTGAAATCATACCCTTCGGTATCAATACCGCTCAGCAGATTCAGGGCGGCATTGGCAAGAAGCAGCAGGGTAAAACAGATACAGGTGGACGGCACCCGTACGGTCAGAAAATTTTTCATACATTTGCTCCTTTCAGCTTTTCCTTCAGAGGTTCGATATAATTTCGCGTAATTACCAGCTTTTCTCCATTTTGCAGGGTGGCCTCCAGCCGGTGGTTGTACAGCGGCCGCACACTTTGCAGGAAGCTGGTGTTGACCAGACAGCTTTTGCTGATCCTGGTAAAGGAAGTGCGGGAAAGGCGGGCCTCCAGGGAGGCCAGAGTCTCCCGGCAGTAGTACACCTCTTTCCCCAGATAAAGATAGGTTCTTCCATCTGCGGAATCCATAAAAAATATCTTCTCCAGCGGCAGCTGGAATTCCTTATCCTCCTGATAGCCCGTCAGGGAAAAACCAAATTGCCTGATATGTCCGGCCAGCTGCTCCAACCGGGAATCCATGCGTGCACAGCGGATGGTAATTTCAGTTTCAGTAATCTGACGATCCTGATGTATTATCAGCTTCATGGAACTTCCTCACAATTGCGTTAATAGGTATTAAAAATAACGTACATCTGTTCTTTTTTTCAATGCCCCGGAAAAACCGCCTGCCTTTCTTTTTCGTATAAGCTGCGAATTCTGCATTCTTCATACTTTTCCTGATTTCCTCCGCCTCCGATTTTTCCCCAGTCCGACAGATAATGCGCCCGTGAAACAGGAGCAGACAGCTGTCAGCCGGATTGCTGAAAAGGCTTAAATCGTGGGAAGATATCAGAAAGGTCACTTTATCCCTGCGTGCAGTTTCGTTTGCCATAGATTTCAGCGGCTCCTTTGCGCCGATGCATCCACTTCCTCGCTGAAAAATACATGATATTGTCATACACAGTATTTTTATAACGCAGTCCCCGTTCCCCGGCGGGAATAAATATGATATTTGTCATATAAAGTATAGGTCAGCCCTTCTTTCCTCTGGGATTGAGGTTATTATAGCTGGACAGCAGAGGAAATACAATGTGTCGCAGGATAAGATACCTTTGTGCACGACAAGATGCCATTTGGCTTATGTAAGGTTTGGATTTCTGATATTTTACATAGATTTTACATAACCTAAGCGTGTACTTTACACTCACCTGTTAAAATAATGATGGACAATGAGAAAATGCCGTCGTCCGGCCAGAATCCGGAGGACAGCAGTTTTTCATTGGAAACATAGGAAAAAGATACCGCCCCGAAGCGGAATGAGGGATACGTCAGGATTTCGAGTAAGTTTCAGACAGCGATATCCGTTGATGAGGGCAGAGGAGAGATGAGATGTCTATTAATGATGTAGGAATGTTGTTTTCTTTCATCGGCGGCCTGGGAATGTTCCTTTACGGGATGAATATCATGGCCGACGGCCTTCAGAAATCAGCCGGAGGGAAAATGCAGAAGCTGATGGGCTTTCTGACAAAAAACAGGCTGATGGCTATTCTTGTAGGCGCAGGAGTCACCGCTATCATACAGAGCTCTTCAGCCACCACGGTTATGGTGGTAGGCTTTGTAAATGCAGGTATGCTGGAGCTTGCCCAGGCAGTGGGCGTTATCATGGGCGCCAATATCGGTACTACCATTACGGCATGGATTGTTTCCATGAGCGAATGGGGGAGCGTAATGAAACCGGAATTTTTTGCCCCGCTGCTTTTGGGGATCGGCGCGTTCCTCGTACTTTTTACAAAATCAGAAAAAAAGAAAAAAATCGGAGAGATTCTGGTAGGCTTCAGCGTCCTGTTTATTGGCCTTTCCTTCATGTCCGATGCGATTAAACCATACAGAGAAGCGCCCATATTTGCACAGGCCTTTGCCGTCCTTGGCAGGAATCCCGTTCTCGCGGTGCTGGCCGGCGCTGTGGTTACCGCCATTATCCAGAGCTCCTCGGCTTCTGTGGGTATCCTGCAGACACTGGCGCTCAACGGTGTGGTAAACTGGCAGTCCGCTGTATTCATTACGCTGGGCCAGAATATCGGGACCTGTGTGACCGCCCTGATTTCCAGCGCGGGAGCCGGGAAAAATGCAAAAAGAGCCTCTGTTATACACCTGCTGTTCAATGTCATCGGCGCTGTGGTTTTCGGCATTATCATGTTTGTCCTGTTCCGTTTTAATGCGGCATGGGGCGCGGCAGCCATTAACAGCGTGGAAATTTCTGTTTTCCATACAATTTTCAACGTACTCAATACCCTGATGCTGATTCCTTTTGCAAATAAGCTTGTCAAGCTTTCTACCTATATAATAAGGGATGATAAGGAAGCGGAGATCGCAGAAATAACGCCGGCAGGGGAAATGCGCCGCCATCTGGACGAACGTATTCTGGAAAACCCTGCATTTGCCATGGATACCGTGATGGGAGAGGTAAATGTGATGGGCCAGTCCGCCCTGGAAAACCTGAAGGCGGCCCTGGAAGGCGTGGAGACAGGCAACAAGGAACTGATCCGCTCCGTGTTTGATAAGGAAAAAATCATAAACGAAATGGAAAAGGTTCTCACCTCCTTCCTTGTGAGGGTGGATAATCTTTCCCTTACCGAGGGGCAGCATAAGGTGGTAAAAAATCTTTTCTATACCATCAGTGACCTGGAAAGGGTGGGAGATCACGCGGAAAATATCGCGGAGCTTGCCGAAAATATGCGCAAGGATGAGATCTCCTTTTCCAAGAAAGGCTTCAAGGATTTGAAGCTGATTTCCAGTGAAACCATACTGGCGCTGGAAAGCGCGCTGAAGGCCAGGGAGCTTTCCAGCACACAGGATGCAATTCAGGAAGCGGATTATGAAAGGAATGTGGATAAGCTGGAGGATGAGCTGCGGGAGAAACACATCCAGCGTCTTTCCAAAGGGAAATGCGAGCCGGAAAGCGGCGTGGTATTCCTGGATCTGATCAGCAATCTGGAAAGAATCGCGGATCATGCCACCAACATTGCGGGATATGTGGTCAGCGAATCCCGCAAACCACTTCCTGCGCTGGACGAAGAGTGATATACTGTTGTCAGAAACCCCGGTAGGAAGCGGCGAGAGTTCTGGTCCAGCTTCGTGCATGTGGGCACCAGGTTTTATGAAAACAGGTTTAGGATTTAATGGCATGTGGCGGAATGGAGAGTAGGATGCAGAAGATATTTGTGATTGAGGATGATGAGAATATCCGGAATCTGGTGAAAATTGCTTTGGAAGGTTATGGCTATCAGGTGGCGGCTTTTGAGACTGCGGAGGAAGCGTTGGAGATTGTTGGGAGGGAGAAGCCGGATTTGGCGGTTTTTGATTTGATGCTTCCCGGCATGGATGGTCTTTCTGCGATTCGGATTATCAGGGGACGGGAGGATGAGCTGAAGAGTATGCCGATTATTGTGCTTACGGCTAAGGATAAGGAGTACGATAAGGTGGTGGGGCTGGACGGCGGCGCGGATGATTATGTGACTAAGCCCTTCGGGGTTTTGGAGCTGGCGGCGAGAATTCGTTCGCTGCTTAGAAGGGCGTCCGAGCAGCAGCCTGTGCAGTCCGAGGGAAAGGTGCGTCTGGGAGGTTTATGTGTGGATACGGCGGCCAGGGAAGTGGCCATGAACGGGGAGCCGGTGGTTCTGACTTATAAGGAATATGAGCTTCTTATGTATCTGATCGATAACCGGGCCAGAGTGGTGGAGCGGGATGAGCTTCTTAACAAACTCTGGGATTATACGGCAGACATAGAAACGCGCACACTGGACATCCATATCCGTACCCTGCGCCAGAAGCTGGGCGAGGAAGGCAGCAGATATATCAAGACTATCCGCAGCGTGGGCTATCGTTTTGTGCTCCCGCAGGAGACGGAAAACAGGGATAATTAAATTATGAAACGAGCGATATTACTCCGGTTCGTAGCGATACTCATGCTGGCCCTCGCGGTCAGCAGTGTTTTTTCTTACTATTTTATCGGCAAAAATATGCTGAAAAGCAATCGGGAATCCATGCTGAATACCATTCATGTGGTGGACTATTCCCTGAATTATGACGGGGATCTGCAGGAACAGCTCAGCCGTCTGCATGAAGCGACCATGGATGAAAATTCCCGCGTCACCATTATCGGTGAAGACGGCACGGTAGTGGCGGACAACGAAATTGAACAGGTGGATTCCCTGGAAAACCATTTGGAGAGGGAAGAGGTGAAAGAGGCGCTGCGCAGCGGCTCCGGTTTTGCTACCAGGAATTCGGAAAGCCTGGGGGAGAACATGCTGTATGTGGCGGTTCATTCCAAGAAGGGACCCTATGTGGTGCGCATGGCGGTTCCTTATACCAATATGCTGGATTACATGATACTGATTTTCCCGGTGCTTCTTCTGGGCACAGGGATTGCTTTTGCCATGAGCGTCGTCATCGCCGTGCGTTTTACCAATACGATTACCACGCCCTTAAATGAGATTTCCAGGGAGATGGAAAAGGTGCGCAGCGACAATCCCAGCTTTACCTTTAAAACCTATAAATATAAGGAACTGAACGTGATTTCCGCAACCACCATGAAAATGGCGGAGGAAATCCGGGAGCACATGGACCGTCTGGAAAAGGAAAAACGTATCCGCCAGGAATTTTTCAGCAATGCCTCCCATGAGCTTAAAACCCCTATCACATCGGTGAGAGGCTATGCGGAGCTGCTGGATCAGGGCTTTGTGACGGATGAGGCCGTCAAAAAGGATTTTATTGCCAGGATTCTGAAGGAAACGGACAATATGACCAATCTGATCAATGATATCCTCATGATATCCAGGCTGGAAGCAAAGGAAGCGGAGGTGACCTACTCCACGGTGCGAATGGTGCCGCTGCTTACGGAAATTTTTGAATCTGTCGAACCCATTGCCGCGGAATATCAGGTAACGCTTCACAAGGAATGCGAGCCTGTCTCCATAGAGGCCAGCGCCAAACAGCTTCGGGAGCTGATTATGAATCTGGTCAGCAACGGCATCAAATACAACCATCCCGGCGGTAATGTATGGGTTGAAATCAGCGCCAGGGGGACGGATATGTGCGTTCGTGTCCGCGACGACGGCTGCGGCATCAGAAAGGAAGATCAGGACAGGATCTTCGAACGCTTCTACCGCGTGGACAAAGGACGCAGCAAAAAGATGGGCGGCACAGGGCTTGGCCTGTCCATTGTAAAACATATTGCGGAGTACTATAACGGTCATATTGAACTGGAAAGCGAGCCGGGGAAAGGCAGCTGTTTTACGGTGACGATCCCGGGAAATCAGACGAAAAGTTGACAACTTCGCGGCTTTGCGGTAAACTTAGTCCTATATTCAGGTATATTACTGCTATGTGTATTGTGCTTGGACAAAGTACCTGGGTCTAAAGGAGGAGAAAAAATTATGGCAGAAACGAAGAAAACCGAAGCAAAGGAAACTGTAAAACCTGTTGAGAAAATCGCTGCAAAAGCTGATGCGCCCAAAATCGAAACCAAAGAACCCGAAAAAACACCAGCAGTAAAAGCGGCCGTAAAAGAGCCCGCAGAGGCAAAGGCACCTGCCAAAAAGGCGCCTGCAAAGAAAACAGCTGTAAAAAAGGAAGCTGTGAAGAAAGAGACAGTAAAGAAAGAAACCGTAAAGAAGGAAACTGTGAAGAAAGAGCCTGTTAAGAAAGCCCCTGTGAAAAAAGCGGCTGAGAAGCCCGCAGCAGCCCCTGCGAAAAAAGCAGCGGCCAGGGAAGAGATCAAAGAGACAGTAACCGTACAGTTTGCAGGAAAATCCTACTCATCGGAGGATCTGGTAAAAATTGCGAAGGACGTATGGAAATATGACCTGGGCAGGAACGAAGAAGAGTTCAAAACCGTAGAACTGTATGTAAAGCCGGAAGAGAGCAGTGTATATTATGTAATCAACGGAGACGTTACCGGCAGCTTTGCCATCTGATCCCAGGGAACAGAGGACTGTATTACATAGAACCGTTCTGACGCAGCATAAGGCTGCATATAACTTCACATCATTTACACGCCGTATCCGGACAGGAACGGCGGATCTTTTGTCTGATCCGTCCGATTCCGGCCTCTTTAAGGATACGGCGTTTCTTTTGAAAATGTTTCCTCATACAGGGATATTTGATTTTTTCTTAAGTTTACGTTCATGATTTTCATATTTTTTTCACTAATTTATTTCAAAAAACGAGTTGACAACGTTTGGGAGAAGTGATAATGTATGTTCAGAAGGTGTTAGCACTCCTAAGGGTTGAGTGCTAACAACTTAAAAAAGAGGTGAGGTAATGCAGAGCGAACTGGATGAACGTAAAATGAAGATTCTGCAGGCTATCATCCGGAACTATCTGGAGACGGGAGAACCGGTGGGCAGCAGGACAATTTCCAAATATACGGATTTGAACCTGAGTTCAGCTACCATCCGCAATGAGATGGCTGATCTGGAAGAGCTCGGCTATATCATTCAGCCTCATACCTCGGCAGGCAGGATCCCTTCCGATAAAGGCTACCGTCTTTATGTGGACAGCATGCTGGAAGAGAAGGACAGGGAAGTCGCTGATTTGAAGGAGCTTCTCGTGGAGAAGGAAGATAAGATGGAACATCTTCTCCAGCAGGTAGCGAAGGTTCTTGCGGTAAATACCAATTATGCGGCAATGATTTCATCGCCGCTTTATCATGGAAACAAGCTGAAGTTCATTCAGCTTTCAAGAGTGGATGAACATCAGGTGCTGGCGGTTATCGTTGTGGAAGGCAATGTGATTAAGAACACAATGCTCCACGTGGACGAGGCGCCGGATCAAGAAACCATGCTTAAGCTCAACATCCTGCTGAATACGCATTTAAACGGCAAATCCATGGATGAGATCAATCTGGGGACAATAGCCAACCTGAAGCAGCAGGCAGGAATACACAGCAGCATGGTGGGAGAAATTATCGATGCGGTGGCGGAAGCCATTCAGGCGGATGAAGACCTGGAGATTTATACCAGCGGCACCAACAACATCCTTAAATATCCGGAGCTGGCGGATAAGGAGCTGGCCGGACAGCTTATTACCACATTTGAAGAAAAACAGGCATTAAACCAGATAGTTCAGGAAACACTTGCTGATGAGAACAGCACAGGCATACAGGTATATATCGGTGATGAGACCCCGGTACAGACAATGAAGGACTGCAGTATTGTTACAGCAACCTATGAACTGGGAGAAGGAATGAAAGGGACGGTGGGAATCATCGGACCGAAGAGAATGGATTACGACAGAGTCGTGGGCATTCTGAAGAATCTCATGAGCCAGCTGGATACGCTGTATAAGAAAAAATAGAAGTGTCAGGTACACAGAATGGAGTGAAGCAGAAAATGGAAAATAAAGATAACCGTAATCTGGAAGAAGAGATGGACACTGCTTCTGAGGCGAAGGCCGGAGAAGAGACAGCAGAAGCTCCCAGGACAGAGGAAACGGCAGATGCGGATACTGATTCTTCCGAAGGAAACGGAGAAGGCGGTGAAGCCGGGGCATCGGAGGATACCCAGGAGGATTCCGAACAGGCGGAGGATAATTCCTCTGTAGAAAAAGAGGGATTCTTCAAAAAGAAAAAGAAAGATAAAAAAGAAGAGGCCTTCAAAGTGAAAATAGACGAACTGGAAGACAGGGTAAAACGTCAGATGGCCGAATTTGAAAACTTCAGAAAACGTACCGACAAAGAAAAGGCAGCAATGTTCGAAACCGGAGCAAAAAGTGTGATAGAGAAAATCCTCCCGGTGGTTGACAACTTTGAAAGAGGTCTGGCAGCCGTACCGGAGAATGAAAAGGATTCCGCTTTTGTGGAAGGCATGAACAAGGTATATAAACAGCTGATGACCGAGCTGGACAACATGGGAGTAAAGCCCATCGAAGCTGCAGGTCAGGAATTCGATCCTAATTTCCACAATGCAGTGATGCATGTGGAGGATGAGGAATACGGTGAGAACATCGTAGTGGAGGAATTCCAGAAGGGTTACACATATCATGACGCTGTGGTAAGACACAGTATGGTTAAGGTGGCAAATTAAGTATTTCAGGCATGGCCTGATGAAATAGCCGTATTAAGCGGTAGAATGGAGGAGAATCATGAGCAAAATTATTGGTATCGACTTAGGTACAACAAATAGCTGTGTGGCAGTAATGGAAGGTGGAAAGCCCACCGTTATCGCCAATGCGGAAGGCGCAAGAACAACACCCAGTGTTGTCGCATTCACCAAGACAGGGGAAAGACTGGTAGGAGAGCCTGCAAAGCGTCAGGCAGTAACCAACGCGGACAGAACAGTTGCTTCCATCAAGAGACATATGGGAAGCGACTACAAGGTAGACATTGACAGTAAGAAATACTCCCCGCAGGAAATTTCCGCAATGATTCTGCAGAAGCTGAAAGCAGATGCGGAGAACTATCTGGGAGAAAAAGTAAACGAAGCTGTTATCACAGTTCCCGCTTACTTCAATGACGCACAGCGTCAGGCAACCAAGGATGCAGGAAAGATCGCAGGCCTGGATGTTAAGCGTATCATCAACGAGCCTACGGCAGCAGCGCTTGCCTATGGCCTTGATAATGAAAAAGAACAGAAAATCATGGTATACGACCTGGGCGGCGGTACCTTCGATGTTTCCATCATCGAAATCGGTGACGGCGTAATCGAAGTACTTGCAACCAACGGTGATACACGTCTGGGCGGTGATGATTTTGATAATAAAGTAATCGACTGGATGGTAAGCGAATTCAAGAAGCAGGAAGGCATCGACCTTTCCGGCGACAAGATGGCTATGCAGAGACTGAGAGAAGCTGCTGAAAAAGCCAAGAAAGAGCTTTCCAGCGCAACAACAACCAACATCAACCTTCCTTTCATCACAGCAACTGCAGATGGACCGAAGCACTTTGATATGGATCTGACAAGAGCCAAATTTGACGAACTTACCCATGACCTGGTGGAAAGAACAGCAATCCCCGTGCAGAACGCCCTGAGAGATGCGGGAATCACAGCATCTGAGCTTGGCAAGGTACTGCTGGTAGGTGGTTCCACACGTATTCCTGCCGTACAGGATAAGGTAAAACTGATGACAGGCCATGAGCCCAGCAAGACCCTGAATCCGGATGAATGTGTTGCTATCGGCGCTTCCATCCAGGGCGGCAAGCTGGCAGGCGACGCAGGCGCAGGCGATATCCTTCTTCTGGATGTTACTCCGCTGTCCCTGTCCATTGAAACCATGGGCGGTGTTGCTACAAGGCTGATTGAGAGAAATACTACCATTCCTACAAAGAAGAGCCAGATTTTCTCCACAGCGGCAGATAACCAGACTGCAGTTGATATCAACGTACTGCAGGGTGAAAGACAGTTTGCAAAGGATAACAAATCTCTCGGCCAGTTCAGACTGGATGGTATCCCGCCGGCAAGACGCGGTGTTCCTCAGATTGAAGTTACCTTTGATATTGATGCCAACGGTATCGTAAATGTATCCGCAAAGGATCTGGGCACAGGAAAAGAACAGCACATCACCATTACCGCAGGCTCCAATATGTCTGAAGGTGATATCGAGAAAGCGGTAAAGGAAGCTGCTGAGTACGAAGCTCAGGATAAGAAGAGAAAAGAAGCAATTGATACAAGAAATGAAGCTGATTCCTTCGTATTCCAGACAGAAAAAGCGCTGGAAGATGTAGGTGACAAGATTCCGGAAGCTGACAAGGCAAGCGTACAGGCAGATCTGGCTGCTCTGAAGACTCTGCTGGATCAGACCAAGGATCAGGAAATGACAGAATCCCAGGTTGCAGATATGAAGGCTGCCCAGGAAAAACTGATGCAGAGCGCACAGACCCTGTTCTCCAAGGTTTATGAGCAGGCGCAGGCAGCCGGCGGCGCAGCAGGCGCAGGCCCCGACATGGGCGGTGCAGCCGGAAACGCAGGCTCCGCACCGGATGATGATGTAATTGACGGTGATTTCAGAGAGGTTTAAGCTTAAAAAATACAACACTAGGGGGCACTGCCGTGTCCCTTAGTGTTGCGTTCAGAAAAAGATGATTCTGCGGTGAATGCAGAACCAAGGGAGGCATATTTATGGCGGAACAAAAGAGAGATTATTATGAGGTCCTAGGCGTTGAGAAGAATGCTGACGACGCAGCCATTAAGAAAGCATACAGAGTCCTCGCCAAAAAATACCATCCTGATATGAACCCGGGAGATGCGGAGGCGGAAAAGAAATTTAAGGAAGCATCGGAGGCATATGCGATACTGAGTGATCCTGAGAAACGGCGCCAGTACGACCAGTTCGGCCATGCAGCCTTTGACAACGGCGCAGGTGGCGGCGGCTTCGGCGGCTTTGATTTCAACAGCGCAGATTTTGGCGATATTTTCGGTGATATATTTGGTGATTTCTTCGGCGGCGGATCCCGCAGAAGCGGCAGGGCGAGCAATGCACCCATGAAGGGCGCCAATCTTCGTACCAGTGTGCACATAACCTTCGAAGAAGCGGTATTCGGTACATCTAAGACCATAGAACTGAATGTAAAGGAAGAATGTAAGACCTGTCACGGAACGGGAGCCAAGGAGGGCACACAGCCCATTACCTGTCCCAAGTGCGGCGGTAAGGGCCAGGTGGTATTTACCCAGCAGTCCTTCTTCGGCACGGTCCGCAATGTACAGACCTGTCCGGACTGTAACGGCACCGGCAAGGTAATTAAAGATAAATGTACTGACTGCCATGGAAGCGGTTATGTACCCATGAAGAAACGGTTTGAGGTGGATATCCCTGCGGGAATCGACAACGGCCAGTGCAAGCGTCTGGCTGGCATGGGAGAGCCGGGCGTCAACGGCGGCCCCAGGGGAGATGTGCTTGTAGAAGTCATTGTAGGGCGTCATCCCATATTCCAGCGCCAGGATTACAATATCTATTCCACGGTCCCTGTATCCTTTGCCGTAGCGGCTCTTGGCGGCGAGGTAGTTATTGATACGGTGGACGGCAAGGTTATTTATGATGTGAAGCCCGGAACCCAGACGGACACCAAAATCCGCCTGAAGGGAAAAGGCGTTCCCAACCTGCGGAACAAAGAGGTGCGCGGTGACCACTACGTAACTCTTGTAGTCCAGGTACCCGATAAGCTTTCTGGCGAAGCCAAGGAACTGCTCAGAAAATTCGACGAAGTTTCCGGCGACAGCCTGAATGCGGCGAAGAGAATGGGCGATGGCGGAGCTGCGGAAGGGAAAGAAAAGAAGAAAAAAGGATTCTGGAAATAGGGATTTCCGGATTCCTGACAGATAACAAAAGGCAGCCCGCGGGGCTGCCTTTTGCATATAGCGGCATTTCCTCGGAGGGAACGGGTAGATAACAGGCGAGCGCCTTAGGAGCGCTTTGCATAAGAGAACGCTGTATGAATGGAGTACAGCTGTCAGGAGAGCGGCTTAAAATAAATCCGGCTGTCCTCACCGCCCGTATCCGGCCGGTTTCCCATATAAACAAATCCGTATTTTTCATAGAACCCAATATGATCCGTAGCCAGATATACTTTTTCATGTCCCTGCCTCCTGGCTTCTTCACAAGCATGACTGATGATTTGCTCACTGTATCTGTGTCCCCGGTACTCAGGCGCTGTAAATACAAACCCCAGCCAGGGAAACAGCCGGATATCATCGATACAGTCCTGATGTGTCAGGGTAACAAAGGAAATAAGTTCATCCTCATCGCACAGAAGAAACAGCTTGCCGCCTGTTCCCAGCACCGTTTCAAACCGGCCGTCCCTGAGCAGCACTGCCAGATATTTTGCTGCGCCCCAGTCGCAGCTCCCGATTTTTTCTATCCAGCATTCTTTTTTCCCATCTTCAAAATATTCGATTATCTGCATAAAGGGCCTCCTTGAAAATGATTTTTTCCCCACATGGACCTGTGTCATCCGGTATTCTGTGCGCGCGTATACGGACGGCAGCCGACGCGGCGGTTAAGGATAGTAAACCTCATTCCGGTATGTCTTTGGCACCGTTATCTGTTGCTCAAGTGTCTGCGGAAAAATAATTGACTTAATTATATCAGCCTGGAAACCAAAAGGACAGGTGTAATTGCAGTATGATTTGATGAATGGCAGACAGAAATAACAGATAAGAAGCAATAAGTAAGAAGCAACAGATAAAAAGCAACAGACAAAAAGCAGCATTTCAGTCGGCTGAATAACTGAGCAGGGTAATAAAAATCAGATTTCTCCCGATGCGGGATGTCTGGTGTAGGGGTGTGCTATGTGTTAGAATAAAGAAAAACAGGCAGGCGGATACTATATAATCCGCAGAAATTATGTATGGAAGAACAAATGTATATTAATTATAAATAAAAAATGTAATAAGAAAGGCGGGAACAGAATGCGGAAAAATGAAGAAGGAAAGCTTGTGGATGAAAATGGTCTGACGGAGGAGGAGTTTCTCAGCCAATATCAGCCCCGGGATTATGAACGTCCGTCGGTTACGGTGGACATGCTCATTTTTGCTGTGGATAAGTCAGGCGAAAACAAGAGGCTTCTGTTGATAAAGCGGAAAAATCATCCGTATTTGGGCTGTTGGGCGCTGCCGGGAGGCTTTGTGGAGATGAAGGAGTCTCTGCGGGAGGCGGCCGCCAGGGAGTTGGAGGAGGAAACAGGCGTAAAGGGAATGCGTCTGGAGCAGCTTTACACATTTGGAGAGGTGGAGCGTGATCCCCGTACACGGATAATTTCAGTGGCCTATATGGCTGTTGTGGATGATGAAGAGCTTTCAGTCTGGGCCGGGGACGATGCAGCGGAAGCTGTCTGGTTCCGGGTTTGGAAGGAGGAAGGGGAAAACGGGGAATGTATTTTCCTGGAATCAGCAGAAGCAGGAGTTCGTTTTGCCTATGCGGTGGAAAAGGAAGCGAAGGGTGAAGGCGAACGGAGGTGCAGGCCGATATTTGATGCGGAAGCGGAACGGGGACTGGCCTTCGATCATATCGAGGCGGTCCGTATGGGGCTGCAACGTTTGTAACGGCTGTAAATGACAGTTTATACTTAACTGCTGTTGAACCCGGGTAATCCTTGCTAAGCCGACATGCCTATGATAGACTGGAAGCTGATAGAATTGTAAAGCTGTAACTCAACGGAGGTAAAGCATGAAAAAGCCATTACCAATAGGTGTTGATGATTTTAAAAAGCTTATTACAAGCGGATATTATTATGTTGATAAAACGTTGTTTATAAAGGAACTGTTAGATAAAAAAGGAGATGTAAATTTATTTACAAGGCCCAGGAGATTTGGGAAAACACTTAATATGAGTATGCTGAGATATTTTTTTGAGAAGAAAGATTCTCAGCCCGAATTGGAGGAAAATAAAAAGCTGTTTGATGGTCTGGGCATCATGGAAGCAGGAGAACGGTATAGAGGGGAGATGGGAAGGTATCCTGTTATCTGTCTGACCTTGAAATCCGGTAAACAGCGTACTTATCAATCGGCCTATCATAAGCTGCGAAGAGAACTGGCCAATGAATTCGACAGGCATAGGAAAATAAAAGAGAGGCTTTCTCCAGAAAAAGCGGTCAGATATCAAAAAATTCTGGAGGAAACCGCTTCCGAAGATGATTTTTCAGGAGCCCTTCAGTTTTTAAGCGAGGCACTTTGGGAGAGTACAGGCCAAAAATCGATCATATTAATAGATGAATATGATGTTCCGCTGGAAAATGCTTATTTCAATGGTTTCTATGAAGAAATGTCGGATTTTATCCGTTCGCTTTTTGAATCTGCCTTAAAGTCAAACCCTTATCTTGAGTTTGGAGTGATCACAGGATGCCTGAGAATAACAAAAGAGTCGATTTTTACAGGGTTGAATAATCTGAAAATGGTATCCATCCTCAGCAATATATATGATGAGTACTTTGGTTTTACTCAAAAGGAAACCGAGGCGTTGTTAGATGAATACGATCGGGCAGATAAGATGGAAATAATGAAGGAATGGTATAATGGCTATCGGTTTGGTAATGCCGAGGTCTATAATCCCTGGAGTGTACTTAATTTTCTTGATGCGCTTCGGGAAAATGCAGGAGCCTTGCCGATGCCATATTGGGCGAATACAAGCTCGAATGATATTGTTAAAAGCCTTGTAGAGCGGGCGGATATCTCAGTCAAGGGAGAACTGGAGCATTTAATCGATGGCGGGGCGATTGAAAAACCTGTACATGAAGATATAACTTATGACAGTATATACGGTTCAGATGATAATCTATGGAACTTTTTGTTCTTTACCGGATATCTGAAGCTGGTGGACAGACGGCTGCAGGCTGAAACGGAATATATCTTAATGGCCATTCCCAATATTGAGGTTAAGCATATTTTTAAGGGTACCATACGGAACTGGTTTACTGAGGAAATTGAAAAGAAAGATCTGGGAAAGTTTTTTACTGCGATTGAGCGGGGAAATGTGCGATATATGGAAGAAGAACTCTCAGCCTGTTTGCAGGAGACGATAAGCTTTTATGACTATGCGGAAAATTATTATCATGGATTTTTAACAGGATTGCTGAAAACACAAAATAAATACCGGGTGATATCCAATCAGGAGTCGGGACTGGGAAGGCCGGATATTATTATGAAGTCCGCAAGTATTCGCGGGCTTGCAATTATTATGGAGCTAAAGGTGGCAGACGATTTTTCGGAAATGGAAGCAGGGTGTATCCAGGCGCTTAACCAGATTGAGACGCGAAAATATTCAATGGAATTAGAGATGGAGGGATATAAAGATATTATAAAATATGGAATCTGTTTCTATAAAAAAGAATGTATGGTCCTAAAAATTTAATCTTGCGTTTTAACTTATTGAAACAACAGTTGGTTAATGGTATAATATGCCGAAGTATGAACTTGAAAAAAGATGGAATACAGAAGGTTTCTTTGAGTTTTATCTTTACAGCAGATACCTTTCGGCCGGATAAAACAAAGGCATCTGTCCTGCCTGCATAAAGGAGCGGAAGGAGCGTTTTGGGAAGAGCCGAAATTAAAGCCTTATTTTATTTGGGTTTTTGGGAAAGGCCAGAAGAGGCGTCGGCTTCTTTTGGCTATCTTCATTTTATGTCGGAGTCCTGCGGATCGTTAAAGGCAATTCCTGTCATTGAGGAGACGGGAATTATCATTATGGATGAAGCTGTAAGGCTGATTTCCGGGCTGTGAAAAATTATGGATAAAGAATACCTGTAAGGAGCATATAATATGAAATGGAAAAAATTCAGGATAAAAACAATAACGGATGCGGAGGACATAATTATCAGCACCCTTTATGATATTGGCCTGGAAGGGGCGCAGATCGAGGATAAGGTGCCGCTGACAGCCGCGGAAAAGGAGCAGATGTTCGTGGACATCCTGCCCGATGGGCCGGAGGATGACGGGATTGCGTGGCTCAGCTTTTTCGTGGAGGAAACAGAGGACGGGCATCTTCTGGTAGACGGCGAAGAGACGGACGAGGAGTCCGTCATGGAAAATGTGCGCAGGGAGCTGGAGGAGCTGCGGGTATTCTGCGACATCGGAGAAGGAAGCATTTCCGTGGACGAGACGGAGGATATCGACTGGATCAATAACTGGAAGCAGTATTTTCACCAGTTTTATATTGATGATCTCCTTGTTATCCCTTCCTGGGAAGAGGTGGAGGAAACGGATAAGGACAAGATGGTCCTTCATATTGATCCTGGTACGGCCTTCGGGACGGGGATGCATGAGACAACACAGCTTTGCATCAGGCAGCTGAAAAAGTTTGTGACGCCGGAAACCGTGCTTCTGGATGTGGGCACCGGCAGCGGAATCCTGGGGATTCTTGCGCTGATGTTCGGAGCAAGGAGCGTGGTGGGAACTGATTTGGATCCCTGCGCAGTGGAAGCGGTACGTGAAAATCTGGAATCCAATCATATTGACCCGGATAAATTCGAAATGATGATTGGCAATATCATTACGGAAAAAGAAGTTCAGGATCGGGTGGGGTATGGCTGTTATGATATTGTGGCGGCAAATATCCTGGCTGATGTACTGGTAAATCTGACGCCGGTGATCTGCAGCCAGCTGAAGCCGGGAGGAATCTATATTACCTCAGGAATTATAGATGATAAGGAAACAACGGTGGTAGATGCGGTAAAGGCTGCCGGACTGGAGCTTCTGGAGGTCAATTATCAGGGTGAATGGGTTGGCGTGACGGCGAGAAAGCCAGTGTGACAGTAACAGCCAGTTTGACAGGAAAGCGGGAATCGGAATGTATCAGTTTTTTGTGGAGCCCGGGCAGATTCAGGGAAAGACGGTTATCATCACGGGAAGTGATGTGAATCATATTAAGAATGTACTGCGTATGAAGCCGGGAGAGGAAATCGCGGTAAGCAACGGCGTCGATGGACGGGAGTACAGATGCGGGATTGAGGAAATCCGGGAAGACGAGGTGGTTTGCACGCTTCGTTTCATCAAAGAGGATGGGCTGGAGCTGCCTTCCAGGATTTACCTGTTCCAGTGTCTGCCCAAGGCGGATAAAATGGAGCTTGTCATCCAGAAGGCGGTGGAGCTGGGGGCCTTTGCGGTGGTGCCTGTGGCGGCTAAGCGCTGTGTGGTAAAGCTGGATGCGAAAAAGGAAAAGAGCAAGCTGGCAAGGTGGCAGGGAATTGCCGAGTCTGCGGCCAAGCAGAGCAAACGCCGCATCGTACCGGAGGTAATGCCGGTGATGTCCATGCAGGAGGCGCTGCATTTTGCAAAGGATATGGATGTGAAGCTTTTTCCTTACGAGCTGGCTGAAGGGATGGGAAAGACAAAGGAGCTGATCGCAGGAATCCGCCCCGGCCAGTCCATCGCGGTTTTCATCGGACCGGAGGGCGGTTTTGAGGATGGTGAGGTGGAGGCTGCTTCGGAGTGCGGTTTCGTGCCGGTGACACTGGGGCGGCGCATTCTGCGGACGGAAACGGCAGGCTTTACTGTGCTTGCCTGGATTATGTATCAGCTGGAGGCGGATCAGGGCGTTTAGGAGTACCAATTGTCGAAAGCAGACATATAATAAGTTAGGCGGATTCCGATTGGGGAGTCCGCGCTTCTTTACCGGCAAATCAAATACAGAAAGTTGGGAAAAATTATGGAATGCTATCTGGATAACTCTGCTACGACAAAATGCTTTGACAGCGTAGCGGCTATCATGACCCAGGTCATGTGTCAGGACTATGGCAATCCATCCAGTATGCACATGAAAGGAGTGCAGGCAGAGCAGTATCTGCGCTATGCCAAAGATGTGATTGCAAGAATCCTGAAGGTGAATGAAAAAGAGATTTTCTTCACCTCGGGAGGTACGGAATCGGATAATCTTGCCCTCATCGGAAGCGCTTATGCAAACTGCCGGGCAGGAAGGCATCTGATAACAACCTCTATTGAACACCCGGCAATCCTGCAGACGATGCAGTATCTGGAAGGACAGGGCTTTGAAGTGACTTATCTGCCGGTGGACTGCTATGGGCGGATCCGGCTGGAGGATTTGGAGTATGCAATGAGGCAGGATACGATTCTGGTATCCATTATGCATACGAATAATGAGCTCGGTTCCCTGCAGCCTGTCGCTGAGGCGGGCAGGCTGATTAAACAGATGAATCCGGGAACGCTTTTTCATGTGGATGCGGTGCAGGGATTTGGTAAATACAGGATTCTGCCGAAAAAAATGGGAATCGATATGCTGTCTGTGAGCGGACACAAGATTCACGGGCCCAAGGGCGTGGGATTTCTTTATATCAATGAAGCGGTAAAAATCCAGCCGATTATTTTCGGCGGGGGCCAGCAGCGCGGCATGCGTTCCGGGACGGAAAATGTACCGGCAATTGCAGGGCTGGCGAAGGCCGCCGAGGAGATGTATGGAAATCTGGATGAGGATGTGAACAGGCTGTATGCTTTGAAGCAGATGTTTATTGACGGTGTGACACAGCTGGACGGCGTGCAGATTAACGGGCTGACCGGGCGTGAGAGCGCGCCTCATGTTATCAGTGTATCTTTCCGGGGAATCCGGAGCGAGGTTCTGCTGCATGCGCTGGAGGAGCGGGGAATTTATGTTTCTTCGGGAAGCGCCTGTTCTTCCAATAAGCCGGGAACGGCGGCATCGGCTACGCTGCGGGCGATTGGTCTGGATAAGGAGCTGATGGGCTCTACGCTTCGTTTCAGCCTGTCGGTGTTTACCACGGAGGAAGAGATCCGTTATGCGTTGAATGCGTTGTATGAGATGGTGCCCATGCTGCGCAGGTTTACAAGAAGATAGAGTCGGCGTCCGGCCTTTTGGCCGGACGGAAAACCGGCAGGAGTCGTTGGGCTGTCGGGCGGCATGTGAAAAGCAGCCGGGCAGGGCAGGATAGGAGGATGTATGGTTTTTAAGGCGTTTTTGATAAAGTACGCGGAAATCGGCGTAAAGGGAAAGAACCGGGGGATTTTCGAGGATGCGCTTGTGCAGCAGATTAAGTATGCGCTGAAGCGGTGTGAGGGAGATTTCGCGGTTCATCGTACCCGGGGCAGGATCTATGTGGACGTGCTGTCTGAGGAGTATGATTATGATGAGACGGTGGAGCATCTGCAGAGGGTGTTCGGTATCGCGGAAATCTGTCCGATGGTGCAGGTGGAGGACGAAGGGTTTGACAAGCTGTGCGGTACGCTTGTGGAATATATGGACGATGTGTATGCGGACAAGCATATTACGTTCAAGGTGAGTGCGAGAAGGGCAAGGAAGAATTATCCGCTGGATTCTATGACGATCAATTCAGAGGTGGGCGGCGTCCTGCTGGATGCGTTCCCGGATATGAAGGTGGATGTGCATAAGCCGGATGTGATGCTGTATATTGAGATCCGGGAGAAGATTTATATTTATTCCATAGAGATTCCCGGGCCAGGAGGAATGCCGGTGGGGACGAATGGTAAGGGGATGCTGCTGCTTTCGGGAGGGATTGATTCTCCTGTGGCGGGGTATATGATCGCAAAGCGCGGTGTGAAGATTGATGCGGTTTATTTTCATGCGCCTCCGTATACGAGCGAGAGGGCGAAGCAGAAGGTGGTGGATCTGGCAAAGCTGGTGTCAAGGTACAGCGGGCCGATTTACCTGCATGTGGTGAATTTTACGGATATTCAGCTGTATATTTATGAGAAGTGTCCGCATGATGAGCTGACGATAATTATGAGAAGGTATATGATGCGGATTGCGGAGATGATCGCAAGGGATACGGAGTGTCTGGGGCTGATTACGGGCGAGAGTATCGGGCAGGTGGCTTCTCAGACGATGCATTCGCTGGCGGCTACGGATGATGCGTGTGAGATGCCGGTGTACAGGCCGCTGATTGGGATGGATAAGCAGGAGATTATTGATATTTCTGAGAGGATTGGGACGTATGAGACGTCGATTTTGCCGTTTGAGGATTGTTGTACGATCTTTGTGGCAAAGCATCCGGTGACGAAGCCGAATTTGAATGTGATCCGGAAGCATGAGAGGTTTTTGGATGATAAGATCGATGAATTGGTGAAGACGGCTGTGGAGTCGAAGGAATTGGTGGTTGTGGGGAAGGATTGAGATGGTTTGGGGAGAGGAGTGAGGGGCGGGCTCGGGGAGGCGCTGCGCTGTCCCCATCGCTAATGGGGGGAGGAGGTAGGCTCGGGACCGGGGGTCCCATCGCTTATGGGAGGAGAGGGAGACGGGCTCGGGGCGGGGGCCCCATCGCACGGGTGGATCGAGCCGGACAGGTTTCAGAATCCCCTGCGGGAATTCTGAAACTTTGCGGCTGTCGCCGCATGCAAATCCCCAAATAAGAACTGCCCGAAATGCAGATAATAAAGGGCGGTTATCTGTATTTCGGGCAGTTCTTATTTGGGGTTTGCGCCCGGCTCGTAGCTATAAAAAAAGAAAGGAACAAGTTCCCTTTCCCTTCTTTTTTGTGGGGTGGTCTCTTGCCCTTTTCTCTCATTTGTTTTAACTTGGACGGTTGCGGGAAGGATTAAACCATGTAAGGCTTGAGTACTTCCAGAACTTCGTCAGAGTTATCCTCAGCATGGATGTTCAGGTCGATCGGCTTGGATAAGTCGAGGCTGAAGATGCCCATGATTGATTTTGCATCGATTACGTATCTTCCGGATACTAAATCAAAGTCATAATCAAATTTGGTAATGTCATTAACAAATGATTTTACCTTATCAATGGAATTTAATGAAATCTTAACGGTTTTCATTTTGTTTTACCTCCTTATTTGTTGGATAACAATGGCCGGCATACCGGTTACGTTATCTTATACCTTCTGCTTACATATTAAAGGGATGGGGGGTAAAAGTCAAGCACCAAACATGACAAAAATAGTGGGGAATAATATGAAAAGTGTAGCATTACATAATTTGGGTTGTAAAGTAAATGCCTATGAGTTAGAGGTAATCGGACAAAAGTTACAAGAAAAAGGATACGATATTGTATCATTTGATAAAAAAGCGGATATATATATCGTAAATACGTGTACTGTGACAAATATTGCGGACCGGAAAAGCCGGCAGATGCTGCATCGGGCGAAGAAGATGAACCCGGATGCGGTGGTGGTGGCAGTGGGTTGTTATGTGCAGGCGGGGAAGGAAGAGGCATTGCTTGACGGCAGTATCGATCTGGCTGTGGGCAATAACAGGAAGAAGGATATTGTGGAGATTCTGGAGGCCTTTCTTACAAAGCGGGAGAAGGCCGGCGGGAGGAAATCCGGTGGTGATGTGTGGGAGGAGAAGACGCTTTCCCGGCGTTCTGTAGTGGATATCAGCCGGGAGGAGACGTATGAGGAGATGACGCTGCTTAGGCCTCAGGATGAGGAGGGGATCGGTGGAGAAGCCGGTTCTAACGTGGGGCGCGGCCCTGAAGATGGGGATCCGGCAGGCGTTGGCGGAGGGGCTTTTGGTGCCGGCGAAGAGTCCGGAGAGACGGCGCTGTCTGCCCATACGAGGGCTTATATCAAAATCCAGGACGGCTGTAATCAGTTTTGTTCCTATTGTATTATACCGTATGCCAGGGGCCGGGTGCGCAGCAGGCGTCAGGAGGATGTGCTGCGGGAAATCAGGGGGCTGGCGGAAAGCGGTGTTAAAGAGGTAGTCCTGACAGGGATTCATCTGAGCTCCTACGGGATGGATTTCATTGATAAAACAGATGGGGATTATCTGGAAAACGGGAAGGATTTGCGGGGAACAGCCATGGAAAGGGCGTATCTGCTGAATCTGATCCGGGATATTGCAGCTGTTGACGGGATTGAAAGAATCCGGCTGGGATCACTGGAGCCGAGGATTATTACGGAGGAGTTTGCCGGCGGCCTGGCTGCGCTTCCCAAGGTGTGCCCTCATTTTCATCTTTCCCTGCAAAGCGGCTGTGATGAAACCTTAAAAAGAATGAATAGACATTATACGACGGAGGAATACTATGACAAGGTGGCGCTTCTCAGGCGTGTTTTTGCCAATCCCGCGGTTACGACAGATGTGATTGTAGGATTCCCCGGGGAAACGGAGGAAGAATTTGCGGTGACAAAGCGTTTCCTGGAGAAGGTGAATTTCTTCGAAATGCATGTGTTTAAGTATTCCAGGCGTCGGGGAACCGTGGCTGCCGCCATGGATAATCAGGTGCCGGAGCAGGTGAAGGCGCAGCGCAGCGCCGGGCTGCTGGAGCTGGAGCGGCAGCAGTCAGCGGCATACAGACAGGGCTACATAGGGAATGTAATTACGATTCTCACGGAAGAAGCCAGGGAAATTGACGGAAAAGAGTATCGTATCGGCCATACCGAAACATATGTGAAGGCGGCGGTTTTGGCAGAAAAGGCGGGAGGAAACCAGTTAATATCCGGCAGGGCAGTAAGGCTGCTTGAGGAGGATATCCTTCTGCTGGAAAACTAGATCCCAGGGTTTCTCCGTCTGGCCTGTACAGAGGATTTCCCTGCGAGTGCCTTTGTGTATGGATGTGGAAAAAACGGACCGAAGATAAAAAAGGCATTATTACAAAAAAACGGATTCGTTATTGCACACATTAAATTACGTTGAAATTTTCCGGAAAGTAGAGTAAGATAGAATGGAACAGGTATCTTGACAGGAATGCCGCCCCCTGTTTTATATGAAAACGGCAGGCGGAAGACGGAATGGAGTATAAAATGCAGGACCAGGATTTTGGCAGCACGCAGTATTTTAAGGTGGAAAAAGAGCCGGAGAACGGGGTAAAGGTTATCCTCGCTGCGGTTTATGAAGCACTGACGGAAAAAGGTTATAACCCGGTTGACCAGATAGTGGGATATATTATGTCCGGAGATCCGACTTATATTACCAGCCATAAGAACGCAAGAGGCATGATTATGCGTGCGGAGCGCGACGAGCTGGTGGAAGAGATGCTCAAGGAGTATATTAAGAACAATAACTGGGACAAGCGGTAAGCGCGGCCTGACGGGACGGCAGGGGGCTGCGGCCGGGAACGGGTGGACCCCGTAAAAGGATGGTAAATATGCGAATTATGGGACTGGACTTCGGGTCAAAGACGGTGGGTGTCGCCATCAGTGACCCTTTATTGATTACTGCCCAGGGAATTGAAATTATCCGTAGAAAAGAAGAAAACAAACTCCGCCAGACGCTTGCCAGGATTGAGGAATTGATTCTGGAGTATGAGGTGGAGGAAATTGTGCTGGGATATCCGAAGCATATGAATGATTCGGAGGGAGACCGTGTCGCCCTGACCAAGGAATTTGCGGAAAAGCTGATGCGGCGTACTGCGCTGCCCATTACCTTCTGGGATGAGCGGCTTACCACGGTGGCTGCGGACCGCACCATGATAGAAGCGGGAATCCGCAGGGAAGACAGGAAAGAGCATGTGGACAGGATCGCTGCGGTCCTGATACTGCAGGGCTATCTGGATTACAGGAAGAACAGACAGGATGGCGTTCTGGAGCAGGAAAAGCCTGAGCCGGATGAGGATGCCGGAGAAACAGAAGTCCGGATGGAAACCGGGCTGTAAGAGAGAAGAAAGCAGGAAAGTTATTTTGGAAAAGATTGAATTTTGCCCCGACGGCGGCGAAAAAGTTGAATTTTACGTATTGGAACAGACAAGACTGGGAGGCTGTGATTATATCCTGGTAACCGATTCCATGGATTCGGAGGAGGAAGAGGGGGAAGCCCTGATCCTGAAGGATATCTCAGCACCTGAAGATAAAGAGGCCATCTATGAAATCGTGGAGGATGAACGCGAGCTGGATGCGGTGGCCGAGATTTTTTCCGATATGCTGGAGGATATCGACCTGGAAAAATAATCCGGGAAAATTAGCAGTCAGGAAATGTTACGTTGGATAAGCTTTCCTGCCGGTCAGCAATTTTTCGGTAGGAGGTAGTGGACATGGCCCTTGATGAAGAAAAGATTAAAGGAATACTGAAGGAAAAAGGACTGAAGGTAACCCGTCAGCGTCTTGTTGTGCTGAACGCGCTGGCATCGAAGCCGGATTCCCACCTGACTGCAGAGGAAATATATGATTTAGTTAAAACAGACAGTCCCGAAATAGGGCTGGCTACTGTTTATAGAACAATACAGTTATTTATGGAATTGCATCTGATAGACCGGATTAACCTGGATGATGGATTTGTAAGGTATGAAATTGGCGATATGGGGACGAAAAAAAACAGCCATCACCATCATCACCTGATTTGTCTTTCGTGCGGCAGGGTCATGAGCGTGGAGGATGATCTGCTGGACGAACTGGAAGCAGAAATTGCGCGGACGACAGGCTTTAAGGTTACCGATCATGAGGTGAAGCTCTACGGGTACTGTAAGGAATGTGGAGGTAATTTGATTGAAAAAAACAAAACAAGTGAATAATGGCGGCTCCAAGCTGAAAGTAATACCTTTGGGCGGGCTGGAGCAGATTGGACTGAACATTACTGCCTTCGAGTACGAGGACAGTATTGTTGTGGTGGACTGCGGTCTTTCGTTCCCCGACGACGATATGCTGGGAATCGATATGGTGATCCCGGATATCACGTACCTGAAGGAAAATGTGGACAAGGTAAAGGGCTTCGTGATCACCCACGGACATGAAGACCATATCGGAGCGCTCCCCTATGTATTAAAGCAGCTGAATATCCCCGTTTATGCCACCCGTCTGACGATGGGAATTATCGAAAATAAGCTCAAGGAGCACAACCTTCTGAATCATACCAAGAGGAAGGTTATCAAATTCGGCCAGTCCATTAATCTGGGCCAGTTCAGGATTGAATTCATTAAGACAAACCACAGTATTGTGGATGCGGCAGCTCTCGCTATTTACTCCCCGGCGGGCACCGTTGTTCATACAGGGGACTTTAAAGTGGATTATACACCGGTATTCGGTGATGCCATAGATCTGCAGCGTTTTGCAGAAATCGGGAAAAAAGGCGTACTGGCTCTGCTGTGCGACAGTACTAACGCCGAAAGACCCGGCTTTACACCGTCCGAGAGGACTTTGAGCCGCATTTTTGACACCATTTTCCATGAGCATCCCAATCAGAGAATACTGATTGCCACCTTTGCTTCCAATGTGGACAGGGTGCAGCAGATTATTAACTCTGCGTATAAATACAACCGTAAAGTTGTTGTGGAAGGCCGGAGCATGGTAAATATCATTGATACTGCCATGAACCTGGGCTGCTTGAATATTCCTGAAAATACGCTGATTAATATTGAACAGCTGAAGAATTATCCGGATGAACGCACCGTTATCATTACAACGGGGAGCCAGGGAGAGAGCATGGCGGCTTTGAGCCGTATGGCGGGAAGCGCGCACAGGAAGATTTCCATTACTCCCAATGATGTTATTATTTTCTCTTCCCATCCGATCCCCGGCAACGAGAAGGCGGTTACCAAGGTAATCAATGAGCTTTCCATAAAGGGTGCGGAGGTAATTTTCCAGGATGTCCATGTATCCGGACATGCCTGCCAGGAAGAGATCAAGCTGATTTATACACTGGTACAGCCTAAATATGCCATCCCTGTCCACGGTGAATTCAAGCACCGTAAGGCGCAGTCAAGGCTGGCGGCGGATCTGGGAATACCCAAGGAAAATATTTTTATGATAAATTCCGGAGATGTTCTGGAAATGGATGAGGAAAAGGCCCAGGTGACCGGCAAGGTACAGGTTGGCTCTATTCTGGTTGACGGCCTTGGCGTCGGTGATGTGGGCAATGTGGTGCTCAGGGATCGCCAGCATCTGGCGGAGGACGGAATCATGATAGTGGTACTGGGGCTGGATTCCGCTACAGGACAGCTGGTAAGCGGACCGGATCTGGTATCAAGAGGCTTTGTATATGTGAAGGAATCCGATGAGCTGATGGAAGAAGCAAGAGCCCTGATGACGAATGTCCTTGACAACTGCATAGGCCGCGGCTGCAGCGACTGGGGCAAAATCAAATCCACAGTGAAGGATTCTCTCGGTGATTTCATCTGGAAAAAGACGAAACGCCGTCCTATGATACTTCCCATCATTATGGAAGTCTAGATGAGTGAAACGGAGTGATAAAAGGATGGAAGTACAGAAAGCTCTGGAACAGCTGGCCCAGGCGATAAAGGACTCTGACATATACCGGGAATACCGCAGACAGAGCGAGAAAGTGGATAATACGGGCGATATGCGGGAAAAGATTGACGAGTACCGCGTCCGTAACTTTGAATTGCAGAATTCGGTTCAGACAGAAGATTTACTTGACAAGCTGGATGCTTTTGAGAGAGAATATGAGAAATTCAGGGAAGACCCGTTGGTGGAAGAATTCCTGGATGCCGAACTGGCTTTCTGCCGTATGATGCAGGAAATTGACGTAAAACTGGCGGAGGCAATGGATTTTGAGTAGGAAGGGAAAAAAGCGGTCGATGAAGAAAAAAGAGGCAGCGGGAATGGCGGTGCATTCCGTAATTAAAATCGTTGTAATCGTACTTGTGGTCATGGTCATCTACCGTCTGGGAAGCATGGCCTTTGAATACGGGGAAAGAATCTTCGGAGAACCGCCGATGGCAGATGCCCCCGGAACTGATATAGAAATTATGATTCAGAACGGCGACGATGTGAAGGTGATTGCGCAGAAGCTTGAGGATGCGGGGCTGGTCCGTGACGCAGGCCTGTTTGTCCTGCAGGAGAAGCTGGCCGGCTATAAGGATGGCCTGAAAGCGGGAACCTATACGCTGAATACCTCCATGACGCCGGATGAAATGATACAGATTATGGCGGCCTCTTCGGAGGAGGACCAGGACGGGGAAGGAAGTTAACCTATGATAACCGATGAACGCCTGACGGCCTTCATCAATTCCCTGGATACGGGGAATCCGGCATATCTTAACGAACTGGAAAAGGAAGCAAGGGAAACCAATGTGCCGATTATCCGCACGGAAACCCAGAGCCTGTTAAGGACACTGATATCCATTAACAGGCCTGCACGGATTCTGGAGGTGGGGACGGCTATTGGTTTTTCTGCCCTTTGCATGAGTGAATATGCACCGCAGGGCTGTCAGATCACAACCATTGAAAAATATGAAAAAAGAATTCCCATTGCAAAAGAGAATTTCCGCAGGTTTGGGAAGGAAGAGCAGATTCACCTGCTGGAAGGTGATGCGGCAGAGGTGCTCAGGGAGTTAAGCGGAAGCTATGATTTTATTTTTATGGATGCGGCCAAAGGCCAGTATCTGCATTTTCTGCCGGATACGCTTCGCCTGTTAAGGGACGGCGGGCTGCTGATATCGGATAATGTGCTCCAGGACGGGGATATTCTGGAATCCCGGTACGCGGTGACCAGAAGGGACAGGACCATCCATGCCCGTATGCGGGAATACCTGTATGTACTGAAGCATCATCCGGAGCTGATTACCTCCGTGCTTCCTGTGGGAGACGGTGTGGCCGTCAGTGTAAAGAGTAAAAATAACGGACTTTGAATTACGCCTGGAGGGAGCTGATTGTGCTTCTTCCGGCGTTTTGCGGATCATGAGCGGCTGTCTGGATATCCGGACTGCTGCTGTAACGGAAAGGGATAAGAACGGTATGAGTGAAAAAAACAGAAAACCGGAGCTTCTGATTCCGGCCAGTAATCTTGAGGTACTTAAGACCGCGGTTATTTTCGGAGCGGATGCGGTATACATTGGAGGAGAAGCCTTTGGCCTGCGGGCGAAGGCCAAGAATTTTTCCAAAGAGGATATGCAGGAGGGAATCCGTTTTGCCCATGAGAATGGCGTGAAGGTATATGTCACTGCCAATATCCTGGCGCATAACAGGGATTTGGAGGGCGCCCGCGCTTATTTTGGGGAGCTTAGGGAAATCGGCCCGGATGCGCTGATTATTTCCGACCCGGGCATGTTTTCCATTGCCAGGCAGGTATGGCCGGAGGCTGGAATCCATATCTCCACCCAGGCCAACAACACCAATTATATGACCTACCGCTTCTGGTGGGAGCAGGGGGCGAAAAGAGTCGTTTCCGCCAGGGAGCTTTCGCTGGAGGAAATCAGGGAAATCCGTGAGAATATTCCGGAGGAAATGGAAATAGAGAGTTTTGTGCACGGGGCCATGTGTATTTCTTATTCGGGAAGGTGCCTGCTGAGCAATTATTTTACCGGAAGAGATGCCAACCAGGGGGAATGCACCCATCCCTGCCGCTGGAAATATGCGGTGATGGAAGAAAGCCGCCCCGGCGAATATCTGCCGGTTTATGAAAATGAAAGAGGGACTTTTATTTTTAATTCCAGGGATTTGTGTATGATAGAACATATTCCGGAGCTTATGGAGGCCGGAATCGACAGCTTTAAAATCGAGGGCAGGATGAAAACCGCCCTCTACGTGGCAACCGTGGCCCGTACCTATCGGAAGGCCATTGACGATTATCTGCGTTCGGAGGAGGAATACCGGAATAACCTGCCGTGGTACAGGGACGAAATCGCCAAATGTACCTACAGGCAGTTTACTACCGGATTCTATTTCGGCAAACCTTCGGAGCAGGCGCAGATTTATGACAATAACACTTATGTCAGTGAATATATTTATCTGGGTATTGTCGGCGCTGTCCGGGAAGACGGACTTGCCAGAATCGAGCAGCGTAACAAGTTCTGTACCGGGGACGAAATAGAAATCATGAAGCCCGATGGAAGGAATATCCCCGTTAAGGTGGAACGTATTCTTGATGAGGAGGGAAACGAGGTGGAAAGCGCGCCTCATCCAAGGCAGGTTTTATTCCTGCAGCTTTCGGCGGCGCCGGAACAGTATGATATCCTGAGGGTTAAAAACGATTAACAGCTGCCGGGGAAAACGCTTTTTTCCGGGCTACTGTCTGCATATTGTCTGATTTGGGGCATGTTTTTAATTTTTTTGATGCAAGTATAAAAAAGTTGTGATAATATAAGTTGAAAAAACCCGGGCTGCCGGAACTTTGTAATATGGGCAGCAGAAAATCCGGGGAAGGCGGGGAGTTATGGCAACGGCGCAGCTTTGTTTTTTCCGAAGGTGGAAAGTCGGTTTCCGTCAGGAAACGCATACATAACGGATGCGGGATGCCTGCGGGACTGCGGGCGTGAAAATTTAGAGAGAAAGCCGTAATTCGCGGCGGCGGAATGGAGGATAAAATGAGCGAAGTTTTGAACGTTGAAGCAATTTTCGGCGAAAACGTATTCAACCTGGGCACTATGAGAGAGCGTCTTCCCAAGAATGTATATAAAGAGGTGAAGAAGGTCATGGACCAGGGCGGGGAGCTTTCCCTTGCAACCGCGGACATTGTGGCGAAGGCCATGAAGGACTGGGCTGTAGAACACGGCGCGACCCATTATACCCACTGGTTCCAGCCGCTGACAGGCATTACGGCTGAAAAGCATGACTCTTTTATCGGTCATCCGGATGAAAATGGCAGGATGCTGATGGAGTTTTCCGGAAAGGAACTGATCAAGGGAGAGCCGGACGCGTCTTCCTTCCCCTCAGGAGGCCTGCGGGCCACCTTTGAAGCAAGAGGCTATACGGCGTGGGATATTACCTCTCCCGCTTTCCTGAAGGAGGATGCCACGGGGGTGATTCTCTGTATTCCCACCGCCTTCTGTTCCTATACGGGCGAGGCGCTGGATAAGAAAACACCGCTGCTTCGTTCCATGGAAGCAATCGGGGAGCAGGCGCTGCGTATTGTTAAGCTGTTCGGGAATACGAGAGCTACCAAGGTAACGGCTTCCGTGGGACCGGAGCAGGAGTATTTCCTGGTGGATCGCCAGAAATATCTGAAAAGAGAGGATTTGATTTTCGCAGGCCGTACGCTGTTCGGAGCGCCGGCGCCTAAGGGACAGGAGCTGGAGGATCATTACTTCGGAGTTATCAGGGAGCGCGTGGGCGCTTTCATGAAGGATTTGAACATTGAATTGTGGAAGTTGGGCGTCACTGCCAAAACGCAGCATAATGAGGCGGCTCCGGCGCAGCATGAGCTTGCTCCCATTTATGAAACGGCCAATATTGCGGTAGACCACAATCAGATTATAATGGAAACGATGAAAAAGCTGGCGGAACGTCATGGACTCAGATGCCTGCTGAACGAGAAGCCCTTTGCGGGCGTGAACGGTTCCGGTAAGCACAACAACTGGTCTATCACCACGGATGACGGCATGAATATGCTGGATCCCGGCGAGACACCCAATGAAAACATCCAGTTCCTGCTTGTGCTGGCCTGTATCCTGAAGGCTGTGGATATCCATGCGGATCTGCTTCGTCAGAGCGCTGCTGATGTGGGAAATGATCACAGGCTTGGAGCCAATGAAGCACCTCCGGCTATTATTTCCGTATTCCTGGGCGAGCAGCTGGAGGATGTGGTAAGACAGCTGATTGAGACCGGAGAAGCCAAGTCCTGCCTTCTGGGCGGCAAACTGATGACCGGTGTTTCCACGCTGCCGGATCTCCCCAAGGATGCCACGGACAGGAACAGGACCTCGCCCTTTGCTTTTACGGGGAACAAGTTTGAATTCCGTATGGTAGGTTCCGCGGATTCTGTGGCAAGCCCTAATATTACACTGAATGCCATTGTAGCGGAGGCTTTCTGCGAAGCGGCGGATATTCTGGAAAAAGCGGATGATTTCGACATGGCCGTGCATGATCTGATTAAACAGTATCTGACCGAGCATCACAGGATTATTTTCAATGGAAATGGGTATTCTGAGGAATGGGTGAAGGAAGCGGAGAGACGGGGGCTTCCCAATATCAAGTCCATGATTGAAGCGGCAGGCGCCCTGACTACGGAAAGAACGGTGAAGCTGTTTGAACGGTTTCATATTTTCACCAAAGCAGAGCTGGAATCCCGTGAAGAGATTGAGTATGAGACCTATGCGAAGAGCATTAATATTGAAGCGCTGACCATGATTGACATGGCTTCCAAGCAGATAATCCCTGCGGTTATAAAGTACAGCCAGAAGCTGGCAAAAACAGTGCTTGATGTAAAGGCGGCAGGCGTGGAGCCTGTTGTGCAGGCGGATCTTCTGTCCAGGGTGAACAGCAAGCTTACTGAGATGAAGGAAGCGTTGGAGGTGCTGCAGAGAGAAGAGGCGGCGGCCTTCGCCATGGAAGATGTGAAAGCGCAGGCATTCCGCTATAAGGATGTGGTGGTGCCCGCCATGGAAGCGCTGAGAGCGCCTGCGGATGAGCTGGAAATGCTGGTGGATAAAGCGGACTGGCCGTTCCCTACCTATGGCGATTTGATGTTTGAAGTATAAAAGAACGGGTTTAAGCTCTGAAAAGGGCCCCGGCGGCTCTCATTTGGAACCGCCGGGGGCTGTTTGCCCGGAAAATCCGGCGGTGTTTTTTGACGGAAAGAGTATTTTTTAAGCGCTTTTTGCTGAAATAAAAAAATTTGAAAAATTTTCAAAAAAATATGAAAAAAGTACTTGCATTATTTCAGGGAATCATATATAATCTATTCTTGCAAGCGGCAAAAAAAGCTTGTACAAAATACAGATAGGGCTATCGCCAAACGGTAAGGCAACGGACTCTGACTCCGTCATTTCAAGGTTCGAATCCTTGTAGCCCTGTTAGGAACCTCAGTGAAGATATTCACTGAGGTTTTTGTTTGTTAAACAGATATGAGGCATATGAGTTGCCTGTTGAGGGAGATAATGAGGTGCAGGGTATGATTGCGCTAAAACATATTCGGAATCAGTATTATATTCATTCAGGCAGGCGGAATAATATGATTATAGCTGAAAGAAAAAATGTTGGTTCTGAATGGTTTGCCCCGTCTTTTGATAGTCCTGTAAAGTCCCCAAATTAAGGGGAATTTTTTGCATTAATAATTGCAAGTATTCATAAGGTATGTTAAAGTAGCTGTGTAACAACGAACATGTTTAAAAGGAAGGAGTGATTGCCATGCTGCGGATAACAAAAGGGAAAACAGAATATATGGGACAAAAGGCAAAAGGCGCAGCTGCTCTTACTCTTGGCAGGACTGTATAGACGGTTCGTATATAGAAGATTAGACGGTTCATATATAGTAAGGCAATCCGGCACCTCTTGTTGAGGTGCTTTTTTTGCGCCCAAAATCAGAAAACGGAAGTATGGAGACAGAAAAATATATGGAAAAGATAACAGGAAAATATGCGCAGGCGGAGATTTTTGCAGACGATGCGGAGGACTACGCAAAGGCGCAGATCGAGATGATATGCAATAATGAGGTGAGCGACGGCTGCATAGTGAGAATTATGCCGGATGTACATCCCGGTCAGGCAGGGCCGATAGGACTTACCATGACGGTCGGCAGAAGAATCATTCCGCAGCTGCTGGGCATTGACATCGGCTGCGGCATTGTATGTATACAGCTCCGGGAAAAACGGATGGAGCTTCAGAAGCTGGATAAGGTGATACGTGAAAGAATTCCGTCCGGCTTTAAAATAAGGCAGAAGTCCCATCACCGGGCGGAGGTCTTTGAACTGCAGGAGCTTCGCTGCTTTAAGCATGTGAGCCGGGAAAAGGCGGTATTGAGCCTGGGGACGCTGGGCGGTGGCAACCATTTTATTGAAGTTGACAGGGATGAGGAAGGAAATCTCTATGTGGTGCTCCATTCCGGGAGCCGGCACCTGGGAAAGGAAGTGACCGACTATTATGTGAAAGCCGGGGCGGCGCTTTTAAAGGAACGTGGGATAGAAACACCCTATCCTCTTACCTGGCTGGAGGGTGAGCTTATGGAGGATTACCTGCATGACCTGCTTACGGTACAGCGTTACGCGCAGCTGAACAGGGAGATTATGGCGGAGGAAATTATGAAGGGAATGAAGCTGAAGGCTCAGGAAGCCCGTTCCTCCGTCCACAATTATTTTAATGCTTCGGAGGGAATGCGTATTCTGAGAAAAGGGGCTATCTCCGCGCGAAGGGGCGAACAGATAGTCATACCTGTCAATATGAGGGACGGCATAATCCTGGGAACCGGGAAAGGAAATCCAGAGTGGAATTTTTCAGCGCCTCATGGCTCGGGAAGAAAAATCCGCCGGGACGAGGTAAAAGAGAGGTATACGGTTGCGGCCTACCGGAAGGAGATGAAAGGGATTTACAGCAGCTGCATTGCGGCGGACACCCTGGATGAAGCGCCCTTTGCATACCGTTCCATAGAGGATATCCGGGAAAAAATTCGGGATACGGCAGAAATAGAGAAGATACTGAAGCCGGTATATAATTTTAAGGCAGGTGATAAAAGATGATATTTCAGATAAGCGCGGGTCAGGGGCCGGAGGAATGTGAGCTGGCGGCGGGCAGGATTTTTGAAGCGCTGCAGAAGGAATTTCCTCAGATAGTAAAAATATCCGGAAAGAAGGGGAAAGGGAAGGGCTGCTATGAGTCCATTACCTTTAGCGCGGACAGCTCCCTGGCTTTTCTGGAGGGGACGGTGCAATGGATTTGCCAGAGCCCTTTCCGGCCCGGCCATAAAAGGAAGAACTGGTTTATCGATATCAGCATAATTCCCGAACGAAAGGACATCCGGGAAGACGGGGACTATCGTATTGAAAAATTCCACTGCGGCGGAAATGGCGGGCAAAATGTAAATAAGGTGGAAACCGGCATAAGAATAGTTCATATTCCTACTGGGATTACGGCAGTTTCCACGGAAGAAAGGAGCCAGTACCGGAATAAGCAGCGGGCAATGGAGAAAATAGACGCCAGGCTGGCGGATTTGAAGCGGCAAAGGGCGGCAGAGCAGAAAAACCAGGCCTGGAGGGAGCACAGCCGGATAGTCAGGGGAAATCCGGTGAGGGTGTATACAGGAATGGAATTTTCGTTAATGGAGAAATAATTTCCGGCCTATAGGTAGAAGCAGTTAACCCGGTGGACTAAATCCACCGGGCTTTTTTGAAAAATTTTTATCTGTCACACAGATTACATGATTCCTGTGTGTTTCATTATTATCCTGTTTTTTATAAATTCTATTTCAGGTAAGGCAGGATTTCCTTAATGAATTTTTCCAGCACCAGCATCTGTTTTTCCGACAGGGTGTCCATCAGAGGCAGCAGCCGTTCCAGCTTCCGGGCCGGGGATTCCTTTCCGGAATTTTCAACCGGTGTGATGTCCACAATGTCCTCCACGTTCACATGCAGGACAGAACAGATTTTCACAATCTTTTCCAGGGAGAAATTCCGTTCTCCCCGCTCCAGCTGGGCGTAGTACTGGGGATCCATTTCCAGGGCCGCAGCCAGCTTTTCCTGGGTCATATTGTTGAGCTTTCTGTATTTTTTTATGTTTTCATGAACCTGTATCATTACTTTTTCATTCATAAAATGCACCTCCTTATATAAAAAGCATAGAGTGTATTCCTGTAATTAGTAAGATAAGATATGCCATATATACCCTTGCAAAAATATATAGTTATGATATGATGTACAATGAAAAATGATTTAAGGTATTTTGCGGCAAAACAGTAGTGAGATGGAGAGGAAAAGGGGGAAAATGATGTGGAAAAATTTGATGGTTCGGGCAATTATCCCGAAAAGCATCTGGCAGACTGGCCGGAAAATTATCCGGTAAATTACCATACACACACCGCATATTGCAGGCATGCGGGCGGCACGGCGGAGGATTATGCGCAGGAAGCCTTCAGAAAGGGGCTGGAAACGCTGGGTTTTTCCGACCATCTGCCGTTTCCGGGAAATCCCTTCGGCTACCGTATGCCCTATGAGGAGATAGGGGAGTATATTACAGATGTTCACAGGGAAAAAGAGCGGTATAAGGAACGGATGGAAATTCTCTGCGGCTTTGAAGGGGAGTATATCCGGGGGAAAGAGAATTTTTATGAAGAACTGCTCACTGCCGGAGGCTGTGATTATCTGCTGATGGGCCAGCATATGTATCTGGACCGGTTGGGGCAGCTGTGCTATGCAGGGGGACTGTCGGGCACAGAGCAATATCCGGATTATGCAGAAAGCCTGGCGGAGGGGATGAAAACCGGATATTTCTGCTGTGTTGCCCATCCGGATTATATGTTCATCAATCCCTTTGCCTGGGATGGCAACTGTGAGCGCGCCTGCGACATAATAATAGATGCGGCGGTAAAGGAAGGCTGTTTGCTGGAGTACAATGCCAATGGCTACCGTAGGGGAGTGGATGAATTTGAGGATGGCCTGCGTCTGCAGTATCCACACCGGAGATTCTGGGAACGGGCGGCAGGGGCCGGCGTTCCCGTACTCATCGGTTCCGACTGCCATTCTCCTGAAAAGCTATATGATGAATTTATGGATCTGGCCTGGCTGGATGCGAAGGCGCTGAAGCTGAATATTGTGACAGGCTGGGGAAGGAAACAGGACGGTCAAAATGGGGAAAGGATATGAAATGGAGGAAGGGGTGGGAACGGCAAACGGAATGGTGGAAAAAGCAGGGGCTTAAGAATAAGATTCTGCTCATCTGCATTCCGGGAGCAATTTTTTCCAGTGTAATCATCATGGTTCTGGCGTCATTTATTTTTCGGGAATATGAAAAAAACATGTACAACATTACCGTACAGAACCTGAATATGATCATCCGGCATATAGAAATGGAGCTGCAGGAGGCGGATGATACCAGCGTGGAAATTATAACGGACGCTACGGTGCAGTCCGCACTTTCACCGGGGAAGCCAAACGTGCGCAGCTGGGAGGTGAGCATGGACTATATCCGGCAGCTGCGCGCCCTGTACGAGGTGCTCCAGGATCAGCTGCGGATTAGCCGGAATATTGTGTCCATTTCCATTTTTGTGGATGATGAGTGGTACTATGTGGGAAGCAGCAGACGTTCCTACGACAGGAGCAGGCTGGAGGAAATGCGGAAAAGCCTGGCGGAAATCAGCAGCGAAATTACCTGGTATGTGAAAGGGTATCCTGCAAATCGGATTTACGGATTAAGGAGTGTCAGAGATTTGCGTTATCATACCTTTGAGGATCTGGCGCTGCTTGTCATTGAATATGATCTGGAAGGGAGCATTGAAGGGCTCCTGAAAAACAACAGCAATGTAAGATATTCGCCGGGTCTGGCGGTAATGGACGGGGAAAAGTTGCTGTATTCCGATATTGCCGCGCTGCCCTCACGGGAGCTTGTGCAGCGAGGGAACAGGGATTACAGGAGCGTTACGTTAAATGGGAAAAAATACTTTGCCTCCTGGCTTGACGGGACGGATTATGGCTGGAGTTATGTGTTCCTCATTTTATATGATGATTTGTTCGGCATGATGCGTTTCCTGAAAGTTGTGTTCTGGGGTGTGGTGGCGGCGGTGGTGGGACTGTCGGTTTTCTATTGTGAAAAGCTGACAGGACTGATTACGAGGCGTTTTACTTACTTAACCGGGCGCATGAAGAGCGTGCAGGAAGGGGATTTCAGGGCTGAGTCCAGACGCGGGAAGGGACAGCAGGATGAACTGGAGCAGGTTTGTGACCGGTTTGAGGATATGGTCGGCCATGTGGACCGGCTGATCCAGGACAATTATGTGAAGCAGATGCTCATCCGTGAAAACCAGCTGAAGGTGCTGCAAAATCAGATCAATCCCCATTTCCTGTTCAATACCCTGCAGACAATTAACTGGAAGGCCAGGGAAAATCATCAGGAGACGATTTCGCAGATTACGGAGGCGCTGGGAAGGCTGCTGAGATATACTCTCCGGGAAAACAATGAGCCGGCGCTGCTTTCTGCCTCTGATATTTGGGGGAAGTTATGAAAAAGGTTATTTTAGTGGATGACGAAAAGCTGGTGGCTGAGGCAATCAGACGGCAGGTGGACTGGGAGTCCTGCGGCGCCGTGCTCTGCCGTGTCTGTCTGAATGCCTTTGAGGCGCTGAAGGCCGTGGAGGAGGTGCGGCCGGATATTATTATCACGGATATTAAAATGCCGGTTATGGACGGGCTGGAGCTGGTTCGCAGGGTGCGGGAGTCTGATCCGTACCCGGAATTTATTATTCTGTCCGGCTATGGGGAGTTTGAACTGGCAAAGCAGGCGATGAAGGAAGGCGTAAAGCAGTTTCTGCTCAAGCCCTGCAGTGAGGAGGATATCCGACGCGCCATACAAAGCGCACTGCGGGAGCTGGAAATAAAAAATGCCAATCTGGAAACCGCCGTGCACAAGGAGGGGATCCGTACGGCGCTGCTTCGGCAGACCATACTGACCTGCCTTCAGGAGGATTTCACCTCTTTTTTCCGGGATGCGGATTTTCCCATGCTGATGGAACGGGATATCCTGTTGTGGGCGGGTTTTTCCCAGGTGCCCCTGCCTGCTGTGGGAAGAGGGCTGATGGATATTTTCCAGGGCTGCGCCGCCGGGCGGCTCAGCTTTATTCCTGTGGCTGTGCGCATAGGACAGGCGGTCGGCGGCTTTTATGTCCTGCAGCGGGAAGGAGGGAAAAACGGGCCGGGAAGAGAGAATGAAAAAGAAATGGGAAGCCGCATGGGGGGAGATGTAAGAAACAAAGAAGGAAGAATCGCAGAGGGCGGAATAGCAGGAGGCAGAAGCGGGATGGGGGCGTATGCCGGAAACGGCACAGAAGATACCGGCAGCCATACCGGCGGAGCGGCTGTACCTTCAGGACTGATGGAGGAACTGAAGGAAACGTTGGCGGAATACATTACCCGCACGCTGGGCATCCATCCGGAAAAAAGAATCTGCTGTCCGGTAAATCTGAGAGGGCTGATGGGATTTATGGAAAGGGAATACGGGGTTTATGACGGTTTTTATTATACGCTGGGACGGAACTGGTTCCGGCGGGAGAAAATGGGCCTGCATTCCCGGCCGGAAAAGGAATTTCCTGAAGCCGCCTGCCTCCCTGCAGATACGGATACGCTGCAGGAAGAGGAATACAGGGATTTTACGGATATTATCATTGAGTATGTCCGTACCCATTATGCGGAGGAGGGGCTGAATCTGAAATGGATTGCAGGACAGCTGGTGTTTCTGAATGAAGATTATGTGAGCAAGCGTTTCGCCCAGAGGACAGGTTGTAAATTTACAGCTTATCTGAACCGTACCCGGGTGGAAGCGGCAAAGCAGCTGCTGGAATCAACCGCGGCAGGCAGCGAAAGCGCGGCGGCCGCGGTGGGTTACGGGAATAATCCCAAGTATTTTACAAAGGTATTTAAGAAGTATACGGGGTACACGCCGACAGAGTATAAGCAGCTGTACGGCAGGAGGGTATAGCAAGGGATGCTCCGGAGTCAAAAGAAAAACAACAGATATGGAGTAAACGGACAGCTGTGAAAGATACCGGAAATTTACTCTGGCATGCCGGTTTTGGCAGTTCAGGAGGGAACAGTATTCAGGCTATAATGAGGCCAGAAAATACAAGGAGGTATCGTTATGAAGAACAAAGCTGTAAACCGTCTGATTGCCCTGGGAACCACCTTTACAATCCTGTTGTGCGGGTGTGGCGGCACAGAAAAGCCTGCTGTGGGGAGCGCCCCGGACAGGGAAACACAGACTGCCGCCTCACAGAGCGCCGCAGCCGGGGAAAATGCCGCAACCGGGGAAACCCCTGCAGCCGGAGAAAATGCGAATGAGGATATGATTACCTTTACTTTTTCAAAATCCTCTTATCCGAGCGTCACCCTGCCGGAGGGACAGACACCGGATGACAATGTGGTGCTGGACTATATTCGGGACAACTATCAGGTGGATATGAAATTGGCCTGGCAGGCGGAAGGCTCTGAGTACAACAACAAGCTGTCTTTAAATATTGCATCCGGAAATCTGCCCGATATTTTTTACTGCAATGATTACCGTACCTTTCTCCAGCTGGCGCAGAACGGGCTGCTGGCAGATCTGACAGATATCTATGAGGAGAACATTTCCGACACCATCAAAGGAATTGACGCTTCCTACGGCGGCCGTAACCTGGAGCCGGTTACCATAGACGGACGCCTGATGGCGATTCCTGCCGGCAACCTGGACGGGCAGCAGGATGTGCTGTGGCTGCGTAAGGACTGGCTGGACAATCTGGGACTGGAAGTGCCCAAAACCATGGAGGACCTGGAAAAGGTGCTCACCGCCTTTGTGGAAGAGGATCCGGACGGCAACGGCGTTGATGATACCACCGGCCTTACCGTGGACGCCACCAAACCGGTTGCCAGATACAATCATGCCTTCGGCCTGGAACCCATTTTTTATGCCTTCGGTGTTTATCCGAATTACTGGATGGAGGATGAAAACGGGGAAATTTATTATGGCTCTACCGATGAACGGATGAAGGAGGTTCTTACGCTGCTTCAGGACTGGTATAAAAAGGGGCTGATCGACAGGCAGTTTGCCACCCGGATCGGCAGCGGGGAGACGGAGGCCGTATTCACCTCCGGCCAGAGCGGCGCATACTTCGGCGCGGTCCATGCCAACTATACGGATGCATTTACCAATAACCCGGACATTGAGCTGGTGGCTGTGGCCGCTCCTCTGGATGGCAGCGGAAAATACAATTATGTCCTTCCCGAACCTACTTCATCCATGCTCTGTATCAGCTCCAAATGTGCGGATCCGGCCAGGGCTGTAAAAATAATCGGTATCGGTAACGATCTGTACCGCGGCTTTGATGAAAAAGCAAATGAAATCTTCAATGCTGCAGGAATCGCATCCTCCAGCAACGGACGCCGCGCCGTGTTCCCTCAGGGCTCCGTTACCTATGATTATTTTGATATTATTGAGAAGCTGGGTAAGGCGGTTAAAGAAAATATTGAAACGGGAAGCTATACGGAGTACGAGGGCATGACCCAGTATGATAAGGATCAGGTGGTGCTCGCCACACAGTATGCGGACGGTTCCGATAAAACCGAGCTTTCCTTCAAGTCCTATTACTACCGCTATGTGGGAAGCAACCTTCTTTCCGGTAGTGAAATGAACTCTCATGAGGCGGCGTATTACTATACCACGGATTCCAGCGCATCCCTGCAGGCAGAGCTGGATACCCTGGAGCAGGAAATGTATCTGAGCATCATCATCGGTGAAAAGAGCGTGGATTATTTCGATGATTTTGTGACCCAGTGGAAGAATATCGGCGGCGATACGCTGCTTGAGGAAGTCAAACAGGTTCTGGGCAGATAAAACGGGGGTAGAATCATGGCAAAAGTTAAAAAAAACGGAGCGGCGCATACAAGCCGCTCCCAGCTCCCCTATCATCTCATGCTTGCGCCGGGCATGCTGTTCCTCCTTCTGTTCCATATTGTCCCCATGGGCGGTCTTATTATGGCTTTTCAGAACTATGTGCCTATTAAAGGGCTTCTTGGCTCCGATTTTGTGGGACTGAAAAATTTCCAGCGTCTGTTCCGGCTGCCCACCTTCTGGAATGTGCTGAAAAATACGGTGGTCATTTCTGTCTCCAAGCTTGTTCTGGTGACGCTGGCAGCCATTGTGTTCGCACTGCTTTTAAATGAATGCCGGAACCTGAAATTTAAGAGGATTATTCAGACGACCGTTTACCTGCCCCACTTTTTATCGTGGGTAATCCTGGCGGTCATGTTCAGTAACCTTTTTTCCTATACCGGGATTATCAACCAGCTGGCGGGGCTGTTCGGCAGGGAGCCGGAAATGTTCATGATCAGCAATCAATGGTTCCGCAAAATCCTTATCGGCGGAGAGGTGTGGAAGGAGTTCGGCTACAGCGCCATCGTTTATGTGGCGGCAATGACTAACATCGATCCCACCCTTTATGAAGCCGCCGGCATGGACGGCGCGAACCGCCTGAAAAAGATACTGTACATCACCCTGCCCGGCATCGTACCTACCATTGTGCTCATGACCACTTTGAATATGGGGAAAATCCTCAGCGGCGGTTTTGATCAGGTATTCAACCTCTATTCGCCCCTTGTTTATCAGACCGGCGACATCATTGACACCTATGTTTACCGTATGGGCCTGGTGGATCTGCAGTACAGCAACGGAACCGCGGTGGGCCTGTTCAAATCCCTGATAAGCTTTGTCCTGCTGGTGGTGTCCTATAAGCTGGCGGATAAATTTGTGGGTTATCGTGTGTTTTAGGAGGCGAGGTATGAAGAAAAAGAAACTTAAGTTTTCCGATGTCCTGATTTATTTTTTCCTGCTTTTCTGCGGGATCATCTGCCTCGTCCCCATACTGAACACCATTGCCATTTCCTTCAGTGACAGGACGAGCGCGGCGATGGGGCTGGTGAAGCTGTGGCCTGTGAATTTCACGCTTGCCTCCTATCAGAACATGCTGGAGGAAACCCAGTTCTGGACCTCCTTCGGCGTATCGCTGGAACGGGTGCTCATCGGCGTAGCCCTGAATATGGTGCTTTCCATACTTATGGCCTATCCTCTGTCCAAGGCGCCGTCCCAGTTTCGGAGTAAAAAAATCTATATGTGGATCGTGGTATTTACCATGCTTTTCAGCGGAGGCCTGGTTCCCACCTTTATGGTCATCAATAAGCTGCACATGATGGATACCTTCTGGGCGCTGGTGCTCCCGGGCGCGGTGCCGGTATTCAATGTTATTATTCTGATGAATTTTTTCAAGGCCATTCCGCAATCCCTGGAGGAATCCGCTTATGTGGACGGGGCCGGCCCCTGGGTGGTGCTGGGGAAAATATTCCTGCCCCTGTCCAAGGCGCCCCTGGCTACCATCGGGCTGTTTGCCGTGGTTAGCCACTGGAATTCCTACTTTGACGGAAAAATTTACATCAATTCCATGAACAGGCTGCCTCTGCAGACCTATATCCAGTCCCTGTCCTCCTCACTGAATACAGATATGATGGCATCCATGACGGCCGAGGAGGTACAGGAAATGCTTGCCGTTTCCAGCCTGACCTTCAATTCCGCCAAGGTTATCGTATCCATGGTGCCGATTCTGCTTCTTTATCCGTTCCTGCAGCGTTATTTCGTTACAGGCATGGTGGTGGGAGCCGTAAAGGAGTGAGTAAAATGAATGAGGAAAAACAGCCTTCCGCCAAAATCCATATCCTGGGAAGCTGCTCCGGTACCGAGCCTTTTCCCGGCCGCCACCATACCAGCCTGGCTATAGAACTTCCTGACAGCCTCTTCTTTTTAGATGCGGGGGAGACCTGTTCTTATACCGCCCATCTCATGGGCCTTGATCTGCTCAAAACAAGGGCTGTGTTTATTTCCCACTGCCATATGGATCATATCGGCGGCCTGCCCAATCTTCTTTGGACGATACGTAAGCTTTCCGTTGTAAAGCAAAAGCTGCCGGTTTCCCCTGTCATCCATACCTACCTGCCCTGTCTGGATTCCTATGAAGGGATGATGGCGCTTCTTAACAATACGGAAGACGGCTTTTGCTGCGGCTATGGCCATCAGGCTCATGCTGTCAGAGACGGACTGCTGTGGAGCGGGGAGGAGGAGGCATTTACGTTAGAGGCCGTCCACAACCATCATCTGCCTTATGCGCCGCCTGCGCCGTACCTTTCCTTTTCCTTCCGCATCGGGCTTGCCGGGAAAAGTATTTTTTATTCCGGGGATACCAGCCTTGAGGATCTTGCGGATACCGTCCCGGATTACTGTGACCTTATGTTCATGGAAACCGGCCACCATCAGATCCCGCAGGTGTGCCGTTTCCTGAAGGCTGCAGGAAAAAATATCCGTACGCTTGTATTTATTCATCATGGACTGCGGGTTCTTGGAGATCCGGGAAGAGCGGAGGAGGAGCTGCGCCGGTATTGGGGAACGGACGGAGCGATCGCTTATGATGGTATGACAATTTCTTTGCAGTGAGTAAGATAAGCGTATATCGGAACTTCAGGCTTTGAAGGGAAATGGGTAAAAAGCAGGTATTCCGGTTGAAAAGACTGATTCTGTATACAAAAAACGGCGGTTATTCCGCTGTTTTTTGCTGTGTAAATGATATTTGCCGGTCCGGAGGAGGATTTTATTGGATTATTATATTGCTAATAAATTATTTTTTGTTATGATGTATAATAACCAACTGACAAATACTCCGGCGTTCGGCCTTTGGCTGGTATAAACAGATTGGTTCTTAACGATCCTGGCCGCCGTCTGGGCAAAGGACGGCTATTCCGGGCCTGCGGAATATGATATCCGCCGACTTGTTTAATCAAAGAGTTTCCTGTTATCACCCGGTTTACATGCCATTGTCACCCGGTTTACATAAGGAGGAGCAAATGAAGCTGATAGGAAGAGGCGCAACTGCGGAGGTCTTTGACTGCGGTGATGGTACGGTGTGCAAGCTGTTTATACCGGGCTGCCCTGTGGATGCGGTAAAAAGGGAATATGACAATGCCTGCCTGATGGAAGAAATGCGGCTCCCTGTGCCGAAGGCACATAAATTAGCCATGCTGGACAGCAGGGTAGGAATTATCTATGAAAAGATCTGCGGCGAATCCGCGCTGGATAAATTAGCAGCAGGGGAAAGCGTTGACGGCCTGATGGAAAGGTTTGCGCTTCTGCATAAGCGGATAATAAGCTGCCGGACCAGGCAGGGGATGTCCTATAAGCAGTTCCTGCTTTCCTGCATTGGGAGAAAAACACCGGATAAAGAGGCGCTGTACGAAAGGAGCGAAGGTCTGCCAGATGCCGATTATCTTTGCCATGGCGATTACCATCCGGGAAATGTCCTGGTGGGCGGCGACGGCTCCTGGAGGGTCATCGATTTTATGAATGTTTGTTACGGCCCCCGGGAATATGACGCCGCAAGAACCTTTTTCCTGCTGGCGCAGGGAGATTTGCCTCAGGAGGTACAAAGTACGGAGGAATCCTTTTCCATCCGCCGAAGGCTGGCTGCTCTTTATCTGGAGAAAATGCAGCTGGATTATCAGGAGATAGAAGGTTATCTTTGTATAATCAGGGAATGCCGGAAATATGAGACTCCCCCTGCCCGTAAAGAGGTTTAACTTCATTTCCCCAGAACAACAGACATTGAATCTCGCGGCATCCTGAGTTATAATAAAATTTCAGACCGGAAAACCGGATAGCCGCATACAGCGGTTTCCGGAGGAGGAAGATTTAAGTGTATACATTTCAAAGCAAAGTCAGATACAGCGAGCTGGACCCGGAGCGGAAGCTGAGCATAGCGTCTATTGTAGATTATTTTCAGGACTGCTCCACGTTCCATTCGGAGCAGCTTGGCGTGGGAATTGATTATCTGGAGGAACGCAGTCTTGTGTGGGTGATGTCCTACTGGCAGATTGTGATAGACAGATACCCGAAATTATGTGACAATATAACCATTGGCACATATCCCTATGAATTCAGAGGCTTCATGGGCTTTCGTAACTTTTTTATGGAGGACGATAAAGGGGAGCGCATTATCAGGGCAAACTCTATCTGGAGCCTGATGGATCTGAAGGCCGGGCGCCCTGCGCGTCCCACGGAGGAAATGGTGAAGGCCTATGTGCCGGAGCCAAAGCTTCCCATGGATTATGAGCCGCGCAAGATAAGCCTGGAGGGAGAGGGCAGGAAAATGCCCTCCTTTACGGTAGGAAAACAGCATCTGGACAGTAATCATCATGTAAATAACGGGCAGTATATTTATATGGCCCAGGACTATCTGCCGGAAGGGTTTTCCATCGGGCAGATGCGTGCGGAATACAGAAAATCCGCGCTGCTCCATGACTGTATTGTGCCTGAGGTGTTTGAACAGGAGGATACGCTGAAGGTATCCCTGTGTGACGGGGCAGGACAGCCCTATGCGGTTGTGGAGTTCAGAAAACAGAAGCAGTGAGGAAAATTATGCAGATTGAATTAGGAAAAATGCAGGAGCTGACGGTTGTAAAAAAGGTGGATTTCGGTGTTTACCTGGCTCCGGAGGACAACAGGGAGGACAAGGTCCTGCTTCCCGGGAAACAGGTGCCGGAGGGCTGCGGGTTGGGGGACCGGATTACCGTATTTGTATACAGGGATTCCAGGGACCGCCTGATTTCCACAACCACAAAGCCTAGCCTTTGCCTTGGCGAGGTGGCGGTGCTGACCGTGGCTCAGACGGGAAAGCTGGGCGCTTTTCTGGACTGGGGCCTGGAAAAGGACCTTTTTCTGCCGTTCAAGGAACAGACGAGACGCGTCCAGGAAGGGGAAAGCTTTCCTGCGGCGCTGTATGTGGATAAGAGCGGCCGTCTGTGCGCAACCATGAAAATTTATCATTATCTGAAAACGGACAGTCCATACCATAAGGATGACCGTGTGAGCGGCCATCTCTATGAAATCAGCCGTCAGTTCGGTGCGTTTGTCGCGGTGGATAATCAGTATTCCGCCCTGATCCCCCCCAGGGAAATGTACGGGGAATTAAAGGTGGGAGATACGGTGGAGGCCAGGGTTATCGCTGTACATGAGGACGGAAAGCTGGATCTGAGCGTGCGCGATAAAGCCTATCTCATCATAGAAACGGATGCGGATAAGGTCATGAGGCTGATTGAAAGCTTTGACGGCGTGCTTCCCTTCAACGACAAGGCTTCGCCGGAGGTCATTAAAAGAGAGACCAATATGAGCAAGAATGAATTCAAAAGAGCGGTGGGCCATCTGCTGAAAAACGGCCGCATTGAGATTACGGAAAAATCCATCAGAAAGATAAAATAGGAGCAGGGCATGAATTACAAGAAAGTAAACTGGTATTTCCTGGGTGTGATAATGCTGCATCTGGCGGTGGTCGGGGTTCTGATAGCGCTGCAGAATGTGTATCAGATGGGGATGGCCGTCAATCTCCTGGTAAGCGAGCTGATACTGGCGGTACCCGCGGTGATTGCCCTGCTTGCTTCCAAAGAAAAACCGAACCGGGTGCTGGGATTTCATAAGCTGAAAATATCTTCAGTGCTGATGATTATCCTCTATACCTTTCTGATGCAGCCGCTGACGACGCTTTTAAATGCGATCAGCATGCTTTTTGTGGACAATGCCGTCACTTCCATCAGCAGTGAGGTGATGAACCTTCCCTTCTGGCTGACCTTTTTCATGATGGCGCTGTTCGGGCCGTTCTGTGAAGAGTTCTGTTTCCGAGGCGTAGTATACAGAGGTTATCTGAAAAGCGGGAACGTAACGGGAGCGGTCCTTCTGTCTTCCCTGCTTTTCGGGCTGATGCATATGAATTTTAACCAGGCGCCCTACGCGTTTGCCCTGGGCGTTGCCATGGCCGTGCTTGTTGAAGCTACGGGAAGCCTGTGGTCCTCCGTTCTGATGCATGTGATATTCAATGCCCAGTCGGTGCTGCTGATGTATTTTTACCAGCATTTTATGCCTGAGGTATGGCTGCAGCAGACGCAGGCGGCGGTTACCGCCGAGGATATGCTTCCGTTAATCGGCATATACCTGGTTATTGCCGTAGTATGTACGGCGCTGGCAGCCTGCGTGCTCGTATGGCTGTGCAGGAACCAGGGACGGGATGAATATGCGGCGTGGCTTTTGCAGGAGCGGAAAAGCGGAAAGAAAAAGGGCAGGCTGGTCAGCGTGCCGCTGGTAATAGGTATTGTGGTCTGCCTGGCCTACATGCTGCTGAACGTTTTTCTCAGCCGGGGGTAAGCTGTAACGAATCCTGTACCTGTTCAGTCCCTTTACGGGTACTGAGTTTTTCTATAAAACGCCCGCATAAGACAGGCGCGTTGCGCGCCTGGATATTATCTGTTATAATAGGGCGTAGGTTATGTGCGGACCGAAAGGCCGCCTGCCGGACAGCTGTTGCAGGACGGCCGTGCCGGCGGAACGATAATGGCTGGGGGGTCTGTGCGCAGAAGGTGCCGGTCTTATTCCTGTGGGCTTTTTTGGGGAAGCCGACGAAGGAAGCAGATATACTGCAGGTGTTGCAGAATATCATGTCGGGGACAGGCATTTTTTGTCAGGGTGAAGGTATGCAGAAATATACGATATTAGGAATTAAATTATATGATTACGGGGCGCGCGAAGCGCTGCGCAATACAGACAGCTTCCTGCACAACGGGGCGCTTAATACGATTGCGTATATTTCCAGTTCCAACCTGGCGCAGGCATCCAAGGATGAACAGCTGAGGGAGTGCCTGGAAGCTGTTGATATGACGATTTGTACGGAACCGGATGTGCTTGAGGCAGCAGGGATAGCCGGAAGGAACAGAATCCGCGAGATTGACGAAAAGGTTTATCTGCGGGAGCTTCTGAAGAAATTCGGAAGGAACCGCAACAGTGTGTATCTTCTGGCGGATACCCATGACAATCTGGAGGTGCTTGGGGAAATCATTTCCGAATATCAGGATAATCTCCTGATCCGGGGCTGCGGCGCCTATGAAGATTTTGGAAACCAGCCGGAAAGACTTGTTAATGCACTTAACGACCTGGCGCCGGATGTGGTGATATCCAGAATGCCGTGGCCGGAGGATCTTTATCTGATGCATGACTATGGACATTTTGTTAATGCGGAGCTGTGGGTTTCCCTCCCCTTTGGAGCGGTGACCTGGGTGCAGAATCCCTCCCTGTTCGCGCGGCTGAAGCGCAAGCTGGTATACCGGGCTTTTGCACATAATGTGAATGAATACAATAAGAAAAGGGACGGGTGAATGAGCCTGTCTTTTTTTGTTTAGGTTGCCCAGAAGGTAAAAAATAGGATAAATGAAAAAAAAGCTCAAAAGTGCATAAATTTTTTGAGTTTCCTATGGATCTTTTTGTGGTTTTCAATTAAAATGGAAAAAGGGTGTTACAATAGGCAATTTTCCGGCGGCCATAACGTTTGTGGAAATTGCATAGAGAAGGAGTGGGGTAAGAATATGATATCAAATCAGGTATTACAGACGACAATTGACGGGCTGCGCAGCATCGCACGGGTTGACCTGTGTGTCGTTGACGTGGACGGCAAAATGATCGCAACAACATCCGAGGAAATGAGCAATTGTCTGGGTGCTGCACAGGATTTTTCCAGATCCCCCGCAGACAGCCAGGAAGTGCAGGGTTACCAGTTTTTCAAAATTTTTGATGAAGCGCAGCTGGAATATATCCTTGTGATCGGAGGCTCCGGCGAGGACGTTTACATGATCGGGAAGATGGTTGCTTTCCAGATTCAGAGCCTTCTGGTAGCTTACAAGGAACGGTTTGACAAGGATAATTTCATTAAGAACCTGCTCCTGGACAATCTGCTTCTGGTGGACATTTACAGCAGGGCGAAGAAGCTTCATATTCCCACGGACGTGTCCAGAGTCGCGCTGATCATCGAATCGGAGAACAGCAGGGACAGCAATGTCCTGGAACTGATGCGCGGCAGCTTTGGCAGCAATAACAAGGATTTCATCACGGCAGTGGATGAAAATAATGTAATCGTTGTAAAGGAACTGGTGGAGGCTGACGCCGGCAAGGAAATCGAACGCGCGGCCAGGACCATTGACGATTTTCTGGAAAAAGAAGGAATTGCGGGCGTGCGTATCGCCTACGGAACCATAGTAAAGGAAATCAAAGAGGTGAGCCGCTCCTACAAGGAAGCCAAAATGGCGCTGGATGTGGGAAAAATTTTCTTTGACGAACGAAACATTATCGCATACAATGAATTGGGTATCGGAAGGCTGATTTACCAGCTTCCCATTCCTCTTTGCAAGATGTTTATCAAGGAAATTTTCGGCGGGAAAAGCCCGGATGATTTCGATGAAGAGACGCTTACCACAATCAATAAATTTTTTGAAAACAGCCTGAATGTATCAGAGACAAGCCGTCAGCTGTTTATCCACAGGAATACGCTTGTATACCGCCTGGATAAGCTGCAGAAGAGCACCGGTCTTGATTTGCGTGTGTTTGAGGATGCCATTACCTTTAAGATCGCGTTGATGGTTGTAAAATATATGAAGTACATGGAAACGTTTGAATATTAGGCTGCCGTTTTTTAGGCCGCCGGGATAGCGAGGTGTAGGTTTTGGGACTTTTTGGTACGAGGAAGACAAAAAGGAGAATTAAGGATGACGGCTCCGTCATAGTTCTTGACAGGGTAAGCAAGAGCTATTCGACGGGCGCTCCTGCTTTGAACGGAGTGAACCTGCGGGTAAAAAAGGGAGAGTTTGTTTTTATCGTGGGTGACAGCGGTTCCGGAAAGTCCACCCTCATCAAGCTTCTGCTGCGGGAACTGACGCCCACCTCCGGCACCATTCTGGTGAACGGACAGAGCGTGGCGGATTTGAAGCCGCGCCAGATACCAAGGTACAGAAGGAACCTGGGGATCGTATTCCAGGATTTCCGTCTGCTCAAGGACAGGAATGTCTACGAGAACGTGGCGTTCGCACAGCGGATTATCCAGGTACCCACAAAGGAAATCAAACGGAATGTCCCGGCAATTCTGGCGACCGTGGGGCTTGCGGGGAAATATAAAGCAAAGCCGAAGCAGCTTTCCGGCGGGGAGCAGCAGAGAGTGGCCCTGGCCAGGGCTCTGATCAACAGGCCGCCCATCCTGCTTGCCGACGAACCTACCGGAAACCTGGATCCCAAGAACTCCTGGGAAATCATGAAGCTTCTGGAGAAAATCAACGAAGGGGGAACCACAATACTGGTAGTAACCCACAACCGTGAAATCGTAAATGAAATGCGTAAGCGGGTTGTTACGATGAAGAAAGGCGTCATCGTGAGCGACGAAGAAAAAGGTGGTTATATCGATGAGAATTAGTACATTTTTTTATACGCTGAAACAGGGTATTATCAATATTTTCCGTAATAAATGGTTTTCTCTCGCTTCAGTGGCGACTATCAGCGCCTGCCTGTTTCTTTTCGGATTGTTTTATGCGGTGATTGCCAACTTCCAGAGTATTGTGAAAACGGCGGAGGAAGGCGTGTCGGTTACGATTTTCTTCCAGCCGGGTACCACGGAAGAGCAGATGAAGGAAATCGGGGATAAGATAGAGGCGCGGGAAGAGGTGTCCAAGGTGGAATTTACCTCTGCGGATGAAGCCTGGGATTATTACAGGGCGAACTGGATTCCTGAGGAATTTTCTGACGGCTTCCCGGATAACCCCCTTGAGAATTCAGCCAGCTACGCGATCTATATGAAGGATATCGCGGAGCAGGCGGCGCTGGTGGATTATCTGAACACCATACCGGAGATCAAGACGGTTAACCAGTCGGAGCTTGCGGCAACCACCCTGACGGGTGTGAATGCACTTGTGGCATATGTGTCGGCGGGCATTATCCTGATCCTGCTGCTTGTTTCTGTTTTCCTGATCAGCAATACCGTTACCATTGGTATTTCTGTCAGAAAGGAAGAAATCAGCATTATGAAATATATCGGAGCGACGGATTTCTTTGTAAGGGCGCCCTTCGTAATTGAGGGTATCCTGATCGGTATCCTCGGATCCGCATTCCCTCTGGGAACGATTTATGTGTTATACAATAAGGTTGTGGATTATATAGGGACCAAATTTTCCGTACTGTCTAATCTGCTGCATTTCCTGCCTGTAAATACAATTTTTACAACATTGGCCCCGGTCATAGTAATCGTTGGTGTGGGCATCGGTTTCATGGGAAGTTTCATTACGGTCCGCAAGCATCTGCGTGTCTGATAAGACGAAGCGGTTTGTCTGTGCGGTGCGGTGGAGAATATGATAAAGAACAGAAGAGATATCAGTCTTTTGCTCTGCCTTGTGCTTCTTTTTTCCTGGTTTTTTCCGGAAATAGGAAGCGAAGCGGCAACCTCCAGCGAACTGGAGCAGAGCATTAAGGAAAAGGAATCTGCGATAACGGAGGCACAGGAGCAGAAAAAACAGCTTCAGTCCACAATGTCGGATATACAGGCCATGGTAGACAGCCTGGAGAGCTCCAAAAATGACCTGGAGGCATATGTAAAGCAGCTGGATGGCAATCTTGCACAGATTCAGTCTAAAATCAATGAGCTGAAGTCCATGATTTCTGAAAAGGAAGAGGAAATCAGGGAGACCCAGAAGCAGCTGGAGGAAGCCATTGAGCGGGAGGAGCAGCAGTATGCGGCCATGAAGGTGCGCATCCAGTATTCCTATGAACGGGGAAGCAGTAACTATATTGAGATGCTGCTGGCTTCAAAGAGCTTCGGGGAATTTCTCAACAATGCCAATTACATGGAGCAGATGAATGAATATGACCAGCGGCAGCTGGAAGAGTACCAGAAGAACCGTGAACTGGTGGAAACATGTAAAAAGGCGCTGGAGGAGGAGCAGGAGGTGCTGGAGCAGGCCAAGGCTGAGGTGGAAAAGGAAGAAGCCGGCCTGGAAACGCTGATCAGCCAGAAGGAACAGCAGATTACTGCTTTTCAGGGCGATATCAGCAATAAAGAGGCTGCCATCAAGGAATATGAAGCGGATATTGCGGCGCAGAATTCCACAATCGCCGCTTTGGAAGCGGCGGCAGCGGCGGAAAGAAAGCAGCTGGAGGAATTAAATAAGCCGAAGGTGACCTATGACGGAGGCATGTTCCAGTTCCCGCTTACTTCTTATAAGAGGATTTCAGATGAATACGGCTACAGAATCCATCCGACGCTTGGTGTGAAGAAGTTCCATAACGGTGTGGATTTTGCAGCGGCCAGCGGTACGCCGATACTGGCGGCCTATGACGGAACCGTGGTGGGCGCCGCATATAACAGCTCTATGGGAAATTACGTCATGCTCAACCATGGAGACGGGCTTTATACAATTTACATGCATGCTTCTTCACTGAATGTCTCCCAGGGGCAGACGGTGACCAAAGGGCAGCAGATCGCAGCGGTAGGCTCCACGGGACGTTCCACCGGACCTCATCTGCATTTCAGTGTGAGATTGAACGGGGAATATGTAAACCCCTGGAATTATTTAAAATAGTTTACTATATACTAGAACAGGACGTAAACTTTGGAACCGGGCGGGGGCAGCGGATAAAGCTTGCAGCCCGGTTTTTATTTTCCGGAGCCACTGACGGATAAACATTTAGTAAAACGGCCTGACAGCCGCAGGAATCGAGGTTAACGATGAGTAATAAGAAAAGCTTCTTGGGAGGGATAGTTACAGGAGTACTGGCGGCAGCGCTGATTTTAAGCGGTGTTTTCATGGGGCGTTCCGCCTGGAATCTGCTTCAGGCGTCAAGAGCGCAGGAGGCAGCGTCACAGAGCGCGGCGGAAAACACAGGCAGCGATACTGTTGCCAATCAGCGGACTATGGATAAGCTGAAGCTGCTGGAGGATACCATAGGAAAGTATTATCTGGAAAGCGTGGACGAACAGACACTGGAAAAAGGCGTGTACGATGGGCTGGTTAAAGCCCTGGGAGATCCCTACTCCGTTTATTATTCAGCTGAGGAACTGAAAGAGCTGCAGGACAAAACTGAGGGTATCTATTATGGCATCGGCGCTTATATCGGCATTGACGCGGACACCAGCCTGCCCCGCCTGACGGGGATTATCGAAGGTACGCCCGCCCAGGAAAGCGGGCTGCGGGCAGGAGATCTTCTCTATAAGGTGGATGGGGAAGAGGTCCAGGGACTGGAGCTGACGCAGGTAGTCAGCAAGGTAAAGGGTGAGGAAGGCACTACGGTGCATCTGACCATTATCAGAGAGGGTGAGTCGGATTATCTGGAAATTGACGTTGTGCGCAGAAAGGTGGAAAGCCCTACTGTTAACCAGAAGATGCTGGACAACAACATCGGATATATCCAGATTACCGAGTTTGACACGGTAACCCTGGATCAGTTTACGGAAGCCCTGGCAGTATGCCGCGGTTCGGGAATGAAGGGGCTGATTCTTGACCTGAGAGGAAACCCGGGCGGAAATCTGAACACGGTCTGCGATATCGCCCGCGAGATCCTTCCCAAAGGCCTGATTGTATATACGGAAGACAAGAACGGGAAAAGGACGGAATATACCTGCGATGGAACAAACCAGATAAAGGAGCCGCTGGTAGTCCTTGTGGACAGCGGCAGCGCCAGTGCTTCGGAGATCCTGGCCGGGGCGATTAAGGATTATGGAATCGGAACGCTGGTGGGCACAACGACCTTTGGAAAGGGTATTGTGCAGCGGATTATTTCCCTTTCTGACGGATCGGCTGTAAAGCTTACCGTGAGCAACTATTATACCCCGAATGGGAACAATATCCATAAAATTGGTATTGCACCGGATATTGAGGAGAAGTTTGACGGGGAAGCTTATTATAATGACGGTGTGGATAACCAGCTGAATAAGGCGATTGAAGTAATGAACGGGAAGCTGGGGGATGGGCAGTAAACTGTTGGCCGTGCAGGGCTGTGATACAATGGGTACGGTATCATAGCTCTGTTTTTATATAAATATTGAATAGAAGAATTGAAGTTGAGGACGAAGCGGTTATTCGAAGGCTTCGAAAGAACAGGATTGATAAAATCAAGAGTTTCAGCGAGGTGGATTATGGATATAAAAGAAATAATTGACAGTAATTTCAGAGGGAATATATACGTTGTCCAAGATGGTAAGGTGATAATAGAAAATGTATCAGGCTTTGCTGATTTGGCCAATGAAATTCCAAATACGATGGAAACAAAATTTGCAAGCGCATCAGCAGGAAAAGTCTTTGTTGCGGTAGCCATTTTGCAGTTAATTGAACAAGGGAAACTGAGTTTTGATGATACATTAGGAAAACTGCTGGATATTGATTTGCACGATATAGATGCAGATGTGACAGTAGAACAATTATTAAATCATACTTCGGGAGTCCCAGATTATTTTGATGAAAGCATTATGGACGAATACGAGGATTTATGGGTTGATTTTCCTAATTACAAAATCAGACATAATAATGACCTGCTCCCGTTGTTTATAGAGAAGCCTATGATGTATCCGAAGGGTGAAAAATTCCAATATAATAATTCAGGGTTTGTGCTGCTTGCGTCAATAATCGAAAAAGTAACGGGAATGTATTTTGACAAATATCTGCAGACAAATATCTTTGATGTATGCGGTATGAGCGGAACGGGTTACTATGCACTGGACAGATTACCGGCAAAATGTGCAAATAATTATATTTATTGTGCTGACACAGATGATTACCGTACCAATATTTTTTCTGTTGATGTAAATGGAACAGGCGCAGGGGGAGCGTTTATCACGGTAAAAGATATCCTTAGCTTTTGGACGAATTTATTGAGCGGAAAACTTATTTCAAAGGAGCTTCTCTCAAAAATGTTTACTAAGCAAAGCGGGGACGGTATTGATGCCGAAGAAGGCTATTATGGCTATGGGATATGGATTATTGACAATCCATGTGGCAAAGATTTTGTTTACTTTCAGGGCTGTGACCCTGGTGTGAGTTTTCTTTCTGAATATAATCCTAATAATGGCATGATTTCTGTTTTGGTAAGTAATTATGGGGATAATGTCTGGAAAGAAATGAGAAAGATCAGAAAGAAATTTTATAAGTAGTATTGTAAGGGTTTCAGGATGGTGCAAAAACGGTCTTATAGGCCGGCTTAATGATTGGTTTTGCACCAATATTCCCGGCGTACTGAACTGTTGTCAGAGAAGAAAAAAGTCTCGATTGGTATTGCTCTTGTGCCATTGCTTTCTGGGCTGTCTTGTTAATGAAAGCTATATGAGGGGGACTCTTGCATAACTGAGCCTGTCCATTTATTTTTTCATCTACCTATTGAATATTTCGTCCATATTAAACTATAATATGGACGAAAGGGTAAAAGGCTGGACGAAAAGATTCTGTCAAAGCCGGGTACGGATATGAGAACATTTGATTATATGAAACTGGCAGACCGGATGTGGGATAGCGAAATTCTTATTTATGTTGCAAAAATACATGAATATAAAGGAAAACAGGAACTATATGTGCGGCAGAAGCCTGTGGAGTTGGAACGCCTGGTTAAAATTGCACGGATACAAAGTACCGAAAGCTCCAATAAAATTGAAGGCATTGTCACCACAAGCACGCGAATCAGACAGTTAATGGATGACAAGACCATGCCAAAAAACCGGGATGAGAGTGAAATTGTTGGATATCGGGATGTACTGAATACCATCCATGAGAGCCATAACTATATTCCAGTCAAGCCGGCCTATATCCTGCAGCTGCATCGTGATTTATTAAAACATGCCGGCTTGTCATATGGCGGTCAATTTAAGAACACACAGAACTATATTAATGAGACAAAACCAGACGGAACTGTAGTGACACGCTTTACTCCGCTGGCCCCTTATGAAACAGAACCAGCGATTGGGGCCATCTGTGAAAGCTATCGTCAGACATTGGCCATGGAGGTCATAGACCCTCTGATTTTGATTCCGACTTTTATCTGCGACTTTCTGTGCATCCATCCATTTAATGATGGAAATGGAAGAATGAGCCGACTGCTCACCTTGTTACTTCTCTATCAAAATGGCTATGAGGTGGGTAAGTATATCAGTGTTGAAAAGAAGATAGAGGAAACCAAAGATGTCTATTACGGTGTACTGGAATGCATTGATGCAGGATGGCATGAGGAACAGAATGATCCCACGCCATTCATTAAGTATATGCTTCAGATGATTCTTGCCTGCTATACTGAGTTTGAAGCCAGAGTAGGTTGGGTATCCGACAGTAATCGAAGCACGGTCTATGATGTGGTAAAAGCCTATGTGACCGGAAAAATTGGTAAGTTTACCGGCGCAGAAGTGATTGCTGATTGTCCCAGCGGAAGCCGTTCTGCTGTGCTGGGAGCATTGAAACGACTTACCGATGAGGAGGTCATTGTGAAATGCGGAACTGGGCGCAGAACCTTTTATGTGCGGAAGGACGCTATGGAATGATAGGGTTTCGTCCAGCTATGGAAGCTTTCGGCCAAATGGAACAAAGAAATAGATGATAATTGAATTAGTATTATCTTGGATAGGGTAAAATTACACCTATTACTATTAGTAGACCTTCTGTTCATGAAGAGTATGAACTATATCACTTTACTGATACAGAGGCAGAATTAAAAAAGCTGTTGTAAATATGTTGATGAAATAAAAACAAAGTATAGAACAAACATTCGATGTTTCTCTGTACTTTGTTTTTATATTCTGATATAATGAGGTTTACGTAAGAAGAATATTACTGATTATGAAGAAGAGAATAACTAATGTATTCATAAAAGAGGACTTTTATGGATCATTTTGAAATAGTTTCAGAATATAAACCAACCTTGATCATAGCCAATAACAAAACATTAGCAGGCCAGCTATATGGAGAATTCAAAGAGTTTTTTCCAAATAACGCGGTGGAGTATTTTGTCTCCTGCTATGAAGTTATATTATTTACCTTTAATATCTCGTATGGACTTAGATTTGGAAAAATTGAAGAACCAGAAAAATTTTGATAAAAGGGCATAAATGGGATATATATGGGTAATTTGGGATTGGCGTTATCTTTAATACACCTATTCTGGAAGGAGAGTTACCGCAGATTAAATGCGAGTGTCGGGGAGATGCAACTGAGTGTGCCATGACAATCTAGGGAGAGGAAAGTAACTATCGCTTGTTGTTAGAGTGCATGGAAATATATGGATGTTTATTTGAGTGTAAAATTGAGGAAATATTTAAACATTATACAGATGAAATAGAAGCCGTACAGCATGCAAAAGATATAGAAGAAGCATATGTAAAGATTATTGAAACAGGAATAACAAAAGCGCAGCCGCATGTTATTACAATAGAAAAGTTAAAAACTAAGATAGAGCAATTGTTGCGAATTACAATATTTGATAATGATTTTGACTATAAAACGGACACGGAACGTATGTGGAGCGCAATATGAATTCGCTACACGCATGTAGCGAATTTAATCAGAGGTTAGATGTACGAAAAAAACTGTTGAAAAATCTATCGAAGGAATTGTTAGATGAATTTGGGAACAGTGAAAATGAGAGAATTATTTGTTGAAAAAATAGAAGAGAGGCAGGTGAAGATAGATGGATTTTGATATAAGACTCTTCGATGATTATCGGGAAAATAATCGCCTGGAGGCAAAAAAAGCAAGAGGCGGTTTGCCAAATAGCTTATGGGATACGTACTCTGCCATGGCAAACTGTTATGGCGGGGTAATTCTGCTTGGTGTAATTGAGCGTGAGGATGGTAGTTTTGCAACAACCGGTTTAAAAGATATTGAAAAATTGAAAAAGGATTTCTGGAATGTAATCAATGATAGAAAGAAGGTCAGTATTAACCTGCTTACCGATGAGGATGTAAAAGCATATGAGATTCATGACGATGTTGTTATGGCTATTCATGTGCCACAGGCAACACGTGAGGAAAAACCGGTTTACCTGAATGACAATTTATTTGGCGGAACATTCCGACGAAATGGAGAGGGTGATTATCATTGCACTCCAGGTGAAGTGCGTGCCATGATTCGAGATCAGACAGAAGAAACATCGGATATGAAGGTGTTGGATGAGTTGGAAATCAGTGATTTGAATTTGGATACCATACATGCCTATCGTAGCAGACATGCAGCGCTGCGCCCAAATCATGTGTGGGAAAAACTTTCGGATGCAGAGTATTTAGAGCAGATTGGGGCTGCCAGACAATCACGTACCGATAAACGGATTCGTCCAACCGGGGCAGGCCTTTTGATGTTTGGCGAGGAGTATAAGATTCTTTACGAGTATCCGGAATACTTTTTGGATTATAGAGAAATGCTTGATCCAACAATCAGATGGACCGATCGTCTGCAGTCAAGCTCTGGTGATTGGACAGGAAATTTATTCGACTTCTTTTTTCGTGTGAACAGCAAAATCACAAAAGATCTAAAGATTCCGTTCAAGTTGGATGGAATTACCAGAATTGATGATACACCAGTGCATAAGGCAATGCGAGAGGCACTTGCCAACTGCTTGACTAATACAGACTTTTTTGTGCCACGTGGCATTGTGATTCGGAAAGATGCTGAGCATGTGATTATGGAGAATCCGGGATATATCCGAACCGGAAAAAACCAGATGCTGAAAGGTGGAATATCTGATCCTAGAAATAAGGCGCTGATGAAGATGTTTAATATCATTGGAATCGGTGAGCGTGCTGGTAGTGGGGTGCCAGATATTTTTGATGTTTGGAAATCACAGGGCTGGGAAACGCCAGTGATTGAAGAGCAGTATAATCCGGATAGAACGATTTTAATATTGCCATTCGTTCAGAAGCAATTATCACAGGGAAATAACGGTTCAAAAATCCAAAATGAACCGATAAATGAACCGATAAATGAACCGATAAATTCAATTGGGTATGAGAAAACTTTGCTTGAAAAAAGAATAATTGATATTTTAGTAATGAATTCAAATATCAGTCAACCTCAAATGGCAGAAATAATAGGAGTTTCATTATCCAGTGTGAAAAGAACTATAAAAAAGATGGTTGAATCTGGACAGATTAAACATGAGGGCAGCAAAAAGTCTGGTCGCTGGATTGTATTATAAAATAAATGCGTTTTAGAATGCTTTTTTTGCAATAAAATGCGTTAATATCCTTTAAACTTAGTGTAATAGATTTGCACAATATGGAGATAAATATGGATCATTTTGAATTAGTATCAGAATATAAACCAACCGGTGATCAGCCCCACGCCATCGCCGAACTGGTGAAAGGTTTTCAGGAAGGCAATCAGTTTCAGACATTACTTGGTGTTACCGGCTCCGGTAAGACCTTTACCATGGCCAATGTCATCCAGGCCCTGAATAAGCCAACCTTGATCATTGCCCATAACAAGACATTAGCAGGCCAGTTATATGGAGAATTCAAAGAATTTTTCCCAAACAACGCGGTGGAGTATTTTGTCTCCTACTACGACTACTACCAGCCGGAAGCCTACGTCCCTTCCTCAGATACCTACATTGCTAAGGATTCCTCCATCAACGATGAGATAGACAAGCTGCGCCTGTCAGCTACCGCATCGCTGGCGGAGCGCAAGGATGTCATTGTGGTGGCCAGCGTGTCCTGCATTTACGGTCTGGGAAGCCCGGATGAATACAAGGACATGATTGTGTCATTGCGCCCCGGCATGGTGAAGGACAGGGATGCGGTTCTGCGGGAACTGATAGACATACAATATGACAGAAATGATATGGATTTAAGCCGCGGCTGCTTCCGTGTCCGCGGGGACAGCGTGGAGATTTATCCGGCGCAGGGCGGCGATTACCTGATAAGGGTGGAATTTTTCGGGGACGAGATTGATCGGATTGCCCAGGTGGATCCGCTGAGCGGGAAGCTGCATGCTACACTGGAGCATATCGCTATTTTCCCCGCCTCCCATTATGTGGTTTCACAGGGAAAGATAAATATAGCCTGTGATAATATTGAACAGGAGCTGGAAGAACGTATCCGGTATTTTAAGGGAGAAGACAAGCTCCTGGAGGCACAGCGTATTTCTGAAAGGACTAACTTTGATATTGAGATGCTGCGTGAGACCGGGTTCTGCTCCGGTATTGAAAACTATTCCAGGCATCTGAATGGCACGCAGCCCGGTGAACCGCCTATGACGCTCCTTGACTTTTTCGGGGATGATTTCCTGATTATGATAGATGAGTCCCATATTACCATTCCCCAGATCAGAGGAATGTTCGCGGGCGACCGTTCCAGGAAGATGACGCTTGTTGATTACGGCTTCCGACTGCCCTCCGCGCTGGATAACCGGCCGCTGAATTTTGAAGAGTTTGAATCACATATTGATCAGCTGCTTTTTGTGTCCGCAACGCCTTCCGCTTATGAAGAGGCGCATGAGCTGCTGCGTACGGAGCAGATTATCCGTCCTACCGGATTGCTTGATCCGGAGGTTATCGTGCGCCCTGTGGAAGGACAGATCGATGACCTGATCGGTGAAATCAGAAAGGAAACGGATAAACACAACAAGGTGCTGGTGACTACGCTGACAAAGCGTATGGCAGAGGATTTAACCGATTATATGCGTGAGGTGGGAATCCGGGTGAAGTACCTGCATTCTGATATTGATACGCTGGAACGGGCGGAAATCATCCGGGATATGCGGCTGGATGTATTCGATGTCCTTGTGGGTATCAACCTGCTCAGAGAAGGCCTGGATATCCCGGAGATTTCCCTTGTAGCCATCCTGGACGCCGATAAAGAGGGCTTCCTGCGTTCAGAGACTTCATTGATACAGACGATTGGCCGTGCGGCCAGAAATGCGGAAGGGCATGTTATCATGTATGCGGATAACATGACGGATTCCATGAATGCCGCCATCAGCGAAACTAACAGGCGTAGGGAAATCCAGCAGAAATATAACGAAGAACACGGAATTACGCCGCAGACCATTAAAAAGAGCGTGCGTGATTTGATCAGTATATCGAAGGTAATCGCCAAGGAAGAGGTACGCTTTGAAAAGGATCCTGAGTCCATGGACGAGAAGGAGCTGGAGAAGCTGATTGGAGATATCCAGAAGAAGATGAAGCAGGCCGCTGCGGATCTGAATTTCGAAGCTGCCGCAGAACTGCGTGACAAGATGGTAGAGCTTAAGAAAACATTGGCAAAAATGAAGGAATAAGGATAACTGTCCGGAAACAGGATGGTTAGGAAAGAATACGGCGCGGGCCGGCGGGTCCGGCCTGCTTTGAAAGGAGCACAGACCAGAGCATGGAACAGGAAAGCATAAAGATGAGACCCCGTGAATTTATAAAAATCCGTGGGGCGAATGAGCATAATCTGAAGAATATAGACGTGGATATACCCAGAAATGAACTGGTAGTCCTGACCGGATTGTCCGGTTCGGGAAAATCTTCACTTGCATTTGACACAATTTATGCGGAGGGACAGAGAAGGTATATGGAGTCCCTGTCGTCCTATGCAAGACAGTTCCTGGGACAGATGGAAAAGCCCAACGTGGAAAAAATCGAAGGACTTTCTCCGGCGATATCCATCGACCAGAAATCCACCAACAGAAACCCCAGATCTACAGTGGGAACCGTAACCGAAATTTATGACTATTTCCGTCTTTTATATGCCCGGATCGGTATCCCCCACTGCCCCAAGTGCGGAAAGGAAATTAAAAAGCAGACGGTAGATCAGATGGTAGATCAGATTATGGGCCTGCCCGACGGTTCCAGGATACAGCTGCTGGCGCCCGTAGTAAGGGGCAGGAAGGGCGAGCATGCCAAGGTGCTGGAGCGCGCCAAAAGAAGCGGCTACGTCCGTGTAAGAGTGGACGGAAACCTGTATGAGCTGTCGGAAGAAATCAAGCTGGATAAAAATATCAAGCATAATATAGAAATCGTTGTGGATCGTCTGGTGGTTAAGGAGGGTATTGAACGCCGCCTTACGGACTCCATTGAAAGCGTGCTTGCGCTTACAGACGGACTGCTTATTGTGGATGTCATAGACGGGGAAACCATGACCTTCAGCCAGAGCTTCGCCTGTCCTGACTGCGGAATCAGCGTTGATGAAATCGAGCCAAGAAGCTTTTCCTTCAACAATCCCTTCGGCGCCTGCCCGGAGTGCTTCGGCCTGGGTTATAAGATGGAATTTGATGTGGATCTGATGATTCCTGATAAACGGCTGAGCATCAATGAAGGCGCGATTGCGGTAATGGGATGGCAGTCCTGCAACGATACTTCCAGCTTTACCAATGCAATCCTGCAGGCTTTGGCCAAGGAATATCATTTCAGCCTGGATACCCCTTTTGAAAAGTATCCGGATAAGATAAAGGATGTCCTGATTCATGGAACCGGCGGCCGTGAGGTGGAGGTCTTCTATCAGGGACAGCGGGGAAAAGGCGTGTATCCGGTGGCCTTTGAGGGGCTGATTAAGAATGTGGAGCGCCGCTACAGGGAGACTGCGTCAGATATTATGAAGCAGGAGTATGAAACTTTCATGAGCATTACTCCCTGTAATGTCTGCCAGGGGATGCGACTGAAAAAAGCAGCGCTGGCCGTAACGGTATGCGACAGGAATATTTACGAGGTTACTTCCATGTCCATCCGCAATCTGAAGGAATATCTGGATAATATGCAGCTGACAAAACAGCAGGAGCTTATCGGCAAACAGATCCTGAAGGAAATCAGGGCGAGGGTCGGTTTCCTGGTGGATGTGGGACTGGAATACCTGTCCCTGTCAAGAGCTACGGGAACACTGTCAGGCGGCGAGGCGCAGCGTATCCGCCTTGCAACCCAGATTGGCTCCGGCCTGGTAGGCGTATGCTATATCCTGGATGAGCCAAGTATCGGACTGCATCAGCGTGACAACGATAAGCTTCTGAACACGCTGAAAAATCTCCGTGATTTAGGGAATACGCTTCTCGTTGTGGAGCATGACGAGGATACTATGCTGGCGGCGGACTATATCGTGGATATCGGTCCCGGCGCAGGCTCTCACGGCGGTGAGGTGGTTGCCTGCGGTACGGCGGAGGAGCTGATGAATATACCGGAATCCATCACGGGACAGTACCTGAGCGGGGCGCTTTCCATTCCGGTTCCCGAAAAACGCAGGAAGCCTGCGGGATGGATTAAGGTAAAGGGCGCCGCGGAGAATAACCTGAGGAATATTGATGTGAAGTTCCCCCTGGGAGTCATGACCTGTGTAACCGGCGTTTCCGGTTCGGGAAAAAGCTCCCTGGTGAATGAAATACTTTATAAGACACTGGCACGCGACCTGAACAGAGCCAGAACAATACCCGGGAAAAATAAGGGAATCGAAGGAATCGACCAGCTGGATAAGGTCATTGATATTGATCAGTCCCCCATCGGCCGTACGCCCCGTTCCAATCCGGCCACCTATACCGGCGTATTTGATATGATCCGTGATCTGTTTGCGTCCACCCAGGATGCCAAGGCAAAGGGTTACAAGAAAGGAAGATTCAGCTTCAATGTGAAAGGCGGAAGATGCGAGGCCTGTGGCGGCGACGGAATCATCAAGATTGAAATGCATTTCCTGCCCGATGTATATGTACCCTGCGAGGTCTGCGGCGGCAAACGTTATAACAGGGAGACTCTGGAGGTTAAGTATAAAGGAAAAAGTATTTTTGACGTGCTGGATATGACCGTGGAGGAAGCGGTTGGCTTCTTCGAAAATGTTCCCAGTATCCGCAGAAAGATAGAAACGCTCTACGATGTGGGCCTTTCCTACATCAAGCTGGGACAGCCCTCCACAACCCTTTCCGGCGGCGAGGCTCAGAGGATCAAGCTGGCTACGGAGCTGAGCCGCAGGAGTACGGGAAAGACAATCTATATTCTGGATGAACCTACAACAGGCCTTCATTTTGCGGATGTGCACAAGCTGGTGGAAATACTGCACCGGCTGGCCGACGGAGGCAATACGGTAATCGTTATTGAGCATAACCTGGATGTGATCAAAACTGCGGATTACATCATAGATATGGGGCCGGAAGGCGGAGATGGCGGCGGAACCGTGATCGCGGAAGGCACGCCGGAAAAGGTGGCGGCCTGTGAAGGCTCCTATACCGGCTATTATGTAGGGAAGATGCTGGATAAGGCGAAACACTCGCCGATGGATTAATTATGTAAGAACAGAAAACTGCATAAAATTTCCGCTTAGAAATTCTGCTGTAAACTGGATGCAGAGAAAAATGAACCAGGCAGATTGAAAAAACCAATAGATTATAAGGAATGCATCGTTTTACCGTTAATATTTCGCGCTGCAAGGCCCTGATTCTGTATTGCCGCCTGCAACTATGCGGTAAAGCGGTGTATTCTTTAAATTTTTATGAAAAGACTTTCCATAAGAACGTTTTTAGGTTATAATAACAGACGGTATATTTTACGCTTGCGTCCGACAGGTTTTTTTCATTGATATTTCGCAATTTTACGTAATTTGTAAAATATATGCTTGATTCATAAAGAATGGTCCATAATATAATAGAGGCAGAAGGAAGCGCAGGGGATTTATTGGACAGTCTTCCGCGCCATCTTCATTTGGAATGGAGGAAATTATGCAGTATACAGATATTGGAATTGACCTGGGTACCGCCAGTATTTTAGTGTATATCAGAGGAAAGGGCGTTGTTCTGAAAGAGCCCAGCGTAGTAGCGTTTGACAGAGACACGAATAAAATCAAGGCCATCGGCGAGGATGCCAGGCTGATGCTTGGACGTACACCCGGCAATATTGTTGCGGTAAGGCCGCTTCGCCAGGGTGTTATTTCCGATTATACAGTTACTGAAAAGATGCTGAAGCATTTTATCCAGAAGGCGCTTGGCAGGAAGACCTTCAGAAAGCCCAGGATCGCAGTCTGTGTTCCCAGCGGTGTAACAGAGGTTGAGAAGAAGGCTGTTGAGGATGCAACCTATCAGGCAGGCGCACGCGAGGTTTCCATTATAGAGGAGCCGATTGCGGCAGCCATTGGTGCAGGCATCGATATTTCCCGTCCCTGCGGTAATATGATTGTGGATATCGGCGGCGGTACTTCGGATATCGCTGTAATTTCACTGGGCGGTACGGTAGTAAGCGCCTCTATTAAGATTGCCGGTGATGATTTTGACGAGTCACTGGTACGCTATATGCGTAAAAAACATAACCTTTTGATTGGCGAAAGAACCGCAGAGGATATCAAGATAAAGATTGGTTCCGCCTATAAGCGTCCCGAACCTGATTTTATGGATGTCAGGGGACGTAACCTGGTAACCGGCCTTCCCAAAACGGTGAAGGTTTCCTCCGAGGAAACGGAGGAAGCCCTCAGGGAGCCTACCCTGCAGATCGTGGAAGCCATCCACAGCGTGCTGGAGAGAACTCCTCCGGAGCTGGCTGCGGATATCGCGGATCGCGGAATCGTGCTTACCGGCGGCGGCAGCCTTCTGCGCGGGCTGGAGGAGCTGATTTCCGACAGGACGGGAATCAACACCATGACCGCAGAGGATCCCATGACAGCAGTGGCAATCGGCACAGGTAAATATGTGGAATTCCTGGTAGGATATAAGGACGAAATTTAAGCAGTATTTGACAAGGTATAGATTCAGGGCTACTCCGTCGGGGTAGCCCTTTTGACACCCGGTCTGATTAGAACAGAGATGTTAGGAGTTTACCGGTGGAAAAAATATCAGGTTACGTGGAACACATTATATACAGAAATACCGGAAACGGTTATTCGGTTTTTGAGCTGGTGGCCGAAGGCGAAGAGGTTACCTGCGTGGGCACCTTCCGCGCCCTGGATGAGGGCGAAAATCTGGAGCTGACAGGCGGCTATGTGGAGCATGCGGTATACGGAAGCCAGTTCAAGGTGGAAAGCTATGAAGCTGTGGCCCCTGAGGATGAAAGCAGCATCGAACGCTATCTGGGATCCGGCGCCATCAAGGGGATCGGCCCGTCTCTGGCGGCCCGTATTGTAAAAAAATTCGGTAAGGATACCTTCCGTATCATAGAACAGGAACCGGAGCGGCTGGCTGAAATCAAAGGGATCAGTGAACGGAAGGCCATGGAAATCAGCACCCTGATGGAAGAAAAGAAGGGTATGCGGGAGGCCATGATTTACCTGCAGAAATTCGGCATTTCCAATACGCTTGCCATTAAAATATATAATACCTATGGCATGGAGGTTTATGGAGTACTGGAGGAAAATCCTTATCGCCTGGCGGAGGACATAGAAGGCATCGGCTTTAAAAGAGCGGATGAGCTGGCGGCAAGAATAGGCATCCACACGGATTCGGATTTCCGTATCAGGAGCGGCATTCTGTATACCCTGCAGCTGGCGGCCATGGACGGGCATACCTTCCTTCCTTATCAGGAGCTGACTGCAAAGGCGGCGGTGCTTCTGGGGCTGCAGGAGGATTATGTAAGCATCCAGATTCCCAACCTGGCCATGGATAAAAAAATCATGGTGAAGCAGGACGGAGAAAATAAATCGGTGTATGCATCCTCCTTTTATTATGCGGAGCTTGCATGTGCGCGTATGCTGCAGGAGCTGAATGTAAGCATGGTTTTCGGCGGGGAGCTGCTTCCCTCTGAAGAAGAGAAGATGCTTGCGGAGATAGAAAAGCTGGCCCGCAGACTGGGCATTGAACTGGAGGAGCTGCAGCAGCAGGCGGTTCTGGAAAGCATTAAGCATGGTATTTTTATCCTTTCAGGAGGGCCGGGAACGGGAAAAACAACCACGATCAATACTATGATCCGTTATTTTGAGGCGGAGGGGCTGGATATCCTTCTGGCAGCGCCTACCGGCAGGGCGGCAAAGCGGATGACGGAAGCCACCGGCTATGAAGCGCGCACCATTCACCGTCTGCTTGAGCTCAACGGCGCCATGCTGGAGGAGGAGAACCGATACGGTAAGAATGCCCGTTTTGAGAAAAATGAGGAAAATCCACTGGAAGCGGATGTGGTCATTGTGGATGAGATGTCCATGGTGGATATTCATTTGTTCCAGTCGCTTCTGCGTGCAGTTACGCCGGGAACCAGGCTGATTCTGGTGGGGGATGTGAACCAGCTGCCGTCTGTGGGACCGGGACAGGTGCTCCGTGATTTGATAGACAGCGGAAGCTTTTCCGTAGTTGAGCTGAAAAAGATTTTCCGCCAGGCCGGGGAAAGCGATATCGTGGTCAACGCCCATAAAATCAATAACGGCCAGGAGATTCCGCTGGATAATAAAAGCAGGGATTTCTTTTTCCTGGAACGCAGCGATGTCCAGGTTATTTATAAGCATATGATTCTGCTGATTCAGGAAAAGCTTCCCAGATATGTGAAGTCCGGGCCTTTTGATATCCAGGTGCTGACGCCCATGCGTAAGGGTAATCTGGGAGTGGAGGCACTGAATCAGATTCTGCAGGCCTATCTGAACCCGAAGGACGCCTCCAAGAAGGAGTATCAGTCCGGTAGCACGCTGTTCCGGGAAGGGGACAAGGTGATGCAGACGAAAAACAATTATCAGCTGGAATGGGAAATCGTGAGTAAATACGGGATACCTGTGGATCATGGTGTGGGGATTTTCAATGGGGATATGGGAATCCTGAAGGAGATCGATGAATATGGGCAGACTGTAACGATTGAGTTTGATGAGCAAAGACGTGTTTCTTATGCCTTCGCCCAGCTGGAAGAGGTGGAGCTGGCGTATGCCATCACCATCCACAAGTCCCAGGGAAGCGAGTATCCGGCGGTTATCATGCCGCTGCTGGGCGGCCCGAGAATGCTTTTTAACCGGAATCTTCTCTACACGGGCGTGACCAGGGCGAGAAGCTGTGTGACGATCCTGGGAAGCAGGCAGGTGGTGCAGGATATGATCGCCAATGAAAGTGAGGCCAGGCGCTATACAAGCCTGGATGTGAGGATTAAGGAAGTCATGGCTTAAAGGAGCCTGATGAAGAAAAATGTATGGAGTACACTACCGCAAATGCTTTTGGATCTGGCATTTCCCAGACGCTGCCCCGTGTGTGACAGGCCTGTAAAGCCTTCCAACGCATATATCTGCAGCGAGTGCAGGGATAAACTGGTTTACATAAAAGAACCAAGATGCCGGAAATGCGGAAAACAGCTTGAGAAAGCAGAAAACGAATATTGTTATGACTGCGGGTCTAAAAGGCATATATATGACAGAGGGGCCGCACTGTATTCCTATGGCAGTATAAGGCTGTCCCTGTACCGCCTGAAATACGGCGGAAGACAGGAATATGCAGTGTTTCTGGGGCAGGACATGGCCGGCCGGCTGGGGAGGGAAATACTGTCATGGAAGCCGGATGCGCTGGTACCTGTGCCGCTGCACCCCGCGAGGGAGAAAAAAAGAGGGTATAACCAGGCGGCTCTGCTGGCGGCCGAACTGGGGAAACAGCTGGATATCCCGGTTCTTACGGGCTTCGTGGAAAGAACCCGGAATACAAGGCCGCAGAAGGAGCTGGAGGGTACAAAGCGTCAAAATAATTTGAAAAAAGCTTTTAAAATAGTACAGAATGATGTAAAATTAAATACGATTGTAATTATAGACGACATATACACTACCGGCAGCACCATTGACGCGGTGGCACAGGCCTGCAGGGAAGCAGGTGTGAAGCATGTGTATTTTGCAGCACTGGCAATTGGCAGAGGAATGTAGGTATGATTAATAAGGATAAAGTGGCGGTTATGACGAAGATGGCCGCATATGAGGCGGGTGACGGCAGGAAGAATCTGGCCGTCTGCAGTTATTTCAGAGGTGACTATGTCGGCTTCCAGATGCTGAAGACCTGGATTGCAGTGACTATTGCATTCTGTATCCTCTTCGCTGTTTATCTTGTTTATGAGATGGATAGCCTGATGACGGATTTTTACAGCATTGATCTGCTGGGGCTTGGGAAAAAGTTCGGCTTTGCCTATCTGGCGCTCTGCGGAGTGTATCTGCTGGCGGCCTTTGTGATCAGCCAGAGAAGATACGGCCTTGCCCTGAGAGCAACGGTTAAATTTGACAAAGAGCTGGATCTGCTTTCGGGCGGTGAGGATGACGGCTTTGAGGAAGAGGAATAAGGGAGTGGGCCCCTGTTGCCCGGGGCGGCTGCCATGAATTCTTGAGAGGGACATTTATGACAACATCATTACTTGTAGTAAGAGAATATATCAGGAACTTTTATGTAAAATATGAGGAATATATAGTGCCGGTGCTGAAATTTCTCCTGGCGCTCGTTTCCATGCTGATGATTAACAGCCAGCTGGGATTCATGAGCCAGCTGGATAATGCGGCGGCGGTGCTGGTGGTGGCTCTGATTTGCTCCTTTATGCCCAAGAACTTTATTCTGTTCGTCGCGGCGGGATTTGTAACGCTTCATCTTTATGAAGTATCCCTGGAATGCGCGGCTGCCGCGCTGGTCGTATTTTTACTGATGTTTCTTTTGTACTTCCGTTTTTCCCCGGGAAGCGCGGTCCTTGTTATCGTGACTCCCATGCTGTTTGCGTTTAAGATCCCTTATGCGGCTCCTCTTGTGGCCGGTCTGCTGGGCAATCCCTTTGCCGCAGTTACCGTAGCCTGCGGGGTGATCGTATATTATCTGATTACCTATATGAATGTCAATGCCTCCATACTGGGTTCTTCGGAGGCAGAATCCGTAATCCAGAGGTTCCGTGATATTTTTGACGGTATTTTCGGAAACAGGGCCATGCTGATTATTATTGCCGCTTTTGCGGTGACGGTGATTATGGTTTATCTGATCAGGAAGCTTTCCGTGGATTATGCGTGGACAATTGCCATTGTCGCAGGGGCTTTACTGGATATCGTAATCCTGATGGTGGGGGATTTGATTTATGACGCCAATTTTTCCATCGGGGGTGTAATCCTGGGAAGCATCGCAGCGATGGCTGCGGCGTTTGTCGTACAGTTTTTCAGGTTCAATCTGGACTATTCCCGGACGGAAAAGGTGCAGTTTGAGGATGACGAGTATTATTATTATGTAAAGGCGGTGCCCAAAATGACGGTGGCCACGCCTGAGAAAAAAGTGAAAAAGATTACCACGCAGCGTAACAGCAGAAATGCCAGACATACGCATTCGAGAGACACTGCGCGGAAATAGCGGGTTTGGGTGGATATGGAACTGATTAAGACCTTTGCAGACAAATATTTTGCACATGTACCATCTCTGAGGATAACGGATATTGTGGAGATACTCATCATCTCCTTTCTCGTTTACCACATCATGGTATGGATAAAGAATACAAAAGCCTGGGCGCTTTTCAAGGGCGTTGTGCTGATTATGGTATTTATCATACTTGCGGCCGTTTTTGAGATGAATACCATTCTGTGGATAGCCAGGAATGTGGTTATGTATGGTGCGGTTGCATTGGTCGTGGTGCTGCAGCCGGAGCTGCGTAAGGCGCTGGAGCAGCTGGGAAAAAAGGAATTTCTGGCATCCCTGCTGCCTTTTGAAATCGGAAAGACAGAACAGGGCCTTTTTTCCGATAAGACGGTCCATGAAATCGCAAAGGCCTGTGTGGAGATGGGCAAGGTCAAAACCGGCGCCCTCATTGTTGTCCAGCAGAACGATCCCCTGACGGAGTATGAAAGAACAGGAATCGAAGTGGACGGCATCATTACCAGCCAGCTGTTGATTAATATTTTTGAACACAACACACCGCTTCACGACGGTGCTGTTATTGTACGCGGAGATCGGATTACCTCCGCAACCTGTTACCTTCCGTTGTCAGATAATATGTCATTGAGCAAGGATTTGGGAACGCGTCACAGAGCTGGCGTGGGTATCTCGGAGGTAACGGATTCCATGACCGTAATTGTTTCCGAAGAAACGGGCAAAATAAGCGTGGCATACAGCGGTGTGCTTTACCGCGGCCTGTCTTCTGCAGAACTGGAGGAGCAGCTGAAGAAAATACAGAATAAACCGGTGGAGGAGAAGGAACACAGGCTCTGGAAAGGATGGCCGAAGAATGAAAAAAACAAATAAGCTTTGGAATAATCTTGGCCTGAAAATTATGGCGGTGATATTTTCCATTCTGCTGTGGCTTGTGGCTGTCAATATCAATGACCCGGTGGAACGGAAGGTTTTCCGGGATGTGAGGGTCGAGACAAGGAATACGAATCTTCTGACAGATGAAAATAAACTTTACAAGGTGCTTGATGATACGGATACGGTTACAGTGACGGTCCGTGCCAGCCGTTCTGTCCTGGAGAATATCAATGTGAGTGACATTACGGCGACTGCTGATTTTTCAGAGCTGTCCTTTACCAACACAGTGCCGATCAGGCTGTCTGTAAATAAATATATTGACAAACAGATAGAGGATATCAGCGGAAGCGTAGACAGCATGAAGCTGGAGGTTGAAGATAAGAAGGAAAAACAGTTTGTAATAGAAATAGTACAGACAGGAGAGCCTGCGGATGGTTTTATCGTGGGTAAGGTTACCACAACCGACGGAAATGCCATGAAGATTTCAGGGCCTGAATCAGTGGTGGAAAAAGTTAAAAAAGCGGTGGTAGAGGCTGATGTCAGCGATTTGACGGACAGCATAAATATTACGGAAAAAATCAGGCTGCTGGATGCACAGGGCAAGGAAGTAACGGACAGCAGCATTACCAGAAGCGTGAATACCTCCAAGGTTTCCATAACAATACTGGAGACGAAAACCGTACCTGTCAGCCTGTCTGCAACAGGAGAACCGGCGGCCGGTTATGTGGCTACGGGTGAAGTGAGCTGTGCCCCTGAAACTGTGACGATTGCAGGTAAGAGCAGTGTGGTGAAGGATATTTCCGAAATCGTTATTCCTGCGGATGAGTTGGATCTGACAGGCGCTACGGCGGATGTTACAAGGCTGATTGATGTAAGGAATTATCTTCCTGAGGGAACAACCTTGACTAATACGAATGGGGAAGAATTCAATGGTAAGGTAGCTGTTACTGTGAAGATAGAGCCTCTTGTGGATATCACCAGAGAGGTAGCAGCTTCCAGAATCCAGATTCAGAATGTGCCGGAGGGCTATACCGTCACTTTGGACGAGGGCAGCCGTGTATCCCTGAGGCTCAGGGGACTGCAGGTGAATCTGGATCAGGTAAATGTGGATAATCTGGCGGGTTCTATTGATATTGCCGAATGGATGCAGAAAACGGATCAGACGGAACTGGCCGAAGGAAGTGCAGAGGCGGAGGTAACGTTTACCCTGCCTCCGGGAGTGACGCAGACAGCGCCGGCGAAGGCCCGCCTGAATATACAGAAGACAGCTGAAGCAGAGGGAGAGGGCGGCGAATAAGCCGGAAGCCTGCTGTTTCCGAGAATGCGGCTGTAGATTAATAAATGAAGCTGCAGCCGGGGACAGATAGATTAGATTACAGCCGTTGTTAAGGCAGAATGAGAGGAAAATATGGCTAGATTATTTGGTACTGACGGCGTGCGCGGCGTTGCAAATGAAGAACTGACACCGCTTCTTGCCATGCAGCTTGGCCAGGCAGGCGCGACCGTACTGACAAAGGAAAATGAACACAGGCCCACCATCATGGTAGGCTGCGATACCCGTATTTCAGGAGATATGCTTGCCAATGCACTGATGGCGGGAATCTGCAGCGTAGGCGCGAATGCCGTTTATGTAGGGGTCATTCCCACGCCGGCGGTAGCGTATCTTACCAAGAAGTACAAGGTGGAAGCGGGCGTGGTGATATCCGCGTCCCATAATCCCGTGGAATTTAACGGGATCAAGTTTTTTGACGGAAACGGCTATAAGCTGCCTGACAGTCTGGAGGATGAAATCGAGGACCTTATCCGCAATGGGATGCAGGGAGTGGAGCTGCCTACCGGATCCAGAGTAGGGAAAATCAAATACCGGACGGATGCCAGGGAAGAATATATCAATCACGCGATTCAGTCAGTGCCGGTGAATTTATCGGAGCTGAAAATTGTTGTTGACTGTGCGGAGGGCGCTTCCTACTACACTTCCGTAGAAGCACTCAGGGAGCTGGGGGCCAATGTGGTTCCCATACACAATATGCCTGATGGAACGAACATCAATGCCAACTGCGGATCCACTCATATGGAAGAGCTGCAGGCCAGAGTTGTTTACGAAAAGGCTCATGTAGGCCTGGCTTTTGACGGGGATGCCGACAGGCTTCTTGCGGTGGACGAAAACGGCACAATTATCGACGGCGACCAGATTATGGCTATTGTGGGCACCCATATGAGAGATCAGGGCAAGCTGAAAAAGGACACCATTGTTGCTACCGTAATGAGTAATCTTGGCTTCTTTAAAATGGGAGAAAGAGAACATCTGCAGATGGAACAGACTAAGGTGGGCGACCGTTATGTGCTGGAGCGCATGCGTGAAATCGGAGCCAGCCTGGGCGGAGAGCAGTCGGGCCATGTGATTTTCCTGGATGAGAATACCACCGGGGACGGCCTGTTAAGCGCGCTGCACCTTCTGGAGGTAATGGTGGATACCGGGAAGCCTCTTTCCGAGCTGGCAAAGGTGATGACCGTTATGCCGCAGGCGCTTGTGAATGCGAAGGTGCCCAACCACAAGAAAGAGAAATATATGGAATACCCTGAAATTGCCGGGGCAATTGATGAGCTTAACCGTAAGTTCGCAGGAGAGGGAAGGGTGCTTATCAGGCCCTCCGGAACGGAACCTAAGGTCCGCGTGATGATTGAAGGCAAGGATCAGAGGATGATTGAGGAAGAGGCGCATAAGCTGGCAGATTTGATTCAGAATATTATGCTTTGACGCTGAAGGGTAAAAACTGCCATAAAACGCGGGGCAAAGCCCTTGAGAAGTAAGCAGAATGATGATATACTTAATGCAGGCAGGGAGTACTTTCCCTGCAGGGCAGAAGAAACAGGAGGTATTTTCATGGTAAGCCAGAAGGTTGTTATAAAGAATCCTACAGGGCTGCATCTAAGACCGGCAGGCATCCTGTGTAAAGAAGCGATGCAGTTTAAATCGCTGATTACGTTTACGTTCCGAGACAGTACGGCGAATGCCAAAAGTGTTCTCAGCGTACTTGGTGCATGTGTGAAGTGTGGTGATGAGATAGAGCTTACCTGTGAGGGTGAAGATGAAGAAGAGGCTTTGAAGGCTTTGGTCAATGCGATCGAAAGCGGTCTCGGTGAATGATAGATAGGTTAATCAGCCCAACTCAAATGCTCCGGTAGCCAGAGAGGGCTGATTTTTTGTGCTATTATTAGTTGAGTGTTTCGCTGCATAATTTCTGCATAATTATACAGTAAGAAACCGGGAGCCGGACGGGAAAGCCTCTGACGGTTCTGTTTTTGTACAGGAGGTAGCGTATGCTGAATTATAAGAGATACCGGAAGAATCCGGTAATTGATTACCCGGAAAGAGAATGGCCGGGGAAGGAGATTGAGAAGGCACCGGTGTGGTGCAGCGTTGACCTGCGGGATGGAAACCAGGCGCTGATCGATCCCATGATTGTGGAAGAAAAAATTGAGATGTTCCAGTACCTGGTAAAGCTGGGCTTTAAGGAGATCGAAATCGGCTTTCCGGCTGCGAGCCAGATAGAGTTCGATTTTCTGCGTCAGCTGGTAGACCGTAAGCTGATACCGGATGACGTGCGGGTACAGGTGCTGACCCAGTGCAGGGAAGAGCTGATTGACCGCACCTTTGAATCCATTGAAGGCTGTAAACAGGCGGTTGTACATATTTACAATTCCACCTCCACCCTGCAGAGGGACGTGGTATTCCATGCTTCCCGGGAAGAAATAATTGCTATCGCGGTGAAGGGCACCAAAATGGTGAAGGAACGCGCCGAAAAGTTCCCGGGTAAAATTATTCTTGAATATTCCCCGGAGAGCTTCACGGGAACGGAGCTGGATTTTGCGCTGGAAATCTGTACGGCAGTCCAGGATACCTGGGGGCCTACGAAGGAAGAGCCTATGATCATAAATCTTCCTTCCACCGTGGAGATGAATACACCCAATGTTTATGCGGATCAGATTGAATGGATGAACCGGCATTTCAAAAACAGGGAAACTATCGTGCTCAGCGTACATCCCCACAATGACCGGGGAACCGGCGTGGCAAGCTCGGAGCTGGCGCTTCTGGCCGGAGCGGAAAGAGTGGAGGGAACTCTTTTTGGAAACGGAGAGCGTACCGGAAATGTGGATCTGCTGACCATCGCTTATAATATGTTCTCTCAGGGAATCGATCCACAGCTGAATATTGAGCACATTAATGAAATTATCGAGATATATGAAAGATGCTGCAAGATGCCCATCGATGCCAGACACCCCTATGCAGGCAAGCTGGTATTCACCGCATTTTCAGGTTCCCACCAGGATGCCATTAATAAGGGCGTACAGGCGATGAAGGAAAGGAACAGCCAGATTTGGCAGGTACCTTATCTGCCGATCGATCCTTCCGATATCGGACGGGAATATGAGCCGATTGTCCGCATTAATTCCCAGTCCGGGAAGGGCGGCGTTGCCTTCATTATGGATACTTATTTCGGCTTTAAGCTGCCGAAGGCCATGCATAAGGAATTTGCGAATGTGATTCAGAAGATTTCCGAGAAGCAGGGCGAGGTATCACCGGATGAAATCATGGAATCCTTCCGTGCCGAGTATCTGGATAAGAAAGAACCCATTCATTTCCGCAGGCTGAAGATTGATGATCTGACCGGGGAAACGAATTCGGAGTTTGATACCAGGGTGACCGTGGAGTATACGGATCACGGGGAGACGAAGCAGTATACCGCTGTGGGCAACGGCCCTATTGATGCCGTGCAGAGGGGGCTGCAGATGGAGCTGGGCGTGCGGATTAAGGTGCTTGATTACGAAGAGCATGCGCTGCAGAGCGGATCCAATTCCCAGGCAGCGGCTTATATCCATCTTCTGGATGCGGACAGCGGCCGGGTTACCTACGGCGTGGGTGTAAGCTCCAATATTACAAGAGCCTCCGTGAGGGCTATTTTCTCCGCAGTCAACAGACTGGGATTAGGAGAATAATTAACAAAATAATAAACAGAATAAGAAGCAGGATAAAAAGAAGGATAATTATAATTGCAGCGGTCCAGGCTGGGCTGCCGCAATGAATGTCCGCCGCGCTGTGAATGCGTCAGCTTTTCCGTTGGAAAGAGGCTGCCGATTTACAGTGCGGCGGTATTTTTTATCCCAAGGAATGAGGCTGGCGGCAGTTTGGCAGCGTTTTCCTACGCTGTCAGGGCTGTCAATGTTGGCGGTTGTTCGGAGACGGAGCATATGTTAAAATGGTAACAGCAGTTTTTGTTTTAACAAAAAGGCCGGTAATGAATAGGCATCGTACTGCAGGGGGTAAGGTATGAAACGTTTTTCTTTGTTCTGGCAGATTTTCATAATGATTTTTTGTGTCCTGATCATTCCCACTTCTTTGTTTTCCTATTATGCCATGGATCGTGTATCGAAATACTCGGAGGAAAGTATTGGGGTATCCAAGGTAGATAACCTGGAATCTCTCAGCAAGGCGACGGAAATGGTTCTGAACAGCTTTTCCAGGAATGTAATACAGTTTGCCAACAGCGCCTCGTACAGGAATTTGGGGGAAATCAATTCCTATCAAATCCTGAATTCCGATTTTGAGATGGTGAAAACGGCCTGGGAAGCGCAGTCCTATCTGAACAGGCTGTTCGGTACGGAAAAAATGGTGCAGTCCTGCTTTTATATCAGCGAGGACAGCGATTATGTAATCTCCACAGATAAAGGGATCTGCCGGGCGGATAACTATTCCCCCCTGGACTGGCTTGAGGAGGAGACCAGTGAGAAGCCGGGGCTTTCTGGAAAATGGGTGGCGAGGAATCTGTATACCACTCAGGAGACTGAGGAAGGAAAGAGCAACCGGAACCAGGTTGCTGTGCTCTCTTATGTATATTCCATTAACCCGCTGATTTCAGCCAAAGGGGGCACGATTGTCTGTAATATTTATTTGTCGAAGCTCAGTGATTTCCTGAATCCATCCAGGCAGGCCCAGGGGATCTGCTATGTCCTGGATGAAAATAATAATGTGATCTGCCATCCTGATAAGGCGTTGTTTTCATCCGGAGATGAGGAGCGTAAAATCATGGAAGGGATTTCGGCTATGAAGCTGGAAAAGGGGCATTTCGGCTATGAAGAGGCGGACGGACGCTATTTATGCGCTTTTAAAAGGTCAAGCTTCAACAACTGGACCTATGTGGCAACCTACAATCAGGAGGAGGTAATGAGGCAGGCCAAGGAAATTTCCTACAGCGCCGTACTGATGATTATCCTGGCCGTGGCAGTGGAAACGATTCTGGTGCTGCTTATATCCTACCGGATATTTAAGCCCTTCCGTATGCTTTTCAACAGTGTAAAGGAAAACATGACGGAGAAAATGGCCGGTAAAATGACGGATAAAGAAGCGCCGAGAAATGAAATATATTATCTGAACGATGTATTTGAAAAGATGAAGTTCGAAGAAAGCCAGATCCACGATATCCTGGAAAAAAGGAATTCTGACGCCCAGAGGCTCCACCTGCGCGAAATGCTTACCGGGACGCTGGAATCCAGCGAGAAAAAGGAAAACCTGGAGAAGCTGTTCCCTTATGAGCATTTCATGGTGCTTCTGGCAAGCGTGGACGGGGGAAGCGATCTGCTGCGAAAATATAATTCTGACGAGCGTATGTATTATTTCCTGCAAATAGAGGATCTTTTCAATAAGAACCTGAACCAGGAGGGATATGCGGCCAGGGCCATGCGCTTCCGTTCCACCACCTGTGCGGTGGTCCTGAACATCAAAACCTATGATCAGCGTAAAGTGGCGTCCTTTATAACCGGACGCATGGGAATTTTTAAGGAGGAACTCAAAAAAATTCTGGATTATACGATGACTATCGGCGTCAGCTCTGTGCATGCGGATATTGATGATTTGAATGAATGCCTGGCGGAGGCCACGGCGGCGATGAAGCACAGGATTATAGCGGGCAAGGATCAAATCATCTTCTGGAATGACCGGATAAATGAGAGCCAGAGATACTATTATCCCTATGACAGTGAGAATAAAATCATCAACTACCTGCGACTGAAGAAAATGGATGCCATTGATCAGGAGCTGGAGCGCATCAGGGAGCAGATAGTGGCCATAGAGGATATTTCCTATGATAATGTGGTGCTTATTTACCAGCAGCTGATTGGGGCGATTATCAAGGCGCTTGTGGAAGAAAAGGTGAAGATATCCCGTTTCCTGGGTAATGGGAGAAAGGCTTATACGGCAATTGCGGAAAAGGATACCATAGAGGAGATAGAAGCCTTTCTGAAGGAATTTATTCAGACCATACTGACCTATCTGGAGCAGAGCGATGAACAGAAAGAGGATATGAAGCTGTATGACCGGATCACCTCCTATCTGGACGGGCATTATAAGGAAGATATTGATTTTGAGGAGGCCGCCGCCAATATGGGCATCAGCTATTCCTATATGCGCCGCGTGATGAAGGAGGATGGGGATATCAGTATTGTGGATTACGTGAACCGCCTGAGAATCAAGGAAGCAAAAAGGCTGCTCCAGACAACGGAGCTGAAAACCCAGGAGATTGCAGAGCAGGTGGGCTACCACAATGTACAGAGCCTGAACCGGTTTTTCAAAAAATACGAGGGCACAACCCCGAATGCGGTAAGAAGCCTGGACAAAAAGTAGATGGAATTTTATTGATAAAGGCCATGTTTCATCAAAATGATGGTGGAATATGGCTTTTTTAATTGCTTCATATACAAAATGCTGTATGGTTTTTGATTTTGACTTTTAAAAATGACACAAAATTAGGCATAAATCAGGCTGAAAATGAAAGCAGAGTAATTATAAAAAGAAAATTAAAAAAGTATAAACTCTGGAAAAGCCCATATTTTCAGGCTTTTTTTAAACACTCAAAATTGATTCCGGCTATCAAAAATGATAATTTACAAAATTTTGTATGACGGATATACTGAGGGCAAGAAAACGGCAGACGAAATGTCGTTGCGGAAGGGAAGGAAGGGAAATTATTATGAGTGCTGTAAAGAAAGCAGTGGCAACTGATAATAAGATGACAGTGAAAAATGCCAGGAAGAAACAGCGAAGCTTTGCATCCTGTTTTAAACGGGACTGGCAGCTATATTCATTACTGTTAATACCACTTGCGTTTTGTATCATTTTCAAATATGTTCCTATGGGATGGCTGCAAATCGCTTTTAAGGACTGGAAAATAAAGGATGGCTTTTTCGGAGGTGAATGGGTCGGGCTGGAGATATTCTCCAAGGTGTTCCATCACAGAAACTTCTTAAAGTCACTGAGGAACACGCTTCTGTTAAATGTACTGGATTTGGTGGTAAGCTTCCCGATGCCGATTATCCTGGCCTTGCTGCTGAATGAAATCAGGAGCCTGAAATTTAAAAAGGTTACGCAGACATTATTATATCTGCCTCACTTCCTTTCATGGGTTATCATCGGCGGCCTTGCTTACCAGCTCCTTTCCGTAAATACAGGTGTGGTAAACGCGCTGATTCAGGGCCTGGGAGGCACGCCGGTCAACTTCCTCCAGGAAAACGCAAGCTGGCTTGTCACTTACATTATAGTAGGGGCCTGGCAGTCCATGGGATGGGGAACCATCATTTATCTGGCCTCCATCACCTCGGTAAATCCGGAGCTGTACGAAGCGGCCAGGGTGGACGGGGCAAACAGATGGCAGCAGATGCTGCATGTAACGCTTCCCTGTATCCGGAGTACCATTGTTGTCCTTCTGATTATGCAGCTGGGCAAGATTATGGGAGGTTCCTTTGAACGTATCATGGCGCTGATGAATTACGCGGCTACGGAATATACCACAACCATTCCGGTACTGGTATATCAATGGGGTATCCAGGATATGAAGTTCAGTCAGTCTACAGCTTTAGGGCTGTTCCAGTCGGTAATCGGACTGTTGCTGGTTCTTGCCTCGGATTTCATTGCGAAACGAATGGGCGAGAACGGCCTGGTATAAGGAGGAGTTGAAAAAATGGCGGAACAGTTAAAAGTAAAAAGAAAAAAAACATGGAATAAATCAAGGGTCTGCACCCTGATTGCCAACATTCTTATCTATACATTTGTGGCGGTTGTCAGCCTCAGCTGCGTGCTTCCGTATATCCATGTCATTGCCAAATCGCTCAGCTCGGAGAGCTTTGTCATTGCCAAAAAGGTTTTCCTGCTTCCCAAAGGCTTTACTATGGAAGCATACGTTAAGGTTTTTCATGATAATTCCTTTATTGTATCCTTTTTTGTAACGGTTATCATGACGGTCCTTTTCACCCTGTTAGGTATGGTAATCACCCTGTGCGCCGCGTATCCTCTTTCCAGAAAGGAGCTGCGGGGCAGAAGAATCATCAACTTTTTCTTCATCTTTACCATGTATTTTGCAGGCGGGATGATTCCTGACTACATATTGATTAACAAGCTGGGAATGCTGGAGAAAATGTCCGCGCTGGTTCTGCCGCTGGCCTTCAGCGCGTATAACCTGGTCATTATGAAGAACTCGCTGGAATCCAGTATCCCGGACAGCCTGGTGGAATCGGCAGTTATCGACGGCGCGAATCATTATACGATTCTTGGGAAAATTATTATCCCGCTGTCCAAACCGATTCTGGCAACCCTGACCCTGTTTTATGCGGTAGGGCGCTGGAATACATACAGTGACGCGATGTTTTATATCAAACAGAATGTGTCCTTAAGGCCCCTGCAGCTGAAGCTGTACTATCTGATTGTGGCCGCTACGGAAAGTATCCAGGGCTCCGTCAATGATGTGAATATGTCCACCATAACGGATCCGGAAATACTGAAGGCAGCCTGTATCGTATTTGCAACAATTCCTATTATCTGTGTCTATCCTTTTGTACAGAAGTATTTCGTACAGGGCACCATGATCGGCGCGGTAAAGGGATAATGCACTCTAATGCACCCATTAACTATGGCAGTTCCCGCGAAAGCGGATGAATGTAAAACAATTTAGGAGGTAGTAAAATGAAAAAAGCTTTACAGAAAATCGTTACTGCTGGTCTGATTTCCGCAATGGCAATCGGCACCCTTGCAGGATGCGGCAGCTCTAATGAGACCGCTTCAACACCGTCACAGCCCGCTGAATCCAAGGCTGAAGCGTCCACGGAAGCGGCAGCGGAGTCCACAGAGGCAGGCGATACGGCAGCCGCCGGAGAATTTACGGATTATTCCGCCGGATTCCCGGAGACTGTAACACTCCAGGTTCCCGTATATGAAAGAGGCTGGGAAGGCTGGAATCCCACGGACAACTACTGGACCAAATGGATTCAGGAAAATTTCGGCGACAAATATAATGTAAACGTAGAATTTGTTTCCATCGGCCGCTCTACCGAGGTACAGGACTTTACACAGCTTCTGTCCGCAGGAAGCGCTCCCACTTTTATTTTCCACTATGATTATCCCAATATCCTGGCATACTATTCCCAGGGCGCATACCAGGAACTGAATGCGGATGAAATCGCTTATTACGCTCCCACCTTCTGGGGAACCATGGGAGAAACCATCCAGGACTACGGCGTAATCGACGGCAAGCTGATGGTAGTTATGGGCAACAGGACAGAGCTGGTATCCTCCAACTGGGGTACTCTGGTACGTAAGGACTGGATGGACGCGCTGGGAATCGATATGCCCACCAACCTTGACGAATACAACGACATGCTGATGAAATTCAAGGAAGCCGGCTATGGCTATGCATCCGCCCCGCTGCTTGCAAAATCCTTCAACTTTGACTACAACTTCAGAGGCTGGCCGTATGACGAAGAAGGCAGAGCTCTTAACTCCGACCTGGCAGTTGCTTCCTTTACCTGGGAGCCTACCAAGGCTTATCTGAAAAACCTGAATTATCAGTACCAGAACGGTCTGGTTGACCCTGACTTCTATCTGGATACCGACGGAAACCAGTCCAAATCCAACTTTGTTGCAGGCAAGGCAGCAACCTATGCATGCTACATCAATGCAGGAACCCAGGAAAACGTAATCGATCCGCTGCTTGAGCAGAACCCGGATGCTGAAATCGTGATTCTTGACCCTGCTGCAGAAGTACCCGCAGGCGACAAGCCCCAGGGACGTAAATACTGGCCTTTCGGCATGATTTATGGTATTAATGCAGACGCTACCGACGAAGAAAGAATTGCAGCCTGGATGTATATCGAATGGATGAGCCAGGAAGACGTAATCGATACCCTGCAGAACGGCTTTGAAGGCAAGAACTACGAAGTAAATGAAGAAGGCGTTAAGGTTCCTACCGGCTACACAGGAGAAGAGAAGCTGTCCAATAACGACAACGGCGACTACTGGTGCATGGTAAATGCCAACAAGCAGTATGCAACCGAAGAAGAATGGAGAAAATCCATCATCTACGTAAATGCCCCCGTAGGCTATGAATACCTCATTGAAGATATCCTTTCCTACAATGACAAATATGATGAATACCGTACACCGGATACCTGCTTCACAGTACCGATTGAAACACTGGCTGAGTACTCCTCCGACCTTGCTGAGCTGTGGAAAGAATCCTATGTACAGATTGTTACCAAGGCAGCCACAGAGGAAGATTTCGAATCCATGTATGAGCAGATGAGCCAGCAGTACCTGGATGCAGGCTATCAGGAAATCCTGGATGAGAAGAAAGCGGCATATGATGCCGGAGAATTCCACTAATCCGCTGCGAGGTATAAGCTGCGAAATTACTTATAATAAATTACCTGTAATATAAGTACAGAGTCCGGCTTTTGATACAGAACGCGCCTGCAGGCGCGGTAAGATAAAAGAATGCCGCTTCAGAAATTTCTGAAGCGGCACTTTTTATTCCCGCAAGCAACGAGCCAAGTATCCATGCTTGCATGGATATTTGGCGACTGCCGCGAGGGTCAAAGACCCCGCTGCTCTGCAGCGCTGCAAGTTTGATACCCCGTTGCTTGCAGCGGGGTCTTTGATTGGAGTAAGGCGGAACCGCAGGGCGGGTCCGCCGCTGCCTTTGCTGCATGGCAGGACAGTTTTATTCGTCGTAGCCAAAGGTATCTCCGTCTTTTACAATACAAATCATGGTCTTTCCGGTGTTCAGCTCAATTTCATTGCCGTTGTCATCATAGAACTTTGTCGGTTCGTAATCCGCCGTCTTTTTCCAGTTGACATGGATGCCTCTGCCGTTGGTGAAATAATAGCCGTCACGTTTGGTGTCATGTACCTGGAAGGAAAGATAACCGTTCTCATCCCTTACTTCCTGATAAGCGAACTGGATCAAGACATTTTTGAAGGCCAGCTGCTTGTTATCGAATCTGGCATCCACATGGGGCTTGCCGTATTCGAAGCGGTAGTAAAGCCCGTCTTCTGCATTGTATTCGAAAGAAGTTTTGGAAACGGTGTAGGTCTTTGCCATATCAATCTTGCTTGCAGAAAATGAATTCTGGTATTGCTCCAGGGTGTTGGGGCTGGATTCGGGAGCAAACTTAAAGTGATCCGGTTTGTAATAATCTTCCCGGTAGGTTTTGGAGATTCCCAGCTTGTCCATGGCCTCATTTGCCCCTTTGGCGCTCAGGTAAGCATTCTGGGGAGCCTTCCTGTCGGAGGTACGGTAATAGGCATTGCCGTATACGCCCTTTTTCCCGGTGCCGCCGTAATTGGCGCCGGTGACGTTGTTGGTGCTCTTCTGCTCAATGACAGGCGCAATATAAAAAGGACCGCCAAAATGGAAATAAACGGCATCCCATTCAAAAGACCAATATACAAAATAATCACGGCAGCTTCTTACATTGCCGATCCGATCCATGTCGTCCCGGTCCCAATCCTTGAAAACAGCCATAAGACGGGTGATCCTGGCTTCTACGGGACATTCGTACAGGATGTCCGCCCTGGAAAGGCTGTAATGGGGCAGCGCTGTAGAATCATTGGGAACCATCACTGCAATGGGACGCTGGTCTGCAATGTCTCCTGAAATCCATTCATTTGTCAGCGTGCTTCTCACCATTCCTTCTTCGGGAGGAACTTCCTCATTGGCTTCTTGCGTTGCCGTTTCGCTTTCTGTTTCCACGGGGACGCTTTCCGGTGTTTCCTGAACCGCGGCTGAAGTCGTTTCTTCCGCAGGCGATTCTTCCTTCTTCCCGCAGCCAAAAAGGAGCGCGGCGCAGGAGATGCCTGCCAGGAGTAATACGCTCAGTTTTTTCATTGTAAATCCTCACTTTCCTCACGATTTTTCTCAGGTAAAGAACGGCGCCCTGCGTGAAGGCGCCGTTTTCTGCCCGGACCTCTGTAAAAGAGGGCCGGTGTAAACTCATAAACCCTAATTGCCATTATAGTCAAAAAGGGAGGGCTTGTCACTATGCTTTAATGAAAATTAAGGAATTGACTGGCCTGCCTTTTTCGTACGGAAATGTGCCTTCTCAAGGATTTCCATTTTTGGTATACTTTACAAGGATGGGTAAAAAAATAAAGGGTTGATAGCAATTTTGTACAAAGAAAAGAGGAAAAATGTATAGGGTATTATTTGCGGAGGATGAACTGCTTGTAAGGCTGGGCCTGAAAAATTCTATCAGGTGGGCCGATTATGAAATGGAAGTGGTGGGGGAGGCGGACAATGGGATTACGGTTCAGGTATCGGAATGTTTCCTGAATTGTTATCCGTATTGTTATCCGCCGGAATGGATTTGAAAAAGGAGGAGGAAAAAAGATGGACACGAAAGAGCTGTACCCCGGTTATGGGGAGGATGTGAGGCTTACCCGCGTGGTGCCCGCGCCGAGGCAGATTGCACATCAGGAGCTGGAATATTTCGGCTTCATTCATTTTACGGTCAATACCTTTACGGGAAGGGAATGGGGGAACGGGGAGGAATCCCCCGCCATTTTCAATCCGGAGAAGCTGGATGCAGGGCAGTGGGTGGAAACGGCGGTCAGGGGAGGAATGACGGGCCTGATTCTCACCTGTAAGCATCATGACGGCTTCTGCCTGTGGCCCAGTGCATATACGGAGCACAGCATTAAAAATTCTCCCTATAAAGGGGGAAAAGGTGACATCGTAAGGGAGCTTTCCGACGCCTGCCGGGAAGCGGGGCTGAAATTCGGCGTTTATTTGTCTCCCTGGGACAGAAACCAGGAAACCTATGGTACGGGTAAGCCCTATGATGACTATTATGTAAATCAGCTTACGGAGCTTCTTACCAATTACGGGGAAGTATTTACCGTTTGGCTGGACGGCGCCTGCGGAGAGGGGCAGAACGGCAAAAAACAGGTGTATGACTGGGAACGCTATTATGAGGTGGTGCGCCGGCTGCAGCCGGAAGCCAATATTTTCGGCTGCGGGCCGGACGTAAGATGGTGCGGCAATGAGGCCGGGGACACCAGGCCAAGCGAATGGAGCGTGGTGGCCGCAGAGCTGGCGGATGCGGAGAAGGTAGCCTCCGAAAGCCAGCAGGAGGACAGTGAGGAATTCCGGCAGAAAAAGCTGGTCAGCACGGATATGGATCTGGGCAGCAGAGCTGTCCTGAAGAATAAAAAGAATCTGATCTGGTATCCTGCGGAGGTGGATGTATCCATCCGCCCCGGCTGGTTTTATCATGAGGAAGAAAACGATAAGGTGAGATCCTTTGAAAACCTGAAGGAAATCTATTTAAAATCCGTGGGCGGTAACTGTACGCTGCTGCTGAACATCCCTCCGGATACGGACGGACTGATCCGGGAGGAGGACCGAAGGAGCCTGTTTATGCTGGGGGATTTCATCCGGGAGTCCTTTGGCAGGAATCTGGCGGAGGAAGCGGTACTTACCGTAAAGCCGGAGAGAGACCGGGATGGGAAGGACGGAAGCGTTCTTCTTAAGAAGGGTGAGGAAACCTGGTTCGGCAATCCGGATGGCCTGCGTGAGCTGGAGGTGGAGTTTACCTGGGCAGAGGAGCGCCGCCTTAATTATCTGGTGGTGCAGGAGGCGATCCGGTTCAGCCAGCGCGTGGAGCAGTTTGAAGTATACTGCCTGGATGGACAGGGCTGCTGGAAGCAGATCGAAAAAGGGACGACCGTGGGATATAAGCGGATTGTGCCGCTGCATGGGGCGGCAACGAAGGGGCTTAAGCTTGTGATCACGGACGCGCGGGTGGCGCCTGTCCTGGCATTTACGGGCGTTTATTAAAGAGCGGATTCTGATGGGGCATTCCGGCGTTATATATTCTGGCCTGACCGTGATAGTTCAATCGTCCGGATTGGGGATCCGCCGCGTCTGACCGCCTGTCCCATGCTTTCCTGAAAACATGCCGGAAAATTTTACTGAAAACATTCCTGAAAACAACCCTGTGGTAAAATCGCGGCCTTGGTGATATAATAAGAAAAAATGTAACCACGCAGGCAGATTTTCCCGTACTTTCAGGAAAACGGCTTCTGTCCGCGGAGAATTTGGAGGTTTTCGATGAAGAAAATAATTGTAACCGGATGCAACGGACAGCTGGGACGGGCTGTTAACCTTTTTTTTAAAGATGCGGCAGATATCAGCTTTGTGAACACGGATGTGGGAGAGCTGGACATTACTAATATTGATAAGGTAATGGAGCTGGCAAGGGAAGTAAAGCCCTATGCAATCATCAACTGCGCGGCCCATACGGGCGTGGATGCCTGTGAAACGGAATATGACAAGGCTTTTAAAATCAATGCCATCGGCCCCAGGAACCTGGCCATTGCGGCAAGGGAGACCGGCGCAAAGCTGATGCATATTTCCACGGACTATGTATTTGACGGAAAAGCGACAAAGCCCTATGTGGAGACGGATGCCACCAATCCCCATGGCGCTTACGGTTCCACCAAGCTGGCAGGCGAGAATTTTGTGAAGGATTTTGCGGACAGGTATTTTATTCTGAGGACGGCCTGGCTGTACGGCGATGGCAAGAATTTTGCCAAGACCATGCTCCGGCTTTCCGAAGATCATGATATGGTAACGGTGGTAGGGGATCAGTTCGGTTCCCCCACCAGCGCGGCTGAGCTGACCAAGGCCATTAATGCGCTGCTGTTTACGGAAAATTACGGAACCTTCCACGCAACCTGTGAAGGCTCCTGCAGCTGGGCTGAGTTTGCAAAGGAGGTATTCCGGCTGGCAGGTAAGGCAACGCAGGTAAAGGCGATTACCACCGAGGAATACGGCGCGGCCGCGCCCAGGCCGGCTTATTCCGTACTGGAGAACAGGATGTTCAAGCTGACCACGGACTTTATGTTTGCGGACTGGCATGATGCGATTGCGGAATATATTAAGACGCTGTAAAAGATATAAAGGATATGAGGGAAGCTGCGGTACTCGCAAACAGTACTGCAGCTTCTTTCATTTCGTGATTTTCAGATGTCTGTAATTACTTATTTCTTTGGAACGGAGATTTTTTGGAACGGAGATTTTTTCCTGCTGTTTTCTTTTCGGTCCGCTTTTTTGGCATTGGCTCCCGGTAGGGGGCCGGCGATCTCAAGCCCCGCATGTATCAGCAGCGGCATGGACAGAATGAGCGAATAGGCATATCTTACGTCGGACGCCACCGGTGTTGCGGCGCACAGCGTAAGAAGGATGGCAAAGAACGGCAGGTACAGAATCCAATTCTCCTTTTTCCCATTTAACAGACAGTTGGCAAACAGGAACACAGCCGCCCAGGTAAATGCGCCGATGCTGTAAAGCAGTCCGTAGAGCGGGAAAATAGTATACAGCTTGGAAAGGATCTCCACAATTTTCGTCACAGCCTGACCGCGCAGCACAGGCTGCCAGGACAGGCCCAGTTCATTGGGGGAAATCCCTTCATTAGTAAGAAGGCCCGGCGCATCCGGGAACCAGTAGCCCTTCGTCTGATCCACAAAAGCATTCCAGTAATCCAGCGGATATTTAAGCCCCAGCTGCACCCAGAGCCTGAGATACTCGCCCTTATGCGCCTCCAGATATTCCGGATGCCCATACTGGATCAGCGCCTTCACCGGATCGGAAAGCTCCGGCTGATAATAATCCGCAATTGCCGAATACTCCACGGTTTTTCCCAGCAGCTCCTTCTGTTCCCCGGACAGCTCCCTTCCTTCATAAACCACCCGCGCTATCTGCTGGGCCGGAATGGAGAGCGATTCGGAAAACGCAGGCTGCGCCACATCAAAGGCCTCCATGACAGGCCCTTTTACCAGGAACACAACAGCCAGTACCAAAACCTGCAAAGGTAAGATTATCTTCCAATGCCTTCGGAAAGCATATACCAGAAAAGGCATGGAAAACACAAAGGCATACAGCCCGTTAGAGCGCATCAGGCACACCAGGACGCCGCTTATGCCGAACAAAACAAGCAGCCCGGGCCTCTCTCCAAACCTGCGCCCCTCACAGCAGAGCGGCAGCAGCTGGTAAACGCTCAGTACGAACAGAAGAAACAACCCGGAAAAAAGAATATCCTTCCACATGGTCACAGCAAAAATCCCGTTATAAGGCACCAGGGCATAAAAAAGCAGGAAACAGAAGCACAGCTTTTTTCCCGCGCCGCGCCGGAACAGAACCTGCAGCCCATAAGTAACGATCAGAGCCATGGCAATCATCTGAAAAACCGTATAACATGCAATCCCCGCATACACATCATGAAATACCGCATTCCCCAGGGAGGTAAACAGCTGAATCAGCAGCGTATGCACAAAAGGATGATGATTGCTGTACCCGATAAGCCCGCCCGCCTGGCTGAACTGGCTTAAGCTGTCGGGCGTCATTACCCCGGGAAAATCATAAAGGAACCAGGGAAACCAGCATGCCAGCAGAAGCAGGAAAATCAGCCAGAACGGCTGCCCCGAATTTTTCACTCCGTCCGCCTGCCCCGTCCCGGCTTTCTTCGCATTTCCCTCCACAATTCTCCGGATCCGCTCCGAACGCTTCTCCAGCAGCAAAAACAAAAACCCGCAGCCCCTGAAAAACAGCAAAAACAGCCCCGCCGCCGTCAGACCCAGATAAATCAGCCGGAACAGCCCGTTTTCCAATGTCCCGGTCAGTTCCCCATGCGCCGCCGCAACATAACAGAACGTATAAAAAATACCCAGGACCAACGCCGCTGTCCGCCGCTTCCCCGCGCTGCGCCCATGAACCAGCTTCTTCCCATCCTCAGAAAGCGCGCACTCCCTTTCCCTGCCGGCAGCATACTTGAAAAACTGGAAACACAACAGAAAAAGAACCAGAGTTATTATATTCGTAGTCGCAATTCCCCCAATATTAGCCAAAGCAAAAGCAGCCAGATAACCCTCCAGCAAAAAAGGAAGCCTTTCTTTCACACTATTCATACACAATCCTTTCCCGAATCCAAACCATGCCTTTGAAATCCCGCCGCCCTGTTCCCTCACGGCTGCAACTATTTTACCACGAATCCCTTTCCCCTGCCTACCATTTCCGGCGATATTCCAACGGCGTCATATTTTCCGCCTTTTTAAACACCTTAATAAAATACCCCGCGTCTGCAAAACCGCACAACAACGCGATTTCTTCAATAGAGCTGTCCGAAAAACGAAGCAGTGACTTGGCATGGGAAATCCGCCGCCCCGTCAAATCACTCCCAATCGTAATCCCATACTTCTTCTTATATTCCCTGGAAAGATGGTATTTACTAATAAAAAAAAGCCCCGACAGCTCCTCCAGCGATATTTTTTCCTGATAATGCTCCTCCAGGTACTTTCTCACCTGCATCAGCTTCGGAGAAAGCTCCCTTCCCTCCCCGGCCTCAGCCCTGTTTTCCAGAAAACAAAGCGTAATCAAATCCGTTAGATATTTATGTGCGCTCAGCTCCATCAAAGAAGGCTTCTCCTGCATCAAACCGAAAAGGTCGGTTAAACTATCCGTAAAGGCCGCGGCATTGGCCGGATGAAAAATCGACCCCCGATCCTGTTCCTGATAAGCCTTATAAAAATCATCCGCCCCATTCCCGTTAAAATGCACCCACATCAAAGTCCACGGATGCTCCGCCGTACTTTCGTGGGCATACTGGTTCCGGCAGTTGATATACACACAATCCCCCGCCCGGATAAAATGCTTCTTCCCCCGGTAAGTCAGATACCCCTCCCCCTGAATTACCGTCAGAAAAAGATAAGAACTGATATTTTCCCTGGAGCTGATATGCGGCTCCATACTCGTCAGCGTCCCGATCTCCTGCACATAAAGATAATGCTGCCTCGCATAAGCAGAAGGCGTCGCCAACACACGATCAGACAAAGACTTCCCCATAACCATAAAACCTCCTTTTGGTGAGGGATATCTTTGAGGTGAGTATCGGTTTCCCGGGTGCCTTCCCGGGCGGGAGTGAGGGGATGGTGTGTGGGCCGGGTGGGGACATGGGCTGGGGGAGGGCTGTTTCTGCTGCGGCCTCTGTTTCCGGTCCCTGTTCTGTGCGGTCGGACTCAAAAATGGGGGATTCCTAACTGTTTCTTTTTCCCGCAACCAGTCTGGTCGGCTTGAACTCCTCGCAGACGACTGGCGTCGTCTGTTCGTCAGACAAAGCCTCCCGGGCAGACTGGCTGCGGAAAAAAGAAACAGTAAGGAATCTCACCATTTTTTCGTGACTCCCTTACAGAATCAGGGACCGGAAACAGAGGCCGCAGCAGAAACAGCCCTCCCCCAGCCCCATGTCCCCACCCGGCCCACACCCCATCCCCTCACCCCCGCCCAGGAAGTCACCCGGGAAACCGATACTCACCTCAAAGACCCACTACATTACGCAGTCCATAAGGTTAAAAAAATAAAAGACAGAAAATAAAAAATAAGGACAAAAAAGCAAATGATAAAAAATTAAAAACCAAGGTACACTTTCGCTAAAGGAACTTTTTCCCATATTACTATCGATTGCTTTATTCTGCTGGGCTATTGAGAAGGAACTTGGCGCCCTGTGGCGGCGGGGGGTTTGGGGGCGGGAGGAAGGCGGGGGCGGCGGGCTGGTCTGCAAGGGAGTCGCGAAAAAATGGTGAGATTCCTTACTGCTGCTTTTTCCCGGAAACGGTCTGCCCGGGAGGCTTTGTCTGACGAACAGACGACGCCAGTCGTCTGCGAGGAGTTCAAGCCGACCAGACCGTTTCCGGGAAAAAGCAACAGTTAGGAATCCCCCATTTTTAAGCCCGACCGCGCAGACCAGCCCGCCGCCCCCGCCTTCCTCCCGCCCCCAAACCCCCCGCCGCCACAGGGCTCACAACCCCTCCCTCAACAACCCCTTACATTATAAAGCAATCCCCACGAGATAGCAATATATTACTATTTGTGGGCAAGATAGTAAATTGTAATGAGGAAAATTAAGTGGTATATTCTTTTGCAGTCACAGCAAAATAAGCCTAATAGATTAAAAACAGAGAGGTAAAAGTATGAATAACGTTGCATTGATTACAGGGATTAACGGGCAGGATGGTTCTTATCTTGCGGAGTTTTTATTGGAGAAGGGGTATGAGGTGCATGGCCTGGTGAGGCGTCACAGTATTTCTGTTACCAGCAGGATTGACCATCTGATTCATTCCCCCTATAATAATGTTAAATTCTTTCTTCATTATGCGGACACGACGGATTCCAGCGGACTGATGCGGCTGATGGCGGAAATCAAGCCTACCGAGGTGTATAACCTGGCGGCGCAGTCTCATGTTGGTATTTCCTTTGAGGTCCCGGAATATACGGCGGATGCTACGGGAATGAGTACGCTGAAGCTTTTGGAGGCCATTCGGATCAATGGGGGTCCGTGCCGTTTTTATCAGGCATCTACCTCCGAGCTGTTCGGCGGGCTGCCGGAGACGGCTCCCCAGAGTGAGAAAACGCCTTTTTATCCCAAGAGCCCTTATGGTGTGGCGAAGCTGTATTCTTACTGGATTACGGTGAATTACAGGGAGTCTTATAATATGTTCACCTGTAACGGGATTCTGTTTAATCATGAATCTCCCAGAAGGGGCGAGAATTTCGTTACCAGGAAAATCACGCTGGCGATTGCCAATATTCTGGCAGGAAAGCAGGAGAAGCTTTCCCTGGGGAATATGAATGCCAAGAGGGACTGGGGCTTTGCAGGGGATTATGTGGAAGGTATGTGGCTGATGCTGCAGCAGGATAAGCCGGGAGATTATGTGCTGTCCACGAATGAAACCCATACGGTAAGGGAATTTGTGGAGGCGGCTTTCCAGGAGGTGGGCATTACTGTCCGCTGGGAAGGGACCGGGGTGAATGAAAAGGGTTATGATTCCCGGACCGGCAGGCTGCTTGTGGACGTAAATCCTGAATTTTACCGTCCGGCGGAGGTGGAGTTCCTCTGGGGCGATTGTTCCAAGGCGGAGAAAGAACTGAACTGGAAGAGAAAAGTGGATTTTAAAGGCCTTGTGGCTATGATGATGGATGCGGATATGCAGGCTGTTGTCGGCGTGGGCTGTGAGGAATTTAAAAACAGAAAGTAGGATTTTATGTTAACTGTGCTGTTCAACTGGGGATATATTTTCGTTACGGCATTTCTGATTGGCTTTGCGGTATTGCTGCCTTTTGAAAGGGGCGGCGCGGCGGCCGGCAGGGCGCCCGGAGGCGGGACGGGTACTGTCCGCCGGAAGATGACGGTGGTCCTGATGGCGGGGTTTGCGGCGGTAACGGTATATTCCCAGGTGTTCAGCCTTTTTGCGGGAGTGGGGCTTTGGGCAAATGTGCTGTTGGTGGCGGCGTGTGCGGTCATTGCGGTGGTCTATCGCCGACCTCTGGCTGTTTATTGGCGGGAAAGGGCCGGTCAATGCAGCAGGGGGTATGCGGTGTTTTTGGCGGGACTGGTCCTGCTGATGGCCTATGGGACCTCCAGAGGGTATATGCATGTGGATACCGGGCTGTATCATGCCCAGGCCATACGGTGGATCGAGGAGTATGGCGTGGTTCCGGGGCTGGGTAACCTGCACAGCCGGTTTGCCTATAACAGCGCGGCGTTTCCGTTGTGCGCGGTTTACAGTATGCGGTGGCTGGGAGGAAGCCTGTTCCCGGAGGGAATCCATGCGGTGCAGGGCTTTCTGGCGCTGCTGGTGGGTATCCAGTGCAGCGGGATCCGGACGTTGGCGGCGCGCAGAAGGGTGAGGGTCTCCGACTTTGTAAGGGTGGGAGGCATCTATTATCTGACTGTGCTGTTTGGTGAGATGGTGTCGCCGGCGTCGGATTATTTTGCCATGCTGCTGCTGCTTTTTATCCTGATTGACTGGCTGGATCTGCTGGAGAGCGGGGAAAAGGAGGCGACGCCCTATGCCCTGCTTTCCCTGCTTCTTGTATTTACGGTTACGGTGAAGCTGTCGGCGGCGGTGATTCTGCTGCTGGTGCTCAAGCCTGCGGTGCAGCTGCTGCGGGAAAAAAGGTGGAAGGAAATCGGGCTGTATCTGGGGCTTGGCTTTGGGATTGCGCTTCCCTGGCTGATACGGGGCGTGCTGATTTCCGGCTGGCTGTTTTATCCGTTTACCTTTCTGGATCTGTTCCCTGTGGACTGGAAAATCGAAAAGGGCTATGCGGATTGCGATTCCAAGGAGATCCAGGTGTTTGCCAGACTGCTTTATGATGTAAATCTGTATGACACACCGTTTTCCGGCTGGGCGGGCAAGTGGTTTGCCTCCCTGAAGGGGCTGGAAAAGCTTTGGGTGGCGGCAAGCGCCGCATGCACCGGGCTGGGGGCTGTAACCATTGTGGGAGCGGGCCTGAGAGTACGGAAAGCAGGATTGGAAGAACGGAAAAACAGGGCACGGAAAAAGGAGATACAGAAAAAGGATACACAGGAAAACAGGCCGGAGGCGGGCGGAATTCTTCCCTGGGACTGGATTTTGTATGCGGCGGTTCTGATAACAGGTTATTTTTTCTGGCAGTTTTCCGCGCCATTGGTGCGTTATGGTTATGTCTATGTGCTGGCGCTGCCTGCGGCTGTGCTGGGTTATTGTTATGTACAGGCGTTGGGGAAAAGCGAAAAAGGCAGGCGGTACGGGTACTATGTATTCGGGGCCGGGTTTGTCCTGTTCCTCGCCTTTAAGGCTGTGGGCCTGGCCGGCGGCATGGCGGCGTCTGCGGGGGAGTCTTATTATGTGAGGCAGCAGGGCTATGGAAGCTTTGACGCTGTCACCTATGATGTGGACGGTGTGACGGTTTATGTGCCTGCGGACGGCGGGCAGATTGGATATGATAAATTCCCTTCCTCTCCCAGGATCCAGAATATTGAGCTGCGGGGAGAAGGAGAGCATGCGGGAGATATCAGGTATGGCTTCCGCGAGAATAGAAAAGAGGAAGATGCACAATGAGTACAATCGAAAAATCAGATAAAATATATGTGGCGGGTCACAGGGGACTTGTGGGCAGCGCTATCGTGAGGAACCTGCAGGCAAAGGGCTATGAAAATGTGATCGGCAGGACACACAGGGAGCTGGATCTGACAAGCCAGGCGCAGGTAAGGGATTTTTTTGAAAAGGAAAGGCCGGATGTGGTGGTCCTGGCCGCTGCGAAGGTGGGCGGAATCAATGCCAATAATACCACGCCTGCGGAGTTTGCCTATGAAAATATGCAGATTCAGTGCAATGTCATTAAATGCTGCCATGATTTTCATGTAAAAAAGCTGCTTTTTCTGGGAAGCACCTGTATTTATCCGAAAATGGCGCCCCAGCCCATTCCGGAGGATGCGCTTCTCACCGGGCCTTTGGAGGAAACGAATGAAGCCTATGCGATTGCCAAAATTGCGGGGCTGGAAATGTGCAAATTTTATAAAAGGCAGTACGGCGATGATTTTATCAGCTGTATGCCCACGAATCTGTATGGCCCCCATGATAACTATGATCTGAAGGGAAGCCATGTGCTGCCCGCCATGATCCGGAAGTTCCATGAGGCCAAGGTGAACGGCGCGTCCACGGTGGAGCTGTGGGGCACCGGGACTCCCCTGCGCGAGTTCCTTTACGTGGATGATATGGCGGATGCCTGTGTGTTCCTTCTGGAAAATTACAGCGGTGAGCAGCATGTAAATATCGGCACCGGCAAAGAGATTACAATTAAGGAGCTGGCGGAGACCGTGCGCAGGACGGTGGGCTTTACCGGTGAAATCGTATGGAACAGCGCCATGCCTGACGGCACGCCCCGGAAGCTTACCGATGTGGCCAAGCTGCACGGGCTGGGCTGGACACATAAGGTTGAGCTGGAGGAAGGCGTAAAGCTGGCTTATGACTGGTTCAGGGAAAATGTGGAGGCGGCAAGGCTGTAATTGGCTGCATCATGGAGCTGCGGGAATTTTGAAAAAATGGCGGCAGCCGTAAACGAACAGTTAAAGTAACGGTCCGGTTATCTGAGCCGTTACCGGTTGAGAATGGAGAATGGACATGAAAACATACGGAGTAGTAATGGCCGGGGGCGGAGGCACCAGATTGTGGCCGCTTTCCACGAAAAAGCTGCCCAAGCAGTTTCTGAACCTGTCCGGCAGGGAAACGCTGGTGAACGAGGCTGTGGACCGGCTTCTGGGCGTTGCGGATAAGGATGATATTTTTATTGTGACCAATGCCTCGCAGACGGAGGTGATGCTTTCGCAGACCGCAGGACGGGTGAAGGCGGATCATATCCTGGCGGAGCCGGCGGCGAGGAATACGGCGGCCTGTATCGGCTATGCGGCCATAACCATTTTGAAAAAGTACGGCGACGGCATCATGTGCGTGGTGCCCTCCGATCCTTATATCAGGGATGAAAAAGGGTTCCAGGAAACGCTGCAGGAAGCGGTAAAGGCCGCTGAGGAAACGGACGCCCTTGTGACCATCGGCATCAGCCCCACCTTTGCCGCTACCGGCTATGGCTATATCCGGAGCACTGCGGTGGAAGGGAAAGCGTACCGCAAGGTAGAGGAGTTTGTGGAAAAGCCGGATGAGGAAACGGCAAGGGAATACCTGGAGGCAGGCAGCTATGCCTGGAACAGCGGCATGTTTATCTGGAAGGCTTCCACCATCCTTTCTTATTATAAGAAACTGCTCCCGGATATTTATGAATGCCTGATGAAGCTGGCGGAGGGTTTTGGCACTCCCGGAGAGGAAGCGCTTCTGTGGGAGGTTTATCCTGCAATCCCTAAGATTTCCGTGGATTACGGCATTATGGAAAGGGCGGATCATGTGCTCATGCTGACAGGCGATTTCGGCTGGAGCGACGTGGGCGGCTGGGACGCTTTTGACGCGCTGAAAAGCAGGGATGAAAACGGAAATCTGACCGTGGGAAAAACTTTGCTTCTTGACAGCAGGAACTGTACCGCGTATTCTGTAGACAAGCTGATCGCTGCCGTAGGCGTTGAGGATCTGATCATTGTGCAGGCCGGGGAAGCCGTTCTGGTATGCCCGCAGGCCGAGGCGCAGAGAGTGAAAGAGATCGTGGAGGCCCTGTCGGAAAAAGGAGAAAATTCGTATCTGTAGCGCGAAATTTCTCGATCGCTAATCATTCTATTTCCGGTGATACCGTGATATCATTGTAGATGGACCTGGAAAAAGTTACCTTTAAGCAGGCTGCGCACCTGTTGCGCTGACTGTAAGAAAGTGATTCAGGAGTGCCGAAATCCATCGCCAAAGGTGATACAGGCCGGATTTTGGCTGTAACTGTGAAGGTACTGAACAGTTACCGTCACGCACGGACATCAGGAGGAGAAGAATGGTTACGGAAAATTTAACGCAGGCACAGATAGAACGCTACGTATCGGAATTCATGCTGGAGCTGGGAGTGCCGGCTCATCTGAGGGGATATTATTATCTGCGGGAGGCCATTGTTCTCACTGCTTTGGATATGGAACTGGTAGGAAGCGTAACCAAGCTTCTCTACCCTGGTATTGCAAAAAACAACCATACCAATATCCAGCGGGTGGAAAGGGCGATCCGTAATGCCATAGAGGTTTCCTGGGAGAGAGGAAACCCGGCCGTATTCGAGGATTTATTCGGCTACAGCGCCGCTTCCGGGGCGGTAAGGCCGACAAACAGCGAATACATAGCCCGGATAGCGGACCGTATCCGTATGGACGGACCGCTGGAGCCGGAAGCTTAATAAGGCTGCCTGCCTTACTGCTGTGCAGAAGGACAAGCGGCCGGTTACGTCAGGAGGAATACCCATGAGTTTACTGAGCGTCATTGTCCCATGCTACAATGAAGAGGAAAACGTAGATTGTTTCTATGAGGAATTGATGAAAAATACCCCCTTTTTTGAAAAAGAAGGGCTGGAACTGGAAATCCTGTATGTGGATGACGGTTCCAAAGACAGGACTGTGGAGGAAGTTAAGGACTTAAGGAAGAGGGATGAAAGGGTGCATCTGATTTCCTTTTCCCGGAATTTCGGGAAGGAGTCCGCTATTTATGCGGGGCTGCAGAAAGCGAAGGGCGATTATGTGGTTATGATGGATGCGGATCTGCAGGATCCGCCGTCCCTGCTTCCGGAAATGTTTTCATATATAAAAGAAGGTTATGATTCCGTGGCAACCAGAAGGGTGACGAGAAAGGGAGAACCGCCAATCCGTTCCTTTTTTGCACGGATGTTTTACCGCCTTGTGAACCGGATTTCCAAAACGGAAATTGTGGATGGGGCCAGGGATTACCGGCTGATGACCAGGCAGGTGGTTGACTCCATTCTTCAGATGACAGAGTATAACCGGTTTACCAAGGGGATTTTCGGCTGGGTGGGGTATTCCACCAAATGGCTGGAGTTCGAAAATGTGGAGCGCGCCCATGGAGAAACAAAGTGGAATTTTTGGAAGCTGTTCATTTATGCGCTTGACGGCATCACTGCTTTTTCCACGGTTCCGCTGGCATTGGCCTCCTTTATGGGGGTTCTGTTCTGTTTTGTGGCATTTCTGCTGATTCTTGTTATTGTGATTAAGACGCTGGCGATAGGAGATCCGGTGGGCGGCTGGCCTTCCATGGTATGTATTATCTGCATGGTCAGCGGCGTGCAGCTTTTCTGTCTGGGGATTGTGGGGCAGTACCTGTCCAAGACCTATATGGAAGTGAAGAAGCGGCCTATTTATCTGGTGAAGGAAGAGCTGTAATGAAGAATGATTTAATAAGTATTGTCATGCCTGTTTACAACGCTTCAGCGTACCTGGAAAAAACAGTGGAAACGGTACGCCGTCAGACCTGCACAAGCTGGGAGCTGATTGCGGTGGATGATTGTTCCACGGATGACAGCTTTCAGGTTCTCCAAAGGCTTGCCGGGGAGGATGCAAGAATCCGTCCGGTCAGGCAGGAGGGCAACCAGGGAGCGGCAGCGGCGAGAAACAGGGGTGTTGCGCTGGCTGAGGGCAGATATCTGGCCTATTTGGATGCAGACGATTTATGGACAAAAACAAAACTGGAAAAAGAGCTTGCTTTTTTAAAGGAAAAGCAGGCTGCTTTTGCATTTACAGGATATGAATTCGGAGACAGTGAGGGCGTGGGAAACGGAAAGGTAGTCCATGTGCCGGAAACCCTCACCTATAAAAAAGCGCTGTCCAGAACTGTGATTTTTACAACCACAGTCCTCTTTGATCTGGAAAAAATCAGTAAGGATCTGGTGAGCATGCCCCGGGTAAAGAGCGAGGATACCGCCACCTGGTGGAGGATTCTGCGAAACGGTTATACTGCCTATGGCCTGGATGAAAACCTGGCGGTTTACAGAAGGCCCGCAAGCTCCCTCTCCTCCAACAAGCTGGAAGCCATCCGGCGGATCTGGCATCTGTACCGGAAACAGGAGAAGCTTTCCCTGCCTGTGAGCGCATGGCACTTCTGCTTCTGGGCGTGGCGCGCGGTTGCAAGGAGAGTTTAGGTATGGTAAACTATTAGCGATTGCTGCCACGCTGCACAAAGCGTATGAAATAAGGGCATACTATACAAAAGAAAAGGAACTGCGGCTGTGAAGAAGCACAACAGCCCCAGGGAGCTGCTGAAGGAGAAACGATGAATCAGAAGGAATCCAGAAAAAGACTGCTGATTTTGCTGCTGTCATATATTGGTTTGCTGGCTATGCTGGGAGGATATGTCATAGCCTATTTTGGTTATTATTATCCGGTGATTATCAGGCATGATACGAAGCTTTATTTTAAGGGACATCTTCTGATTTTTGCTTTTTACCTGGTGGTTCTGTTCCTGTTTATGAAGACCTACGGCGGGCTGAGGATTGGATATCAGAAGCCCATGGAGGTTTTTGGTTCCCAGGTATTTGCACTTCTATGCACCAATGTTTTTTCTTATCTGCAGATGGCTATGATCCACGGCTGGCTGATTCCCCCGGTTCCGCTGCTGCTGACGCTCATTGGGCAGATTGTGTTCGGCGCATTTTATACCTGGCTGTCCTACCACATCTACAGGAAGCTTTTCCCGCCAAGGCAGCTGCTGCTGATTTACGGCGATCGTCCCACTGAGGATATCCAGCGTAAATTCGCCAGCAGGAAGGACAAGTATAACATTGTAAAATGTATGAACATTTCAGCCGGAGCCGACGCGATTCTTGACGAGGTGGAAAAGGGCTACGGCGGCGTGGTTCTGTGGGACATTCCCACGGCGGTGAGGAATAAGCTGATCAAGTACTGTTACAGCCGCTCCGTCCGTATTTATATGATGCCTAAAATTCCGGATGTTATCATCAAGGGCTCCGAACAGCTGCATCTTTTTGATACGCCGATTTTTCTGACCCGGGAATTTGCGCTCACTGTGGAGCAGCAGATTTTCAAGCGCTGCATCGATGTTGTGTGCGCGTTGATTTTGCTGGTGCTCGCTTCGCCCTTCATGCTGATTACGGCCATTGTAATCAAGCTTTATGACGGCGGTCCGGTCCTGTATAAGCAGATACGTTGCACCAGGGATGCAAAGGAATTCAAAATCCTGAAATTCCGCAGCATGAGAGTGGATGCGGAAAAGGACGGCGTGGCCAGGCTTGCCGCCAAAAATGATTCCCGCATCACACCGGTGGGGAAATTCATCCGTGCGGTCCGGATTGACGAGCTTCCGCAGCTTATCAATATCCTGAAAGGGGAAATGTCCTTTATCGGTCCCCGTCCGGAACGGCCGGAAATCATCGCCCAGTATATGGAGGAGATGCCGGAATTTGCGTTCCGCATGAAGGTGAAGGCAGGCCTGGCCGGTTACGCGCAGGTTTATGGAAAATACAATACGACTCCCTATGACAAGCTGAAGCTGGATCTGACCTATATCGAAAATTATACTGTATGGCTGGATATCAGGCTGATGCTGCTTACGCTGAAGATCCTTTTCAAGGCGGAAAGCACCGAGGGTGTGGATTCCACACAGATCACGGCGATAAAGTCGGAATCCGATGAGGACAATAAATAATGAGAGAAGAAAAATTCTGGCAGGAGGGCATGGACGGAAAGCGTTTTGCCCTCTGTCTTTTCAAAAAAGGATGGATTATCCTGGCGGCAGCGCTGGCGGGAGCCGCCGTGGTGGCGGGAATCTATCTCTTTGCGGCGCTGGTGCTTGGCGGAAAGCCGGAGTATCAGGTCTTTTCCCAGTATCGGATCTATTTTGACAAGGAGAAATACGGGGAAATCGAAGATTATTACAATGCCTATACCTGGGGGGAAATCATGAAGACCAACCAGGTGGTGGATTTTGTCATGGAGGCGCTGCCGGAGGGGATCAGCAAAGCCCAGGTAAAGGCGTCCGTTTCCGTGGGGCAGATGAATGATGTGAAAATTATGCCCTTGTACATCACCACGCAGGATGCCGGGCTTTCTCAGGAAATTGCTAAGGCCTATGTGTATGGTCTGGATAAATTCGCCAAATCCATCGAAGGGCTTAGCGGGATGCAGTGCTGGACGGTGGAGCCTGCAACGCAGGTGCCCCGTGCAACAAAAACTGTGAATGCATTTATTTTCGGCGGTATTCTTGGTGCGGTGTTCTCTTTTCTGGTTCTCGTATTTTTTTATATTCTGGATGATTCCATTTATCTGGAGGAGGACTTTGCGAAGCGTTTCCGTATTCCGGTGCTGGGGATCCTGACCCGGGGGAAGGATGCGGATTATCTGGAGGAACTGAAAGGGAACGCGGCATTCCTGTTAAAAGGAAGCGAGCGGATCTGCCTGGTGGACGGGAGCTGCCTGAAACAGACGGGGCGGATGAAGAAATCAGGGCAGACGGAAAAGACAGGTCAGACGGAGAAATCAGGGCGGACAGGAAAAACGGGTCAGACGGAGATAACAGGTCAGATGGAAAAAACGGGTCACGAAACCGTACAGGGAGCGGCTGCCGGGGCCTCTGCCGTCCCGCCGTCCTGCCGGGAGACCGGTGAACTGCTGTTAGCCGCGGCGGGGGAAAATGCGGAGACCCTTGTTACTGCCTGGCCCTTCGGGGAAAAGGAAGTGCGCATGCTGCACAGTGCGGACAGCGTGGTGCTTGCGGTTCCCTGTGGGTTCGGAAACGGCAGGGCGCTTTTTCATCTGGCGGCGCAGCTGGAAAAGCTGGGAATCACAGCCGCGGGCGCTGTGCTCACGGATGCGGATGATAAATTCCTCAGGGCCTATTACGGAAAGAAAAAACGTAAAGCGTCCGGAAAGAGAAAACAATGGACATGAAAATGCAGTTTCTTGTTTCCGCCGTGAAGGAGGATGTGGAAACGCTTGCGGAGCGTATGAACCTTCAGGCGGATGCGATTATTGTAAATCAGTGTGATGAAAATGTATACAGGGAGTATACGTATCAGGGACATACCATGAAATGCTACAGCTTTGCGGAGCGCGGCGTTGGGCTTTCCAGGAACAACTGTCTGATGCGTGCGGACGGGGATTTGTGTGTGTTCGCAGATGAGGATATCGTTTACCGGCCGGGAGCGGCGCGGGCGATTGCGCTGGAATTTGAAAAAAATCCGAAGGCGGACATGATCCTTTTTGATATGGAGGTGCCCCGGGATCGGGCTACCTACCACATTGATACGTACGGAAGGGTACGCTGGTACAACTGCGGCAGGTATCCGACCTACAGCTTTGCGGCGAGGACGGAAAAGCTTCATGAAGCCAATGTGACATTTTCCCTGCTTTTCGGGGGCGGGGCCAGGTACAGCAACGGTGAGGACAGCCTGTTTTTAGCGGAATGCATCCGGAAGGGGCTGAAGGTGTATAAGGCGCCGGTGACCATCGGAAAGGAAAACGGGAGGCCGTCCACCTGGTTTCATGGCTATAATGAAAAATTTTTCTATGACAGAGGGGTTCTGTATCATTTCCTGTATGGCAGGGCCGCTTTGCTTATGGCGCTGCGTTTTCTGTATAAGCACAAGGGCGTCATGTGTAAGGAGATGCCCTTTTCCAGGGCATTTTCGCTGATGTGCAAAGGAATACGCAGGGAAAACGGCCGGCAGGAGTAATTGGGACCGCACAGTTACCCGCAGGAGACGGAAGGTGAAGGCGGATGATATTTTATGGACTTCTGGGCGCGGTGACCATCGCGCTGGCATGTTTGGTAGATAATAGAGCTTCCTGTTGTGCCAAAGCAGTGGGCGGAATGGGGATGACGAGGCGGCAGGCGTGCAGCTGCGCCGCGCTTTTTACTCTGTTTCTGGTGCTGGCAGGTACGGCGGCGCTGCGTATTGATGTGGGAAATGATTACGGAAATTATGTGAACACCTTCCATGAGATCTATGTGGGAGGCTATGTGGTGACGGAGCCGGGCTTCAACTGGCTGGTACGTTTCCTGTTCCTGCTTTCCGGCGGGGAGAATTACCTGCTTGTTTTTGGCCTGTTTGCGGTGGTTACGGCGGTCATTTTCCTGAAGGCCATGTATGATCAGAGCGTGGACTTTACGTTATCCTTTGCTCTGTTTATGCTGCTTGGCCTGTATTTCCGTACCTTCAATACGGTGCGTTATTATTTTGTGCTGGCGGTGACACTGTACAGCCTCCGCTATGTGCTGAAACGGGAATACGGTAAATTCGTGCTGCTTATACTACTGGCGGCGCTGTTCCATAAATCGGTGCTGGTAGTCATTCCCCTTTATCTGATCGCCGCGCTTCCCTGGAAAAAATGGCAGGTGGCTCTGGGAGCGGCATTCGCGGTCAGCCTCCCGCTGTTTCAGGGGTTCTGGATGAAGGTGGTGCTGTGGCTGTATCCCTCCTACCAGAACACGGTATATCTGCAGAAGGAAACCGGGCTGGAGGGAAGCCTGATGGGCATCATCCGCTGCGCCGCGGTGCTGGTGCTGGGACTTTTTGCCTATCGGGAGACGATAAAGGAGAACCGGGCCAATCTTTTTTATTTTAAGCTGAACCTGCTGGGGCTGGCGCTTTATACCTGCGCTTCCTTTCTGCCTCTTGTGTCCAGGTTTGGCTACTATCTGATTACGGCGCATGTGCTCCTGGTGCCGGGGATTTTAATGGGAATGCCAGATGAGGCGCCGGAGCCTGGGGGCGCGTCCGCTTTGCGGCTCCTGAAAAAAGGTGCCGGAAAGAAGAAAAAAGTGATGTTCCTCCTGACAGCGGCTTTTTGCCTGCTGTATTTTGCCTATTTCCTCCTTACGGCCCATCAGGAGGGAGTGCGCGTGCTGCCCTATCACAGCTGGATTTTTACGGAGAAGGAATGGTTGAATGGCTCATTTATTTTTTAGTATTGTGGTCGTGTCGCTGAATCCGGGAGAAAAGCTTGTGCCCACGCTGAAGAGCGTGCTGGATCAGGACTATGGGAATTTTGAAATTATCATTAAGGATGGAGGCTCTACGGACGGCTCCGTTGAGAAGCTGGAAGAACTGCCGGCGGACAGCAGGATCCGTTTTTTCCGGGAGCCGGATAAGGGCATTTATGACGGGATGAACCAGGCGCTTGCCCATGCCCGGGGGCGTTTCCTGCTTTTTTTAAATTGCGGCGACCGGCTTTACAGCAGAAGCGTGCTGTCGGAAACAGCCGAATTTATCGAAAAAACGGAGAAAGAAAGCCTGTGCCGCACGAGGCCGTATATTTTTTACGGGGATCAGTATAATGAACTGCAGGACTGTCCGGTGCATTCCGCGCCGCGGATGAATGATTTCGCCTGTTACCGGAATGTGCCCTGCCATCAGGTCTGCTTCTATGACGCCGGCCTGTTTGCGGAGCGGGGATATGATACGGATTTCCGGGTGCGGGCGGATTATGAGCATTTCCTGTACTGTATTTATGACAGGAAGGCGGAGGCTGTGTATATGCCGGTGACAGTGGCCTTCTACGAGGGAGGCGGTTTTTCGGAAACCAGGGAAAACCGGAAGCGTTCCGCGCTGGAGCACAGGGTGATCACACGTTTTTATCAGGGCTTTTGGAAAAGAAGCTTCTATTCCTTCCTCATGCTGGCAACTTTGGCGCCGCTGCGCACGAAAATCGCGGAAAGCCCTTCGTTGTCAAAGGGCTATAATGCGGTTAAATCTGCGGTCTACAGGAGGAAAAAAGGATGAGGGAAGAAAGTAAGCGGTTGCGGGTGTTATGGCTGTGCAATATCTGTCCTCCTTCGGCGGCTGCCGCGCTGGGGCGCAGCTACAGCGTCAGGGAAGGGTGGCTGACCGGGGCGCTGAACCGTTATCTGGCGGATGAGGAGCAGGATTTGGAGCTGGGCATCTGCTTTCCTTCTGAAGAAGAGGAGCTTTCGCAGTTTAGCGGCAGGATAAAGCTTAAGGAGCTGACGGATGCGCCGGAAGCGGGAGGAAAAGAAGTATACGTGTATGGCTTCCGGGAAAATCTGAAGAGGCCTGAGCTATATGATTTGTCGATGGAAAAGCGGTTTGCAGGAATTCTTGCAGATTTCAAACCGGATCTGGTGCATATTTTCGGTACGGAGTTTCCCCATGCGCTGGCCATGGTGAGAAGTTTTCAGCGGCCGGAACGGACGCTGGTGGGGATCCAGGGGCTGATAGGCGCGTGCGCAGAAAGCTATATGGCGGATCTGCCGGAAACCGTACAGAAAAAGGCGACCTTCCGGGATCTGCTGAGAAAGGACAGCCTGTGTATGCAGCAGGAAAAGTTCCGTATCCGGGGGGAACGGGAGCGGCAGGTGCTCCAGGGCAGCGGCCATGTGACCGGGCGGACTGTTTTTGACAGGGAGGGATCCCTTGCATGTAATCAGGGGCTTGTTTACCATAAAATGAACGAAACCATGCGGTCCTGTTTTTACCAGGGAAGCTGGCGGCGGGACAGCTGCAGGAGCTATGAAATCTTTGCCAGCCAGGGGGATTATCCGCTGAAGGGATTCCATTATCTGCTGCAGGCCATGCCGGAAATCCTGCAGAAATTTCCCGAAGCGCATATCAGCGTGGCGGGAATCGGTATTACGGCCTATGGCAGCCTGAAGGAAAAGCTGAAAATCTCCGGCTACGGCAAATATCTGCGGAAGCTGATGGAAGAAAACGGGCTGGAGGATAAAATTACCGTGTTAGGCCAGCTTTCGGATGTGCAGATGAAGGAGGCTTATTTGAACAGCCATGTATTCGTCTGTCCCTCCGCGCTGGAAAATTCCCCCAATTCCCTGGGGGAGGCCATGCTGCTGGGGGTTCCCTGCGCCGCCTCCCGGACGGGGGGCATCCCGGATATGGCGGAGGATAAAAGAAGCGCGCTGCTGTTTGAGAAAGGCAATGTGCATGAGCTGGCCCGATGCGTGATCCGGATATTTGAAAATGACGGGCTGGCGGACAGCCTTTCCCGGGAAGCGGCGAAGCAGGCCGGACATAATCACGACGGGGATGAAAATTATGCCGTCCTGATGGGGATATACCGGGATATGATTAACCGGGGGAGCGTTCATGAAAATTAACTTTATTTCCAATTACATCAACCATCACCAGATTCCTTTCTGCGACTGCCTTTACCGGAAGCTGGGGGAGGATTTTACGTTTATACAGACGGAGCCTATGGAGGAGGAACGGGTAAAAATGGGCTGGGCGGTGGACGCCCGGTCGATTCCCTATGTGCATCTGCTTTATGAAGAACCGGAGGTCTGCAGGGGACTGATAGAGGACTGTGATCTGCTGCTTGCCGGCTGGATGGAGCAGGAGGAGCTGATTGCCGGAAGGCTTGGCAGCGGAAAGCCGGCCATACGCATCAGCGAACGGATTTACCGGGAGGGGCAGTGGAAGGCGGTTTCTCCCAGGGGGCTGGCGCACAAATACAGGGAGCACATCCGGTACAGGAATAAGCCGGTCTATCTGCTTTGCGCGGGCGCATATGTGGCTTCGGATTTTTCACTGATTCATGCATATCCGGGGAAACGGTTCCGGTTCGGGTACTTTCCGGAAACCAGACATTACAATGGGAAGGGGCCGGAGGAGCGAAAGGCTGAGGATGGGCCGGTGCAGATTGTCTGGGCGGGCCGGATGATGCCGTTAAAGCACCCGGAATTTGTGGTGAGGCTGGCAGAGGATCTGCGGGAAAAGGGGCTGGATTACCGCATCCATTTTATCGGCAGCGGGGAGCTGGAGGATCAGCTGAAGGGCGAAATCGAACAAAAAGGCCTCTCGGACCGGGTCATTCTGTACGGCTTTCTTGAGCCGGGTGAGGTGCGAAAGAAGATGGAGGAGAGCCATATCCATCTTTTTACAAGCAACCATCTGGAGGGCTGGGGCGCCGTGGTGAATGAAGCCATGAACAGCGGCTGCGCTGTGGTGGCGAATTCGGAGCCGGGCGCGGTGCCGTATCTTATCGAAAACCGTGTGAACGGGATGATTTACCGGGAAGGAAGCTATGAGCAGTTCCGGGAGGCGGTGGTTTATCTGATGGAGCATGAGGAGGAACGGCGGCAGATGGGACGCAGGGCCTATGATACCATCTGTTCCCTGTGGAATGCGGAAAATGCGGCGGCGCAGTGTATGCGTTTTTATGAAAACTGGCAGAAGGGAAGGGTGGAGCCGCCCGCAGAGGGGCCTTTTTCCATCGCCCCTGTCATCTGGCCGGGAAGGAGATCAGTATGAGGAATGAGGATCCGCTTATCACTGTCATCATCCCGATTTATAATATCATGGACTGTCTGGAGCGCTGTGTGAGCTCGGTGTGCGCCCAGACCTACCGGAACCTGGAAATCCTGCTGGTGGACGATGGATCCACCGACGGCACGGGGGCGCTGTGTGACCGGCTGGCGGAACGGGACGGGCGGATCCGGGTGTTCCATAAGGAAAACGGCGGCTCCTCCTCCGCCCGGAATTTAGGGCTGCAAAAGGCGCGCGGGGAATATCTGGGCTTTGTGGACAGCGACGATTTTATTGATCCGGATATGTATGAAAGGCTGATGGAACAGGTGAAGGCGGGCGGTTACCGCATCGTCCAGGCTTCCAGGGATGAGATTGATGAAAACGGGCAAAAGAGGGCGGATGTATGTACGCCGCCTGAAAAGGTGACTTTTTTGTCCGGGGAAGCCTTCCTGCGGGAGCTGCTGCTGCACAGGGGGGACTGTTCCTTCTGTACCAAGCTGACGGCTCGAAGCCTTTTCGGGGAGAAACGGTTCCCGGAGGGGGAGCTGAACGAGGATTTTTACCTGCTGGTGGAGCTTTTGCAGGAGACGGAGGGCGTCTGTATCCTTCCTCAGCAGCTTTATCATGTATATTACCGTATGGGCAGCAATACCAGGCGGAAGGAACGGAATGATTTTTCCAGGGTTTTTGTGGATATTGTGAAGAATGCAGACTATGTCCAGGGGATAGTGGAGGAAAAATATCCGGCGCTGCAGAAGGAAGCGGTGCGCTTCGGCCTTTATCAGCGGCTGGATTATCTGCTGCATATCCCGGTGGGACTTATGGTGCGGGAGGATAGCTTTTATACGGCGGTAAAACGATACTGCCGCAGGCATGTGGCCGATACTGTGGTTTCCCCCTACCTGACGGCAAAGCAGAAGGTATATCTGCTGCTTCTGTCCGCAGCGCCCAAAACGGTGCGGCGGCTCCATGGCCTGACAATGCGGGCGCGGGGCGTGTAGAAGAGGGGTATTATAAAAAAGGAGGGGCGGATGCTTCATTTCGAGGAAATAGATAAATACAGGGAAAATAACCGGATTGAAGCGAAACGGGCGCAGGGAGGCTTTCCGCGCAGCCTGTGGGAGACCTATTCCGCTTTTGCCAATACCATCGGCGGCGTGATCCTCCTGGGAGTGGAGGAGCTGCCGGATAAATCCTTCCGTCCGGTTAAGCTTCCTTCGCCGGAATGGCTTGTTGAGGAGTTTTGGCGTCTTGTAAATGACAGGCAGATCGTAAGCGCCAATATCCTGGAGGAAAGCCAGGTGCAGATTGTGGAGGCGGGAATCGGCGGACAGGGCGCCGGGGAGCTTCCCTTACAGGCGCAGGACAGCAAAACTTCCCCTTTTCCGGCGGAAAACAGCGGCAGGGGAAGGATTGTGGTAATCGAGGTTCCCAGGGCGGACCGCAGGGAAAAACCGGTTTACATCGGAAACGATCCTTATATGGGCTCCTACCGCAGGAACGGGGAAGGGGATTACCGGTGTACCCGGGACGAGGTGGACAGCATGCTGCGGGACGCGGCAGGCGGTTCCCAGGATATTCAGGTCTTTGGGGATATGGGAATGGAGGTCCTGGACGGGGATACGGTGGAGAGGTATCGGCAGGAGTATTTTGTCTGCCATCCGGAGGAGTCCCCGGCACAGCTGTCTGTTCCGGAGTTCCTGGAAAAACTGGGAGCCATGGAGACGGACGGCAGCGGTATCAGCCATGTGACAGCCGCAGGGCTTCTGATGTTTGGAAGAGAGCCGGAAATCATAAAGAAATTCTCCCGCTTCCATCTGGAATATACGGAAGAAGGGGACGCGGCTTCCAATGGTATTTTTTCAGATTCCGGGGACTGGAGCGGCAGCCTGTTTGATTTTTATCTGCGGGTGTCAGCCAGAATTATGTCGGCAGGCCCATTTTTATCGGAAGGACAGGCGCAGGAAGGAAAAGGACAGGCAGCGGATGGCCCGCAGAAGGGGATCTGTGAGGCTCTTGCCAACGCGTTAAGCCATGCCAACTATTACGACCGTGTGGGCGTGGTTGTCCGCCGGGAAAGGAAGCAGCTTGCGATCGCCAATCCGGGGGATATGCGAGTGGCCGAGGAAGCAGTGATTCACGGCGCGGCGCCGGATGCCAGGAATGAACGTATCAGCCGTATGTTCCATCTGATAGGAGTGGGGGACGGAACCGGAAAGGGGCTGACCGAAATACGCCGCATCTGGAACAGCAACGGCTGGAACCGGCCGCGGCTGCTGGAGGAATTCAATCCGGACAGAGTGGTTCTGATTCTGCCGCTGACAGGGGAGGAAGAGGCCGGGAAGCAGCTGCAGGCGCGCGGGCGGAAGGAACACCTGGAAGAAACGAAGCTTCCCAGGATACTTGACTATCTTAGGGACAATGTGCGGGCAGGCGGAAAGGAAATTGCAAAGGCAATGGGAATTTCCGAAAAAGAAGCGCTTTTGTGCCTGGCCTTATTGGAGAAGGAAAGTATGATTGTCCATGAGGAGGGCAAAGGAGAGGTGCGGTACCGCCTGCGGGATTGAGGGACTGTTTTTCGGGGAAAACAGTTCGGGCACAGAGCGTTTCAGTTCAGCCAGGTCTGCGCATTTACCGCGCTGACGGATTCAGGTGCATTGCATTAGCCGGTAGGCTATGTTATAATGCCGATAGAAACCGGCTTTTCCTTGAAGGGTCCTGAACTCTCGGCAGTACCGGCCGAAAAGCAGAAAGGGAGCAGCTGTGATGATGCGGGGCGGCAGGCTGTTTTGTCTGCGGCTTCAGCTACACGAGTGCTTTTGTGCGCAGATGAGAGTAAAGATGTATAGACCATCAGAAGAAAAGGGAAACTATACACAAATGGAGGAAAGTTCATGTTAGATAATAAAACGATACTGATAACCGGCGGGACCGGCTCTTTTGGCAAATGTTTTACCAAGTATGCGCTGACCCACTACAATCCAAAGAAAATCATTATTTATTCCAGGGATGAATTCAAACAGTACCTGATGCAGAATGAATTCAAGGAATATGAATCAAAAATGCGTTACTTTATCGGTGACGTAAGAGACAAGGACAGGCTGAAAAGAGCTTTTGAAGGTGTGGATTATGTCATCCATGCGGCGGCCCTGAAGCAGGTTCCTGCCTGTGAATATAATCCCAACGAAGCCATTAAGACCAATATAAACGGTGCGCAGAACGTGATTGACGCGGCGCTGGATTCCAATGTAAAAAAGGTGGTGGCCCTGTCCACAGATAAAGCGGTCAATCCGGTAAATCTTTACGGCGGAACCAAGCTGGTGAGTGATAAGCTTTTTGTAGCGGCTAATGCCTATGCGGGCAATAAGGACATCAGCTTTTCCATCGTGCGTTACGGGAATGTGGCGGGAAGCCGCGGCTCCATCATCCCTCTTTTTAACAATATCATTAAAAACGGGGGCACGGAGCTGCCTATTACGGATTTCCGCATGACACGTTTCTGGATTAGCCTGACAGAGGGCGTGGAGCTTGTTATCAAAGCCCTGAAGGAGGCGAAGGGCGGCGAAACCTTCATCAGCAAGATCCCTTCCTTTAAAGTGACAGATCTGGCCGAGGCCATGCTTCCCGGCTGTACGAAGAAGGAAATCGGCATCCGTCCCGGTGAAAAGCTCCATGAAATCATGGTGACACCGGAGGATTCCTTCAATACCTACGAATATGACAAGCATTTCATCGTATATCCTCAGGTGGTATGGAATGACAGGCAGGTTCCGGATCTGAGCGGCGTAAAGGTGGAGGAGGGCTTCTCCTACAGCTCAGGGAACAATAAGGAATGGCTTACCGTGGAGGATATCCGCGAGCTTCTTAAGAACGTGGAACTGGAGAAATAAAAATCAGAGGGGGCCTTTACGCGGCTGCTCCGGGTATCGCTTCCGGGAGACAGGAGCTGCATAAGGCGCCCTTCTTTTTGCAGCTTAAACAGGCCAGGATATGGGAAAGGACAATTTTATGGAAGAAAAAATATGGGGGCTTCCGGCGGCGGTAGGCGGATCGCCGGTCAGGGAGACAAAAATATATTACGGACATCAGTATCTGGACGAGGCAGATTATCAGGCGGTTTTGGACGTGCTCAAAAGCGACGCCCTCACCTGCGGTCCCAAAATCGGAGAGCTGGAGGAACGGCTTTGCAGCATTACGGGGGCGAAGCATGCCGTATCGGTATCTAACGGCACAGCGGCTCTACATATCGCCTGCCTTGCTGCGGGAGTGGGCCCGGGGGATGAGGTGATAACCACGCCTATCACCTTTGCGGCTTCCGCAAACTGCGCCCTGTACTGCGGCGCAAGACCTGTATTTGCCGATATTGATGACAAAACCTACAATATAGATCCAAAAAGCGTGGAGCAATGCGTGACGGAAAAAACGAAAGCGGTGGTTGCCGTGGATTATACCGGCCAGTCAACGGATTTGAAGGCTCTGCGGAAAATCTGCGACAAATATGGACTGATTTTAATTACGGACGGCGCTCATTCCATCGGCACCTGTTATGACGGGAAGGCAACCGGCTCGATTGCGGATATGACCACCTTCAGTTTCCATCCGGTGAAAACCGTAACTGCAGGAGAGGGCGGCGCCGTAATGACAAACAGCGACGAGCTGTATAAAAAGCTGGTACTGTTCGGAAGACACGGCATTACCAGAAATCCGGACTGGATGGAAAACACACCGGAAGGGCCATGGTATTATGAGCAGATCAGATC